>Ga0207691_10001463_pt1 | contig 23542 bp, 14 predicted proteins | sample KBSM13metaG_FD_184327 | JGI IMG/M metagenome (GOLD analysis project Ga0207691, IMG submission 184327) | Miscanthus rhizosphere microbial communities from Kellogg Biological Station, Michigan, USA - KBS M1-3 metaG (SPAdes) (version 2) | ecosystem: Host-associated > Plants > Roots > Rhizosphere >... | reverse complement strand
TCGAGGGCAGCGAGATGGCCAACACGTTCAACATGCTGCGGTCGAACGATCTCATCTGGTCGTTCGTCATCAACAACTACCTGCTGGGGCGCGACCCCTTCCCGTTCGATCTCCTGCACTGGAACTGCGACTCGACGCGGATGCCCGCGAAGATGCACAGCTTCTACCTGCGCAACATGTACATGAAGAACCTGCTGCGCGAGCCCGGCGCCATCGCGCTCGCGAACGTGCCGATCGACCTGTCGAAGATCGGCGTGCCGACGTACTTCGTCTCGGCGATCGAGGACCACATCGCGCCCTGGAAGACCACCTACGCGGGCCCAAAGCTTGTGTCGGGCAAGTCGCGATTCGTGCTGTCCGGATCCGGTCACATCGCCGGCATGATCAACCCGCCATCCGCGAAAAAATACGGCTTCTGGACCAACGACAAGCTCCCCGATGCACCCGATGCCTGGCTCGAAGGCGCGAAGCAGCACGAGGGATCGTGGTGGGAGAACTGGCGCGCCTGGGTCCGCTCCCACGACGGTCCTTCCGTTCCCGCACGGGTGCCGGGCAAGGGCAAGCTCAAGGTGATCGAGGCCGCGCCCGGCGCGTACGCGCGCCTCCGTGCCGACGAAACATGACCACTGCGCGCTGGTCGAAACGATAACTCGGTTGCCAGGAGAAACGCCATGAGACATTCAGCCATGCACGCCGTTTGTGCCGCCGTCGCGGCGCTCACGCTGTCCGCAGGGTCCGCGGCGGTTGCGCAGACCTGCACCGATTGCGGAGAGGTCGTCTCCGTCCGCTTCGTCCAGGAAAAGGGCAAGAGCTCCGGATTGGGCGCCGTGCTCGGCGGCGTCGCCGGCGGTGTCCTGGGACATCAGATCGGCAGCGGCACCGGGCGCACGGTGGCGACGGTCGCAGGCGCCGCCGGCGGGGCCTATGTCGGCAACACTGTCGAAAAGAACAAGAACAAGAACAGCTATTGGCTCGTCGCCATCAAGATGGACAGCGGCAACACGCGAAGCTTCCACTACTCGAGCGAGCCCGCGGTGCACGAGGGCGAGCGCGTAAAGCTCGTCGACGGCGGCCGAAGGCTGGCGCTCGTCGCCAAGTAGTCAGCGAGCTGCCTCCTCAGCGTCGCACTTCGGGTGCGGACGGCGGCTCCGGTACGGATCGCGCGACTCCGCGGCCTGCTCCCGGATTCGCTGGCGGCGCAGGCAGGCTGGGCGCAGCCGGCAACGGAGCCGCGACCGGCGGTGCCGCGCGCGGCGCGACGCTCATCGGTGGCGACGCTGCGGCGCCCGGCGGCAGGGTGCTCGTTCGGGACGGGGCAAGTCCGACGGGCAGCGCCGGGCGCGGCTGCGCTCGTTGCGGCGCAAGATCCGTGGGGGGAGCGCCGGCCCGGCGGGTCCCGTACGGGGGAGCCGCAGTCTCGGGACCGCGTGGCGACGGCGTCGGCCTGGCCGGTATGCCCTGAATGGAGGTCGCCGGCGGCAGCGTCCCGGTCACGCCCCCCCGCGACTCGGGCCGCTGCGGCGACACGGGCCGCACGGGCGCAGCCGTCGCGGCGCTCGGCCCAGCCTGGCGCGACGTCCCGCCAAAGGCCGCCTCGGCCGTCGGCACTCTCGCATAAGTCGAAGCGGCGCGCGGAACGGCGCTCGAATCGGACGGTGGTGTTGGCGCCTGCCGCTCTCCCGTGCGTATCGGCGGGATGGTTCTCATTGGCGTCGCGGACGAAGCGAGATCGCCGGGCACCCTCACGAGATTCGGCCGCACAGGCGCGCGGCCGGCGAGGGACGTCGCCGGGACGGCGGACAGCGCGCCCGGGACCGCAAGGTTCACGTGCCGCGCGGGCGGCGCACTCGCGCTTGCAGTCAGTTTGACACCGTAGGGACGATTGAAACGCGCCCAGCAGCTGGACGAGCACCGCCGCCAACCCGGGTAATAAGGCTCGCGCCAACCGAGCGGCACCCAGCCATACAACGGCCCGCCGCGGTACACTCCGGCGCCGAACCCCGGACCGCCGTACCACGCGACCAGGGCGGGCGCCCAGACAGGCCGCGCGACATAGCCGCCCGGACACCAGCCCCAGCGGCCGCCGATGAATGCCCAGCGGCCGTAGTGGAACGGCGCGTAGCCCCACGGCGCGCTGTCGACCCAGGTCGGTCCCCATCCACTGATGTCGACCCAATAGCCGTCGCTGTACGGCGCCCAGCTCGGCGCGGCGGCATACGGAAACCACACCGGCCCATATTCGCGCGTGTCCTGCCACGCGCCGTAGCGATCCAGATCCGAGGCGCCGACCATTTGTCGCGAGACGTACGCCGCCGTGCGCGATCCCTCGTACCCCCGGTTTCCTCGGTCACGATCGGCGCTCCACGTGTCGAACGCGTCGGCGGCCTGCGCATAGCGAACTTGGGAGACGACCGGCTCGCGGCCCCCGATCGTGATCGCCTGGCCCGTCAGCACCTGGCGCGCCTCGCCCGGAAGCGCAACATTTGCTTCGCCCTCGCGAACGATGAGCGTCGTGCTCTCCCGATCGCGCGCGACGTCGATGCGATAAAGGCCCGGGCGCAAGAGCGTGAGCTGCGAGTTCGGCGTGTCGACAAACGTCGCCTCGCCGGGATCCTGGACACGCACGCGCACGATGACGCGTCCCTGCGCAACGAACAGCGTGAGTTGCCGGTCGTCGAGGCGCGCGACGTGGACGTTGGTGTCGCCCGCGAGCCGGAACTGCCCTGCGCCGTAGTCGACCTCCGCGCGCCCGTCGGTCGATGCCCACAGGTTGGCGCCCGACGTGATCGGATAGTTCGTGCTGACGGGCTCCCAATCGTCGGGGCGATCCTGGGTCGAGAACAGGATCTGCCCCCCGAACTCCGCGAGGCGACCCACGCGGCCCGGGAGATCCTCGTCCTGCGCCGCTGCGGCGGTGTTGAACATCGCAAGCGCCAACGCGACCAAGCCGATCGCGAGCTTGCGCCACCATTGCCGACGCGCTCGCTGCCGATCGTGCATTCCGTCTTCTACCGTCATGTGTTCTAAACGGCCTGGCGCGAGCGAGGGTTGACCCGCCGCAAGTGAAAGGACCGCTCGATTAAGTTAAGATAACCCTTCAATCGGGCTCGTCAGTCAACAAGAACTTCCTCGAGGAGACACCCATGCGCACGCTTCAACGAAGCCTGCTCGCAACTACGGTCGCGCTCTTGCTGACCGCGTCGAACAACGCGCCGGCGCAGTTCACGAACGTCTACTTCTTCGGTGACAGTCTGAGCGACGCCGGCAACTTCAAAGCCGTAGTGCCGCCCGGCACGGGCCTGTTCACGACGAATCCGGGTCCGGTGTGGCCCACTGTGTTCGCCGGACACTTCGGCCTCGCGGCGACACCTTCCGTGCAGACGAACGGCAACGATTACGCCTACGGCGGCGCGCGAGTGGCGCTTCTCCCCGGTGTACCACCGGTGGCGCCGACCGCAGCTGCAGTGCCCATCACGACACAAGTCCAGCAATACCTGGCAGCGGTAGGCACTGCTGATCCCAAAGCGATCTACTCCGTGTTCGCCGGAGGCAATGACGTCTTCTTTCAGCTCGGCCTCGCACAGGCAGGCATGGCGACGCCGGCGCAAGTACAAGCGGCCCTCGGGACTGCCGCCGTCCAGCTCGGCACTCAAGCCGCAATTCTTAATGCCGCCGGCGCACGATACATCCTCGTCTGGAATATGCCGAACCTTGGGTTGACCCCCGACGCCATCGCATCAGGACAGGCCGCGAATGTCACCGCGCTCGCGAGTTTCTTCAACACCACGTTGGCCGGGACGCTGGACGCCGCAGGCGGAAATACCATCCGTCTAAATTCGTTCAAGCTTTTCGGGGAGATCGCAGCCAATCCCGGGCTCTATGGCCTGACAAACGTCACCAGTCCCGGTTGCACGGTGTCCGTAGCCTACCTTTGTACGCCGTCCACGCTGGTTGCCGCCAACGTGCCGCAGACGTATCTCTTCTCCAACGGCTCGCATCCCACGACCGCCGGGCACCAGATCATGGCGGATTATGCGATCTCCTTCATCGAAGGTCCCCTGCAGATGGCCTCGCTCGCCAACGCGCCGATCCCCGTCGAGGAGGCGAACTTTCGCGCGCTCGACAACCGGATGTGGTCGAGCCTCAATGCGCCGCGCACCCAAGGCAAGTTCCAGGGGTGGGCGGCCTACGACTACAGCCACGGGGACCTGCAGTCCGGCCCCACGAACGGCAGCGGCCACATCAACACGCTCGCGGTCGGGCTCGACATGAAGCTCTCCGACCACATGCTCGCCGGCGCGATGTTCGGCTACAGCAACGAGAAGGGCGACTTCGGCGGCGCGGGTGGCGGCTACACCCTGAAGCAACCCGTCGGCACGGTCTACGGCGGATACGGCGACGGACCATGGTACGTCGGCGCGACGCTTGGCGCGGGCGACCTCGATTACTCCAACGTCTCCCGCGTGATTCCACTCGGCATCGCGCTGCGCACGGAAAATTCGGATGCGAATGGCTACGAATACACGGGCCGGCTGCTCGGCGGCTACTGGTTCACGGCGCGCGACCTGATGCACGGCCCGTACGCGCAGGTTCAATACACGAAGGCCGTCGTGAAACCGTTTTCGGAGCAGAGCTCGGACAGCCTCGCGCTCAATTACGACCGGCAGGAGCGCAAGTACCTGTTGTGGAGCCTGGGCTGGCAGGTCACCGCCAACTTCGGCGCGATCCGCCCCTACGCGCGGGCGACGTGGGAGCTCGACTCGAAGGATCAGGACCGCAGCGTCTGCGCTTCGTCCGTCACGCTGGGCGGCCACTATTGCTTGCCGACCTCGAAGCCGGACAACAGCTACGCGCTCTTCAACGTCGGCGCGAGCACCGAGCTCGGCGGCGTCACTGGATTCATCGCCGGATCGGCGACGGCAGGCCGCACCGACGGCAACTACTGGGCCATCACCGTCGGGATTCGCGCGCCGCTATAACGCGGACATTCTCGGCGGACCGCGATCGGCTCGTCGCGCGACGCGGAGGCAACTCAGTCGGTAGCGCGCGGCTTTCTCGGCGCGCGCGCGAGCAGCGCGTCGTAGACTGGCCGCGGCATCATCCGCAGCACGCTTCCGATAATCGCCATCGGCCAGGGCAGCACATAGAATTTCCGCCGGCGCTCGATGGCGCGCACGATGCGCCTCGCCGCCTCGTCCGCATCGAGCAGGAACGGCATCGGATACGGATTGCGCGCGGTCATCTCGGTCGCGATGTAGCCCGGACAAACGGTCAGCACCGCGACGCCCGTGTCACGCTCCTCGATCCGCAGGCTCTCGAGATACGCGATCACGGCCGCCTTCGACGCCGAGTACGCACCCGACCCGGGCAGTCCGCGAAATCCGGCGATGCTCGCGATGCCGACGAGCGCGCCGTGCCGCGCCTTGCGCATCGCTGCGACAAACGGCGCGAACGTATTCACGATGCCGAGCACGTTCGTATCGACGATCGCGCGAAAGGCGGCGAGATCGGGGCGCTCGGTCAGCACCCCCTGCGAGATGCCGGCATTGGCGATGACCGCATCCGGAGGGCCGAAACGAGCGATGAAATCGACGGCAGCGCTTGCGAGCGCATCGGCGTCGCGAACGTCACCGCTATAGAACACGCAGCGATCCGGCGGCAGCGTTGCCGCCACGTCGGCAAGCTCCTTGGGACGCCTCGCGAAGAGGCCTACGTTCGCGCCTGCACCGGCATACGAACGCGCAAGCGCGGCGCCAAGGCCGCTGGAGGCGCCGGTGATGAAGACACTACGCGAACGAGGCAATCAGGTCTTCGGACGCTCCGCACGCGCTTTCGCGACGAGGGTGTCGATCAGCGGCGGAATCGCCGCATGCGAAGGAACCCGATTGCTCATGTACTTGCCGTCGACGATCACGAGCGGAACGGACTGGATCTGGTACGCCTGCGCCGCCATTTTCGCGCGGTTGACCTTGCCCCCGATCGCGAACGAGTTGTACATGTCCTCGACCTTCTTCCGGTCGAGGCCCTGGCTCGCTGCCCAGTCGAAGAATTTCTTGTCCTCCCAAAGCGGCTGTCCCTTCGAGTGGATCGCGACGAAGACCTCGGGCGAGAGGCGCGCCTCCTCGCCCAGCGCCTCGAGGGTGTAGTAGATCCGCGCGAGCGGAACCCAGCGATCCTGGAACATCACCGGCACGCGGCGAAACTGAACGTCGGCTGGCTTCGTCTTGAGCCAGTTCTGGAGGATCGGCTCGAACTCGCCGCAATGCGGGCAGCCGTAGGAGAAGAATTCGATGACCTCGATGTTCTTGCCCGTTTCCACGGGCTGCGGGTTCTTGAGCCGCAGATATTCCTTGCCTTCCGCCGGCGGCGCCATTTGCGCTGTCGCATACAGCGAAAAGGAGGAACACAGCGCGGCGAGGAGGAGAACAGCGGGGAAAAACGCGGCGACGCGGAACGCCGAAAGTGCGGCGAGGCGGCGCATCAACGGGGGAGCGTAGTGCATGTCGCTGTTCTCCATGGCTTTTGAGTTGTCATCAGGCTGAACATTGGGCTGCACATTGGTCTCCACATAGGCCGCGCGAGTTCCCGGCACGGCGACGTCATTCGATGTCGGCCCGTCATTTGGCTTGTCATTTGATCACAGCGGCGTCGAAGCCTCGCTTCGCGAGCTCGATCTTCATCCGGTTGAGCTCATCCGTGTTGTCGTAGGGCCCGAGGCGAACGCGAAAGCGCTGTCCCTTGTCCGGAAGGCTGGCAGGCTGGATCGCGGCCTCCCAGCCGGCGAGTGCGAGCCGCGCCCTCAAGTTTTCCGCATCGGACTCGGTCGAGAACGATCCTGCCTGCAGCCAGAAGCGCTCGGGGGCTTTCGCCGCCTTCTCCGGTGCCGCCTTGTCCGCTTGCGAAGCCCGCTCGTCGACCTTGGCGACGGTCTTGTCCTGCGCACCGGGCTTCGGCACGCGAGGCTCCTCGACGCCCGGCAATATCTTGTAGAAATCGAAGCGCGGCTTCTCGCCGGTCGCATCGGCGCGGCCCGATCGCGGCGAGTCCTTGGCCACGTCCCGCGCAGGCTCGCGGGCCGGCGTGGCGGAGACATACGGATTGCCCGCCTTCATGAGGTAGAACGCAACGGCGGCGGCAAGCGAGAGCCCCAGCGCGACGCCGATGAAAATGCCGAACAGCGTTCCGCCGAGCCCCGACTTTCGGGACGGCACGGGACGTCGCCTTGGGGCCTCGGCAGGACGGGCAGCGGTGCGGGAAGTCATTGCACAGACGGGTGGCAACGTAACATCGCGAACGTCACATCTGATCCGGTGCGCCAATTCCCAGCACGGCGAGCCCGTTCTTTACGACCTGCCCGGTTGCCGCAACGAGCGCGAGGCGAGCCTGCTGCGTCCGCGGGTCCTCGACCAGGAATCGCTCCGCATTATAGTAACTGTGGAATTCCGCGGCCAATTCCCTGAGGTACGCGGTCACGAGGTGCGGCGCGAGCTCGCGCGCGGCGAGCTCGAGCTCGGCGGGAAACTCAGCGAGCCGGCGCAGCAGCGCTTCTTCGAACGGACTTGAAAGCGGCGAGAGATCGGCGTTCGCCAGCGCGGCCCTTCCGGCGGGCGAGATCGCGGCCTGGCGCATCACCGACTCGACGCGCGCGTTCGCGTACTGCACGTAGTACACCGGATTGTCGAGCGTCTGCGAGCGCGCGAGGTCGATGTCAAACGTGAATTCGCTCTCGGCCTTGCGGGCGACGAGAAAGAACCGGACCGCGTCGCGGCCGCCCACTTCGTCGATCAGCTCGCGCAGCGTCAAGTAGCTTCCCGCGCGCTTGCTGAGCTTAACTTCCTCGCCGCCTTTCATCACCGTGACCATCTTGTGAATGATGTAGTCCGGGTAGCCCGGCGGAATGCCCAGTCCGGTCGCCTGCAATCCGGCCCGCACGCGCGTGATCGTGCTGTGATGGTCGGAGCCCTGCACGTTGATGACGCTGCCGAACCCGCGCTCCCACTTCGTCACGTGATAAGCGACATCGGGGACGAAGTACGTATAGCCGCCCTCGGACTTGCGCATCACCCGGTCCTTGTCGTCGCCGAAATCGGTCGTCTTGAGCCACAGCGCGCCGTCGGCTTCGTACGTTTTGCCCGACGCGACCAGGCGCTCGATAATGGACTCGACGCGCCCGTCCGAGTACAGCGAGCTCTCGAGAAAATAGTTGTCGAAGCGCACGCCGAACGCGAGCAGATCGCGATCCTGCTCGCGCCGCATTTCGGCGACGGCGAAGCGGCGGATCGAATCGATGTCGCCGAGATCGTGCCCGACTTCGTCGAGATAGCGCTGCGCGAGCTCCTTGATGTACGCGCCACGGTACCCGTCCTCCGGCAACTTCGCGTGCTCGCCCAGAATCTCCTGTGCACGCACGCGCACGGACACCGCGAGGTTCTCGATCTGCTGGCCCGCGTCGTTGTAGTAGAACTCGCGCGTGACGGCCGCGCCCTGCCATTCGAGAAGCCGCGCAAGCGCGTCGCCCAGCGCTGCCTGGCGCCCGTGGCCGACGTGCAGCGGTCCGGTGGGATTGGCCGACACGAACTCCACCATCACGCGCTCGCCGCGACGCGATTCACCGCGACCGAATCGCTCGCCTTCGGCGAGGATGCTGCGCACCACCGCCTGTCGCGCGGACGGCGTCACGAAGATGTTGATGAAGCCGGGGCCCGCGATCTCGATCTTCTGCACGAGATCGGATTCGGGGAGCGCGGCGAGCAGCGCCTGCGCCACGTCGCGCGGCCTCTTCTTCAGCGCTTTCGCGTGCTGGAGCGCGACGTTGGTGGCGAAATCTCCGTGCTCCAGCTGTTTCGGCCGGTCGAGCTCGATCTCCGCGGCGGCGCGCTCGGGTGCGATCGCCGCCACACCTTCGCGCAGGAGCTCCTTCAGCTGATGACGCAGTTCGGACATGAGGGCCGCAAGATTATCACGCGAAGCCGAGGGGATCGACGTCGAGCGCCGCGCGGACGCGGCGGCCCGGCAACGCGGCGATCGCGGCCCGCCAGCGTGGAAGAAAGCGCTGCATCGCGCTTTTCTCGACTGCGCGCGCGAGGACCTGCCCGCGCTCGAGGCCGGCACGCCGCGGCAACGCCGCGGGCACGGGCGCGAACACTTCGACGCGGTCCGCATGTGCGCGCGCAACGCCGCGTCCCGCCTCGCTCGCCGCAGCGAGGAAACCATCAACCGCATCGCGACGCGTCGCTTCGGCGGTGAGCAGCGCAAGGCACGCGAACGGCGGAAGCATTGCCGCTTCCCGTTCCGCAAGCAGGCTTTCCGCGAAGCTTTCGTAATCATGGGCGACGAGCGCTCGCGCGAGCGGATGCGCCGGGAAGTCCGTCTGCACGATGACTTCGCCGGCGAGATCGGCGCGCCCCGCGCGGCCCGCTACCTGGAACAGCAGCGACGCGAGGCGCTCGGTCGCGCGGAAATCACCGCTGTAGAGCGCGTTGTCGGCGCCGAGCACGCCGACGAGCGTCAACCGCGGGAAGTCGTGACCCTTGGCGAGCATCTGCGTGCCGACCAGGATATCGACCTCGCCCGCGTGGACGCGCTCGCGCACGTCGGCAAAGGCGCCCTTGCGCCTCGTGCTGTCGCGATCGATGCGCTCGATGCGCGCCTGCGGAAAGCGCTCGGCGAGCGCTCGCTCGAGCCGCTGCGTGCCGTAGCCGACGGGAACGAGGTCCACGTTGCCGCAGTCGGGACAGGTGCGCGCGAGCCGGTCGGTGTGACCGCAATGGTGACAGCGCAGATCCGCCGTCTCGCGATGCACGACGAGCCGCGCGCTGCAGCGAGGACATCCCGCTTGCCAGCCGCAGGCGGAGCACAAGAGCGAGACCGCGAAGCCGCGCCGGTTGATGAAAACGAGCGACTGCTCGCCGCGCGCGAGGCGGGCGGCGATCGCTTCGAGAAGCGGTGCACCCATGCCTTCGACCGACCCGGCGTCGCGGTTGGCAGCAAGACGAACGTCGGGCAACCGCGCGGGTGCCGCCGCGCGGCGCGGCAGCTTGAGCCAGCGATAGCGGCCGGCCTGCGCATGCGTGAGCGACTCGAGCGACGGCGTCGCGCTCCCAAGCACGACGGGCACGGCGCGCTGGCGCGCCCGCCACACCGCGACGTCGCGTCCGCTGTAGCGAACGCCGTCCTGCTGCTTGAACGACGGATCGTGCTCTTCGTCGACGACGATCAGCGACAGGCGCGGCAGCGGCGTGAACACGGCGAGCCGCGTGCCGAGGACGAGATCCGCTTCGCCCGTCGCGGCGCGGCACCAGTTCGCGCGGCGCTGCGCGGGCGAAAGCCGGCTGTGCAGCGTCACGGTCCGCCGACCCGGCAGCGCATCGCGAATGCGCTCGTGAAACTGCGGCGTCAGGTTGATCTCGGGGACGAGGATCAGCACTTGCCCATCGGCCGCAATCCGTTCGGCCGCAGCCGAAAGGTAAACCTCGGTCTTTCCGCTTCCGGTGACGCCCTGCAACAGGCACGGCGCGAACGAACCTGCGACGTCGCTCAGCGCCTCGCCTGCTCGCTGCTGCTCCGGGTTCTGCGACACCGCGCGGGCGTTGCTGCCGCGATCCGTTGCCCCTGCATCTTGCGGCAAGGCCGCTCTCACCTTCCGCGACGCCGCGCTCGCCAGGGGCGGCAGCATTTGTGCAAGCGCCAAGCCCAACGGCTCCTGGTAATACGTTGCGACGAATCGCGCGAGCTCGAGCACGTCGGCAGGCAATGCCGGGATCTCGCTGCGAAGCTCATCGATCGGCTGCAGCTTCTCGCGCGGCACGTCGGTCAATGGTGCGACGTCGACGACCACGCCGGTCAGCGAGCGGCGCGCGAGCCGCACGCGCACGAGCGCTCCGCGCTCGACGACAAGTCCTTCGGGAATCCAGTAATCGAACGTCGCCTCGGCAGCGACTGGAAGGGCGATGCGCGCTATCGCCATGTCGCCACGCAGCGCTCGATTTGATCGACGCACGCGCCGCGCAGTCTATTTGTCGTGCGCGAAATGCTCACCGCGCGCCGGAGCAACGGTCGGCAAGTCCTTGGTTTATAACGCCCGCAAAAATCAGTTCACAAGCGCTGTGGATAATCTTGTGAGTAACTGGGCGGAAGCATTTACCGGGCCAGTAGCCGCCCCTGCAAACCGTGCCTGTGTCAGCAGGGGAGTCCGATGCTTTTCTATCTCTTTTCAATGGATTACAGTATCTCTGCGGCAGCGCCCGCGCGGCCTTGACAGGCTCGCGAAAACGCCGTCGGCGTGTGCATAACTGAAGGGTTCGAAACCGCAAATCGTCGGCGTGTCAATAGCTGCGCGCCACAATCATCATCCGCGCGACTCGCGCGCAACAGTTTTGTCGCTCGATGCGCGCGACTCGCGATGGACCGTCTCGATCAACACTGCCACGTTACCGGGCGGCGTCGTCGGGACGATGCCGTGCCCCAGGTTGAAGATGTGGCCCGGTGCCGGCCCCGCCGCCTGCACGACCGCCTTGGCGGCGCGTGCGACGGCGGCTTCGCCGGCCAGGAGCGCGATGGGATCGAGATTGCCCTGCAGCGCCACGCGGGCGCCGACGCGGCGACGAGCGGCGGCAAGATCCGCGGTCCAGTCGAGGCCGACGCACTGTGCGCCGGACGACGCGAGCGAATCGAGCCACTGCGCGCCGCCTTTCGTGAATACGATCGCCGGAATTCTTCTCGCGTCGGGAGCCGGAACAAGCGCCGCGAGCACGGACTTCATCGACGCCAGCGAGTGCGCGTGGTAAGCCTCCGTCGTCAGGAGGCCGCCCCACGTGTCGAACAGCATCACGGCATCGACACCCGCGCGGATCTGCTCGTTGAGGTACGCGGCGACGGCGCGCGTGTTCACTTCGACGAGACGCTGCAGCAAGTCGGGGCGCTCGTGGACCATCCGGCGGACGGCCACGAAGTCCGGGCTCCCCGCGCCTTCGATCATGTAGCACGCGAGCGTGAACGGACTGCCTGCGAACCCGATCAGGGGCACGCGCCCGCGAAGTGCGCGCTTGATTTCGGCGATGGCATCGAACACATACCGCAGCTGCGCCATGTCCGGGACCTGCAAGGCCGCAATCGCGCTCTCGTCGGCGGCGCGGCGCTCGAAGCGCGGGCCTTCTCCCTCGGCGAAGAAGAGGCCGAGGCCCATCGCGTCCGGCACCGTCAGGATGTCGGAGAACAGGATCGCCGCATCCAGCGGAAAGCGGGCTAGTGGCTGCAGCGTGACTTCGCTCGCGAGCGCGGGCGTTTGCGCTAGCCTCATGAAGCTGCCGGCTTTGGCGCGAGTCGCGTTGTATTCGGGCAGATAGCGCCCCGCCTGCCGCATCAGCCAGACCGGCGTGTACGGCGTAGGCTCGCAGGCGAGCGCGCGGAGAAAGACGTCGTTCTCGAAGGTCGGCATCGCCGGAGCAGCGCCGAAATCAGCGTGGGAGCTCGGAGCTCCCCATCAGGAATTGGTCGACCGCGCGCGCGCACTGCCGGCCCTCGCGAATCGCCCAGACGACGAGCGATTGTCCGCGCCGCATGTCCCCCGCCGCGAAGACCTTCGCGACGGACGTCCGGTAGTCCTCGGTATCCGCCCGCACGTTGCCGCGCGGATCGTGCGCGACCGCGAGCTGCTCCAGCATGCCTGCGCGTACCGGTCCCACGAAGCCCATGGCCAGCAGCACGAGGTCGGCCTTCATCTCGAACTCCGAGCCGGGGACCTCGACCATTTTCATCGCCCCGCTCTCGTCCTTTCGCCACTCGACGCGTACCGCGACGAGCTTCTCCACGTGGCCATCCGTGCCCTCGAAACGCTTCGTCGCGACGGCCCAGTCGCGATCACAGCCTTCCTGGTGCGACGACGAGGTGCGCAGCTTGATCGGCCAATAAGGCCACGTGACCGGCTTGTTCTCCTGCTCCGGCGGCTGCGGTAGAAGCTCGAACTGCGTGATCGATTTCGCGCGCTGGCGGTTCGACGTGCCGACGCAGTCCGAACCGGTATCGCCGCCGCCTATGACGATCACGTGCTTGCCCGTGGCGAGGATCTGGTCCTGCACACGGTCGCCGGCGACGACGCGGTTCTGCTGCGGCAGGAACTCCATCGCAAAGTGGATTCCGCCGAGATCGCGGCCAGGGACCGGAAGATCGCGCGGCGCCTCTGCCCCTCCCGTCAACACCACGGCGTCGTACGCCGCGACGAGCGCTTCTGCCGGCACATCGTTGCCGACGTGAACGCCCGGGCGAAACTCAACGCCTTCCGCCGACATCTGGGCCATACGCCGGTCGATCAGGTGCCGCTCGAGCTTGAAATCCGGAATGCCGTAGCGCAGCAGTCCTCCGATACGGTCCGCCTTCTCGTACAGCACGACGTCGTGGCCCGCCCGTGCGAGCTGCTGCGCGCAAGCAAGTCCGGCAGGCCCCGAACCCACGACGGCGACGCGCTTGCCCGTCTTGACCGTGGGCGGCAGCGGCGCCACCCAGCCTTCCTCCCAGCCCTTGTCGATGATGAAGTGCTCGATCGACTTGATGCCGACAGGATCGTCGTTGATGTTGAGCGTGCACGCTTCCTCGCACGGCGCGGGGCAGATGCGGCCCGTGAACTCGGGAAAGTTGTTCGTCGAGTGCAGCACGTCGAGCGCGGTGCGCCACTGCTTCACGTAAACGAGGTCGTTCCAGTCCGGAATGATGTTGTTGACGGGACAGCCGGTCTGGCAGAACGGAATGCCGCAATCCATGCAGCGCGCACCTTGCTTCGAGGCCGACTCGGCATCGAGCGTGAGGATGAATTCGCGGTAGTGCGAGACGCGCTCCTTTGGCGGCTCGTACACCTCCGCGACGCGCTCCAACTCCAGAAAGCCGGTGATCTTGCCCATCTAGCAATCCTCCCCCCGAAGCGGGGCTGCGCGCCTCCTCCCCCCAGGGGGCCGTTCGGCCTTGGGGCGGCCGTCGTACGCAAGTGAGGGGCTCACGCTGCTACCCTGACGGCGGCGGCCTTCTCCGCCGCCTTCGCCGCGTACATCTCGGTCAACGCCCGCTTGTACTCGTTGGGGAACACCTTGACGAACTTGCGCCGCGCCGCATCCCAGCCGTCGACGATCGAAAGCGCTAGCGTGCTGCCCGTGAAACGCACGTGCCGCTCGATCATCTCGCGCACGATGGCCTCGTCGGAGCGGCCGAGGTGCGCAAGGCGGCCGTGGCCCGCGGCCGCGAGCTCCTTCTCGGCTTTCGCCTGCTCCGCTTCCGTCTGCAACGGCTCGAGCGCGACCATCGCGGTGTTGCAGCGCTCGGCGAACGTGCCATCCTCGTCGTAGACGTACGCGATGCCGCCGCTCATCCCGGCCGCGAAGTTTCGTCCCGTGCGACCCAGCACGACGACCGTGCCTCCGGTCATGTATTCGCAGCCGTGATCCCCGGTACCTTCGACGACCGCGGAAGCGCCCGAGTTGCGCACGCAGAAGCGCTCGCCCGCGACGCCCCGGTAGTACGCCTCGCCGGCGATTGCGCCGTACATCACCGTGTTGCCGATGACGATGTTCGCCTCGGGTTTCGCGGGGCACGCGGGATCCGGATAGACGACGATGCGGCCTCCCGACAGGCCTTTGCCCACGTAGTCGTTGGTCGCGCCTTGCAGCTCGAACGTGATGCCGTGCGCGAGGAAGGCGCCGAAGCTCTGCCCGGCCACGCCTTCGAACGCGACGTGGATCGTGTTGTCGGGAAGACCCGCGTGCCCGTACTTCCGCGCGACCGCGCCCGACAGCATCGCGCCGACGGAGCGATTGGCATTGCGAATCTTGAAGGCGAGCCGCGCCGGCTCCTTCTTGTCGATCGCGGGCGCGGCGGCGGCAATGAGGCGGTGGTCGAGGGCGCCGGCGAGGCCGTGATCCTGCGTCTCGCAATGACGACGCGCGACGTCCGCGGGCATCGCCGGCTGGAAGAAGATCCGCGAGAAATCGAGTCCGGACGCCTTCCAGTGCTCGATTCCGCGCCGCATGTCGAGAAGATCCGCGCGGCCGATCAGGTCGGCGAACCTGCGCACGCCGAGCTTCGCCATCAGCTCGCGCACTTCCTCGGCGACGAAAAAGAAATAGTTGACCACGTGCTCGGGCTGCCCCGTGAACCTGCGCCGCAACTCCGGATCCTGCGTCGCGATGCCGACCGGACACGTGTTGAGGTGGCACTTGCGCATCATGATGCAGCCCTCGGCGACGAGCGGCGCTGTCGAGAAGCCGAATTCGTCGGCGCCGAGCAGCGCGCCGACGATGACGTCGCGGCCCGTCTTGAGCTGGCCATCCACCTGGACGGCGATGCGGCCGCGCAGGCGATTCATCACCAGCGTCTGCTGCGTTTCGGCAAGGCCCAGCTCCCACGGCGTCCCGGCGTGCTTGATCGACGACTCGGGCGACGCGCCCGTGCCACCGTCGTGCCCGGCGATCGTCACGTGGTCGGACTTCGCCTTGGCGACGCCCGCGGCAACGGTGCCGACGCCGACCTCGGACACGAGCTTCACGGAAATAGACGCCCGGTCGTTTGCGTTCTTGAGATCGTGGATGAGCTGCGCCAGGTCCTCGATCGAGTAGATGTCGTGGTGCGGCGGCGGCGAGATGAGGCCGACGCCGGGGACCGCGTAGCGGAGCTCCGCGATGTAGCCCGAGACCTTGTGGCCCGGAAGCTGTCCGCCTTCGCCGGGCTTCGCGCCCTGCGCGATCTTGATCTGAAGCTGGTCGGCGTTGACGAGGTATTCCGCGGTCACGCCGAATCGCGCGGAGGCCACCTGCTTGATCTTCGAGCGCAGCGAGTCGCCTTCCCGGAGCGCGATGTCGGTGACCACCGACGGGATGCGCGATTTGAGCGTCTCGCCCGCCTTGGCCGGCGCGTACCGTTGCGAGTCCTCGCCGCCTTCGCCCGTATTCGACTTGCCGCCGATGCGGTTCATCGCGACGGCGAGCGTGGTGTGCGCCTCGGTCGAGATCGACCCGAGGCTCATCGCGCCGGTGGCAAAGCGCTTGACGATCTCGACCGCGGGCTCCACGTCCTCGAGCGGGATCGGCACATGCGCGAAGCGAAGCTCGAACAGGCCGCGTAGCGTCAGCATCCGCTTCGACTGATCGTTGATCAGCGCCGCGTATTCCTTGTACGTCTGCACGCTGCCGGTGCGCGCCGCGTGCTGCAGCTTGGCGATCGAGTCGGGCGTCCACATGTGGTCTTCGCCGCGGATCCGGTACATGTACTCGCCGCCCGCGTCGAGCGCGCCGGCGAGCAGCGGATCGCCACCGAATGCCGACTGATGCATGCGAAACGCCTCTTCGGCGATCTCGAAAAGGCCGATCCCTTCGACATTGCTCGCCGTGCCGGTGAAGTACTTGGCGACGAAATCTTGCTGCAGGCCGACCGCCTCGAAGATCTGCGCGCCGCAATACGACTGATACGTGGAGATGCCCATCTTGGACATCACCTTGTAAAGTCCCTTCGAGATGGCCTTGATGAAGCGATAGGCAAGCTCCTGATCCGACACGCGCGGATCATCGGTCAGCGTACGGAGCGTCTCCAGCGCCAGATACGGGTGGACGGCCTCGGCGCCGTAGCCCGCCAGCAGCGCGAAGTGATGGACCTCGCGCGCGGAGCCCGTCTCGACGACAAGACCGGTGCTCGTCCGCAGTCCCTTGCGCACGAGATGCTGGTGCACGGCCGCTGTCGCTAGCAGCGCTGGAATCGGCATCAGGTCGGCCGACACCTTGCGATCGGACACGACGAGGATGTTGTACCCGAGATTGATCGCGTCTTCGGCCGCCGCCGAGATGGACGCGAGCGCCGCCTCCATGCCGTTCGCGCCCCACGCCGAGGGATAGCAGATGTCGAGCTCGAACGTCTTGAACGCGCCGCCGGTGAAAAGATCCGCGTGGCGGATCTTTTCCATCGCGCTGTTGGTGAGGATGGGCTGCGTCGCCTCGAGCCGCATCGGCAGGTTCTGGGCATCCGCGGGGACGTCGACCGCGAGCAGGTTCGGCCGCGGGCCGATGAACGTGACGAGCGACATCACGAGCTCTTCTCGGATCGGATCGATCGGCGGATTCGTCACCTGCGCAAACAGCTGCTTGAAGTAGCTGTACAGCACCTTCGGCCGCCGGGAAAGCACGGGTAGCGCAGCGTCGTTGCCCATCGAGCCGATCGCTTCCTCGCCCGAGCGCGCCATCGGGGCGAGGATGATCTTCAAATCCTCCTGGGTGTAGCCGAACGCCTGCTGGCGGTCCAGCAACGGAACATCGGTCGGCAGCGGCGGCGCAGGGTCGGGAAGGTCGTCGAGCGCGATCCGCGAGCGCTCGATCCAGTGTCGGTAGGGCTTCGCCGTCGCGAGCGTGCGCTTCAATTCCGCATCGTCGATGATGCGGCCCTGCTCGGTGTCGACGAGCAGCATCTTGCCCGGCTGGAGCCGCCACTTGGTGACGATCTTGCGCTCGGGAATGTCCAGCACGCCGACTTCCGATGCCATCACGACGTAATCGTCGTCGGTCACGATGAAGCGCGCCGGGCGCAGGCCATTGCGGTCCAGCGTCGCTCCGATCTGTCGCCCGTCGGTGAACGCCATCGCCGCCGGCCCGTCCCACGGCTCCATCAGCGCCGCGTGATATTCGTAGAATGCGCGGCGGTCCTCGTCCATCAGCGGATTGCCCGCCCACGCTTCGGGAATCATCAGCATCATCGCGTGCGCGAGCGAGTAGCCGCCCATCACGAGAAGCTCGAGCGCGTTGTCGAACGACGCCGAATCCGATTGCCCGTCGTAGATGAGCGGCCAGATCTTGTCGAGGTCCTCGCCGAGCACCGTGCTGGCGATACCCTGCTGGCGCGCGCGAATCCAGTTGACGTTGCCGCGCAGCGTATTGATCTCGCCGTTGTGGCAGGCCATGCGGAACGGATGCGCGAGGTCCCACGTCGGGAACGTGTTCGTCGAGAAGCGCTGGTGAACCATCGCCAGCGCGGAGACCATCGATTCGTCGCTCAAATCGACGAAGTATTCGCCGACCTGGTGCGCGAGCAGCATGCCCTTGTAGACGATGGTCCGCGAGGACATCGACGTGACGTAGAACTCCTTGCCGTGCCGCAGCCTGAGCGCCTGGATCGCATGCCCCGACTTCTTGCGGATGATGTAGAGCTTGCGTTCCAGCGCATCCTGGTCCATCGCCGTGGAGCCCCGGGCGATGAACACCTGGCGGATGATCGGCTCGACCTCCTTCGTCCGCTCGGAGAGGCCGCGGTTGTTCGTCGGCACGTTGCGCCAGCCGAGCAGCATCTGTCCTTCGCTCGCGATCGCGCGCTCGATCTCCTGCTCGCAGGCCATCCGCGATGCGGGTTCCTTGGGCAGGAACACCATGCCGACCCCGTACTGGCCCACCGCGGGCAGCGTTAAGCCCTGCGCGCCGCATGCCTTGCGCAGGAAACGGTCGGGCAGTTGAATCAGGATGCCTGCGCCATCCCCTTGCAGCGGATCCGCGCCGGTCGCGCCCCGATGCGAGAGATTCCGGAGGATCTGAAGCGCCTGCGTGATGATGGAGTGGCGCCTCTGTCCTTTGATGTGCGCGATGAAGCCGAGTCCGCACGCATCGTGCTCGTTCGCCGGATCGTAGAGACCCTGACGCGACGGCGGCCAGACGGACGATCCTGACGGCCAGAAGGACGACCCCGAAGTACGATCTTGCACGATGACCTCAAATGGCTGAGACAGGCTGACTCGCCGCGCGGATCCCTGACGCGGGGCGCCATGACGAGCCAAAAAATGCCCGGCGAAACCTTCCTAGACTAGCAGCGATGCTGCATTGCGACAAGGCACGCTCGGCCGTCACTTTTTCGCCGATATCTGCAACACCCAGGATACGGAGACAAACCGTTGGCGGGAAAGTGCTTGCGCCGATTGCAATCTTAGGCTTTAATCTCAAGAATATGGGCTAGATGCTTGTTGCAGCATCCAAAACAGCTTAGCCAACCCGCCCTCTTTAGGACAACATCATTGGGAATCCCATCATGACGGAAATCCGCCATTTCGCCGGTTGGCTGCGCGCTGGGTTGCGTACTGTCGCCGGCTTCGTCGCGGTTGCCGGAACGCTCGTTCTGACCGGCTGCGGCGGCGGAAGCGGGGCGCCCAACAATTTCTTCGACACATTCATGACGGTCTCCCCGACCGAAGCCGTGGCGTTCTCCGGGGTGCCGACTACCATCACGATCAACGGCGGCGCCGGCCCGTTCCAGGCGACATCGTCGGACACCGGGGCATTGGGAGTGAGCGTCGCCGACCGCACCGTGATGCTCCTAGCGAACAATGTCACCGCCGACACCCCGGTCAACGTCACCATCAGGGACCTGGGCCCTCTGATCAACCAGACGCAGATCGTCGTTCCGGTGACGGTTCGCGCGTCGGCGCTCTCCAATTCGCTGACGATCACCCCCACCAGCGCCGATTGCGGCGAAGCCGTTTGTTCGGGCCAGACGGCGCTAGCGACAGTGACGGTGCTGAGCACGCAGGGTAGTCCGCTCGGCCGCGCGGTGCGCTTCGACGTCATTGGCTCGTCTTATGCCATCGTGACGAACAATCCCGCGCAGCCGCTGACCTCGTCGCTGACCGTCCTGACTGACTCCGCCGGCAAGGCAAGCGTGATTCTGCAGGCCAACGCCAATGCGCCAACGCAATTTGCGCAGCTGCGGGTGACGGACGTCGCTTCCGGCCAGCAACTGGTCGGCAATTTCACCATCCAGCAAAACACCAACGGATCGACGATCCTGACAATCGTCCCTTCCACCGTCTCGATCACCGGCGCGTTCAAGGGAGAATGCTCGACCGGGTTCGCCACCGACTATTTCATCTTCGGGGGTACCCCGCCGTATCGTGTGTCGTCGACGTTCCCGAACGCGGTCACGCTGCTTAACCCCATTGTGGACACCAATGGCGGCTCGTTCAGGGCCGTCACCAACGGCACGTGCGTCGACCCGCTCACTTTTTCGATCGTCGATGCGACGGGCGTGCAGACGACTGCGCAGCTGCACAATCTCGAGGGCACGGCTGACCGGCCGGTGGTCACGCCGCCCGACCTCACGGTCTCGCCCACCGCGATCACCAGCACTGCCTGCAGCGGTAAGACCTTCAACTTCACCATCATCGGCGGTACACCGCCTTACAACGTGACGGTGTCCCCGGCGGGCGCAACGCCGAGCCCGCAGACGATCGCTGCCAGCGGCGGCACCACGTCGATCTCAAGTCTTGCCACGGGGAGCGGCGGGACGTCGATCATCTTCGTGGATTCGAGCACTCCGAAGAAAAGCATCACCGCCACGATCACCTGTTCCTGACGCAGCACGTTCCGCGCGTGAAACGGCGCCGCAAGGCGCCGTTTGTTCGTGCCGGAAGCAGTGCCTGCGTCGTCAGTCGTCGAGGACCGCGCGCAGGGTCGCGGCCGGGACATCGCTCTTCACGACGGCGTCGCCGATTCCACACAGCAGCACGAACCGGATCGTTCCCGCGGCCACCTTCTTGTCGTGGCGCATGAGCTTGAGGTAACGGTCGGCGCCGAGGCGCGGCGCATCGACCGGCAGGTTTGCTTGCTCGATCAGCCTTCGCAACCGTGCGACGTCGGCGCCGCCCACGAGCCCGAGCCGTTCGGACAACCGGGCTGCAAGCACCATGCCTGCCGCGACCGCTTCGCCGTGCAACCATTCGCCATAGCCCACACCGGCCTCGATTGCGTGTCCGAACGTGTGGCCGAAATTGAGCAGCGCGCGCTCTCCGGTTTCCCGCTCGTCGGCGGCGACGAACCGCGCCTTGATCCGGCAGCTTTGCGCCACCGCGTGCACGAGCGCATTCGCCTCACGCGCCTTGAGGCGCTCGATGTTCGCCTCGAGCCAGTCGAAGAACGCAGGGTCGCCGATCGCGGCGGTCTTGATCACTTCGCCCAACCCCGCCGCAAGCTCGCGCGCGGGCAGCGTCGCGAGGCAGCCGGTGTCGATCACCACGGCGCGCGGCTGATGGAACGCGCCGATCATGTTCTTGCCCAGCGGATGGTTGATGCCCGTCTTACCCCCGACCGACGAATCAACCTGCGCGAGCAGCGTCGTCGGCACCTGCACGAACGGCATCCCCCGCTGGTAGATCGCGGCGGCGAAGCCGGCGAGGTCGCCCACGACGCCGCCACCCAATGCGATGAGCGTCGTCGAGCGCTCGGCCGTCTGCTCCAGCAGGCGGGTCAAGAGATCCTGCAGCGTCGGCCACGACTTGAAGCCCTCTCCGTCCGGCACCACGATCGACTCGCTGGCGATGTCCGCTGACGCGAGGCCAGCACGAAGAGGGGCGAGCCATAAGGCCGCGACGACCGGATTTGTGACGACCACGACGCGCGGCCGCGGCAGCAATGGAGCGAGCAGAGCGCCGGCTTGCCCGACTAACCCCGGCCCGACATGGATCGGATAGCTTCGCTCGCCGAGCGAGACGGTGAGGGTCTCCATCTCGATCAGGTCCGCGGCGAGTCCTGCAGCGCAGCCTCGAGCCGGCGCGAGAAGTGGGAAATCTCCTCGCGATTGGACTCGATGATCATCGACGCGACCTCGCGATACAGAGCGTCGCGCGCGGCGTAGAGCTCGGCGAGGCGAGCGATCGGATCGGCCGCGTTGAGCAGTGGCCGGTGCCGGCTGCGTCGGGTGCGCTCGCGCAGCAGCTCCGGCATCGCATGGAGGTAGATCACCGTGCCGTTGGCCTTCAGGCGCTCACGGTTCGTGGACCGGATGACTACGCCGCCTCCGGTCGCAAGCACGACGCCGGAGCGCGTCGTGAGGTCCGCCAGCACCGCCTCCTCGCGATCGCGGAACGAGGCTTCGCCCTCGATCTCGAATATCGTCGGGATGGTGACGCCGAGCTTGCGCTCGAGCTCGGCGTCGGCGTCGACGAAGGTCTTGTCGAGACGGCGCGCGAGCTGCCGGCCAAGCGTCGATTTGCCAGCGCCGGGCAGGCCGACGAGATAGAGGTTGCCGCGATGCAGCTGCACTCGCGCATTGTAGTGGATGCGCCAGTGCGCTTACGTGCGGCGCGCGCCGAATCGGCGGCGCCGGCGCTGTCGATCGAAACCCGCGCGGCAGCCGTCAACCAAACGCGCGCGACTACTTGACTGCGTTGATCGATTCCTTGATCACGCGGGGCGTGAGGAAGATGAGAAGCTCCTGCTTCTCGGCGGTGCGTCCTGTCGACTTGAAAAGATAGCCGAACAACGGGACGTCGCCCAGGAACGGGACCTTGTCGATGGTATTCGTGACGGTCTCCTCGTAGATGCCGCCGATCACCGCAGTGTCGCCGTTGTTCACGGAGATCTGCGTCGTCACGTTGCGCGTGTCGATCGAAGGCACCTGGAACCCACCGCCCAGGTTGACCATCTGGCCCACCGAGTCCTTGCGCACCTCGACTGTCATGATGATCCGGTTGTCCGGCGTGATCTGTGGCGTGACGATGAGGCTCAACACCGCCTTCTTGAACTGGACCGTCGCCGGATTGTTGGCGCTGCCGGGCGTCACGTAAGGTATTTCCGTGCCCTGCTCGATCTGCGCCTTCTGGTTATCGCCGGTGACGACGCGCGGGTTCGACACCACCTTGCCCCGATTATCGGATTCGAGCGCGGAAAGCTCGAGGTTGATGAGGTTGCCGCTGCCGAGGTTGATGAGCGTGAGCGCGAGGCTGCCCGCCGCATTCAGCACCGGCAGGTTGACGTTGAGCTGCGGCGAATCCGAGTAGCCCGCATAGGTGATGCCGGACGCAAGCTCGTACGGCGTTTGCGTTCTCGTCTCGCGTGAAGCGCCGCCGCCCGGCGTCGAAACGACCGGTTGGGTGCTGAGGCTGCCGCCCTGGCCGACCGCGTACTTGTTGTTGATCCGGAACCCCGTCTGCGCCCCGAAGCGCACGCCGAGCTGCTTGCCGAACTTGTCGCTCGCGATGACGATCCGCGCCTCGATCACCACCTGGCGGATCGCCGTGTCGATTTGCCGGATGATCTTGCGGATCTCCTCGAGGTTCGATGGAATGTCCTGCACGAACAGGATGTTCGAGCGCGGATCGACCATCGCCACACCGCGCTTCGAGATGAACGATCCCTGCCCCCCTGTCGTCGCAGTCTGACCCGCGCCGGCGCCGAATTGCTGCTGCCTGTTGGTCGTGATGAGGTTGAGCAGGTCCTGCGCCTTGATGTAGTTGAGCTGGAACGATTCGGATACGAGAGGCTCGAGCTCGCTGATGTCCTTCTGCGCCTCGAGCTGCTGCTTCTCCTTGAGCGCGAGCTCCTCGCGCGGCGCGATCAGCACGACATTGCCGTTCTTGCGCATGTCGAGCCCCTTGGTCTGCATGATGATGTCGAGCGCCTGGTCCCACGGAATGTCCTTCAGGCGCAGCGTGAGGCTGCCGCTCACCGAATCGCTGGTGATGATGTTGAGGCCGGTGAAGTCGGCGATCACCTGCAGCACCGCCCGCACTTCGACGTTCTGGAAGTTGAGCGACAGCTTGTCGCCC
>Ga0207691_10001462_pt1 | contig 23543 bp, 21 predicted proteins | sample KBSM13metaG_FD_184327 | JGI IMG/M metagenome (GOLD analysis project Ga0207691, IMG submission 184327) | Miscanthus rhizosphere microbial communities from Kellogg Biological Station, Michigan, USA - KBS M1-3 metaG (SPAdes) (version 2) | ecosystem: Host-associated > Plants > Roots > Rhizosphere >... | reverse complement strand
CGCGATGTCCGCGAACAGCGCGAGCGCGCTGTCCATCTGCGCCGTCGGCGTGTGGAGTTGCAGCGTCGTCGCATCCCACCCGCTCCCCGTGGAGATGTCGACGCCCAGGAACGCTTCCTGGTCGGCGATCTGAAGCGAATTGCGAGACGTGGTGCCTTCCTTGAGGAGAGACGTCGCGAGCGTCGCCGTCCCGAGCTTGCTGACCTCATCCGTCTCGGCTCCGCTCTTCACGACGAGCACGAAATCCGCGAGCGGCAGCTCGTGTTGCTCGACAACCATGAGTTGCAGGCCGTTCGGCAGCTCCCGCGCCACGACCGCGGGTAGCGACAGTGCCTTTGGCGGTCCGAGCACCGGCGGTTTCGTCAGGTCGACCGCCGCGGTTGCTGGTGCCGCGGTTGCTGGTGCCACCGTGGCGGGTGCCGGAGTGGGCGTCGTCGTCGGAGGCGTGGTTCGACGCTGCGAACAGGCGGCGCCGACCGTCAACAGCGCACACGCGAGTGCTCGCGAGATCGGTGAGCCGAGCAATTGGTGGCGCATCACTGGATCACTCCCGTCACCATGAGGTCGCGCTTCCCCTCGGGGACGACGGTGAGTGTGACTCGCGGCTTGCCCAGGTACGACGCAGCCACTCGCTTCACATCGGCGAGCGTCACCTTGTCGTAGCGCGCGGCATCCTGGCGGGCGTAATCGGGGTCGCCGACGAAGTAGTTGTAGTAGTTGAGCTGATCTGCCTTCCCGAGAGTGCTCGCGATGCGATCGAGGAATTGCGCACGGGTCGTGTTCTGCGCGCGCGCGAGCTCTCGTTCCGTGACGCCGTTGGCCAGGAGCTTTTGCAGCTCCTCGTTCACGAGCTTGGCCATCTCTGCGGGCGTGTGACCCGGCTTGGGCGTGACGACGATCTGGAACCCGCCATCGAGGCGCTGACTGTTGTTGAACGCGCTCACATCCTGCGCCACCTGCATGTCGTACACGAGACGTTTGTAGAGACGCGAGTTCTTGTCACCCGCGAGCACGTACGCAACCACGTCGAGCGGCGCGTCGTCCTCGTGGAACGCTTTCACGGCCCGCCACGCGTAGTACAGTCGCGGGAGCTGGACCTTGTCCTCGAGCACGAGGAACGTGTCGCGCGGGACGGGCTGCGACGTGATCTGCGGGCGTGGCGGGAGAGCAGGGCCACGCGGAATTCCGCCGAAGTATTGTTGCACGAGCTTCTTCACGGAGTCGCGCTGGAAGTCGCCCACAATGGACAACGTGGCGTTGTTAGGCGCATAGTAGATACGGAAGAAATTCTTCACGTCCTCGAGCGATGCCGCGCTGAGGTCGGTCATCGAGCCGATCGTCGAATGCGAGTACGGATGCGTCGGCGGATAGAGCGCCGCGAGGATCGTCTCGTAGGCTCGACCATACGGCACGTTGTCGTAGCTCTGGCGGCGCTCGTTCTTCACCACGTCGCGCTGCACATCGACTTTCGCGAGGTCCATCGTCGGCAGGAGCCGCCCCATGCGATCGGCGTCGAGCCAGAGCGCGAGCGGCAGGGCATTGGACGGCAGCCACTCGTAGTAGTTCGTCCGATCGGAATTGGTCGAGCCGTTGTTGTTCGCTCCCGCGGCTTCGAGCCACTGATCGAACTTGCCGACCGGCACGTTCTCCGAGCCCATGAACATGATGTGCTCGAACAGGTGGGCGAACCCGGTGCGGCCGACCTGCTCGTCGCCCGATCCGACTTTGAACCACGTGTTCACGGCTACTACCGGCACCGAGTGATCCTCCGCGAGGATCACCTCGAGCCCGTTAGGCAGCGTGTACTTCTCGTGTGCGAGCGCCGGTACGGTCTGGGCCATTGCCGCGGCCGGCACGACGATCATGAGAGCCGCGATGAGGCCGCGAAGACGACCGATCGGCAGCCTGTCGCGGTCGACGCCGGACAGTCGATGTGGACTCACGAAGCCATCCTCACTGGGTGGGTCGGTGCGTGATCGACGGGCCTGCCGTCGACTCCACGCGCGGTCACACTGCGGAAGCAAGACGGCGGGAACGCCCGATGCAAGCGTACGGGGATGGGCCGTCCGGCCGGTCAAGCGGTCCGGGTTGACATAGGGGTGGGGGGTATCTAGTTTACACCCCAGACGCCATTGGACTACGGAGACCATGAACAATCTCGAGCTTGAAATCGACGGCATGTCATGCAGCCACTGCGTGTCGGCCGTCTCGCAGGCCCTTCGCGAACTGCCTGGCGTCAACGTCGAGCATGTTGCGGTCGGCGCTGCACAGGTGAGTTATCAGCCCGACCAGATCTCGCCCGAGCAGATCGTGCTCGCCGTCGAGGACGCTGGGTACAGCGCGCAGGCGAAGACCTGAGGATCGTCAGATGTCGATGAACGATTGGCTGGTCATTGCCGGAGCGATCGTCGCGATTGGCTGGGTCAACTGGTACTTCTTCGCCGCGGAGCGCGCGTCCGCCAGCGCTGTCACGACGAGCGGTGGCGTGCAGGAAGTCGCGATCACGGTGAAGGGTGGCTACACACCCGCCGTGATTCACGCGAAAGAAGGAATGCCGCTTCGCCTGGTGTTCGACCGACAGGAGACGTCGAGCTGCTCGGAGGAGATCGTGCTCGGCGACTTCGGCATCCGGAGATTTCTGCCCGCGTTTCAGAAGACCGTCGTGGAGCTGACGCCCCGCCAGCCGGGCCGCTTCGACTTCACGTGCGGAATGGGCATGCTGCACGGCACGCTCGTCGTCGAACACTGACGAACTCCGACGGCCGAGCCGAGGAAGGGAATCATGGCAACACGTGTTGCACCTAACGAGATACACGAGTCCGACGAGCGCATCGACATCCCCGTCTCGGGGATGACGTGCGCGGCGTGCCAGGCGCGCGTGCAGCGCACGCTCACGCGCCAGCCTGGCGTGCACGACGCGGCGGTCAACTTGATGACGAATACCGCGACCGTGACGTACGATCCCGCTGCCGCCTCGCCCGAGGCCTTGATCGACGCGATCCGCGCAACCGGATACGGCGCTGACCTTCCCGCCATCGACCGCACCGCGATCGAGGAGCAGGAAGCCCAGGATGTCGCCTACGCCGAGGAGTATGCGGAGCTCAAGCGAAAGGCGATCGTCAGCTTCGTTGCGGGTGTCGTCGCGATGCTCATCTCGATGCCGCTTATGACGCCCAGCGTGCACGGCGCGATGGGAGGCACGTCCGACCCATTCATGAGGTGGGTGTCGTCTTCGCTCACGCCCGTGCTCAGCGGCGCGTTGCCGTGGCTCTACGCGGTAGATCCTCGGGCCATCGCCTACGCGCTTCTGGCGTTGACGCTCGGCATCATGGTGTGGGCCGGTCGTCACTTCTACACGCGAGCCTGGGCCTCTTTCCGCCACCACTCGGCGGACATGAATACGCTCATCGCCGTTGGCACGGGCGCCGCGTTCGTGTTCTCCGTGTTTGCGACCGTCGCGCCGCGCTTCTTCATCGACCGTGGCGTTGCGCCAGACACGTATTACGAGGCCGTGATCATCATCATTGCGCTGATTCTGGTGGGCAATGCGCTCGAAGCGCGCGCCAAGCGCCAGACGGCGACGGCGTTGCGAGGCCTCGCTGCGTTGCAGCCGACCACGGCCAGGGTCGAGCGTGACGGCGTCGAGGTCGACATTGCCGTCACCGACGTTAGGCGCGGTGACGTCGTCACGGTGCGGCCCGGGGAGCGCCTGCCGGTGGACGGCGAGGTCGTGAGCGGAACGAGCGCTGTGGACGAGTCCATGCTGACCGGCGAGTCCGATCCGGTGAAGAAGCGGACCGGCGACCGCGTGATCGGAGGCACGGTCAACCGCACGGGCGCATTTCGCTATCGTGCGACGACGCTCGGCGCTGACAGCACATTGGCGCAGATCATTCGGTTGATGCGTGAGGCGCAGGGCTCCCGCGCGCCGATTCAGCGGCTCGCTGACCGGATCAGTGCGGTATTTGTGCCGGTCGTGATCTCGATCGCGATCGCGACGTTCGCCATCTGGTACGTCGTCGCCGATACGGCTCCCGCGGTTCGCGCGTTCGCGGCTGCGGTTGCGGTGTTGATCATTGCCTGTCCGTGCGCGATGGGGCTCGCCGTGCCGACCGCGGTCATGGTCGCGACGGGGAAGGGCGCGGAGCTCGGTATTCTGATCAAGGGTGGAGAGGCGCTCCAGCGCGCCGGCTCGCTCGACACCGTCGTCCTCGACAAGACAGGAACGGTGACGGAGGGGCGCCCTGCAGTGACGGACGTGGTCGTCACACCGGATGGTCGGGGCGAGGCCGACGTCCTGGCGCTCGTCGCGACCGTCGAGCGACAGTCCGAGCATCCGCTTGCCGACGCGATCGTTGCCGCCGCGCGGGATCGTGGCGCGACGTTAGGTACCGCTGAGTCATTCTTGTCACACACGGGCCGTGGCGTGACGGGCGTCGTGGCTGGAACTGCCGTCGCGGCCGGTAACGCGCGGCTCATGGAAGAGTGGAGCATCGACGTGTCGCCGCTCGCCGGCCATGCCGACCGGTTGGCGCGCGAAGCGAAGACCGTGGTGTTCGTCGCCGTGGATGGCGCGCTCGCGGGCGCAATCGCGATCGCGGATCCGATCAAGGCGGGCTCGCGTGAGGCAGTCGCTTCACTCCGTCGCATGGGCCTGGAGGTTGTGCTGCTCACCGGCGACAACGAGCGCGTTGCCTCGGCTGTCGCCCATGCGATTGGCATCGATGACGTCGTCGCGGGCGTGTTGCCCGACGGCAAGGTCGCGGAGGTAAAGCGGCTCCAGTCGGCGGGGAAAGTTGTGGCGATGGTAGGTGACGGCGTAAACGATGCTCCCGCACTGGCGCAGGCTGATATCGGGATTGCAGTCGGGTCAGGCACCGACATCGCGATTGAGGCCAGCGACGTAACGCTCATGCGCGGTGATCTCGCTGCCGTCGCGCACGCCATCGCGCTCTCTCGGCGAACGATGCGCACGATGAAGCAGAACCTCTTCTGGGCATTCATCTACAACGTCGTGGGTATTCCTGTTGCCGCGGGCGCACTCTACCCCGTCGTCGGAATCCTGCTCAGTCCCATACTCGCGAGCGCCGCGATGGCGTTCAGCTCTGTGAGTGTCGTGTCGAACAGCCTTCGACTGCGACGCTATGACCCGCGCGTAGCAACGAGGTGACACCTGTGGCAACCACACCAGCGCCCCACCTGCGCCGCACGCGTTCCACGGACGTTCGGACGGACGCCCAGGAGGAACCGACGGTCGTCGGCTGTGCCTGCGGAGCGGCCGACGAGTCTGGCGAGCATCGCCACGCGGTTGCCGTAGACCCCGACATCAAGGCGCGGAACGTGAAGCGTCTGCGCCGCATTGAGGGTCAGATTCGCGGACTGCAGAAAATGGTCGACGATGATCGCTACTGCGCAGATATCATGATGCAGATTTCGTCGGTTCACGAGGCGCTGCGCTCTGTTGGACGCGAGCTGATGCGCAACCACCTGAAACACTGCGCCTCGACAGCGATTGCTTCCGGATCCGATAAAGCCGACGCCATGTACGACGAGCTTCTCGAGCTGATGTACAAGCACGCCCGGTGATGAAACTTCAAGCTGCAAGGTCGGAGTCGGGCGGATTGCCTCGCCGGTGCATCTCGTTAGGTGTGGCAGCGCTCCTCGGGATGTTTCCGTCGGCGCGTCTCGTGGAAGCGCAGACTGACTACTACAACACGAGCGTCGGCCGTCCGCTCCGGATAGAGGACGCATCCCCGGTAGAGTACCGCGCGATCGAGTTCGACGTCGCACCACTACGCTTCGAGAGTGCGGGCGGCGGCCAGCGGCGGTGGTCGCTGCACCCGGAAACGGCTGTCGGGTTGCTGCCCCGTACACAGCTTCAGGTCGGCCTGCCTATCGCGTATCTGGATGCGAACGGAACGTCGAGTGGCGGCGTTGCGGGTCTCGAGATCTCTCTGCTCCATGCGTTGAACGCCGAGACATCGATTCCGGCGCTCGCGGTTGCAGCTGACGTGGTACTGCCCGCCGGACCGCTTGCCGCCGATGCGACGTACGGCACGCTCAAGGGCATCGTCACGCGAACGACGCCATGGGCTCGGTTCCACGCGAACGCCCAACTCACCGTCGGGCCGAGCCAAACTGCGACGGGTACTACGACTGGTACTGATGTCCCATCCTCCGTTCAGAGCTCGGATGTGTCGCGATGGCTCGCGGGCGTCGCCGTCGACAAGACGTTCCCGCTGCACTCGCTGCTCGTGAGCATCGAGTCCTTCGCCGAGCAGCCCATCGACAGTGCGGAATCCGTGGCGTGGAACGCCGCGGCGGGCCTCCGCTATCAACTCGCGCCTCGCTGGGCGATCGACGGCGGGATCGGTCGTCGATTCACCGGAGACGACCGAGCATGGTATGTAACCTTTGGCTCAGCGTTCGCGCTGGGACTTCGCTGATGCCTCCTGTTCGCGGTTCGCGAGTGCGTCCGTTTCTCTCCGTGGCGCTGGCACTCACTGCGCTGGCGTCCAGCGGGCGCCCTGTACTCTCGCAGTGGTCCACGGCGCACGACCAGTTCTATCGTCAGGCATCCCACAACTGGCAGTTCCGCGCGAACTACCCGACTGCGGACCGGCTATTCAACGCGTTCGACTACGGCCATGCGATCCTGTACGAAACGCTGTTGAGAGCACCGTCGGCTCCAGTCGCGCGACTCGAACAGGCCGAGTACGACTTCATAACACGTCGGCTCCTCGTGAAGCCGCCGCGGTTACCACTCGAGGAGTCGGCAATCGAGCCGGAATACGCGAAGCTCGTCCCCGAAGCGAAGCAGATGTTCGAGTGGGCCCACGTGCTCCATCGCCAGGTGTACGACGTCTGGGCGGACGAGCGCATCCCGGTTGACCAGAAGGACGCCGCCATTCGCGAGCTCGTCAGGTACTACAGGTCACGTCGGGATGCTGCCTTCAGCAGTCAGCCGAAGGACATGGACCTCATGGAGGGCCAGCCGTATTCGCTCGCGTTCCGGCGACGCTATCCAAAGTTCAATGGGTTGATCTGGGCCTATCACTGGCTGCAGATCGGGCTCTACGAGCCTCTCGTCACGGCCAGAACGCGAGACGAGCGACAACAGGGAGTGACCGCCGCGCTCGCGCGGTTCAGGCAGATGCTTGCGAACCCGCCGGCGAGCATGCCGGCCGTGATGCCGATGACTGCGGCCGTCGCGCCGGAGTTCTCCCGCCGCTATCCGGAGGTCGCGATCATCTTCGACAACCTCCACGCGATGCACGACGTCATCTCCGATGTGCTTGCCGACACGACCATTCCGCGATCGCGAAAGCGAGCCGAGATCCTGCTTGCCGCGCGGCGGTATCGCGACGATACGTCGTCCGTAATGACTGTGGCGGAATGGCAGAACATGGCCGTATCGATGGGTGTCGCGAAGATGGGCGGGGCGTCGGGCGGTGCCGGCCTCGCGACTCCTGTGCCCGCGACATCCCCTGCATCGACCGGACATGAGGGCCACGCCGGCCACAACATGACGCCACTCTGGTCCGCCGAGCTCGTCGAGCGGCGGCTGCGCGATGCCGGTATTGCGGCCCGAGCGCTGCCCGAGACCGGCCCGCACATCTTCATGTCGATTCCCGCGAAGTCCTACGAGCTCGCTGACGGCGATCAGCTGCAGCTGTTCATCTACGCCGATTCCGCCACGCGCGCGATGGACACTGCGAAACTCGACACCGCGAGGGTCGCTCCGCCCGGGATGATGATCAAGTGGCGTGCGCAGCCGACGATGGTCATCGACCAGAATCTCGCGGCCATCATCATCACGAACGACGAATCGCGCCGGCAGCAGGTGCTCGGCGCGCTCTCTCCCCTCGACGGTTCTCGCTGACGGGCGTCCGCCGACGAATCGTTAGGTCGACGTTCGCCTGACCTCACGGGAGGGGCTCGCCTGTGCCTGCGCCGCGAGCGCCTTCTCGATCGCGGCGCGCATCGCGGCGGCACCCTCGGGAATGGCGCCGAACTGGCGAACGAGCAGGCGACCGTCCGCCGAGATGAGATAGCTCTCCGGCACACCGATGCCCTGATACAGGCGACGGACAGCGCCCGTCGGGTCGCGGCCGACCTCGAAGGTCGCACCGTTCTCCTTCACGAACGCTTGGACCGCATCGTCGTCACCTTCGTCGACGCTCACCGCGACGATACGGAGTCCGCGCGGCGCGAACTCGCGCTGAAGGGCTTCGATCTCCGGAAACTCCTTCTCGCATGGCCCACACCAGGTCGCCCAGACGTGGAGCAGCGTCACTGGCTGCGCGGCCGTCACACGAGCGCTGTCGCCCTCGAGCGTTCGCACCGCGTATTCGGGCACTAGCTCGCCAACCGCAATCGGCCGAAACGCGTCGGCGGAATCAGCGTTAGGCCTGCAGGCGCCGAGCGCGCCGAGCAGAGCCGTGGCAAACACCGCAGCCGGACGGGCCAGGAACCATTTCACGCGGCGGCTCATTGCAGGCGCCCGTTTCGAACGCGCACAGCCGACTCACCGACCCGTGACAGGCCCTTCATTGCTTTGGGGTCCTTCATGTTCGGCGCCATCTCCTTCTCGTGATCGTGTTCGGTCTCCGACTGCTCGGACCATGCGATCGTTAGATCTTGGTCGCGCAGCGCCAGCACGGGGAACGTCGCCGCTCGCCCTTCGGTGCTCACGAGCGCAGCAGGGCTGAATGACTCGCCGTTGTCGTGCGAGACGCGCATCACGACCTTCGGCGTCCTCACCGTGCCATCGTCCCACACGGCGACGACAGTGTGCCCCTGGCCTAACGCGAGCTGGACGTGCGCAGGCGCTGAGAATTCGCCGACCCCGAGTGGGATCGGGGTCCCGAACGTTGCACCTCGGTCGGCCGATCGGGCGTAGAATGTGCCGGCCGCGCCCTGCTTCCCGGTCCACCACGCGATATGCACCGTGCCGGCGGAATCAACCTGCATCGACGGACCAGCGTGCGGGCAGCCGTCGAACACCCAGTCATCGGCGTGCACGCGAACCGGCGCCGCCCACGTCGCGCCGTGATCGCTCGATCTCGCGACGACGACGTCACGGACGTTACCCGGCAGCACCGTACGCCACGCGAGGTACAGCGTACCGTCGTCCGCCGTCGCGATCGCCGTGCGGCAGCACGGGCACGACTGGTTGACGTCGGCGGCGACAGGAGTCGTCCACGTCGTACCCTGATCGGTGGAGCGCGTCAGGAACGTCTTCGACTTGCCCTGGCTTGCCTCGAGCCAGGCGACGTAGAGCGCGCTATCGCTGCCCACGTGGAGTGCGTGGAAGTTGCGCGTGCCGAATGCACTGTCGGACGCGATCGTAACCGGTGCCGTCCAGGTGTTGCCGTCGTCGGCCGACTTCGCCAGGCGAAGAGAGCTCATCGGAAACCGCCGTCCCGGCACGACCTTGCCGACGGCGTACAGCGCGTACAGCGTGCCGTCAGGACCATAGGAGAGCTTCGGTGGCGCTTCACCGTGTGGTTCGATGGGGCCTAACGAGTCACGCAACTCGGTCGGCGCGCCGCCAGTGGTGACGTAGAGCCGACCGTCGGTGCCGCCTCCGGGCGCCGATACCCACGCGACGGCGCGCTTGCCGCTGGGCGACAGCGCGAACATGGGCGCGGCGCCGACGGTCGTTGCCGTACTCACCGTTTCGGGATCGGAGAACGTCGTGCGCGCTCCGGCGTCACGGCACGCGGCCGTGAGCACGAGTGCGAGGAGAGCGGGGAAGTGGTTTCGTTTCATCTTCATCACTTTTGCCAGTTGTATCGCAACCCCGCGAATACCGACCGCGGCGTGCCCGGCGTGTACTGCCACTTGTTGAACGCGTTGTACGTCGCGACCTCCGAGTACTTCTCGTTGGTCACGTTCGTCACGCGCACGAAGAACTCGCCGATGTTACGGAGCACGTAGTTGCCGTGCAGGGTGATGAGGTTGAATCCAGCGTACGTCTGCGTGTTTTCCGGATCCGCGTAGTACTTGCCCGTCGCCGACCACTCGGCCGCGACGCGCCCGCCGTTGAGAACGTTAGGCGAGTATGTCAGCAGCAGGTTCGTCAACGTGTGCGGCGCCGTTTCGATCGTCTTCCCGGCGTAGCTCACGTTCTTGCCGGCCACCGGGATCACCCACTCCTCGTATGTCTGCTTCGACGTCGAGTACGCCGCGTCGAATCGGAGCTGGCTCGTGATCATGGTCCCGGCGCTGACTTCCACGCCGCGGTGCCGTGTCTCGCCCGCGTTGGACGTCGTTTGCGCCCCCTGCGCGTCGAGGACGCTCAGGATGTCGTTCTGGATGTGCATGTCATAGATGGCAAGCGAGTAGATGAGCCGACCGCCCACCTGTCCGCGCGCTCCGCCCTCGACGCTCCTCGCCGTCACCGGCTTGAGGCCGACGGTGCTCGCCACGTTGGAATTCTGCTGGAACAGCTGGCTCTGGCCCGGCGCGCGGAACCCTTCGCGGTACGACGCGAACAGGTTGACGTTGCGCGTCAGGTCGAGTGTCGCGCCGAGCTTCGGGCTCAGCCGCGTGTAGTTCACGGTCGTATCGGCCGGCCGGCGCCAGCGGCCGGTCTGCATCGGATCGAGCTTCGTGTCGTAGACGTAGCCGGACGCATCGTACCGCACGCCAGCGTCGAGGCGCAGGCGGCTCACCGGCGAAAACTCGGTGTGCACGTAGGGCGACGCCTGACGATAGGTGACATCGTAGTCGTACTGCTTTTCGCCCGTCGTGTACGAGGGGAAGATCCCGCCGCTCGGCGGCGCCGTGATCTTGTTCGCCACGAATGAACCCGGGCTCAGGTCCAGGTCTGCACCGGCGATCACGCGCGTGCGCATCGGCGCGAAGTCGCGGCGATACTTCGCCAGCAAGCCGACCGAGTTGTTCCGGGTGTCCCACACTTGCTGGTTGAACGTCAGCTGCCACGAGGGCATGATCTCGAGGACGTTGTGACGAGCATACGGCGTTAGGCTGAACAGGCTGCGCCCATTGTCCTTCTCGATCGCCGTCGACACGCGGAGCGCCTGCACCTTTCGGAACGCGATCGGCGACGGGTTGATCTCGGGGCGCGAATCGTACTGCGCCTGAGTCAGCCCGGCCGCTTCCGCCTGATCGATGTTCGAGGCGGCGACCACGGTCTTCGTCGTGAACGCGCCGAACGCGCCATCCCAGCGGATCGTTCCACTCTGGCGCTTGAAGCCGCCCTCGTCTCGCCATCCGTCCGCATGCGTGAGGTTGAGATCCGCACGCACCCCGTTGACGCCCTTGGTGAAGCCGCCAGTCGCCAGCATGCGCGTGTAGCCGAACTGCCCGCCTTCCACCGTCGCGTCGAGCGTCGGCGTGACCGGAGCGGCACGCGTGAGCACGTTCACGACGCCGCCGATCGCGTCACTGCCGTACAGCGCGGTGCCGGGTCCTTTCAGGACTTCGAGCCCGCCTGCCTGCGGCAGGTTCACTTCATAGAGCGCGTTGTGATTGAAGAAGCCGGTCGAGCGCGTCGGCACGCCGTCTTCCAGATACAGGTACATCGGCTTGGTCGTGATCGGCTGGCGGATGGCCATGCTCAAGCCCTCGCCAGAGAGCTGCGTCGCGTGGACGCCGGGCAGGCGCTGCATGATGCCGGACGGGTGCGCCGCGCGCACCTCGCGAATCGCGGCACCTTCCAGCACATCGATCGTCGAGGATTGATCCGTGCGACGCTGCACCTCACGCGTCGCACTCACCACGGTCGGCGCGATGACGGCGGCGACTTCGGTCAGCGAGAAGTCGACATGGACGACGCTGTCCGCCGTCACCTGAACGGCCTGCGCACCGCGCGCATGTCCGATGAGCCGGGTCGTGATGACGTGCTCCCCGAACGGAATGGCGGCAATGCGGAATCTGCCCTGTGCGTCCGTCATGGCGCCGCGCGTGGTGCCCTGCACGGCAACGACGACATCGGACAGCGGCGCGCCGCTTCCGGTCGCGCGAACAGTGCCTTCGATCGTTCCGGCATCCTGCGCGCGAAGCGCGGGTGCGAGCAGCAACAATGTGGAAAGGGCAACGGGCAGGCTACGGCCCAGCAACAACGAGCGCGTCATATATCGGTTCACCGCGGGAGTGATCTCGGACCAGACGGCGCTCACGCGACACACCGTGGGGTGTGCCCCGAAGCGACCAGGCGAATTGTCGGGAAGCGTGCGTGCGCGCCGAACGTGTGAAGCGCGTGATACGCGCGTTCGGACGGACAGCGGCAGAACGGTGGGGCGGTCGGCGCGCGTTAGGCGCGCGACCCACTCACACGACCGAAAAGACCGCTGGCGCGGGCGCCACGGTGGGCGGCGCGGTCGCAGGGGGGTGGAGATGATCCTGCGCACTCGCGAACACGGCGAGCGCGGAAACGGCAACTGCCTCGTGAACCGCGACCACGTGGGCGAGTGGCGTAAACAATCCTGGGACCGTTGCCACCGCGGGCGGGCAGCACCCCGGACCCGGGCAGGAACACGTGTGCCCCGCGTCGTGTCCGTCTGGCGACGAATCGTCCGCCTGATGGTCGTGCGCCACGACAGTCGTGCCGCTCGATGCGGCATCGTGGGCCGTCATGGCCATCGCCCCGCCGCCATGCGCCGAGCACCGCACGATACGCTCCGACCCGCCCAGAAACAGGGCGAGCCAGACCGACAGTACGAGCGACAGGGCGCGTCTATACGGCGAACGGTGCATGCCCACAACCTATGCGAGTTTCGTGCAGGCACGCATGAGTCATTCAACCCATTGAGCCGGAACGTCTTTGACCGGGCTTCGCCGGTCGGGTCGCCTCGTCCCGATGCGGCTGTGCCACACGCGACTGCGGCTACTGCCCTACATACGAGAGCTCCGGAGGCAAACCGGACATCAGGCGTCCTCTGCGTCGCTCCCGTTCAGAACGAGCGACCATTCGATCTCGATGGACTTGTCCAGCGAATCTCGTACCGAGCAGTACTTGGTTACGGCCAGCTCGATCGCGCGCAACGTGTTCGCCCGGTCGATCCCTTCGCCGTCAACCACGTACCGGAGATGGATGTGCGTCAGCCGCGCTGGCGTCGCGTTCGCTCGCTTGCCTTCGACTTCGATCTGTAGTCGCGTCGCGGGGGTTCGGCGCTTCGCCAGGATCGACAGCACGTCTTCCGTGGTACACGCCGCGAGCGCGATGAGCAGTGTGTCCACTGGCCCCGGCTCCGCCTTCCCGGTGTTGTCGACCGTGATCGTGGGACCACCTTTGGCTTTGCCGCCTTCGAACGCCATGGTTCCTTCGCCCTTCCAGCGCACGATCACGCGAGACGGCGGCTTCCCCTGCACCGGGGCAGGCGGCGTTGTGTCGGTCGTTCCGGGTTCGGTCATCCGGCGGTCCTGGGTCAGGGTTGATTTGTCGTTAGGCACGACGTACGGTGCTCCGGCGAGGATCGTCCGTCATTCCGAGCGGGTTGTCATTCCGAGCGAGGTTGTCATTCCGAGCGAGCGAAGCCGGGTGCCCACCGCAGGTGGGCGCATGAGGAATCGAGCCCTTGCCGAGTAGAGAGCTCTCTATCGGAATGATCGCGATTCCTCGACTGCGGCCCTCCGGGCCTCCGCTCGGAATGACGGCCAGCCTCAGACGTTCCCGCCCGGCCCTGTCTCGACCGGCACGCGCACGCTGTTCCCCCACTCGGTCCAGCTGCCGTCGTAGTTACGCACCTTGTCGTAGCCAAGCAGGTAGGTGAGCACGAACCAGGTGTGCGATGACCGCTCACCGATGCGGCAATACGCGATCACATCATCGGTCGGCTTGAGCCCCTGTTCCTTTTCGTAGATCGTCCGAAGCTCGTCCGCTGCCTTGAACGATCCGTCGGGGTTCGCTGCCTTCGCCCACGGCACACTGCGCGCGCCGGGGATATGACCGCCGCGCAGCACACCTTCCTGGGGGTACTCGGCCATGTGCGTCTTCTTTCCGGAGAACTCGTCAGGCGAGCGGACATCGACCAGCTTGCCCTTGTTCTTCTGGTGCTCCAGCACCTGCTCCTTGAACGCGCGGATCTTCGCGTCGTTGCGGGCAGGCGCGGTGTAGCTCGTGCGCGCGAATGTTGGAACGTCGGAGACCATCGGCCGGCCTTCCTGCTCCCACTTCGTTCGCCCGCCGTCGAGCACGCGCGCGTTCGTGAAGCCGAACAGCTGGAACACCCAGAACGCGTACGTCGCCCACCAGTTGTTCTTGTCGCCGTAGAAGATGACGGTCGTGTTCTCGTCGATCCCCTTCGCGCGGAGTAGTTCCTGAAACTGTTCGCTGTTCACGTAGTCGCGCACGACCGGATCATTCAGATCGGCGTGCCAATCGACCTTCTGCGCATTCGGGATGTGGCCCATGTCGTACAGCAACACATCTTCGTCGCTCTCGACGATGCGGATCGACGGATCGTTGAGATGCGCGGCGAGCCACTCGGTGCTGACGAGCATCTCGGGGTGTGCATAGCCCTTCTGCTCTATGGCCGGCAAGGTGGTGGGGGTTGCGGCGGAGGTCATGTCGCTCCTCGTGACGATGTGAATGCGATCCGCTGCACGGAGCCGACGCCCCGCGCGCCTAACGTTCATGCGACCGGGTGACCCTCACCCGATCCGCGTCCCGTTCTCGACCGGGCGCTCCACCTCGAGCAGCACGACCTCGTGTGGTGTGGGCATCGCGCCGAGCACGAGCACCTGACTCACGAATCCCGCGATGCGCCGGTCACCCAGGTTGACGGCCGCGACGACTTGCCGGCCCACCAGTGACTCTGGCGTATAGTGATGCGTGAGTTGCGCGCTCGATTGACGCTCGCCCAACTCCGACCCGAAATCGATCCATAGCCGAATGGACGGCTTCCGTGCTTCCGGAAACGGGTCCGCCCGCGTCACGGTCCCGACACGAAGTTCGATCGCGAAAAACTCCTCGGGCGTTGCCATGACCGGTAAATGATAGCGGCCCTATCGGGCGCGCTCCACCCCACAGGGCGTTGGTTGCTAGCTTTATCGCGCATGGGCAAGTACAGACACGACGGATGCCTCTGCGCCGCGCGGCGCAATGTGCCTGCGCGCGGCTCGGTCGAATTCGGAGCGCCGTGCACGAGGACGTCTGAGTGACCGGCTTCGATGTCGGCCAGCCGCGCATGGAGCCGTATCAGCGCCACGTCCTGGTGTGTACGGGCGGGTTCTGTTCTCCGGATCGACGCGGCCGGCAGCTATATAGTCTGCTCGCGAAGTTGCTCGAGCGGGAAGATCTGCTGTTCGGCCCAACACGGGTCAAGCGTGGTGAGACGCCCTGCCTTGGCGTGTGCGTCGGCGGCCCCATCGTCGTCGTCTACCCCGATGGCGTCTGGTACGCGGGCGTTACGCCGACGTTGCTCGAACGGATCGTCGTCGAGCACTTGAGGCACGGTCGTGTGGTGGAGGAGGCGGTGTTTCACCGCCTCTCCACCACACCCGGCCCGGACAAGCGTTAGGCTCGGCTACGCCGCCAGCGCCTCGAGCCGCGCCACGCGTTCCGCCGTCGGCGGATGCGTCGAGAACAACGCCATGAGTCCACCGCCGTACGCGGCAAGCGGATTCACCTGAGCCAGTGGCGCCACGGCGGGGGCCACGTGCATAGGGATCCGGTGCGCACCCACCTCGAGCTTGCGAAGCGCGCTCGCGAGCGACCGCGGCCGTCCGCTGATCGCGGCTCCAACCGCATCCGCCTTGAACTCCCGCTGACGGCTGATCGCGAATTGAATCAGCATCGCCGCGATCGGCGCGAGGATCGCCATCGCGATTCCCGCGACCGGACTTGAATCCTCGTCATCGCGCCCACCGAAGAACAAGCCGAACTGCGCCAGGTTGCTGATCGCGCCCGCCAGCGTCGCCGTGAACGTCTGCAGAAGCATGTCGTGATTCTTGATATGCGCGAGCTCGTGCGCGAGCACTCCCTCGAGCTCCTCCCGAGAGACGAGCTGCAGGATGCCTTCGGTCACCGCCACGACCGCATTCTGTGGATTGCGTCCCGTCGCGAACGCGTTCGGCTGCGCGTGCGGCGCGATCGCCAGCGTCGGCATTGGCAGTCCAGCTCGCTGGCGTAGACGATCGACCATGGCGTACAGGTCCGGCGCCTCACGCTCGGTGACGACGCGCGCCCCGTACATCCGCAGCACCATTTTCGATGACGCGAAGTACATCACGAAGTTCATGAGGCCGGCGAATAGGAACGCCATGATCATCCCGCCTTGGCCACCGAAATACCCGCCGATGGCCACGAACAGCGAGGTGAGCCCCGCCATCAGAACGAATACCTTGAGGTTGTTCATACCGCTCTCCATCGCACGTGGGTCCCGAGTACGCGAAAGGCGAGCCCCTTCGCGTGCCAGGCAGTCGTTGCCCGGCGTTCACGAAGGTCTCGCCTAGTCACTGTGCGACCCCATCGAACCGTGCGCCGCTTTGCGGCGCAGTCCTGACGACTCGAAGGCGCGAGCCGAGGCTCGCGTGGCTACTCCCCTTTGCTAACACAATAATACCCCACGTCACAGGGCGGTTCCAACGGCGCTGGTAGCTGGTCGCTCGTGCTTGTAGCTGGTCGGAAACGCAAACCCCGGGTTGCATCCTCGTGGCGTTCCGGGGTGTTTGCTCTCGACCAGCGACCAGCACGAGCGACCAGCTACCAGCTAGCCGTCATCGCCGATTTCTTCCTCCAGCACCCGCCAGTGTCGAGGCCAGAGGTGCTTGGCATACCTCCGGAAGTTCTCGTAGGCGGACGGCGTTGTCCGAAGGAACTCGGCCAGGCGCCGATGACCCTTTAGAACGTTGCAGCCCCTGCAGGCCGTAACTAAGTTGCCACCCGACCCGTCCCCGCCTCTGACACGCGGCTGCACGTGATCGATCGTCAGCTCGTCGTCGAGAAAGACCTCGCCGCAGTACACGCACCGGTGACCGTCGCGCGCGAAGACTTCTTCACGGTTCAATGACCGACCCTCTCAACTCGCGCCGCATGATGATGGGGGCCGCTCGCCGGTACCTCCTCGACTCGCTCGATCGCGAGCGCGATGAGCCAGTCGACGAGCCGCCGCGTCTCACTTCCAAAGCCATCGACAATACCCGAATGTCACGCTCCCGAGATCGCATTCTCGCCAACCTTGATGAGATGTACCGCGAGGCCTTCGAGCGCGCCAAGGAAACTGGCGACGCTGCCCAGATGGCCACGCTCGACTTCGCCTACCGCCGCGAACAACTCTATTTCGAGATCCTGCTCGACGTACGCGACGCCGTCGAGCGGCGGTGACGCATGCGTCTCGGACCGCTCGTCTCCGCGCTGTTGGTTGCCAGCCTTTCCGCTAGCTGTCAGATGAGCGACAGGAAGGCCGCCGCCGGAGACACCGGTGCCGCCTCGGGAAGTCCCATGACGCTCGCCGTCGTCAACGCGCGCGTTTGGACCGGAGACTCGACTCGTCCATGGGCCGAGGCGCTCGCGGTGCGCGGCGAGCGTATCGCCATGGTCGGGTCGAGCGCGGCGGTCCGCAAAGTCACGGGCAACGCCCGCGTGATCGACGCCCGCGGGAATATGGTCGTGCCCGGATTCGTCGATGCACACGTGCATTTTGTGGATGGCGGTTTCCGCCTCTCTTCGGTGCAGCTTCGCGACGCGAAGACACCTGCTGAGTTCATCGCGCGCATCAAAGCGTTCGCCGCGACGATCCCGGCTGGGGCATGGATCACCGGTGGCGATTGGGATCACGAGCATTGGGGAGGCGAGCTCCCGCGTCGCGAGTGGATCGACTCGGTCACTCCGAACAACCCGGTCTGGGTGTCTCGGCTCGACGGGCACATGGCGCTCGCGAATTCGGCGACGCTCGCGGCGGCGAAGGTGACCCGCGCGTCGCGCGACGTAGCTGGCGGTACGATCGTTCGCAACGCTTCTGGCGAGCCGACTGGTGTCTTGAAGGACAACGCGATGGATATCGTGAATGCCGTCGCGCCGAACCCGCCTCCGGAGCTCGAGGATCGCGCGCTGGATGCGGCAATGGCGTATGTGGCTGCACAGGGCGTGACGTCCATCCACAATATGGGCTCGTGGAACGACGTCGCGGTTTTCGAACGCGCGCGCAAAGCCGATCGGCTCCGGACGCGGATCTATGCTGCCGTACCGCTGTCGACGTGGGAGCAGTTGCGCGATACGGTCGCTGCGCGCGGCCGTGGTGACGCCTGGTTCAGAATCGGTGCGCTCAAAGGGTTCGTCGATGGGTCGTTAGGTTCGCATACCGCCGCGATGCTCGAGCCGTTCACCGACGCGCCATCGGATACCGGCCTGTTCGTGAACACCCCCGACGACTTGTATCGGTGGGTCTCCGGCGCCGACAAGGCGGGGCTGCACGTCATCGTCCACGCGATCGGCGACCGGGCAATCCGGCAACAACTCGACATCTACGAACGGGTCGAGAAGGAAAACGGCCCGCGAGATCGGCGGTTTCGCATCGAGCATGCGCAACACATCGCGCCAGCCGACATCCCGCGCTTCGCGGCGCTCGGCGTCGTCGCGAGCATGCAGCCGTATCACGCCATCGATGATGGCCGGTGGGCAGAAAAGGTCATCGGCGCCGAGCGAGCGAAAACCACATACGCCTTCCGGTCCCTCCGCGATGCGGGAGCCACGCTCGCATTCGGGAGCGACTGGTTCGTCGCGCCGCCTACGCCGCTTGAAGGCATTTACGCGGCGGTCACGCGGCGCACGCTCGACGACCGGAATCCGAACGGCTGGGTTCCCGAGCAGAAGATCTCGGTCGAGGACGCGCTGCGTGCCTACACGCACGGAGGCGCCTACGCCTCGTTCGATGAGAAAGAGAAGGGAATTCTCAGTGCCGGAGCGCTGGCGGATTTCGCGATCATCGATCGTGATCTCACGCGCATTGCGCCAGAGCAGATCCGCGACGCCCACGTGGCGCTCACCGCGGTAGGCGGGCGGGTCGTTTACGAACGAAAGCCCCCCGAGTAGCTCGGAGGGCTGGAGAGGATCGATGCAACCGCCGCCGACCTAACGAGCGGCGGTATCCAGGGCCGTGATGCGCTGCGTCGCCGCGGCGGCGATCGCCTGCAATGCGGGGTCGGCGTCGCGCCACAGGTCGGCGACGCGTCGGTACTGCTTTGCCGCTCCCGCTCGATCGCCCATACGCTCGCTCGTCCGCGCCATCCCGAGGGCCGCGAACCCGACCAGCGGCAACTCCTGCGGGCAGCCGAGGCCCAACGTCGCGTACCAGCGGAGGGCTTCGGGATAGCGCCCCGTGGCCGCCAGCAGATCCGCCCGCAGCAGTCGATCGAGCGGCTCGGTTGCCGCCGCGCGTCCGACGCGCGCCCATTGCACCTGATCGAGCAGCGCGAGCGCCCGCGCGGAGTCTCCCGCGGCTGCCGCAAGGCGGGCCCTGAGACTGAGCGCGAGAGCGGTTGCGGTCGGCGTCATTTCCGAGTCGGGTTCGGAGATACGCGTCAGTCGTGCAGCCGCAGTCGCTGCGGCGGCCGTGTCGCCCATTCGAAGCGCGATAAGGCCCGCCCGATGGAGCCGAAGCAAGGTATGACCGCGACTCGCCGCGATCGCATCGAGTGACTGATCGGGATCGCGAAGATCTGACGGCTGCCAACGCTCCACCGCCATCCGCGTCTGCGCAATCGTCGCGGAATCGAACGGTGCGCCTGGAGTGGCGACGATCAGGGACCGAACCTCGATGTCGGAATCGACGTCGGACTCCTGCACTTCATTGAGATGCCGGAGCGCGATACGGAACTTTCCCTGAGCGGCGCTCGCATAGGCCGAGAGTCGGTGACCGTACGCGGCGAGGTCGCCCGGTATGTCGGCGGAGAGGAACTGTGCGGCGAACTTCTCGACATCACCTGGGTCCGCGCCAACGAGCAACTGGCGCGCGCCCGCCCCCCCGCGAAGCATGCTGGCGCGCTGGAGGCGCTGCCGGTCCACGCCACTCAGGGCTCGGACATGCAACGCGACTCTGCCGACCAGTTCGTCGGAGGCGTATTGCCGCGCGCGAGACAGCCATCCATCGACGCTGGTGGAATCGCCGCGAATGGCGTCGATGCGCGCCAGATGCACGAGCGCCTCGACGTGACGTCCGTCGAGCTCCACGACGTGTACGAACGCGTCGCGCGCTTCGACCGGCGAGCGGCCGCGAAGCTGGTTCAGATGAAACAGCGCCTCGCCCAGGCCAAACCACGCATCGGCGTCGTTGGGATAGTCCAGCGTGAGGCGCGAATACGCGCGTTCGGCTGCCGTGATGTCGCCTTCGTCACGGGCAGCAGCCGCGACGAGTACGCGACGATAGTGGTCGTCGAGTCTCGAGGCGGAACGCACCGCCGCGCCGACAGCCCATCGCGTCTCCGCGTCGTTACCGAGCAACTCGGCCGCGTGGCTCATGCGGTAGTACGCAACCGCGAAACCACTGTCGAGGCGCACTGCATCCCGAAGCGCATCGAGCGCCGCGGAAAAGCGGCCATTGCCCATCTGTTGCTCCGCGGCGAAGTACGCCTTTGCAGCAGGCAGAGAGGCCGAGGTCGTCGCGGCTACTCGTGCGAGTTCTCCCCTCGTTCCGGGGAACCGACCCGCGAGCAGCTGCGATGCGACGTGATCGACGACTTCGAAGATTTCGTTCGCGGAGCCTTCCGCGGATGCGCGGGCAAGGGGCGGATCGGTCCTCGCCCGGTCGTGCATCGTCGCAGTGACGCGCAGGCGGCCGCCGACCTCCACGATACGACCGAGCACGAACAGTCTCGCACCGAGGCGTTCCGCCCTGCGGGCCGCGCTCGCCGGATCGATGACGGAGGAATCCGCCGACATCTTCCGCACGTCCGGCTGCGCGTCGACTGGGGCGGTGATCGCCGTTAGGCCCGTGCCGCCGTCGAGCGAAGCGGTGAGCAGCTCGGCGGTCGCGCGTGACAGTTCGCCGGTCAACGCGCTGGTGCGTCCATCGAACGCGAACACTGCCACCGTCGCCGGCACATCAGAGGGCACTTCGCCCATCGCGGCAGTCGGAGCGAAGAGTCGCGATCGGCTCATCAGCCCGAGAAGAATGACGGCGATCGACAGTCCGCCGATGGCTACCCGTCGCGGACTGATTCGCGGAACCGCCCGCCCCATCGCCGAACGCCACCACGAACGCTGTTTTTCTTGATGTTCTTGCTCGGGAGGGGACGTCTCCTGCGCGTCAGCGCTGACGGCAGCGGCGGCGGCCGCGCGCGACTCGGCGGTGAGGATCGCTACTTCGGCACTGGTGATGGCGCGTTCCTGTGAGCTCTCGGATCGGAGGCGGAGTTGCGCCACCAGGAGGCGCATCTCGGGCCCAACGTCCGCATCGAGCTCACTTCGCACGAGGCGCTCGAACAGGAGCGCATGCCGCAGCGCCCCGGGCACGTCACCGGCGTCCGATAGCGAGCGCACGAAGGACACCGCGTATCGCGCGCTGAGAGGGTCGAGCGCGGCGAGGTGGCGTCGCCACGCCGCCGCGATCTCGAACTGCCCGGCACGACGAGCGCGCTCGGCCAGGGTGTCGAGCGTCTCGGCATGAACGCGCGACAGTCGCTCGCGCTCCGTCTCGACCCACCGTTCGAACTCGGGGAGGCCGGGAACGCTGAAGCCGTCGAGGAACGGTCCGCCGTACCGCGCCACGGCACTTTCGAGCGCGCCATCGGCGATGGACTTCTCGTAGGCCCAAACGTCGACGGTGATGACGTTTGGGTCGAGTCGCAGCGAGGCCCCCGTGGCAGCGAACACGTCGGGCGAGAGCGCTCGTCGGAGCGAGAAGACCAGCTGCTTCAGATTGTTGCGGGCGCGGTCGAAATCGAGCTCGGGCCACAGCAGCGCTAGCGCGCGATCCCGCGCCAGGCCATCGTCCCGCGCCGAAGCGACGAGCGCCAACAATGCGAGTGCGCGGCGAGTAGACATTGCGTGCCGCCGCCGCCGCACACACGCCCGAGCCCTGGCCGATGGGCACGTACACCACGTCGAGTCCCGGCACGGCGCGAAACAATTCCGCCCAGTAGGTACTGACGCCGAGCACGATGTCGAGATGAAATGCCGGCACCATGTGCAAGCCGCGCTCCCTGCCGATGCGCGCCGCTTCTTCGCGCGCTTCCTGGAAGTCATGGCCATGCTCGACCAGCGTGACGCCGAGCGCACGCATCGCCGCGTTCTTCTCGACGCCGTTGCCGCGCGGCACGTACACGGTGGCCGGTAGTTTGAAGCGCCGCGCGGCCAGGCCCACGGCCTGGCCGTGATTGCCCCGAGTCGCGGTGATGACGCCTGGACAGCCGGGTTCGCGTTCCATGAGGCGCCGGAAGTAGGTGGCAGCACTGCGTGCCTTGAAGGCGCCGATGGGCGTGTGGTTCTCGTGCTTGAGCCACACCTCGGTCCCGAAGGCCGCCGCCACCTGCGGCCATACGAATTGCGGCGTGGGCGGCACGAGCGGCGCGAGGAAGTTCGCGGCTTCCTCGATTTCCCCGCGGGCGGGGAGGGCAAAACCGGCTGGCAAATGTGTCATGGCGGCATTGGCGTTCATGGCAGGGGACTATAGGATAGGCACCAGTACAGTTGCAGTACAGTTCCCATCCCAAACCACCCGACTGGCCCGCTCATATATATGGCGCTCGACTCCAAGCAGGATCACCGGCTCCCCGCACAACTCGCGGCGCGTTTCGCGCAGCGCATCGAAACCCACGCACTGCGTCCCGGAACGCGCCTGCCGTCCATCCGCAGCTGCGCGCATGAATCGCGCGTCAGCCGTTCCACCGTGGTCGAGGCCTACGACCGGCTGATCGCGGCCGGCTTGATAGAGTCCCGCCGCGGTTCGGGGTTCTACGTGCGCCCGCGCTCCGGCAAGCCGGCGCGCCGCCACTCCGCCGCGCATTCCATGCCCGGCACGGTGCTCGACGTGAGCTGGTTGCTGCGCGCGCAGCGCCGGCAGTCGCCCGGCAGCGAGCAGCCCGGCGCCGGCCTGTTGCCGGAGAACTGGCTGGACCACGAGATGGTGGCGGCCGCGGTGCGCGGCGTGGGCCGCAGCCGCGGTTCCTGGATACTCAAGTACGGCGCGGTGGAGGGCTATCTACCGCTGCGCGAGGCGCTGGCCACGCGCCTGGCGCACATCGGCATCGGTGCGCCGGCCGAACAGATCATCACCACCGCCGGCGCCACCGAAGCCATCGACCTCGTCGCCCGGCGTTTCCTCGCGCCCGGCGACGTGGTGTTCGTGGAAGACCCCGCCTGGTTCGTGATGTTCGCGCGCTTCGCCGCCTTCGGTGCACGCATCGTCGGCGTGCCGCGCGGTGCAGACGGGCCGGACATCGCCGCGCTCGAAAGCCTGCTGGCGCGCGAGAAGCCCAAGCTGTTCATCCTCAACTCCGTGGCACACAACCCCACCGGCTCCTGCCTCAGCACCGCCAAGGCGGCGCGTGTGCTGGAGCTCGCCGCGCGCCACCAGTTCGTGGTGGTCGAGGACGACATCTACGGTGACCTGCAGGGCCGGCACGCCACGCGCCTC
>Ga0207691_10001460_pt1 | contig 23553 bp, 16 predicted proteins | sample KBSM13metaG_FD_184327 | JGI IMG/M metagenome (GOLD analysis project Ga0207691, IMG submission 184327) | Miscanthus rhizosphere microbial communities from Kellogg Biological Station, Michigan, USA - KBS M1-3 metaG (SPAdes) (version 2) | ecosystem: Host-associated > Plants > Roots > Rhizosphere >... | reverse complement strand
GCAGCCGGACCGTGGGAGCCGCAAAACAGACCGCGAGCGCATCGGACACTTCCAAGACCACACGCGCCTCATGCTCTGGACGTTGAAAGCGCTCACCCGGACGATAGACGTGCCACGAGCCACGCATCTTGAGATGTGTGTGCAACACGCGGCCGTCGTCGAAATGGACCAAAAGATTCTTGCCGCGCGCGCTGACCGCATCGACCAAATGGCCCACGAGCTCGGCGCCCGCGATGGCCGGGACCGAAGAACGCACACGCACCAAACGTTGTCCGGCGAGCACACGCCCGAGCGTGTCCGCGGTGCGCTTGAGGGTGTCACCCTCCGGCATCGGTTTCTTGTGTTTCTGCGTCCATTTCGGGCTCGATTTGGTCGTCGCTCACGGCGCCTCGGGCGCGCAAGCTGAGCAGCAAGCCGCCCCCGGCCGTGCTGAAGCCGGCTTCACGGAATGCATTCGTGAAGGCATGCTCGGCGGCGGGAGCCGCATCGATGGTTGCGACGCGAAAGGCGCTCCGAAGCGGCTGCGCGCGGGCCCAGGCAGCGAGCGCGTTGGCCAAGGCGCGTTCGCGCTGCACGTTGGGCTCGGAGGCGAAGCTGGTGAGCGCGCCAGCCGAGCTCTGCAGATAGCCGACCAGCGCCCCGAGGTGGAGCACCACGAACGTGCCCGCGCTGCGCGCTAGACGAGTGGCTGCGGCGCTACCTTCGCGCGCAGGCCAAGGCAACAGCGCACCGTAGGGATTGGCTGGATCGACCGACGACAAGACCTGCGCGCGCGGCATGTCGTCCTTGGCTGCGCGCTGCGCGCGCAGATCTTCATCCGCCCCGGGCAGTGCGAATTGCACGCCGCCGTGTCCTGCCACGAAGTAGCCCCGGCGAATCCGTCCCGCTGACTCCATCAGCTTCAGAACCTCGTACACGCTGGAAAAACCGCCCTCCAGCGACTCCGCGTGGGCGACCTCTCGGGTGACCACGCCGTAACGCTCGAGGAGTGAGCGCGCGAGCGCGGCGCGGCGCTCGGTGTCGCTCGGCGGTTGGCCCCAGCGCGCGCTGCGCAGCGACCAGCGCCCTTCGCTGCCGGCTAGCCGACTCTGCGCCGAGCGACGAGCGGTGTGCAAGCGCGCCCGCCGTCCGCCCGCTCGGTTCGTTGCTGGGCGCAGCAGACTGCGCAGGGCTTCGAGTGAATCGTTGGTGACCTCACCGGCCCAGACCATGTCCCACAGTGTGTTCAGCACGTCGTTCGGGAAGCCGCCGGTTTCGCGCACGAGCTCGGTAAAGAATACCGCCCCGCGCTGCGCCAGCGCAGCGCGAATTCGCGCCGCTGGGTCGCCCTCGACGGGCGTCACCGTGCGCGCCAAGAGCGCCTCGTGCTCGGCCAAATAGAGCGCGATTCGGCCGTCGTTGCTGGCAATCGGTTCGATGCCTGCCCACACGATTTCGCCACTGCCGCACAGGGCGTCGAGGTCCCTCGGAGTCATGCCGCGCACGCGCGCGGGCAAGATTTCGGCGAGCAACGCCGAAGCGGGCAGGGGGCAACCCTCGAGTTGTGCCACGGCGTCGAGCAACGCCGCATCACCGCGTCGCGGATGGGTAGTGCCCTGATACTCGAGCAAGAAGCGGCACAACACGACCGGCTCGACCGGCTCGACCTCGCGGCGGAGTTGGGCGAGCGAGCGCTGACGGAGCGTACGCAAAACGTCCGCATCGCACAGCTCGTCACCCTCGCGTCCGGCGAGGAACGCGCCGGAAACCAGACGCCCGCTCTGCCGCAAGCGCGAGACGACCTCGGCGATGCTCCGTGCAGAAAGTCCGTAGCGGGTCTGCAACGCCGATTCGGGAAAGGGACCGTGGTTGCGCGCGTAACGGCTGACGATTTGACTCAGCGCATCCGGTACGGGCTCCAAAAAGGCGTCCGGGATCCCAGGCGCGGGTACGATGCCGAGGGCGTCTCGGTAGCGCCCGGCGTCCTCTGCCGACAGGTAGCGGGTTTCACGCTGGATTCGCACCTGAAACACGCGCCGCTCGCGCTCCAGCTGGGCAAGCCAAGCCTGCGCGTCGTCCGCGCTCAGGGCGCGCTCGGCAAGCTCGCTCGGGCTCAGATCGCCGAGCGCGCGCAGTACGTCGCACAGCGCATCCGCGTCCTTGGCGGGGTAGCTGCGCTTCTGCAGGAAACGCTCGTGCTCGGCGATGATCTCCGGATCGAGCAGGCTGCGCAGCTCGGTCTCGCCGAGCAACTCGCGCAAGCGCTCGTGATCGATGGTCAACGCTTGAGCGCGGCGCTCGGCCAGGGGCGCGTCACCTTCGTACACGAAGTTGGCGACGAACGAAAACAACAATGAGCTCGAGAATGGCGAGGGGGCTAGCGTGTCCACCGTGCGCACGCGCACACGCCGCTTTTCGACGTCGCTCAGCAGCGAGACCAAGCCGGGCAAGTCGAACACGTCACGCAAGCACTCGCGGTAGGTTTCGAGCACGATCGGAAACGATGGATGTCGGGCGGCCACGGCCAGCAGATCCGCGGCCCGCTTGCGTTGCGCCCAAAGCGGCTGGCGGCGCGTCGGGTGCCGCCGCGGCAGCAGCAACGCGCGTCCTGCGGCCTCGCGAAAACGCGCGGCAAATAGCGAAGTTTGATCGATGCTGCGGCTGACCTGATCTTCGACCTGTGCCGAAGCCGGTAAGAACCATTCGCTGGCTGGCGGCTCATCCGAGGCTGGTATGCGGAAGATCATGCCGTCGTCGGACCACACGCTGTCGACGTCTCCCACGCGGCGCGCACGCAGCGTCTCGGTCACGGCGGTGGCCCAAGGGGCGTGCACGCGCGACCCGAATGGGGTCAGGACGCACACGCGGTGATCGCCCACCTCGTCCAAGAAGCGTTCAATCACGATCAAGCGATCGCTCGGTACCGCGCCGACGGCGGTCAGCTGCTCGTGCACGTACTCGGTCAAGCTGCGCGCCGATGCGGGATCGAGGAAGTGTTGCTCCTGGAGCAAGGCTTCGGCCGCGGGTCGTTCGGCTTCCGCCAACGTGCGGGTCAGCGCACCCACTGCCTTCCCGAATTCGAGCGGCCGCCCGGGCCGATCACCGTGCCAAAACGGCATTTTTCCGGGTTCGCCCGCGGCGGGGGAAACGAGCACACGGTCGTGGGTAATTTGCTCCGCGCGCCAAGAGCTGGCGCCCAGCAAAAAAACTTCACCCTCGCGCAACTCGAAGACCATCTCCTCGTCTAGCTCACCGACGCGTCGCCCACCCTTTTTGGCCCCGTCCTCGCCGAGCAAGAACACTCCGTACAACCCGCGATCGGGAATGGTGCCGGCGTTGCTCACCGCCAAGCGCAAGGCAAACGAACGCGCTCGGACGCTGCCGGCTACGCGATCCCAGACCAAGCGCGGCCTCAGGTCGGGAAATTCATCACTTGGGTAACGCCCCGAGAGCATGTCGAGCACGCCCTCGAAGGCGGATCTTGGCAGATCGGAGAAGGGCGCGGCCTGGCGTACGGCGCGGTACAGCGCGTCGACGTCGTAAGGCTCCACCGCGCACATCGCGACCAGCTGTTGCGCCAAGACATCCAGCGGGTTGCGCGGGTAAAAGCTGGCCTCGACGCGGCCCTCCACCATGCTGCGCGTGGCGGCGGCTGTCGCGAGCAGATCGGCTTTGTGCTTGGGCATCAGCACGCCCTGAGGGGTGCCGCCCACGTGGTGATGAGCGCGACCAATGCGTTGAAGACCAGAAGCGATCGATGGCGGAGCTTCGATTTGCACGACCAGGTCCACCGAGCCGATGTCGAGCCCGAGCTCGAGCGACGAGGTGGCGACGATCGCTGGCAGCAGCCCCGCCTTGAGCCGTTCTTCGATCAGCTGGCGCTTCTCTCGCGCGATCGAGCCGTGGTGAGCGAGCGCCAGCTCGTCGCCCGCTAGTTCGTTGAGCGCGGAGGCGAGACGTTCGGCCAGCCTCCGACTGTTGACGAAGATCATCGTCGTGCGATGCTTGCGAATCAACGCCACCAGCCGCTCGTGCACTGCTGGCCAAACCGAGCGGGCGCCTGCCGGCCCACGTGCGGCCGGCCCGCTCACGATGTCGCGAAGACGATCGGATTCGTGCGTTTCAGGCTCGGCTACCGGCTCGGGCAACTCCACCCGCAAGGACAGCGGCTTCGTTTGTGCGACATCGATGATCGTGACCGGGCGCGGCCGCTGCTCGCGATCGAAGCCACCCAGCAAGCGTGCGACCTCCTCCAGCGGGCGCTGCGTTGCGGACAGTCCAATGCGTTGCAGCGGTCGGTCGGCTCGTAGAGCTTGTAAGCGCTCGAGCGACAGAAACAAGTGAGCGCCGCGCTTGCTGGCCACCAAGGAGTGAATTTCATCGACGATCAGCGTCTCCACGGATTCCAGGATCTTGCGCGTCTCCGAGGTCAAGAGCAGGAACAAGGACTCCGGGGTCGTAATTAGAATATCGGGCGGCAAGCGTCGCATACGCGCGCGCTCGACTTGCGGCGTGTCACCCGTACGCACGGCCAGCGTTGGCGCGCGCACGTCCACGCCCAGGCGGCGGGCCGCCTCGGAAATTCCGGCGATGGGCGCCCGCAAATTGCGCTCGATGTCCACGGCCAGGGCCTTGAGCGGTGAGACGTACAGCACGCGGCAGCGCGCTTCTTTCGCGGGTTCTCCTGAATTCATCAGCTTGTCGACCGCTGACAGGAACGCTGCCAACGTTTTGCCCGAGCCGGTTGGCGACAAGAGCAGCGTGGAAGCTCCGGAGATGATCGGCGGTAGACCGAGCGCCTGCGCGCGGGTGGGGGCGCCCAGCGTGGTCTCGAACCAATCCCGCGCCGGGAGGGAGAGCTCACGCAGGGGGTCGGATGTCACGAGTCGAGTGTACGCGCTACGGCGACGGAGCGCTCTTCAGGATCCGATGCACCGCCGCCAACACGTCCTTGAACAGCAGGGGCTTGCTGAAAAACGCCACGACGTTCTTTGCGCGCGGCACGTCCTGACGATAGGTGGCGCTGGTGAAGATCACGGGAATGTGCGCGAGGCGCGGATCCGAAAGCATTTGCCGGCAAAGCTCACTGCCGTCCATCTTCGGCATTTTGTAGTCGGTGATCACGATCGCGACCGATTCCATTGCCAACTGCTGCAAGGCTTGCTCGCCGTCGTTGGCCGTGAACACTCGGAACCCTTCCCCCGCGAGCATCAGCGCCATCACCTCGAGCGAAGCGTACTCGTCGTCGACCACCAGCACATTGTGGGGTGCTCTCGTCATTTTTCGAACGCGTCAAACGCCTTCCGGCGAACGCGGATGATCGTTGTGGCGGTCGGCGTAGTCGTCCGAGTGCGCCACGACCTCCGCGGCGCTGGCTGCGTCGGGCGCGACTTCGATGCCACGTCCGGTGAGGAAAAATTCGCGCGCGTTGCTCTCGTGCGCGCTGGCGCGCTGCTTCACGATCGAGATTAGGCGGCGCATCTTGGGACCCACGGTCATGTATTCGAGCAGAAATAGATTTTCGACCAAGGCGGAAATGCCTTCGACACGCATTTCCATCTCGGGGCCGGATGGTTTCAGGGTCTCGTCGATCAGCAGCGTGGTGATTTCCCGGGCACGCAGCTCCCCAAACAAGGCCGTGATGAAGCGGATAGTGCGCGCCGGATCGATGGCGGACTGCCGAAAACCATCCAGGCTGTCGATTACCACGCGCTTGGCCCGGGTACGTTCGACTTCGGCTAACAGACGTGCCCCGAGCCGGTCGAGCCCAAATTGATAGGAAGGCTGCCAAACGTGAGAAAAAAGGCCGCGCGTCGCGTGCTCACGCAGCCTTAGCCCAACACGGTCGCTGCTCTGCAGAAGGCGATCGGGTGATTCGTAGAAGCCAAACAGCAGCCCGGCCTCGCCAGCATCGGCGCCGGTGTTCAAAAAATGCATGCCCAGCGTGGTCTTGCCGCTGCCCGAAAAGCCGAGCGCGACCGAAGTCGTGCCACGCAGCACGCCGCCGCGCAGCATGGTGTCGAGCTCTCGCACGCCGGTCAGCAAGCGCTGGTTGCTGGCGGAGGCAGGGGTGATGGAACCGTCGAGCAGCTCTTCGAGTCGCGGATGCACGGAGACGCCGTCGGAGCCGATTTCCAACTCATGACGACCGAGCAAATGGCGAGTGCCGCGGAATTTCAGCACTTCGATGGTGCGAAACGTGCGCCGGCGAAACTGCTCGAAGGCAAGCTCGATCAGGCCGTCGACCATGGTGTGTTCGGGGTCGTTGGCGTCGGCAGCGGTCATGTTGGCCAACAAGACCGTGGTGCAGTTGGTCATCGCGCTCAGCATCTGTAACTCGACCACGAACTCCTTGAGTGCGACGTCGTTCTCGGCCAATGCCCGCGCCGGGGAAATGCCGTCGATCAGCAAGAGCGTGGCTTTTTCGTCCAAGATCACCCGCCGCACCATGTCCAAAAGGCCGCGCAGCTTCTCGTCGCGCAACGCGCGGTACGCTCCGACGTAGGACAGTCCATTGTTGATCACGCTCTCGTCGAAGAAGCTCATGGTGTGCAAGTTCTTCAACATCGCTGCGTGTGATTCGGCGAGCAACGTCATGTATGCGGCACGACCGCCGAGCTTCACGTGCTCGAAGCACAGCTGGTTGCCGAGCGTGGTCTTGCCCGTTCCGGGGCGGCCCATGACCAAGTAGATGGCACCTCGCACCAAGCCGCCTTGCAGCAAGGTATCGAGCCCCGAGATGCCGGTCTTCGTCCGCTCCACCAGCCAGGCACGGTCAGGTTGTGTTTGGGAAATTTCGGTCATGGAATTCGCGTCACACCTCGCCGCCAAAGTTTCGCCAAGCTGTCGAGCAACCGCGGCGGGTCGAGCGGTTTGCTTGCGTGCATTTGAAAGCCAGCCAGCAAGGCCAAGCGAATCGCTTCCGCGCTGGCATGGCCCGTGAGCGCCAACGCCGGAATGAAAGCACCGGCGCGTTCGCCGGAAGCGCGCAGCTGGCGCATGAAGCGGTAGCCGTCCTCTTCCGGCATGCTCACGTCGCACACGATCACGTCCGGCTGGCGCGCACGGATCGAGTCTCGCGCCGCTTTCGCCGAGTCGGCCAGCGCGACCTCCGCTCCCTCGCGCTGAAGCAGGATCGAAAGGAGCTCGCGCGCGTCCGGATCGTCGTCCACCACCAAGATGAAGGCTCCGCACAGCTGTCGATTGACTTGCGGCGTGGCGGCTGGGGACGGCGCTGCCGAGCTACCGGTCAGCAGCGGCAAGCACACCGTGAAGGTCGCGCCCCGGCCTTCTCCCGCGCTTTCGGCGGTGATCGTGCCGCGGTGGGCCTCCACCAAGTAGCGCGCAATCGCCAGACCCAAGCCGAGCCCGCTGCCGCGAGTACGCGCGAGCGGGTGGCCTGCTTGGCGGAAGCGCTCGAACAAAAGCGGTAAAAATTCGGCCGGGATGCCGCGCCCATCGTCGACCACTTGCAGCAACACTCGTCGCTCTCGCTGCTCGGTGCGAATCGTGATCTGCCCGCCAGGAGCGCAAAACTTGATCGAGTTGTTGAGCAGGTTCGCGATCACCTGTTGCAAGCGCAGTGCGTCGCCCGAGACTTCGCTCGAGTCAGCCGCGAAGTCCGTACTCACGTGTAGCTGTTTGGCGAGCAGTGCGGGTGTCGCGGCCTCGATCGCCGCCTCAATCACCTTCTCCAGAACGAGCGGCGAGGGGCTCAGTGACAGTTTCCCGCTGATGATCCGGGATACGTCGAGCAGGTCTTCGATCAAGTGCGCCTGGTGCTTGGCATTGCGCAAGATGGTCTCGACCGCGCGAGCCTGTTCCTCGGGAGCGAGCTTTCCGGCTTGGAGCAGATGCCCCCAGCCGGTGATGGCATTCAATGGCGTACGCAGCTCGTGGCTCAACGTGCCCAGGAACTCGTCCTTGATGCGGTTGGCCTCTTCCGCTTGTACCCGCAGCGCGCGCTCGTCTGCGAGCTGGCTGGCAAGGCTTCGCATCTTCCCGTCGCTGCGCACGCAAGGGATGCTAACTCATTGTGGCGATCTGCAAATGCGCGAAAGCCGCCCGCGAGACGCGTCGGGCGGCTTCTAATGCCCACTTACAGGGGTTGCTTGCCCAAAATACGTGGCATTCTACGACAATGCTTCACGCGCTGTGACATTTGATCACGCGCCGCGCCGCGATCACCGATCAGTCGTAGTACTCGTTGCCCAAATGAGTGATGAGCTCTTCGCCCATCATCCAACGCAGCGTGTTCTTCAACTTCATCGATTGGATGAAGACGTCGTGCTCCGGATAGAGGTCGGGGGCAGTCTGCGGGGACTTGAAGTAGAAGCTCAGCCACTCTTGCACGCCGCGGAAACCGGCGCGCTTGCTCAAATCACCGAACAACGCCAGGTCCAAAACCAGGGGAGCCGCCAAGATCGAATCACGGCACAAGAAGTCGATCTTGATCTGCATCGGGTAGCCGAGCCAACCGAAGATATCGATGTTGTCCCAGCCCTCTTTGGCGTCCCCGCGTGGTGGGTAATATTCGATGCGGACCTTGTGATACAGGTCGCCGTACAATTCCGGGTTGAGCTCGGGCTGGAAGATGGACTCGAGCGCGCCCAGCTTGCTGACTTCTTTGGAGCGGAAGCTGCCGGGCTCGTCCAGCACCTCGCCGTCGCGGTTGCCCAAGATATTCGTGGAGAACCAGCCCTTCACGCCCAAGCCACGCGCCTTCAAGCCCGGTGCGAGTAGCGTCTTCATGAAGGTCTGACCGGTCTTGAAGTCTTTGCCGCAGATCGGCGTCTGCGTCTCGCGTGCGAGCTCGAGCGCAGCGGGGAAGTCGACCGTCAAGTTCGGAGCACCATTGGCAAACGGCACGCCCTCTTTCAAACACGCCCAGGCGTACATCATCGAGTTTGCGATGTTCGGGTCGTTTTCGTGCAGACCTTTTTCGAACGAGGCAACCGACTGATGTACGGGACCCTGTTCCAGATACACCTCGGTCGAACCGCACCAGACACAGACGGCGCGTGAACAGCCGTTGTCTTTGATGAAGTTGCGAATGTCGGCGCGCAGTTGCTCGACCATCTCGAACTTGGTGGCGGCGGTCTTGACGTGCGTGCCGTGCAAGCGCTTGACGAACTCCGGATAGAAGACGGCTTTCATCGGCTTGATCGCCGAGAGCTCCTCTTTGATCGGGTCGAGGTCTTTGCTCTCCAGTACCTTGGCGTGCAGCGCGGCTTCGTAGGCACTGTCGGGGAACAGATCCCAACCGCCGAACACGATGTCTTCCAACTTGGCGAGCGGTGCGAAATCCTTGATGCGCGGCACGCGGTTGTCGGTGCGCTTGCCGAGACGGATCGTGCCGGTCTGCGTGATCGACCCGATCGGCTTCGCCAGGCCCTTGTTCGCCAAGAGGACGCCGGCCATCAAGGTCGTGGACACGGCGCCCATTCCCGGCAAGAGTACGGCGAGTTTACCCTCGGCCTTTTTGACTTTCTCAGGTCGTTGCATGCGCGGCTCCTAGCAAGGCGCGTGCCCGTACGCAATGGGCACGGGCTAAGCGATTAGGGAAATTGTAGATGAAAACAACGGCAGCAGTGATTCTAGTTGCGGGGATCGGCTCGCGCCTTCGGCCGATTACCGATGATCGCCCGAAGGCATTGGTCGATCTCGGTGGGGAGACGATCTTGGCCCGCACAGTACGCTTGCTCGCCAGCTATGGAGTGCGAAAAGTGGTACTCGCCACGGGATATCGCGAGGATGCCGTGAGGGCCGCGATGCAGGCTGCGCCCTTGACGGTAGAGTACTGCAGGAACCCCGAATTCGATCGCACTCAAAACTCCGTATCGCTGGCGCTGTGTCGGGACGCGCTCGGTTCCGATGCGTTCTTCAAGCTGGATGGGGACGTGGTGTTTCAGCGTCAAGTGCTGGAACGGCTGGACGCATCATCAGCGGAGCTTGCCGTGGCTGTCGACTCCGGGCGAATGCTCGATGCCGAGGCTATGAAAGTCACGCTTTCGCAAGCGGGAGCCGCGCAGATCGCCGCTTTCGGGAAAGGCATCGCCCTTGCGCAAAGTGCAGGCGAGAGCATCGGCATCGAGCGCATCTCCGCCGCGTGCTCGCCGATCTTGTTCACTGCCCTGAGCCGTACGATCGCCGCTGGCGAGACCGGCCTGTACTACGAGGACGTCTACTCTCGCTTGATTGCAGCCGGGGCGCTCGGGGCCGACGCTGTGGCGGTCGCGGACCTACCCTGGACCGAGGTCGATGACTTTACGGACTTGGAACGCGCCCGGGCGCTGGTCCGGGACGGCGCCTGATCCCGGTGTCGGACCTGAGGCGTTGCTGCGAAAACTCTGACGCGGCGCGCCGATTCCAAGAAAAGCCGGTAAAAGCCAGAATTTGCTCGTAAATCACTGAAAGTGTTGCGATTCTGCCTGGTCTTACCAGTGGCGCTAGAGGCGGACAGCAGTGTCGTTTATTTGCAACACTGTGTCCGGCCGAAGACACACCATAGGTGGTCTAAGTTATCGAATCGAATAGGCTTTGGCCCCTTGTCACGCCGCGTGCTAAGTCCCATATAAGCTTCAACCCGGGGTCCCCCTGGGTGACGAAAGAGAGCCTTAGAGATGACTGAGCGACGCGTCACAAGGGCCATCGTACTAGCGGCTGGTACGGGGTCTCGACTGAGTGAAGGAGCCGACGTGCTACCGAAGCCCCTTCGTGTAGTCGGAGGTGTGCCGCTGGTCGTGCGCGTGCTCCGCACCCTGAAGAGCGCCGGCATCCAAGAGGCCGTGGTCATCACTGGCTTCCAAGGTGAGGCAGTTCGGCGTGCGCTGAAGGCCGAGACGGATTTGGGCCTCAAGTTGTCGTTCGTCGACAACCCGCACTTCGACAAGAAGAACGGTGTGAGCCTGCTGGCCGCTGCAAGCTTCGTCGATCGCGAATGCGTGCTCACGATGTCCGACCATTTGTATTCTCCGGAGCTGGTGCGACGGCTGCTGTCGGCGGATGTGCCCGAGGGTTCTTGCGCGCTGGCCGTCGACTACGACATCGAGCGCTGCTTCGATTTGGATGACGCCACCAAAGTCGGCGTCGAGCTCGGCAAAATCAAGCGCATCGGCAAAGAGCTCGAGCGCTACGACGCGCTCGACACCGGCGTTTTCCGCATCGGCCCCGCGCTGATCGCCGAGCTTGCGGCCGTCGAGGCCAGCACCGGTGACTGCTCGCTGAGCGACGGCGTGCAGGCGCTCAGCCGTCGCGGCAGCTTCCTGGCTACGGACGTGGGCGACGTGCGTTGGGTGGACGTCGACACGCCGCAAGCCCTGGCCTGCGCGGAAGCCATGCTACGCGTTTTCGGCGACACCCTCGGCGATGAGCCGGGCAGCGGGCAACCGCCCGTGATCGATCCGGAGAGCATCGAGTTTTACGCGCCGAGCTGGGTGCGAGCAGCCAAGCCGTACAACGAAGATCATTTCGCGGTGGCCGAGCAAAACGACGTCTTGCGCATGATGTCGAACGAGAGCCCCTATGCGCCCAGCCCGCGCGTGATCAACGCCATCATCGAGGCTGCAACGCGCGGCAACTTTTACCCGGGTGGCGCGCCCGCGCTGAAGAACAAGCTCGCGCTGCGCGACAACCAGGTCGAAGGCAGCGTGATCTTGGGCGCAGGCTCTACCGAGCTGATCGATCTCGTGATCCGCACCTTCGTCGGTCCGGGTGAAGAGGTGCTGCTCAGCGTGCCGACCTTCAGCATGTACGAGGCGCGCACGCGCACCGTGGGTGGCATTCCGGTGCTCGTGCCGATGACCGACGATCACGATCACGACCTGTCCGGTTTGATTCGCGGCGTCACCGAGCGCACGAAGGTGATTTTCCTGTGCACGCCCAACAACCCCACGGGCGGACGAATCTCGGAGGCGGACCTCAAGCGCCTGCTGCGTCTCGGCCTGCCGACCGTGATCGACGAGGCTTATCACGAGTTCGGCGAGGGCGCGTCTTTCTCGCGGCTTCTGGAAGAGTTCCCGAACGCGATTGTGCTCCGCACCTTCTCCAAGGCCTTCGGCCTAGCTGGGATTCGCTTGGGCTATGCGCTCGCACACCCGGCGGTGGTGCGCCTCTTGTCGCGGGTCAAGGTGCCGTGGAACATCCCGGCCATCACTTTGGCTGCCGCCAGCGCTGCCTTGGACGACGCGGCCGAGTTCGACGCACGTATCTCGGAGCTGCGGGTCGCGCGCGAAGAGCTGGTAGAAAAGCTCGCGCGCATCGACGGCCTACTGCCGGTGCCGAGCGAGGGCAACTTCGTCCTGATCGACGTGTCGGCCACCGCTCAAAGCGCCGATCGCCTGGTCGAAGCCATGCTCAAAGATGGCGTCTTGATTCGTTCGCTCTCCGTGCACCACGCCAAGCGCAGCTACGTGCGCGTCACGGTCGGCACTCGTGAGCAAAACGGGCGTTGCGTGGCAGCCTTCGAGCGCGTGCTCGGGGGTCGGGCGCGGCGCGAGGCGCACCGCCCGTACCTCACGGTCGCGGGCGCCAGCGACGCCGAGTGAGTCGAGCGGTGGGTCCCCGTGCCCACCAGCGCACGGGGCTTCGGTAGGAGTACAGGATGAGCTTCTGGGACGCCTATTTTCGGAGCCTCAAACCACTCGAGGTCGAGGAACCAATCGACGTTTGGGTGCACCGCCCGCCAGCCTATGTGCTGGCGCGCATCCTGTTGCCCACGCCGGTCTCGCCGAACCTGGTGACGGTGGGCTCGATCCTCGCGGGCTTCGCGGCCGGCGCAGCCATCCTCAGCAATTTTCCCTGGCACCTGCCGGTGGCGGGCGCGCTCATCTTCGGCTCCGCGGTGCTCGATTGTTGCGACGGACAGCTGGCGCGCTTGCGCAAGAGCTCGTCTGTCTTCGGGCGCATGTTGGACGGGGCCGCCGATTCGATAGTATCGGTCGTGATCGTCGGCGGCGCCTCCTACCTCGTGCTGCGCAAATACCACGATCCGCTCTGGTTCCTGTTGCTGACCATCGCGCTCACGGTGACGACGATCCTGACCAGTTCGTTTCACACCACGATGTACGACCAGTTCAAGAACGTGTTCCTGCGCATGACCCATCCGAGCTACCGCGAGGGCGAGGATCTGAGTGTGGCCGAGGCGCGCTTCCAGGCGCAGCGCGGGCAGCTCTCGTCTTTTCTCAAGCTGGTTTGGCAGATTTACTTCGTCTACATGCGGGGTCAGCGCGATTACGTCGAAAAATTCGATCCGACGTCCCGTCGTCTGCTCGACGCGAGCCCGGAGTACAACGAGCGCAACGCCGCCATCTATCGCAAATACGCAGGCCCGGCCATGCGTGTGTGGCGCTCGTTTTTCGGCTTCGGGTCGCTCGTGTTCGGGCTGGCCGTATCGATCGCCTTCGACGTGACGGACTACTACCTGCTATTTCGCCTGCTGTTGCTCAATGCGGTGTTTTACGGCTACCTACGGCCCGCGCAGCGCCGGGCGTCGCGCCGCGCCTTGGAGGAGATAATCAGCCCCGCCTGAGCCCGCTTCGCGTGCGCGGAACGGAGGATGCTATGTTCGGGGCTCGTGCGCCCCTCGACCTTCGCGTTGATCCTCCTTTTGCTCGCCTCGGGTGTACCGGCGAAGGCCGCGCTCTGGCCGAGCACCGCGCTGCGCGTCGAGCGGGACTTGCATAGCCAAGACGTGGACGTACGCAGGCAGGCCGCGCAGGCGTTGCGCGATCTGCCCAAAGGCAGCGGAGCACGTCTGGCCAGCGCCGCGCTGGACGACAGCGACGTCGGCGTGAAGCTGACCGCGCTCGATGCCTGTTTGAGCTTTGGCCTACCCGCACTCGGCGAGCGGCTGGTGCCCTGGCTCAGTGACAGCGAGCGACGCCTGCGCTTGGCGGCCGCCGTGGCACTCAGCGAAAGCCCGAGCGCGCGCGCCGTGCCTTCGCTCGGCCGGGCGCTGGGCGACGGCGATGCGGGGGTGCGCAGCGCGGCTGCTGCCGCACTCGGCAAATCGGCCGCCCCGGAGGCCGTGCTGGCGTTGCTCGGGCATCTGGATGACGGCGCTCCCGAGGTGCGGCGTGTGGTTGCGCTGGCCCTGGGCGACCTCGGGGATCGACGCGCAGTCGTGCCGCTGATCGGCAAAATCCAAGATTCGCGCCCCGCCGTGCGCGAGGCCGTGGCGCGCGCGCTGGCGCAGCTCGGCGACGCGCGCGCCAGCAGCGCGCTGGTGCTCGCGCTGCACGACGCGGATGACAGCGTGCGCGTGGCCGCCCTGGCTGCGCTCGGCCGGATTGCCGACCCCAGCGCGGTCACGAGTATCGCCGCTTTGCTGACGACTGGCTCGGACAGCGTCGTGACGGCCGCGCTCGACGCGCTCTCCCAGATCCCAACTCTGGAAGCCGCCAAAGCGTTGATCGAAGCGCTTGGTGGTGATCGCTCGAGCAACGTGCAGAGCGCGGCAATGCACGCGCTGGCCCGCTCCGGAGCGACGGCACTCGCGTCGCTCCGAGCCTGCCTGAGCGCCGAGTCGGATCCCGAGCGTCTGGGCGGCTGCGCGCTTGCGCTCGGTCAGAGTCGAGACCTGGCGAGTGCTCCGGCGATCCAAGATGCACTACGTCGCGGCGCGTTGCGCCCGTTGCCAGCGTTGCTCGCGCTCTCGCAGCTGCGCGCGCCCGAATCGCTACCGTCGGTCCTGGAGTACCTGGCGGATCCAGACGTGTCGATCCGACGAAGCGCGCGCGTGGCGGCCAAGGCGTTACTCGACCCCTCCCATCCGGACGGGCGCGCGGTCGAGCCGATCGAACATGCCCTGAACAAGGCACGGCACGAGCGCGGGGAGGTTGCAGCCTTGCTGGATTTGCTCGGCCAAACTGGGGCCGCGCGGGCCGCGCGCAGTTTGCTGCCCTTCGCGGCCCCAAGCGACGAGGTCGCGCTGCGCAGCAGCGCCTTGTCGGCGCTGGGCTTCTTGGGCGAAGCCGGACAATGGCCGGCCTTGCAGAGCGCGCTCGACGACGATTCGGGCAGCGTTCGCTTGGCGGCTGCCTCTGCTTTGGCGCGACTGACCCTGCCGGGTCACGCGCTGCCTCTTTTGGATCGCCTCGCGCACGGCAGCGAGCAAGAGCGCCCGCTGCTCCTGCTCGCGCTCGGTGGCACACTGTCTCGAGAGCAGGATGCGCAGGTCGTCAAGCGGCTGGAGTCGCTGCTCGTACGAGCTCGGGATGGAGAGCGTGACGCGCTGATCGAGCTACTTGGGCGCATGCCGGCGCCGGAGGCCACCGTGCGCTTGGCGGCACTCACAGAGACCTCCTTCTTCGCTGCTGACCGTGCCAAGTTTGCCGAGGCGCTGGCTGCGCACCCGAGCGAACGAGCGCGGCTGTTGCCGCTGCTCCGCGATCCGAGCACGGCCGTGAGGGCCAACGCGGCTTGGTCCTTGGCCGAGGTTGGCACGGGCGCGGAGCGGCCTGTGCTCGAGCAAGCCCTCGGGGACGTCGCGCCGAGCGTCGCAGGTAACGCGCTTTCGGCGTTGGCGCGTATCGCCCAGCGTGAGCATTTTCAGATCGCGCCCGTGGCGTGTCCGCGGATCGGCGACTCTCGGGCGCTGCTTCGAGCTGTTTCTTTGCGCGCGCTGCGCCTGACCCGGGAGCGCTGCGATGGCGGCCAAGAAGCGACTGCCTTGAGCCGCGATCGGTCGGAGCTCGTGCGCATCTCGGCGGCCCTGCTGCTGCGCGACGTGTCGCGCGGCAAGGCCGACGAGCTTTTGTTGGCTCGCGTTCGCGATCGCGATCCGAGCGGAGCGGTGGCAGCGGAGTGTGAGCCGAGCACGCAGTCGAAAGCAGTGACGGGTCGCGAGCCGACGCTGATCGTGATTATCCCAGCTGGACGCGATACGCCCAGTCCAGCGCAGCCGTTCGCGCTGCTGCGCGCGGATGGTCTGATTCGGCTCGGCGATTCCGATCGGCGCGGTCAGGTGTTCGAAGTGGCGGCGCCGCGTGGCGCGCTTTCACTGCTCGAACCCGCCGCCGATTTCGAGTAGGTGGGTGAAGCGTGGCAGCTGCCCTGATCGTCATCGAAATCGCGGCTCCCAAGGTGTCCGACGACGCGCTGGCCGTGTTGGTGTCCGCCTGCAGCCGTGCCGCTCGCGATGCCGAATGCGTCCTGGCTCGCAACGCCAGCGACGAGCAGCCCGCCGCCGTGGCCATCGTCAGCTTGCAATCGGAAGACAAGATGCGCGTCGAGGTCGGCGTGCGCCGAGGCGATCACGATTCGTGGCGCACCAAGGACTTTGCGTTCTTGGCGGCGGACAAGAGCATGGACCGTTGGCGCGCGGTGGGTTTTGCGATTGGCACGCTCGCCGAGAGCAACCCGGCACCCGAGGACGAGACGCCTGCACGCATCGGGCCAGCAACCGCCGGTCCTAGTGCTAGTCCTAGCCCTAGTCCTGGGTCCAGCTCGACCACTCCTGCTGCAAGCTCGACGGCTCCTGCTGCGAGCTCGACGGCTCCTGCTGCGAGCTCGACGGCTCCTGCTGTGAGCTCGACGGCTCCTGCTGCGAGCTCGACGGCTCCCGCAGTGGTGGTCGATGAGCCGGCCCCCGAGGCACCCGCCGCAGCCAAGCGAAAACGCTCGTCGGGCACGCAAGTGTTCATCGGCGCGGCGGCGATCTTCGGACCCGGGCTCGAGGGGGACGCGCCGTGGCGGGTCGGCAGCGCCCTGAACGTCGATCTGGCGCTCGCGCACGCACCCTTGTTTCTGACCATCGGAGGCAGCGCAGCGACTCGTCTGGGCGCAGGTTCGGGGGACGTCAGTACGCGTTGGTTCGACGTCTCACTGGGCGCTGGCGTGCCGCTGCTCGGACCCCTGCAGGCCTCGGGTCTGGAGTTCCGAGCCCAAGTGTTGGCCGAGTATTTCGACGCGCACGCGAGCGTCGACGGCGCCTCGCAAACCATGTATCGCTGGACCGTAGGCTTGCAGGGGGCGTTCGGCGGACGCCTGCAAATCGTGCCGGATTTGTTGCTGACCGCGGAACTGCAGGCGGCTGGGCTTTCGGGCGAAACCGTGGTCTTGGTGGGCGGCGAGAGCGTGGGTAGCTCGGCCAGCTTTCGCTATCTCGGCAGCGTCGGCCTGCGTGTTCGGTTGCGCTGAGCGAGCGCGCTGCGTTCGCTCAGAGCTTTACACAGTGACCCTTCAAGCACGATTGACCCATCATGCACTGCGAATCGCCGGTGCACTCGACGCACACGCTCTGAGAGCAGTGCTGGTTGGGTCCGTAGTTCGAGCAATCTTGGTTATTGATGCACGCCACACACACGCCGAGCTCCCGGCTACACAGCAAGTGCTGGCCATCGACCGCGCAGCTGTCGTGGTTACCGTCGCAGGCCTTGGCGCAGCGCTGATTGAGCAGGTTGCACGCCTCACCGAAGCCGCATTGAAATTCGTTGATGCATTCGACGCAACGCTTGTGCACCGGGTCGCACAGCCTGGCGTCTCCCACTGCCGGCATGCAGTCGTTCTGCGTCTCGCAGGGGATGCAGAATGGAAAGGGAGAGCTCTTCGAGCAAACCGGGGGCACGTCATCCGGACAGCCCCCCTCACCGAGGCAGGGGAAATTTCCCGAACCGCCGCCGGGGGGAATGCCGAAGCGCCCGCCGCCGCCCGCACTCGCCTTGCCCCCGCCGCCCAGGCCCGCGTTGGCGGAAGCGGCGGCGCTGCCGCCGAGCCCTCCGCCGCCCAAGCTAGGCGCGCCCGAGCTGGGCGCGCCCGAGCTGGGCGCGCCCGAGCTGGGCGCGCTGTCCGACAGCAGATCGAAGGTTTCCTGGCCGCAGCCGGGGGCTATGCTCAGCGCGCAAAGTGCCACCGCGAACGCAACTGTGCGGGCGGAATTGGACGGCGCACGTCTCATCACACCTGAGCTTACCACCTTTCTTGCGGTTTTCAGGTGGTCCGCCTGCTGTTTCGTGGCTCAGGTACTATCTTCACCAAGGTGTCTAGCAGCCCGCGACTTCGTCCCGATTCGAGGCTCCGCGTCGTTCCATCAGCGAGCGTCCCGCCGCCGGCGTCAGGCGCGCCCGGCCTGCTGGTGCAGCGTTCGCCGACCGATGAAGAGCTGATTGATGCCGTGCAGCGCGGCGACCACCAAGTAGCTTCCGTGATCTACGAGCGCTTGATCGGCGTCGTCGACCACACATTGTACCGCGTGTTCGGTCGGCGTGAAGTCGACCACGACGATCTGGTGCAGGCGGCCTTCGAGCAAATCGTGGTCACTCTCTCGCGGCGCTCGTACGCACGTGCCTGCAGTCTACGCACGTGGGCGTCCAGCATCGCCAGCCACGTCGGCTTCAACGCGCTGCGGTCTCGCCGACGGGAGCGTCGAGTGCTCGATCGCGAAGCGGGCATCGATGCCGAGCCGATCCGGGCCGGGGTGGACGTCGAAGGTGAAGCCTCCGCGCGCGCCGAGCTCGAGCGACTCAGAGTTCAACTCTCGGAGATGAAATCGACGCACGCCGAGGCCGTATTCCTGCACGACGTGCTGGGCCATGAGCTTGCCGAGATCGCGCTGATGACTCAGGTCAGTATTTCTGCCGCGCAATCGCGTCTGGTACGCGGCCGGCGTGAACTGTTCCGCCGTCTCGACCACGTGGCCCCGCGCCGCAAGTCGGAGCCATCGTGAGCTCGCCGCGCATTCCGTCGCAGCCGGATGACATGCTCCGGCGCATGGGCAGCCAGGTCCTGCCCGTCGAAACGCCCGAGCGTGACGAGCAGCGCCGTCAGCAGGTGGTCGCTGCGCTCTCGCGTTCGATTCGCGAAACTGCCGATCGCAAACGGCGCGCGCTGCGCACGCGCTTCATTTGGAGCTTGGGCATTGCGGCCTCGTTGGCCCTCGGGCTCGGCATTGCGGCTCACGCTCGGCAGCGCTCGGCCGACGCGGCTGCGGTGTTTTCGACCGTCGCAGAGGTGACGGGCGCTGTCGTGGTGACCGAGAGCGGCGAGAGCCGCGTGCTCGCCAAAGGGTCCGACTTCGCTCTTCGCACGCAGGGCGAGATTGAAACGGCCCCGGAAGCTCAAGCTGAAATTCGCTCACGAAAGAGCACGGTCCATCTCGCCCCGGCGACCAAGCTCACCGTGCCTCGCAGCACGGCGCTGGAAGAGCGCTATCGACTCGCCGTTGGTCGAGTCGACGTCTCGGTCGATAAAAGTTCGCCCCTCACGCGCAGCGTCGTGGTCGAGACACCCAATGCGGAGGTCGTGGTGCACGGCACGGTGTTCACGGTCGGCGTCGCGTCGCGCGCTGCGCGTCCCGTGACTGACGTGAGCGTCACGCGTGGCTCGGTTTGGGTGCTGCAACACGGCGTGCAAGTCGCGGTGCTCGGCGCCGGTCAGCATTGGTCTTCGGACGCCGAGAGCGCGTTGCCGACGAATGCGGCGGCAGGCGCATCAATCACCTCAGAGACACCCGCAGTTGCCATTGACGACGTCACGTCGCGTCGCGCGCGGTCGCCGCGCGCATTGTCGCGTGCGAGCGCTGCCGACGCCAAGGCCAGCTCGTTGGCTGAGCAGAGCCGCATGTTCCAAGAGGCGATCGACGCACGCAACCGCGGTGACGACGCGCGTGCGGCCGAGCTTTTTGCGCGCTTGCTGGCTCGCTTCCCGAGCTACGAAGAAGCCGAAGTTCAGCTGTTTCGTGCGCAAAAACGCCTCGGTCGGACCACCCAAGCGGCCGCCGAAGCCAGGCGCTATTTGGCGCAACATCCGCAGGGTTTTGCTCGCGACGAAGCGCGTGATTTAGCGTTGAGCTCGCTGCCTGCACAGCGTCGCTGAAATTGCTGCCTGTCTCTTAGGGCACTGGTTACTCCTAAGTCAAACCGTTCACGCTTGGGTCCTGCCTCTGGTCGGACCCCCAGAGGAGGAACTCATGAAAGCCCTAAAGTACGGAATTAGTTTTGTGTTCGTGGCAGGCTTCGCGTCGCTCGCCGCGTGCGGTGGATCGACCGATGACAATGGCGACGCGACGGCCGGTCAGGGTGCGGGTGGCGGGAGTCATGCTGCTGGTGCTCCGGGCGGCGCCGGAAAACCCGAGACGAGCGCCGGCGCGCCAGGTGTTGCTGGCGCCCGGTCGAGCGATGGCGGTAGCTCATCGGTTGGTGGACGTGGCCCCGGAACCAATGGCGGAGCCCCGGGAGCGGGAGGCGTTCCGGGCGGCGGCATGAACAACCCGGACTGTCCCGCGTCGGCACCGGCGGATGCAACGAGCTGCACGCTCACTGGGATGCAAGCGAGCTGCACGTACACCGGCATGCGCTGCACGTGCGCGCGCGCGGGCGGCATGGGTGGCCCCGGCGGGGGGACGGCAGGCGGTGCCAGCACCGGTACTGCCGGCGCAGCGGCTGTAGCCCGCGAATGGAATTGCACCGAGACGCTGGTGTGCCCGGCGGCGAAGCCGACGGCTGGCGAAGCTTGCACGCCTGCCGCGGGCCAGTGCCGCTATACCGGGATGGGCAGCTGCAGTTGCAGCGCGCAGACTAGCCAGTGGGCGTGCAACGACGGCGCCGGAACCGGCGGCGGCTTCAACGGCGGCGGTGGACGCCCCAATGGCGGCGGTGGACGCCCCAACGGCGGCGGCGGTCGTCCCAACGGCGGCGGTGGTCGTCCCAACGGCGGCAGCAGCAACGGCGGCAGTAGCAACGGCGGCAGCAGCAATGGCGGAACGGGCGGCTAGCTCGTACTAACCCCACGCGGAATGCGCGGCACGAGTCAGCTTCTTTCGGAAGCTGACTCCGTTGCCGCGCAGTCGTTTTGTTCTGTGCGCGTCGTTGCCGCGCGCTCGAGCGCGGCACGCCGGAGCGCGCCGCGCTAGCCGATCACTTGGCGCTGCAGGACATGTTGCACATCAAGTCACTGGGCGCGCAGCCGCAGGCGCTGCGCTTGGGCTTCGGCGCTGCAGGCGCTGCTGCTGCAGCGGGCTCGGCAGCGGGCTTCTTGGGGGCGGCCGCGGCGCCGCCGCCCGTGTACTTCTTGGGTGCCGTGGCGGTGCCGGGCTTCGCGCTGGGCGGGGGTTCCTCGGCCGCAGTGCCCGTGGAGGGCGGCGTGGCGGTGATCACCGGCGTGGGCGTGGGAGTCGGCGCCGCTGCGGGCGTCGGCACGACCGCAACCGGTGCCGGTGCGGGTGGCGGCGGCTGGGGCTTGAGCACGATCGCGCCAGCGACGATCAACGCGGCCAGCACGACGCCGCCGCCGATGAACAACGGTGCCTTGCTCTTGCCACCGGCGGACGGGTAACCGCTCGGCTGCGCTGACGCTGCGAAGCCTCCGCCGAGTGGCGAGGCGATACCGAGCGGCGGCGCAATGCCGAGCGGCGGCGCAACGCCGATGGGCGAGGCCATCGCGGCCATTGGTGCAGCTTCGTTCTTGGTCGCGGCAGCCGTGAGCGCCTTGAGATCGATCAAGCCCGAGTCGTCACGCGAAGCGGAGGAGGAGGTGATGGGGCGGGAGGCGGGACGCGCCGCAGCCACGGGGCTAGACGCCGAAGTGAGCGCGCTGAGCGAGAACAGCACCGACGATTCGTTGCGCGCGCCGGTGCTCGAAGCGCCGCTGGTCGCAGCGGGTGCCGCGTGACCGCCGCCACCGCCGCCGTGCTCGGGGGCGCTGGTCAGTACCTCTTCTTCGCTTCCGGCCTGCTCGATTCCGCCGAACAGGTCGGCTGCAGCCCCACGCGCGGGGCGCGCAGCGGCGCGTGGAGCGGCCGCGGGCGCAGACCAAGGAGAGGGGGTAGCGGTAGGCGCGGGTGCTGCTGCAGGCGCCGAGGCTTGCGTCGCCGCGTGCAGCGCTTCCACGATTTCTTCGACCTCGCCGAGCGCTTTCCAATCGGCGAAGCCGTCCGCCCACAGGTAGGTTTCTGCCGTCACCTGGCCGGCGTTGTAGGCAGCGACGATTTCCGACACGGTCAAGCTGCGTTGATCGCCCTCACCGAAGTCGACCGAGTACTGCGAGCCGCTCGCATCCTGCTCGACTGCGCCCGTGGCGTCCGGCGCTTCGCCGGCCGCGGTGTACACGTTCGCTGGAGACGTCTTGCCATCGATCACGATGGTCGCTCCGCATTTACGACATCGGATCTTGGCGAGACGGTCAGTAACTTTCTCGTCTGCAATCGAATACTTAGCTTGGCACGCAGGACAGGAAATCTTCACAATCAGCCTCGCGGATGCGCTTTCTGGACTTGGGGGGAGCAGTCGGGAAAGCTTGGCGCTATCGGGGTCCCGGAGCGCTAGCCTAATCAATTGCTACGCTTCCGTTCAATTTTCGGTCTCGGCGGGAGCCGAGCGGGCCACTCTTTTATCATTCCTGGTGAAGATCGCTAGACCCCACGCAGCGTTCCGAACATTGGACACAGAAGTGCCGCCTGCCTTTGGTGTCGGAATATTCCAAGCGCTGGACGCGGCCAACGCCGCTCGCCTCAGGCGCCCATGGCAAATAAGGCCAGATCCAGGGCATCGAGCCGCTCGACGAGCTCCGGATTGGGACCGTCCTCGCGCAGGGCGAGCAATAATTCTCGTTTGGCGGCGCGGAGGTCGCCCTCGGAAATCAGCTCGTCCGCGCGCCCGGCGTAGCGCTTGGCCGACGCGGTTCGACATAGCTCGTCGAGCGACTTGGCGCCCACACCCACATTTGCGACACGCGGCACCTCGCTGCCCCCCAGCCGTAGCTGACCCTTGGCCAGGGCCAGATCATAGCGGGCACGCAGCGCCGGGTTCGATAGCACTCGGTACGCCTCCGCGCCGCGCTGAAATACCTGACGGCAGACCTCGGTCGTGGCTTGGTCGTAGTCGGTGTGCGCGTCCGGGTGAAACGCTAGAGCAAAGTCGTGGAACGCAACCTTCACTGCGGCGTCGTCCGCGATCTCGAGCAAGCCGAGCAGCTCGTAGTAGCTCGCCGCGTCGAGCACCGCGGCCCACTCGTACAAGCGTTCGATGTCGGCTTCTTCGGCGAGCATGGCTTGGGCTACTGACGCGCCGCGTGGCGCTGGACCATGCGTGCGATCTCTCCCGATTCGGGCAACGCGATCAGGCGTACCTGGGTGCCAGTGGCACGGCCGGTGGCGACGTCCTTGGCGCTCACGCTGAGCATGCCGTTGCTGTCGAGCGAGAAGCTGACGGCGATCTGAGTCTCTCCACGTGGCGCAGGGCTGAGGCCACTCAGCTCGACCTCGCCGAGCAGGGTATTTTCTCCGAACCGGCTCGACTCACCCTGGCTGATGCGCACGCGCACCAAGGTTTGCTGATCGACCGCCGTCACGAACACGCGCGTGCGCTCGCAAGGAACCTGCGTATTGCGCTCGATCACCGCGTCGCAAAAGCCGTTGACCGTCTCCACCGCCAAGCTGAGCGGAGTCACGTCGATCAACAGCGGCGCTGGGCGCGACGACGGGCGCGAGGGCGGAAGTGTTTCGAATGCGGCGTGATTGGAGGGTGGCGGCGCGATGTAGGGCGCGGTTGGGGGCGGCGCAGCGGGCGGCGCGGCGATCGGCGTGGGCGGCGGCGCGAAGGGCGCGAAGGGCGCGAAGGGCGCGGCTGGCACGGCCTGCAT
>Ga0207691_10001458_pt1 | contig 23567 bp, 25 predicted proteins | sample KBSM13metaG_FD_184327 | JGI IMG/M metagenome (GOLD analysis project Ga0207691, IMG submission 184327) | Miscanthus rhizosphere microbial communities from Kellogg Biological Station, Michigan, USA - KBS M1-3 metaG (SPAdes) (version 2) | ecosystem: Host-associated > Plants > Roots > Rhizosphere >... | reverse complement strand
CGTGCAGCGCAAGGACACCGGCAGCAAGCGCTGGGCATCGAAACTCGCCAACGCGATCCGCTCGCGCATGCTGCGCGACGACACGCCGGACACCGGCTGCGGGATCAAGCTGTTCGAGCGGGAGGCCTTCCTCGAACTGCCGCACTTCAACCACATGCACCGCTACCTGCCGGCGCTGATGCAGCGCGCCGGCTGGAAGACCGTCAGCGTGCCGGTCAACCACCGCGCGCGCTCGACCGGCGTGTCCAAGTACAACAACCTCAACCGCGCCCTGGTCGGCATCGCCGACCTGCGCGGCGTCGCCTGGCTGATCCGGCGCGGCAAGGTGACGGCCGTGGAGGAACTGCCGTGAGCCCGGTCGTCGTCGACGTCATGGACAGCCCGTTGCCGTGGCTGGCCTGGACCGGAATCCACGCCAGCCCCTGGAAGATCATCGGCTGGACCGGCGCGCTGATGTTCAGCGGGCGCTGGTTCGTGCAGATCATCGCCTCGCGCCGCCACGGCAAGCCGGTCGTGCCGCGGGTGTTCTGGTACATGAGCATCGTCGGCAGCCTGATGACGCTGTCCTACTTCATCTTCGGCAAGAACGACTCGGTCGGCGTCCTGCAGAACCTATTCCCGGCCTTCACGGCCGGCTACAGCCTGTACCTGGACATCAAGCACCGCGGCTGGCGGCGGGACCGGGCGACACACTGAGGCTCCGAAAAGCGCCCTCATCCGCCCTTCGGGCACCTTCGCCCGCGAGCGGGAGAAGGGAAAATCGTGGGCAAGTGATTGATCCGCCTCCAATCCCCCTGCATAATGCGCGGCTCGCTGCGTCCAGGCCCCAGGCCCGGACCGACCCGGAAGCGCGATTCCCGGCCGGCCCGCGCGGCGAACCCCGACCCGTACCGCGCGCCAGTCCATCGGCGGGGCCGCCGTCTCCCTGGCCAAGGGAAACACCAGACCACTATCGAGGTGCGTAATGTCCCGCGTATGCCAGATTTCCGGCAAGCGCGTGCAGACCGGCAACAACGTCTCGCACGCCAACAACAAGACCCGCCGTCGCTTCCTGCCCAACCTGCACGAGCGCCGCTTCTGGGTCGCCAGCGAGAACCGCTGGATCAAGCTGAAGGTTTCCGCGCACGCGCTGCGCACCATCGACAAGAACGGCATCGACAGCGTTCTGGCCGAACTCCGCGCCCGCGGCGAAAAGGTCTGAGGAGGATCACGACATGGCAAGCAAGCGCGACAAGATCCGTCTGATCTCCTCGGCCAACACCGGCCACTTCTACACCACCGACAAGAACAAGAAGAACACGCCGAACAAGATGGAGGTCAAGAAGTACGACCCCGTCGTCCGGAAGCACGTGATCTACAAGGAAGGCAAGATCAAGTAAGCCTCCGGCTTGCTCGATGCAGAGAAAGGCCCGCCGAAAGGCGGGCTTTTTGTTTGCCGGCGTTGCCCGATGGGTCGCCGCCGATGACTTCCTGCACCCTGCGACGGCCCCGCCCGGGTCTATGGTGGCGACCTCTTCCGTCACCGGTGCCCGTCCATGCAGATCCTGCGTTCCGCGCTGTTCCTGGCCATCGTCTGCGCCTGCGGCGCGTGCAAGCCGGACCACACGCCCCCGGCCCAGAACGCGGCGGCTCCCGCCGTTGCGCCGGCCAAGGCGCCGATCGCGGGTGTCGACCTCGCCGGCATCGACCACGCCGTGCAGGCGGGCGACGATTTCGATGCCTACGCCAACGGCGCGTGGCGCGACAAGGCCACGATCCCCGAGGACCGCTCCAGCACCGGCGTGGGTTTCGACGTATTCCAGAAGGCGGAAAAGCGCAACGCCGAACTCGTGCAGGGCCTCGGCGCGACCAAGCCGGCCGCCGGAACCGACGCCCGCCGCATCGCCGACTACTACGCTGCCTTCATGGACCAGGCCGGCATCGACCAGCGCGGTCTCGCGCCGCTGCAGCCGGCTTTCGACAAGATCAACGCGATCGCCAGCGGCACCGACCTCGCGCGCGTGCTCGGCGAGGGCCTGCGCGCCGACGTCGATCCGCTCAACGCCACCAACTACGCGACCGAGCAGCTGTTCGGCCTGTTCGTCGCGCAGGGGCTGGAAGATCCGCAGCACAACATGGCTTACCTGCTGCAGGGCGGCCTCGGCATGCCGAACCGCGACTATTACCTGTCGAAGGATCCGGCGATGGCCGCGATCCGCGACAAATACAAGGTGTATGTCGCCGCGCTGCTGAAGCAGGCCAACATCGCCGACGCCGACGCGAAGGCCGCCGCCATCTACGCCCTGGAGGAAAAGATCGCCAACGCGCAGGCCTCGATCGTCGAGACCGAAGACGTGCACAAGGCCAGCAACCCGTGGCCGGTCGCCGACTTCGCGAAGAAGGCCCCGGGCCTCGACTGGCCGACCTACTTCCAGGCCGCACGCCTCGCCGACCAGCAGGTCATCGACGCGTGGCAGCCGGACGCGATCGCCAAGCTTTCGGCGCTGACGAAAAGCGAGCCGCTGCAGACCTGGAAGGACTGGATGACCTTCCACGCGATCAACCGCGATACCGCAGTGCTGCCGAAGCCGTTCGACGACCTGTCGTTCGCCTTCTACGGCACCACGATGAACGGCACGCCGAAGCAGCGCGACCGCTGGAAGCGCGCGCTGTCGTCGGTCAACGTGTCGCTGGGCGACGCGGTCGGCCAACTCTATGTACAGAAGTACTTCCCGGCGTCCTCGCGCGCGCAGGTCCAGCAGCTGGTCAACAACCTGCTGGCCGTGTTCCCCGAGCGCATCGACAAGCTCGACTGGATGAGCCCGGAAACCAAGGAAAAGGCCAAGGCCAAGGTCGCCGCCACCAAGGTCGGCGTCGGCTACCCGGACACCTGGCGCGACTACACAAACCTCGAGGTCAAGCCCGACGACGCGCTCGGCAACCTCGAGCGCGCGCGCCTGTACGAGACCGTTCACCAGATCGCCAAGCTGCACGCAACGGTCGACCGCAACGAGTGGTGGATGACGCCGCAGACGGTCAACGCGGTCAACCTGCCGCTGCAGAACGCGCTGAACTTCCCCGCCGCGATCCTCGAGCCGCCGTACTTCGACCCGAGCGCGGACGCCGCCGCCAACTACGGCGCGATCGGCGCGATCATCGGCCACGAGATCAGCCATAGTTTCGACAACGTTGGCGCCGAGTTCGACGCGCAGGGACGCCTGGCCAACTGGTGGACGCCGGCAGATGCGGCGCACTTCAAGGCCGCCGGCGCCAAGCTCATCGAGCAATACAACGCCTACGAGGCGCTGCCGGGATTGCACCTCAACGGCGAACAGACGCTGGGCGAGAACATCGCCGATCTCGCCGGCCTCGCGGTCGCGCACGATGCCTACATCAAGTCGCTGGGCGGCAAGCCGGCGCCGGTGATCGACGGATTGACCGGCGACCAGCGCTTCTTCCTCGCCTTCGCGCAAGCCTGGCGCGAGAAGAAGCGCGACGCGGCGATGCGCGCGCAGGTGGTGCAGGACGGCCACGCCCCGGGCCGCTTCCGCGCGCAGACCGTTCGCAACATCGACGCGTGGTACGACGCGTTCGCGCCCCAGCCTGGGCAGGCGCTCTACCTCAAGCCGGACGAGCGCGTGCGCATCTGGTAAGCGACGCGGCGACAGCAGCCGGATGCGCCCGCCCTGTGCGGGCGTATTCGTTTTCGTCGCGCCGCATCGGGCCGGCGCGCGGCACAGCGTGACTCACTCAGCGCGGTGCCTGGGCTCCGAGGCGCTCGCGCACCAGCGACTCCACGACCGACGGATCGGCTAGCGTCGAGGTGTCGCCCAGCTGATCGGGCGCGTCCTCTGCGATCTTGCGCAGAATCCGACGCATGATCTTGCCGCTGCGCGTCTTCGGCAGCGCAGGCGCCCACTGCAGGTGGTCGGGCGTGGCCATCGGGCCGATTTCGCGGCGGACGTGCGCGACCAGTTCCTGCCGCAACGCGTCGCTCGGCGCCTGCCCGGCGACCAGCGTCACGTAGCCGTAGATGCCTTGTCCCTTGAGATCGTGCGCAAATCCGACGACCGCGGCTTCGGCGACCTTCGGATGCGACACCAGCGCGCTTTCCACTTCGGCGGTGCCGAGGCGATGGCCGCTGACGTTGATGACGTCGTCCACGCGCCCGGTGATCCAGTAGTCGCCGTCGGCATCGCGGCGACAACCGTCGCCGGTGAAATACATGCCGGGATACGTCTTGAAATACGTGTCGATGAAACGCTGGTGGTCGCCGTACACCGTGCGCATCTGCCCCGGCCACGAATCGAGCAGCACGAGGTTGCCTTCGGCCTCGCCGTCCAGCATCGCGCCGTTCGCATCGACCAGCGCCGGCTGCACGCCGAAGAACGGCGTGCTCGCCGAGCCCGGTTTGACATCGGCCATGCCCGGCAGCGGCGTGATCATGATTCCCCCGGTTTCGGTCTGCCACCACGTATCGACGATCGGGCAGCGCGCGTTGCCGACGACATCGAAATACCAGCGCCAGGCTTCCGGGTTGATCGGCTCGCCGACCGTGCCGAGCAACCGCAGCGACGCGCGCGACGTCGCTTCGACCGGCGCCGCGCCCTCGCGCATCAGCGCCCGGATCGCGGTCGGCGCGGTGTAGAAGATCGACACCGCATGGCGGTCGACGACGCGCCAGAAACGCGATGCGTCCGGGAACGTCGGGACGCCCTCGAACAGCACCTGCGTCGCGCCGTTGGCCAGCGGTCCGTACACGATGTAACTGTGGCCGGTCACCCAGCCGACGTCGGCGGTGCACCAGAACACGTCTTCGGCGCGCAGGTCGAACACGCAGGCATGCGTGTAGCTTGCATACACCAGATAGCCACCGGTGGTATGGAGCACGCCCTTCGGCTTGCCGGTGCTGCCGGAGGTATAGAGGATGAACAACGGATCCTCGGCGTTCATCGGTTCGGCCGGGCATTGCGCCGCCTGCGTGTCGACGACCGCGTCGTACCAGCGGTCGCGCGGCATCTGCATCGGCACGGCCGCGCCGGTGTGGCGGACCACGAGCACGGTTTCGACCGAGTGCGTTCCCGGCAACTGCAGCGCCGCATCGACGTTCGCCTTGAGGGCGATGCGCCTGCCGCCGCGCAGGCCCTCGTCGGCGGTGATCACCAGCTTGCTGCCGCAATCGGCGATGCGGTCGGCGATCGAATGCGGCGCGAAGCCCCCAAACACCACCATATGGATCGCGCCGATGCGCGCGCAGGCCAGCATCGCCACGGCCGCATCGGGAATCATCGGCAGGTAGATCGTGACCCGGTCGCCCTTGCGCACGCCAAGGTTGCGCAACGCGTTGGCCAGGCGACATACCCGCGCGTGCAGTTCGTGGTAGGTGATGCGCTCGGCCGGCAATTCCGGATCGTCGCGCTCGAAGACCAGCGCGACCTTGTCGCCATGCGCGGCGAGGTGGCGGTCCAGGCAATTGAGGCTGGCATTGAGTACGCCGTCGGCGTACCAGCGGATGTGGAAATCCTCGAGCGCGAAGCTGGTGTCCTTGACCTGGGTCGGTGGCGTGATCCAGTCCAGGCGTTGCGCGACGCGCGCCCAGAACGCGTCGGGCTCGCGCACCGACTCCGCGTACAGGCGCGCGTAGCCGGCGTCGTCGATGGGCGCGTCGCCCGCGCTGCGCGCCGGGGATTCGGGCTGGCTCATGCGGGCTCCGGGGCCGGTTCCAGGCCCCCAGTGTGCCTCAGCGCAGCGATGGCAGCGCCGCGATGAGCTGGCATCCGCGGCGCGCTATTTCGCAGCCGGCTGCAACGACGCACTGTCGAGATCGATCGCATCGGACGACATCGCGCTTACCTGCGGATGCGCCTTGGCGAGCGCCGTACCGAACTGCGCCGCATCACCGACCACGACGACCTTCGCGCCGTCGGCGAGATGCGCCTTCGCGTACGCCTGCACCTGTACCGGCGTGATCGCCTGCACGCGCTGGATGTAGCGGCCGATTTCGGCCAGGTCGATGCCGTACACCGCCAGGTCCCCGACCTGTCCGGCCAGGCCCGCGGTGGTTTCCAGGCTGCGGCCGTAGCCGCCGATCAGCGTCGCCTTGCGTGCGGCCAGTTCAGCGTCGGCGACCGGCGCTGCGCCCAGGCGCGCGAACTCGCCGAGCATCAGGTCGACAACCTGCGGCGCCGACGGATTCTTGGTCTGCGCCGAGCCGAGCCATAGGCCGGTGTCGCGGCGCAGGTCGAGGTCGCTGAAGGCGCCGTACGACAACCCGCGCTTGATCCGGATCTCTTCGTTCAGCCGCGCCGAGTACGAACCGCCGAGCACGGCGTTGGCGACGGTGCCTGCGTAGAAGTCGGGATCCTTGCGCGGCGGCGCAAGATGCACGGCCACCACGCCGGCCTGGCCCGCGTCGTGCTGGTCGATCGCGAGCAGCGCCGGCAATGCACTGGATGCGCTTCCCGGCGGTGGCGCGGGCAGCGCGGCGGCAGGGGCCTTCCAGTCGCCGAAGCTCGCCTGCGCCAGGCTCAGCGCCTGCGCCGGCGTGATGTCGCCGGTGAACACCAGGATGGCGTTGTCGGGACGGTACAAGGCCGCATGCAGCGCCTGGACATCGCTGCGAGTGATCTTCGCCAGCGACGCGGGCGTGCCGCTGCGCGAATGCCCATAGGCGCCGTCGCCGAACACGGCGCGATTGGCGACGAGGCGTGCCAGCGCCGTCGGCTGGCTCAGTTCCAAACGCAGGTCGTCGATCGCCTGGGCCTGCGCGCGCTTGAGTTCGTCGGCGCTGAACTCCGGACGACGCACCACGTCCGACAGCAGCGCCAGTGCCTGCGGTACGTTCGGGGTGGTCACGGTGATGCCGACCGCGCTCTCGTCCCAGCCGGCGGCGGCATCGAGCGAGCCGCCCAGCGCTTCGGCCGCGGCGGCGATCTGTGGCGCGCTCCTGCCGGCGGCGCCCTTGCTGAGCAGGTGCGCGGCGAGGTCGGCGAGGCCAGCCAGTGATTGCGGATCGCGTTCGCCGCCACTGCGCACCAGCAGTCGCGCGGTGACCAGCGGCAGCCGTGCGCGACGCACGCTGATCACCTGCAGCCCGTTGGGGAGCGTCTGCGCGGTCGGCGTCGGCACGTCGAGAGTCGGTGCCGGGCCGGGCGGCGGCGGCGTCGCGGGGAATTCCGTTTCAAATTCCGCCGTTCCAGGCTGCGTCGTTTCCGCCGGCGCCGCGTTGGCAGCGCCGACGGCGAGGGCCAGCGCGAGCGCAGTGAGGCGTGACGTGGTCCGGACGCGGCTCATTTCGCTGCTCCCTGCTTGGCCTTGGCGTCGGGCAGGTAGTCGATGGTGACGCTGTTCGCGCCGGTCACGTATTTCTGCAGCACGCGTTGCACGTCGGCGGCGGTCACCGCCTGCAGGGCGGCGAGGTCGCTGTTGACGTGCGCCGGCCCGCCGCCGACGAGCGTCGCCTCGCCCAGGGCGAACGCGATGCCCTCCGCGGTCTGGCGCTGCTTGAGTTCGCCGGTCAACAGCTGCGTCTTGACCTTGTCGAGCTCGTCCGCGGGAATCGGCTGCGTCGCCAGGCGCGTGATCTCGCTGCGCAGGAGTTGCTCGGCGTCCGCCGGTGCGTGCCCGGTGGCGAGGATCGCGTAGGCCGCGAACAGTCCCGGGCCGAGGCGGCCGTCGGCCTCGGCACCGGCCTGCTGCGCGACCTGGCTGCGGTAGACCATCGACTGGTACAGGCGCGAGGATTCACCTTGCGACAGCAACGCCGCGGCGACCTGCAACGCAATCACGTCGGGATCGGCGGCGGGCGGAATCAGCCAGGTGACCGCCACGGCCGGCAACGGCGCAGTCGCGCTGGTTTCGGTGTAGCGCTTGTCTTCGGTGCGTGCGGGTTCCTGCACGCCGACCTGCGGAACCGGCGTGGCCGGCTTCGGGATCCAGGCGAAATAGCGATCGACCCAGGCATCGAGTTGTCCGGGCTCGAAATCGCCGGCGACGATCAGGGTCGCGTTGTCGGGCCGGTAGAACGTCTCGTGGAAGTCGATGACGTTGCGCAACGATGCCGCTTCCAGGTCCTCGATGCTGCCGATCGTCGGTCGCTGGTACGGATGCACCGCGTAGGAGTGCGGGTCGATCGAATTGAACAGCTTCCCGTAGGGATTGGCCAGCACGCTCTGCCGGTATTCCTCCTCGACCACCGCGCGCTCGGATTTGAAGTTGGCCGCATCGACGTTGAGGTTGGACATCCGCTCGGCTTCGGCCCACAGGAGCGTGCGCAGGTAGTTGCTCGGCACCACCTCGTAATAATTGGTGACGTCATCGCCGGTCGAAGCGTTGTTGTTGCCGCCGACGTCCTCGGTGAGCCGATCCATCTGCTCGGCCTTCATGTGCGCCGTGCTCTTGAACATCAGGTGCTCGAACAGGTGCGCGAAGCCCGAGCGTCCCTGCGGATCGTCCTTCGAACCGACGTGATACCAGACCTGCACGGTGACGGTGGGACTGGCGTGGTCCTCGACGCTGAGCACCTGCAGGCCATTGGGCAGCGTGCGTTCGCGGTACTTCACGGAGGGCACGACCAGCGTGGACACCGACGCCGATGCGGACGATGCGGGGTCGGCCGCCAGCAGCGGCGACGCCAGCGTGCAGGCCGCAATCAGCATGGGGACGGTCAACCAGCGGACGGCGTGCATAGGCAGGTTCCGTGAGGGCGTGCGGAAATGGGGCGCCGGCAACGATAGCAAGGCGCCGGCGCCAGCCGCGCTGATCGCGCTCACGCCGCCGTGGACTTGGACAGATGCGCGATTGCCGCGGTCTGCGCGTCACGATCGCCGTCGTCGAACGGCGTCACGTTGAGCGACTGCACGCTGCCGGCATCCAGGCAGCGCGCGTTGACGTCGACGCCATCGGGATGGCTGCGCGGAATGTAGAAACTCTTGATGCCGCAATGGCGACAGAAACGATGCTTCGCCGCGCCCGTGTTGAACGTGTACTCCGTCAATGCGTCCTCTCCCGACAACAACCGGAATCGCTGCGCCGGCACGATCAGGTGCAGGAAGCCGGTCATCCGGCAGATCGAGCAGTTGCAGTCGAGGACCTCGAGTTGCGACGGTGCATCGACTTCGAAACGCACGCGCCCGCAATGGCAGCCGCCGCGGTGGACGACGTCGGCCGCGGTCATCGGCGGCCGCCCACGCGCTTGGATGCGGGTTTCGGCGCCATCGGCGCGACTTCGTGCTCCGGAAACTCCGCATGCAGGGACGCATCGACCTCCAGCGGCCGCGCCCAGCGTTGGTAGCTGAGCACGATCGCGCGCTTGATCCGGTGGAACGCGTCCCCGTCGGGGGCCACGCCGAAACGTTGCGCGATCGCCTGCCAGTCCTGCGACGCGTCGCGCTGGCGTTGCGTGACTGCGTTGCGGCAGGGTTGTCCGGCGAACTGCGCGAGCGTGCAGGCAAAGTAGATGTCGCCGGCCGACCAGCGCCGGTCCGACAGCAGCTCGCCGACCAGTTCGCGCGGCGCACCGTGGTAACGCACCATCTCGTCGACGAACGCATCGGGATAACGCGCCGCATAGCGATCGATGTCGAGCAATGTCGCGTCGACCCAGGCATCGCCCGTGCCGGGTGTCGCTGTGGGCGGATTCGCGCCGCGCGCGAACGCGACCGCGCACGCCAACCATGCGATCGCCGCAAGCCATGCCAGCCTGTATCGCATCGGATCCTCGCCGTCCTGCGCCTGTCGGTGGTTCACGGTGCGTCGCTCGTCGATACCGGTACCAGTGCGGCGGCGTCGCTGGCCGGCAACACGGCCCCGTGGGTGCCGCGCGCCTGCAGGCGGCCATCGGCGAGCAATGCGTACACCCGCGTGCTGCCGCTGTCGCCCGTCAGCCGCACCAGGCTGTCCGACTGCTGCCAGCGGCCATGCTCGGCGAAGCGGACGCCGCGCCGGTCGATGTAATACGTCTCGACGAGCGTGTAGTCGCTGCGACCGGCGGACCGGCGCAAGGTCAGCTGTGAATCGATGCCATCGCAATCCGCGCAGCCGCCCATGCCGTGCCACTGGATCTGCCCGTCGCTGCCGAGCGCTGCGGTTGCCTCGACAGGTGGCCTGTCGGCCGGAGCATGGCGCTGGCAGCCGGCGGCGCAGCCCAGCAGCAGGCACGCGGCCACTAGCGCGATGGGCGTGGCGAAGTCGGCCGCGGAATGCATGCGGCGATTGTGCCGCAGCGATGCACCGGCCTGCACGAGGCCATGACATCCACGCGCCTACGGTGCATCCAGCCACGACACACGGCGGAACGATCCCATGCACCGAGTCCATGCCTCGACCGCGCCCAAGCCGGCGGGGCGCCGTCGCTGGATCGTCGCCATTGCGGTGCTGGTGCTGCTCGGCGGCTACGCCGTGGCGCTGACCTGGGTCGGCCGCCGGCTCGAAACCGACGTGCAGAAGAGCATCCACCCCATGCCTGCGATGCTCACCGACCAGCGCTGACTACCGTTCAGTTGCCGGCGATCGCGCGCACGACACCGGGCAGTTCGTCGGCGCCTGCCACCCGGCGCAATCGCGGCGCGGTGTCGGCAACCACGGCGTCGGTTTCATGGGTCCAGGTCACGTGGTACGGCATGTGCACGCCCCAGCCGCCCAGTTCGAGCACCGGCGCGATGTCCGATCGCAGCGAATTTCCGATCATCACGAATTCGCGCGGATCGATGCCGAATTCATCGAGCAGCCGCGCGTAGGTCGGCACGTCCTTTTCGCTGACGATCTCGATCCGCCGGAACAGGCCGGCCAGTCCGCACTGGCGCACCTTGGCTTCCTGGTGGAACAGGTCGCCCTTGGTCACCAGTACGACCGGGTGCGTGCGTGCGATCGCCGCCACTGCCTCGCTGATGCCGGGCAGCAGCTCCACCGGATGCTGCAGCAGCGACTTTCCGATCAGCACGATGCGGTGCAGGTCGTGCGACTCGATGCGTGAGCCGGTGATGTCGATCGCCGCCTCGAGCATCGACAGCGTCATCCCCTTGGCGCCGTATCCGAACAGCGTCAGGTTGCGCTTTTCCACCGCGTACAGCCGCGCGTGCACGTCGTCCAGGTCGACGTAGCGCGCGAGGATCCGTTCGAATTCAAGTTGCGCGGCGCGGTAGTAATCCTCGCTACGCCACAGCGTGTCGTCGCCGTCGAACCCGACCATGCGGATGGCGCGCGGGGTGTCGTCGATGTCCATGCGCCAGTGTAGCGGGCACCAAAAAGGCGGCCCGGGGGCCGCCTTCTCCGGTGGGGACCGGATCTTGGATCGGTGCGAAGTTCGCTCAGTGCGAGCCGTTGGCGTGCGCGGCCAGGTACGCCTTGTACTCGTCGGTCGTCAGCGCGCCGTCCTTGTCGGCATCGGCGTTGTCGAATGTCTTGCTCAGGCTGCTGATCGGCGCGGCCTCGGTCTTGGACAGCTTGCCGTCCTTGTCCGCGTCCAGCTCCGACCAGCTGATCGCCTTGACCGATGCGCCGGACGCCGGCGTGGCGGGAGTGGCCGGCGTCGCCGGCGTCGCGCCCATGGCGGTGGTGTCGTCGCTCGGCGGCGTCGCGGGCGTTGCCGGCGTTGCCATCGCTCCGGCGTCTTCGGTCGGGGTGGCGGGCGTCGCCGGCGGCGTGGCCTGCACGCCGACCGACGCGCCGCCCGTCGCGCCGACCTGGGCGTCCTGGGCGAAGACGACCGGCGTGGCCAGTGCACTGACAATGAGGGAAACGAGCATCAATGAGTTGCGTGACGTCATGGTGGGCTCCATTGGGGGAAGACGCGTACACGAGCTGCGCCGTGTGCCGCTACGCTGCACGCCAGCGCATGAACCGCCGCCGCGTCGCGTCCGCTGCCCTCCACGCAGGCTTAACCAACGCATCGTGCAAACACGCTAGCCGGCCGCAGGCAGGGCCGCTGCAAGCGAGGGAATCCGCCATCCGGACGCGATCGTGCGACGCGTCGCGCGCGGACGCATCGCTGAATCGAACACAACCTTTACTTCGGCGCGGCGCCGGAAGCCAGCTATCCGCCGCAGGTACTGTCGCGCACGATCCGCTGCACGCGCTCGAATTCGGCCTTGTTGGCATCGGCGTCTTCGGCGCGCGCGAACTTCCATGCCGCTTCCGCTTCGCGCAGGCGCTGCTTCCATGCGCCACAGGCGCCGCCGTCGGCGACGCGCTGGCATTGATCGGTGACCATCTCGCAGGCGACGCCGGCGGTGCTGTCCGCGCTCCCCGACAGGTCGGTCGTTTCCAGCCGAACGCAACGTGGCTCGGGCGTGGCGACCTCGCTCAGGTAACTGTCATGGTCGTACGTATTGCACTGGTACAGCGCCGGCGGCGGAAGTCGTTCGCTGTCCGCGATCGGCGGCGGCACGGGCTCCGCAACCGGCTCGGGTGCCGGCGAAAGCGCTTCCGCCGCAGGCGCCGGTGCGGGCACCGGACGATAGGCCGGCATCGGTGGCGGCGGCTGGATGACCTGCTTCTGCTGCTTCGTTCCCTTGGGACAGGGCACGTCGTTCTGCACGGTCAACGCGCCGAACGCGTCGGTGCAGCGGTAGATGACCACGTCCTTCGCGCCCGTCGCAGCGCACCCGAGCAGCGCGACGACACCCAGCAGCATCCGCAGTCGCCGCACCCGCATCAATACGCTCCGCAATCTTCGTCCAACCGTGCGTTGATGCTGCGCTCCTCGACGCGCAGCGTGTCGCGCTCGCTCGGCATCGCGTTGAAGAAGCGCGTGCGGATGGCGTCGCGCCGGTCCACCAGCCGCGCGCAGACATCGGCCTGCGGCAACGCGTGGCAGTCATCGCGGACCCACATGCCGGCACCGTACTGACCAAATCCGAAGCGCCCCGGGGGCCGATTGTCGCTGGGGACATGCATGCCCTGCGGTCTTCCGACCGGCGTGGCCGACAGCCCGCCGACGTACGGATAGCCGAGCGTCCACAGCGGCACCCAGCGTGGATGGCCTTCCGGACTGTCGTCGATGTACGCCTCGCCCTCCGGCGGCACGCACTCGTACAGCGGGCGCGGCGTGTGCTCCTCGACGACCTGCCGTGACGGCCGCACAGGCGCGTCGACGGGTGCCTGCGTTACCGGCGCCACCTCGGTGACCGGGGCATCCTTCGGTCGAACCATCGTGCGCGTCTGTTGCACCTGGTCCTTGCGACAGGGCGTGTCGCGGAAGGTCAAGCGACCCGAGGCGTCGGTACAGCGATAGATGGTGACGTCGTCCGCGCCCGTCGCCGGCGCAAAGCTCCCGGCGAATAGCAGGGCGAGGATCGCGGCAGGGGTACGCATGCCGGCATCTTGCGCGTGCGGTGCGGCCGCGCCAAGCCGCGGATTTGCCGGGGTTCGCACCCGTTCAGTCGCCGCGCAGGACCGCGCCCGAGCGCGCATCGCGGATCGGGGTCGGACGTTCGAGACCACCGGTGTGGCCGTCGACGATACCGTCGATCCGTTCGCGCAGCCGCGCGTCGAAGGCGTCGAGCGACTTCGGTGGCGCCAGGCCGGACGGGTTGGCGCTGGTCGAAACCAACGGCCCGCCGAACGCCTCGCACAGCGCGATCACCTGCGGATGCGCGCTCACGCGCGCCGCGACGCCGTCATGGGCGCCGGTAATCCAGTGCGGCACGCGACCGGTCGTGGGCACGATCCAGGTGTGCGGACCAGGCCAGGTCGCGAACATCGCCTCGGCGCGATCGTTGGGCAGGGCTTGCCAGTCGAGCAGGCCGTCGAACTGCGCCAATGCGCCAGCAATCAGGATCAGACCCTTTTCGACGGGGCGCTGCTTGAGTGCGAGCAGGCGCATGACTGCGGTTTCGTCGCGGGGGTCGCACCCCAGTCCCCACACGGCTTCGGTGGGATACGCGATGACGCCGCCGCGCCGGAGGACGTCGGCCGCTTGGACCGGAGTGAGGAGAGGCGCCATCGGCAAAGCTTACCGCCGCGCAGGATTCGCTTCCGGTTTCGCTTGCCTTGCGAAGTACCGTCGAGCACGACGACGCTCAGAACGGAGCATCGTCCTTCGCGGCCGTGCGTTTCGCCGGCGCCTTGGCCGGCGCCTTCTTCGCCGCTTTCTTGACTGTCTTTCCTGCGGTTTTCTTCGCGGCCTTCTTGGTCGTCTTCCCGGCTGTCTTCTTTGCGGTTTTCTTTGCGGTTTTCTTTGCGGTTTTCTTCGCGGAGGTCTTGGCTGCCACCGTATTGGCCGGTGCCTTTTTCGCCGCGGCCTTCTTGCCGAAACGGCCGCGCATCGGCTTGCCGGTGTCCTGCAGCAGCTGCGTGACTTCGGCCAGGGTCAGCGACGCCGGCTCTCGGTCCTTGGGAATGCGGCCGTTGAGCTTGCCGTCGCTGATGTACGGGCCGTAGCGGCCGTTGAGGACCTGGATGTCGCTGCCCTCGAACGACTTGATGATGCGGTTGCGTGCGATCTCTTCCTTCTCGTCGATGAGGAACACCGCACGCGCCAGCTCGATCGTGTACGGGTCGTCCTCTTTCTTCAGCGACGCGTACACGCTGCCACGCTTGGCGAACGCGCCGAAACGGCCGATGCCGACGCTGACTTCCTCCTCGTTGCTCCGCCCGAGCTTGCGCGGCAGCTTGAACAGCTCCAGCGCGTCTTCCAGCGAAATCGTGTGCATGCTCTGGCCGGGCCGCAGCGATGCGAACGTCGGCTTCTCGGCTTCGTCTTCGGCGGTGCTGCCGATCGCCGCGTAAGGCCCGTAGCGCCCCAAGCGCACGCTCACCGGCTTGCCAGTCTTGGGATCGGTGCCCAGCTCGCGGGCGCCCGACGCCTCGCTGCGGTCGACCGATTCGGTCTTCTCGTCCACCAGTTGCTTGAATGGCCCCCAGAAGCGTTCCATCAGCGGCACCCAGTCCTCCTCGCTGCGACTGACCGCGTCGAGTTCGTCCTCGAGCTTGGCGGTGAAGTCGTAGTCGACGTACTGGGTGAAATGTCCGGACAGGAACTTCGACACCGCCCGGCCGACGTCGCTGGGACGGAAGCTGCGGCTCTCCATCTCCACGTACTTGCGGAACAGCAGCGTCTGGATGATCGATGCGTACGTCGAAGGCCGGCCGATGCCGTATTCCTCCAGCGCCTTGACCAGCGCCGCTTCGGTGAAGCGCGGCGGCGGCTGCGTGAAATGCTGGTCGGCATGGATGCGTTCCAGCGGCACGCGGTCGCCGGTCTTCATTACCGGCAACTTGCGGCCTTCGTCCTCGTCTTCCTTGCCGCGCGTGTCCTTGCCTTCCTCGTACACCGCCAGGAAACCCGGATCGATGATCGTGGTGCCCGACGCGCGGAAGCTGTGCTCGCTGCCCGCGGCCAGGTCGACCGACACCGTATTGAGCGTGGCGGGCACCATCTGTGAGGCGACCGCGCGCTTCCAGACCAGTTCGTACAGGCGGCGTTCGTCGTCGGACAGGTAGCGGGCGACCTGGGCCGGCGTGCGCAGCGCCGAAGTCGGGCGCACCGCCTCGTGCGCTTCCTGCGCGTTCTTTGACTTGTTCTGGTAGAAGTTGGGCTTGTCGGGCAGCGCGTGGGTACCGAAGTCGCGCGCGATGACGTCGCGCAGTTCGCTCAACGCCTCCGCCGAAAGGTGGAACGAATCGGTACGCATGTAGCTAATCAGGCCGACTGTGCCTTCCTCCCCGATCGCCACCCCTTCGTAGAGCTTCTGCGCGACCTGCATCGTGCGCTTGGTGGTGAAGCCGAGCTTGCGCGAGGCCTCCTGCTGCAGCGTCGAGGTCGTGAACGGCGGCGACGGGCGGCGCTTGCGCTCCTTGCTGACGACATCGGTGACGTGCAGCGCGCCATTGGCGGCGCGGACGATGCGCTCGCGCGCGCCTTCGGCACTGTCGCCGTCGGTGACGGTGAACTGTTCGACCTTCCTGCCGTCGAGCTTGTTGAGCTTGGCCGTGAACGGCTGCGACGGGTGCGCGCATTCGGCCTCGATCGACCAGTACTCGCGCGCGACGAACGCTTCGATCTCCTCCTCGCGTTCGACGATCATGCGCAGCGCCGGCGACTGCACGCGACCGGCGGACAACCCCCGCTGCACCTTGCGCCACAGCACCGGCGACAGGTTGAAGCCGACCAGGTAATCCAGCGCGCGCCGCGCCTGCTGCGCATCAACCAGATTGGCGGCGATCGTGCGCGGCTGACTCATCGCCTCCTTGATCGCGCGCGGGGTGATTTCGGTGAACACCACCCGCTGCAGCGACTTGTCCTTCAGCAGGCCGCGCTCGCGCAGGATCTCGGCGATGTGCCAGCTGATCGCCTCGCCTTCGCGGTCCGGGTCGGTCGCCAGGAACAGATGGTCGGCGCCCTTGGCCGCCTTGGCGATGGCGTCGACATGGCGCTCGTTCTTTTCGATCAGGTCGTAGCGCATCGCAAAGCCGTGCGCCGGATCGACCGCGCCTTCCTTCGGCACCAGGTCGCGGACGTGACCATAGGAGGCCAGGACCGTGAAGTCCTTGCCGAGGTACTTGTTGATCGTCTTGGCCTTGGCCGGTGACTCGACGATCAGGAGGTTCTTGGCCATGGCGGCGGAGGGTCTCGTGCGCAGCAGGGGCAGGCCGTGAAGGTCCGCCGGTGGGGGTCCAGAGAAGGCAAACGCCCGGAGCGTTAACCCCAGGCGTTCAGCTTCTTCCTTATTACAGTGGAATCACGGCGCGGCCGCGGCTGTCAAGCGGCGGGGGCCCATCCGGCTTGTGAAGAAGACCGGAAAGGAGGCGACTTTCGGCAAGCAGAGCCCCCTTGGCCCTGCGGGCACCCCTCCCGTCACCGGGAGGAGGCTCCGAAGGAAATGCGCCGCTAGTGCACCGGCTCGGGCTCGTCCAGGAACATCTGGGTTTCCATCCAGGCGTAGGCCGCCTCGGAGCCTGGCTGGTTGAACAGGACCATCAGCACGACCCACTTCAGGTCGTCCAGATCGAGCTCGTCCTGGTCCAGCGCCATCGCCCGGTCCAGCACCAGTTCGCGCTGGCCGGCGTCGAGGATCCCCTGCTGCTCCAGGAACAACAGGAAGCCGCGGCTCTCGACGTCGAGTTTGTCCAGTTCCGGTCCGAAGTACACCCGGATCGGCCCGCCGGCGCGCGGTGGCCCGGCGCTCGGACGCTGTTCGGCCAACGCGTCGAGCCAGTCGAATGCCTTGTGGATTTCGGCTGGGCTGAAGCCCGCCTGGGTGAGTTCCTTGAGCAGCGGTCCGTTGCTGAGGGAGTCCCGGTCGCCCAGCGGCGGTGCGGTGTCTTCGGTGAAATAGTGTTCGAACAGGTAGAGCAGGACATCCAGGATGCTTTCTTTCATTTCCCTCGGCCTGCGCCGTGGCGCTGTGGAGAGGATCCGGCTCGCGCCGGAGTCGCCGTCGGGCTCCCTGCCCGCCGGCGTCGTGGTGCCTGCCGAAGCCGGCACCGCCGCCACCAACTCCCCCGCGGTGGCGGTTGCGACACCTCCTGCGTCGCGGCGCGCGGGCGATGGTTGCCTCAGCGCTTGCGGGAATAACGGCCGTGTTCGACAGCAACACGACCTTCCAGCTCCATGACCAGCAGCATGGAGGACAGTTCCGCGACCGTCAATCCGGTCCGGTCCACCAGTCGATCCATACCCGTTGGGTCGTGGCCCAGCGCCGTCCACAAGCGCTGGTAGTCGGGGTCCAGTGATCCACGGCGATCACGCGGGCCCGGCCCGGCCGGAGTCGTCGATGTGGGGCCACCCAGCCGCCCGCGCAAGGCGGCGGCCAGGTCCGCGGCGGCCGGCCCGATCGCGTCGATGACTTCCTGGGTGCGTTCGACCAGTCCCGCGCCCTCGCGGATCAACGCATGGCAGCCGCGAGCGAGCGGGTTGTGGATCGAGCCCGGGACCGCGAACACATCGCGTCCGCAGTCGGTCGCCATGCGCGCGGTAATCAGCGCTCCGGACTGCTGCGCGGCCTCGATCACCAGCGTACCGAGGGCGAGCCCGGCGATGATCCGGTTGCGACTCGGGAAATGTTCGCGTCGCGCCTGCGTGCCCGGCGGATGTTCGCTGACCACTGCGCCCGACTTGACGATGCGTGCGTGCAAGGCGGTGTTTGCGCGCGGATAGGGAACGTCCGGGCCGGTGCCGAGCACGGCGACCGTGCGGCCGTCGCCAGCAAGCGCGCCGGTGTGCGCTTCGGTGTCCACGCCAGCGGCCAGGCCACTCACCACGCCCAATCCGGACACGGCCAGGGCATGTGCGAAATCGCGGGCGTTGTCGCGGCCGCCCGCGGTCGGCGAGCGGGTGCCGACCACCGCGACGGACGGATGCCACAGGCACCCCGGATCGCCGGCGACGAAGAGTACCAGCGGCGGACTCGCGATCCGCCGCAGCAGCGCCGGATAGTCCGGATCGTGCCAGCCGATCACGTGATGATCGGAAGCCTCCAGCCACGCGCGAGCGCGGCCGATCGTGGTTTCGTCGGGATGCGACAACGCATGCACCTGGGCGTCGTCGAGCGCATGGCTGCGCCAGTCGCGTGCGCCGGCAGCCAGCGCGGCCAGCGGCGACCCATGGGTCTCCAGCAGGCGCCGCCGCGCGGACACGCCGCCGCTGGCCGCGGCGAGTACCAGCAGAGCTTCGTCGTCGGTGCCGGCTGCGAACATCCGCAAAGCCTGCGCCTGAGACGACGACGGCGCCCTCGGGCGCCGTCGCGTGTCGCTGTCGGGAATTTCCCCGACGCGGCGTCAGTACCGCGCGTCGGGATGCTTGAGCTCGTAGCCGACGCGGCTGGGCTTGAAGCTGTCCATCACCAGGCCATAGCTGACCTTTTCGAAGGTGCGGAACACCATCACATGGCCGGCGAATTCGTCGGGCAGGCGCACCTTGGACTGGTATGAAATCGTGTCTTCGCTGCGTTCCGGATCGTATTCGACGCGGTCGACCGTATTGCTGCCGGCGCGCCAGATGGAGAAGACGGTGCCATTGTCGACGCCTTCGCGGGCACCGACCGAAAGCGCGACGACATCGTGCGGTCCGCCGCTGGTCAGCATGTCCGACACCGCCAGCACCCGCGCACGCCCGTATTCGAGCTGCTGCCTGGGGGCATGCGGGAAGAACTGCAGGTCGTAGGGCTGCGCGGCCACGGGGACCACGCGATCGCCGACCCGCACTTCGCGGCCCTCGGTGTCCAGCAGCACCGTGCTGGCCTCGATACCGCCCACTTCGCCGCGGGTGAGCGTACCCACGGTGACCTGCATCATCTCGAAGCCGAGCAGTTCGCTGCCGTTGTCCGGCAGGACCGCGTCGGTCCAGTAGTTCTCGTAATCGATCAGATGCAGACCGCGATAGTCGAGGTCATCTTTGTGGAACAGATCGCAGCACACCGTGCGGTCCAGGCGCGTGTAGCGCTGGGTGGGACGCACGAAGGCGAAACGTTGGCCCGGCTGGGCGTTCCCAAGCCCGCGGACGTACACCACCTGGCCCTGCGACGCGCGCGTGCGGTCATCTTCCAGGCCGACCACGTACGGCAGATGGTCGAACTGGTCGACCACCTGCAGGTTCTTCAGGAACGGCTCGACATCGGCCAGCGGAACCGCGTTGATCGGCGCGACCCCGCGCGGCCCCGGCTGCACCGCCAGGCGGTCGAGGTAGGCCAGGCTGATGACGTCGCCAGGATAGATCAGGTGCGGATTCTTGATCTGCGGGTTGGCCTGCCAGACTTCCGGCCACAGCCACGGGCGCTTGAGGAAGCGGCCGGCGATATCCCACAGCGTGTCGCCACGCTGGACGACGTACGTGTCGGGATGATCGCCGCGCATCTCCGCGGCGGCGGCATAGGTCGCGACGGTCAGCAGCGCGACGACGACGATCTTCTTAAAGACCCCGGCCGTGCGAAGCCCCTTCGACGCGCGCTCAAGCATTGCGTCCATCTACCCGCTCCCCTTGGAGATTTCCCCGTATCGCCGGGCCAATATAGCCCACAAGCGACGCGTCTTGGCAAGCCTGCGGCGTTACAATCAGCCTCCTCCCCGTCGCCGCGTCCGACGGTGTGACCGCCGCCCCCGTTTCCGCCATCCCTTTGCCATGGCCCAGCTGCCCATCCTCGAATTCCCCGACCCGCGCCTGCGCACCCGCGCCGCGCCTGTCGACCCGGCATGGCTGGCCGACGCTGCCACGCAGCAGCTGATCGACGACATGTTCGAGACCATGTACGAAGCGCCCGGCATCGGGCTGGCCGCAAGCCAGGTCGACGTGCACAAGCGTTTCATGGTGATCGACGTCAGCGAGGATCGCTCGGCGCCACGCGTGTTCGTCAATCCGCAGATCACGGCGCGCAGCGGCGAGCAGGTCTACCAGGAAGGCTGTCTGTCGGTCCCGGGCATCTTCGCCGACGTCACCCGCGCCGATACGATCACGGTGACCGCGATCGATCGCCAGGGCGCCGCCTTCGAGCTGCATGCCGACGGCCTGCTCGCGGTATGCATCCAGCATGAGATGGACCACCTGGAAGGCAAGCTGTTCGTCGACTACCTCTCGCCGCTCAAGCGCGAGATGGTGCGCAAGAAGCTGGCCAAGCAGCGCAAGCAGACGGACGCGGCTTAACGCATGTCGTCGGGATTCGCATGGCGTTGAGGGTGGTGTTCGCCGGTACGCCGGATTTCGCCGTGCCGTCGCTGCGTGCCGCGGCACAACGCAACGAGGTCGTCGCCGTCTACACCCAGCCTGATCGGCCCGCCGGCCGTGGGCGCGCGTTGCAGGTATCCGCCGTCAAGCGCGAAGCGTTGCAGCGCGGCATTCCGGTGCTGCAGCCCGAATCGCTGAAATCCGCGATTTCGCGCGACGCACTGCGCGCGTTGCAGCCCGACCTGATGGTAGTCGTGGCCTACGGCCTGATCCTGCCGCAGGCCATTCTCGACATTCCGCGCTTCGGTTGCTGGAACGTGCACGCCTCGCTGTTGCCGCGCTGGCGCGGGGCCGCGCCGATCCAGCGTGCGATCCAGGCCGGCGACCACGACACCGGCGTCTGCCTGATGCAGATGGAAAAGGGACTCGATACGGGGCCGGTGCTGCTGTCGCAATGCCTGTCCATCGACGAGTCGGAGACCGGCGGGCAGTTGCACGACCGCCTGGCGGCACTCGGCGCACAGACGCTTGCCGACGGCCTGGGTTTGTTGCGCGCCGGCATGCGTCCGGTGCCGCAGGCGCAGGCGACCGAAGGCATCACCTACGCGCACAAGCTGGAGAAATCCGAAGCCCGGCTCGATTGGTCGGCGCCCGCCACCGAGCTCGCGCGCAAGGTCCGCGCGTTCAATCCGTGGCCGATGGCCGATGCGGTCGTCGCCGGCGAGCGCCTGCGTATCCACGACGCCGTGGCGCTGCCGACCACGCGCGCGTGCGAGGCTGGCGGCATCGTCTCCGCGAGCCGCGATGGCATCGATGTGGCCTGCGGCGAGGGCGTCCTGCGCATCCGTGTGTTGCAACGCGAAGGCGGCCGCGCCATCAGTGCGGCGGACTTCGTCAATGCGCGCGGTGCGCAGTTTGCCGGTGGCTGACCCAGTCCTCGACGCGCTGAGCGTCGCCGATCTGCGGGTATTGCATGCCGACGCCTGGCTGGCCATCGTCGACAAGCCTGCCGGACTCATGGTGCACGACAGCGCGTTGGCGCGTGGCGAAAGCGACTTCGCCGCCGACCGCCTGCGTGCGCAGTTCGGCAAGCCGATCTTTCTCGTGCACCGGCTCGATCGTGCGACCAGCGGTTGCCTGCTGCTCGCGTTCGATCGAGCCACCGCGTCGGAACTCGGCAAGGCGATGATGGCCCGCGACGGCGTCGACGCGACTGTCGGAAAAGACTACCTCGCCGTGTGCCGGGGCTGGCCGGACGAACACTTCGTCGTCGACCATCCGCTCGACGGCGGCCCGGGCAAACCGGCCAAGAAGCCGGCGATCACGCGCTTCGTGCGCCTGGCGACGACCGAGCTGGACATTCCGTCGGCGGGATTCGCCACTTCGCGCTATGCGCTGCTGCGCGCGCAGCCGCAGACGGGCCGCTTCCGCCAGATCCGTCGCCACCTGAAACACATCTCGCACCACCTGATCGGCGACAGCAGCCACGGCGACGGGCGCCACAACCGCGCGTTCCGCATGCTCGGCGTGCACCGGATGCTGCTGCATGCGCGGCGGCTGGCGTTCACGCATCCGGTGACGGGCGAGCGGCTGGATGTGGTCGCTCCGTTCGACGCCGAGTTCCAGCGTGCCATGCGGTTGTTCGGGGACGTCGACTGCTGACCGCATAATCGCCGCATGCTCGATATCGCCGACACCATCGCGATCGCCGACGACGAACTGGTCGAACGCTTCGTGCGCGCCACCGGACCCGGCGGACAAAACGTCAACAAGGTCGCCACGGCGGTTGAACTGCGCTTCGACGTCGCGCAATCGCCGTCGTTGCCCGAGCCGGTGCGCGCACGCCTGCTCGCCAAGCGGGATCGGCGCCTGACGGGCGACGGCGTATTCGTCATCAGCGCGCAGCGTTTCCGCACCCAGGACCGCAACCGCGAGGATGCGCGCACGCGGCTGGCGGCGTTCATCGCTTCCGGCCTGCACGCGCCGGCGCCGAGGATCCCGACCCGGCCGACGCGAGCGTCGAAGCAGCGCAGGCTGGACGCCAAGCGCGGACGCAGTACGATCAAGCAGGGGCGCACGCAGCGCGACTGGGACTAGACGGACGCGCGACGCGCTTCGTACACACGCCAATGGCCGACGCCGACGCCGACCTTGTGTTGCCGCTGCCCCCCAATGCGCCGCGCGTGCCCGACAACCGTTTCGCGCGCTGGCTTGGCCGCAGCATCCTGCGCGTTGGCGGCTGGCGCATGGTCGGCGCGTTTCCCGACATCCCGAAGCTGGTGCTGGTCGGCGCGCCGCATTCGTCAAACTGGGACGGGGTCTGGGGCTTCGCCGCGAAGCTGGCGCTCGGGCTGGACATCAAGATCCTGGGCAAGCGCGAGCTGTTCTGGTGGCCGATGGGCGCGATCCTGCGCTGGCTCGGCGTAATCGCGGTGGATCGCCGTGCGGCCCGTGGCGTGGTCGAGCAGCTTGCGACGCTGATCGGCACATCCGACAAATTCTGGTTCGGATTGGCCCCGGAAGGCACCCGCAAGCCGGTCAGGCAATGGAAGTCCGGGTTCTGGAAGATCTCCAAGGCGGCCGGCGTGCCGATCCTTCCCGCCTACTTCCACTATCCCGACAAGGTGATCGGAATCGGTCCGCCGTTCGTCCTGTCCGACGACATGGCCGCGGACATGGCGCGGCTGCGCGCTTGGTATCGCCCTTGGCAGGGACGGCACCACGGGACCGACTGATGTGTGCCCCATGGCACGCTAATTGCTTGCAGGCGGTCGCTATTTCGTAAATCCTATGTGAACGACGACCTGCCGGCCGAAGCCGCGCGGGTCGGGGGGAGGGGGCATGCATATCCTGATTACCGGCGGGGCGGGGTTTATTGGTAGTTCTTTGGCGCATGCCTTGATAGGTTTTGGTGCCAAGGTAACGGTACTGGATGCGATGTTGCCTTTATATGGCGGTAATGCCTTTAACCTGGAAGATATTAAAGATAAGG
>Ga0207691_10001455_pt1 | contig 23575 bp, 13 predicted proteins | sample KBSM13metaG_FD_184327 | JGI IMG/M metagenome (GOLD analysis project Ga0207691, IMG submission 184327) | Miscanthus rhizosphere microbial communities from Kellogg Biological Station, Michigan, USA - KBS M1-3 metaG (SPAdes) (version 2) | ecosystem: Host-associated > Plants > Roots > Rhizosphere >... | reverse complement strand
ATGGCGGCCTTGCCGTGAAACACGTGGTCGGCTGCGTCGGACCAACTGGAATCGCTCGCGTCGGCGTTGACGTAGTTGCTGAGGATCTCGCTCATGGTTGAAATCGCTTCCTTGAGCTTGGCCGTGTTCGTGGGATCGGTCACCGGCGTCACGCCAGTAATGAAGTCGTTGAAGGTGTCGACCCCCATCGTTCCCTGAAGGATGTCGTTGAACAGGATGCGAACGACCCAGCCATCGTTCGATAGCGCGATCGGCGTAATGCCCGCGGCCTTGATGGTCTTGCAGGCCTCGATCAGCTCGGAAATAGTGGCGGGCGGAATGATCGCCAGCTGGGTAAAAATGGATCTGTTGAAAAATAGCGAATTTTCGCGATGAATTCCCACGGGCATCGCCACGACTCGATTCTCGACGGACACTCGACTCAAGACGTCCGGAAGCACGGCTGCTTTGACCTCCGAGTCGCTGAACAGGTCGTCGAGCGGCGAGAGCGTGTCGGGGTGCATCTCCAGCCATGAAGGGATGTCGTGAGCATTGATCTGGAAGACATCCGGAGGGTTCGTAGCGATGTCCGAATCGAGCTTGGCTCGCACGACCGAAGCGTTGGCGTCACCACTGCTGTTCACCTGCGCGCCCGGGTGAGCCTTCTTGTACACGCCGATGAGCGCATTCAGCGCGTTGAGCTCTCCGGCAGCAACCCACCACGAGGCCAGGTCGACGACCTCGCCAGTCCCTGAACCAGAGCCGGCTGCGCCGTCCGCCGCCGCGGACTCCGCGGCACCGTTCGAGCAGCCGAGGCAGAATTGCAGCAGCATCACTGCTGCGAAACCAAGGGTAGGGCGGGCAACCTTTGTCTTCATTTCGATCTCCGGAATCGTTGGCCGTCCGAGCTCTGGCTGCCTTGCTGCAAAGCACCAGCCCCTCGAACCAATTAGTCAGCTGTGCGGTCATACGGCACTGCCCGATAAACCTTGAGGGTGATCACAGGTAAATCTGCTTGCCGACCAACCAGCGTAGCGACGTCCTTCGAACGAAAAAGACCTTCAGCATGAAAAGCATGCTGAAGGTCTTCTCGAACGCCACCCGGTTACGACCGTTGGCGGACCGCCTCAACCAGAGGTCGAGGCGGCTCTTGGTATCAGCCGACCGTGCCGCACTGGCTCGGAGTGCCTGCGCCACCACACGTACCGCTGGCGCAGGTTCCGCAGTCGAGCAGGCCACCGCAGCCGTCGGCTACCGGACCGCAGTTCGCGTTCTGCTGCGCGCAGGTGAGGGGAACGCAACCGCCGTTGCCGGCACCGCACTTATTCGCAACGCCGGCGCCACCGCAGGATTGCGGAGCAGCGCAGGTGCCGCAGCTGAGGATTCCACCACAGCCGTCGCCTACGCTGCCGCAGTCGGCCCCGGCGGCGGTGCAGGTGCGCGGCGTGCAAGCGCCACCGCCGCATTGGTTGGCAGTACCACCGCCGCCGCAGCTACTGCCAGTCGGGCAGCTACCGCATTGGAGAATGCTGCCGCAACCGTCGGCGATCGCGCCACACGCGGCACCCGCTTGTGCACAGGTGCGCGGGGAACACGCCCCACCGCACTTGCTGGCAACGCCGCCACCGCCGCAGATCAGCGGCGAAGAGCAGGTGCCGCAGTCCAGCACGCCGCCGCAACCATCGCCGACGAAGCCGCAGTCCGCACCCGCTTGGCTACAAGTGCGGGGCGCGCAGGTCTTGCCGCACACGTTTGGACCGCCGGCGCCACAGACGCTATTGGTTTGGCAGGTCCCGCAGGAGATGGTACCGCCGCAGCCGTCGCCGATCAGACCGCAGCTCGCGCCGACGCTCTGACAAGTGCGCGGTGCGCAGCTGCCGGAGCCGCACACGTTCGGCGTGCCGCCACCGCCGCAGGTACCCGTCGTGCACGAGCCACAATTGATCGTGCTGCCGCAGCCATCCGCGATCGGCCCACACTCGGCGTGAGCCGCGGAACAAGACAGCGGCTGACACTGCGGAACGCCGCACACATTGCTGGTTCCGCCGCCGCCGCAGGCCGCAGGACTCGGGCAAGAGCCACAGTCGAGCGTGCCGCCGCAGCCGTCCGCGATCGTGCCGCAGTTGGCACCCTTCGCGCCGCAAGTCGTTTGCTTGCAGTTGCTGCCGCACTTGTTAGCAGTGCCGCCGCCGCCGCAGGTCTGCGGTGCGGTGCAGCCGCCACAGTCGAGGATACCACCACAGCCGTCTGCGACCGGGCCGCAGTTTGCCCCGATGGCGGTGCAGGTCTTGGGTGTGCAAGTCGCAGGAGGCGGTGGAGCGCCCACCGAAACACAGGCCGAGAGGTCGAAGATCATGAACTCCAGCACCTTCTCTTGGGCCGTGAGCGGGCCCGTCGAGCAGTAGCTGGGGAAGGCCTTGGTGCCTGCACCGGTGACGCCCGCCACGTGGAAGCCGCTGTACAGCACGCGCCCGCACACATTGTTCGCGTCCGCGCCGACGGGCGTATTGAATGCGTACTCCTGGACCGAGTTCTGCTTGTCGATCTGTGTCGCGGGCACGCCCAGCTTCACGCTGGTATCCGTGTACACGAAGCGCTCGCTCGTGCCGAGCACGGATTTCGCGTAGTAGCGCGGTTCCTGGATATCCATGTAACCGTTGCCGTACTTCGGGCTGAACGCACCCACGTTGCCGAGCCAACTGTTGAAGGCGCCGCCTTTGGGCGAGGTCTTGTCGATGATGCCGGTGGTCGTCGTGTCGCTGCCCGTGTTGCCCCAGGTCGCGGTGTCCTTGAAGTTCCCGTTGTCGTGCAGGTAGGTGTAGGCGAAGTGAGAGGCGAACACGCGGCCGCCGTTGTTGGCAAAGGTGCGCAGTGCTGCGTCGTAATTGTTGTGCTCGGTCGCTCCGCCTTCGCAGCCGAAGATGCTCAGGTCGTAGTTGTTCACCTTGTTATTCGCGAACAAACTGTCCAGCGGCGCATTGACGAGCGTTTTGCACGTACCGTTGGTGTTCCAGGCGCTGCACATGTTGCCGCCGTTGGCGCGGTACATGTGGATGCGCCCTGTACCCGTCGGCAGCGTGAACTCACTGTCGCTCACGCCGATCTTTCGCAGCACGCACTCGAGCCCGTCGACGTCACCGGTGACCATCGCGGTCTTCGGGATGCTGAGGTAGGGCACATTGGCGGTCGTCGCATCAGTCATGTTGCGGGGCAACCGGGTCTGATTGACTGTCAGGTCGAGGTTCGTGCACTGCGGGACGGCCGAGATGGTCACCACTCGACGCCACTTGCCCATCTTGACGACCAACGGAAAGCTGACGCCCGCGGGGATGTTCTTCAGCACGAAAGCGCCATCTGCACCAGTGAGTGCGGCCGCGATCGGGCTACCGAGATCCTCGTCCTGACAGCGCACGCAGCTCGCTCCCGACGCAATCGCCGGCAACGGCGCGTTGGGCACGTAGACGAGCGCGTTGTACAGCGGCTCCGTGCCGTTGGGCGCGGTCACCACACCGGTCAGGCGCGTCTCTTGACCCGCCGTACACGCGACTTGGCTTTGGCACAGCCCGGTGCAGGCGGGGCCTCCTCCGGTGGGATGCCCGCACGCGCTGGGCGTCCCGCCACCACCACAAATGTCTGGGCTCGAGCAGGTGCCGCAGGACGCAATGATGCCGCCACAGCCGTCACCGATCGGGCCACAAGTGGCCCCCTGGGCCTGGCAGGTGGTCTTCACGCAGGGGGGCACGCCGCACACGCTGGGAGTGCCGCTACCGCCGCAGGTATTGGGAGCCGTGCAGCCACCGCAGTTGACGGTGCCGCTGCAGCCGTCGCTCTGGGTTCCACACAGCCCCGTACAGACTTCGCCCGCGGTCTTGGGCTTGCACACGACGTCCTGGCATTGATTGGTATTGCAGACCTGGTTGCTCCCGCAGGCACCGCCAGCGCCACCGCAGATGAGCGTGCCGCCGCAGCCGTCCGGCATCGAACCGCAGTTGGCCCCGACACTCTGACAGGTCTTCGGCTGACATACCGGCGCACCGCATTGGCCCGGCAGGACGCCACCACCACAAGTCTTAGGGGCCGTGCAGCCGCCGCAGTCCACGCTGCCCGAACAGCCATCGCTGATGGGGCCGCAGCTCGGGCCGCAGTCAGCCTGGGTCTTCGGCACACAGACCACGGTGCTGCCGTGTCCGCAGACGTCCGGCGTCCCGCCGCCACCGCAGGTATCGGTGCCCGTGCAGGTGGTCGCGCAATTGGCAATCTGGCCACCGCAACCATCCGCCAAATAACCACAGTAGCCTTGCGGCTTGTCCGCCAGGGCCGCTTCGCAATTGATTGGCTCACACTTGGCGGTCCCGCACTTGCCGGGCTCATCCACGCCACAGACCTCACCGCTCGCGCAGCTGAAGCCACAATCGAGGGTGCCGCCGCAACCATCACTGACCGGTCCGCACAGCCCGGTTGGGTCCGTATAGTTCGCGCAGGTCTTGGCAGTGCAGGATGAAAGGCTCTTGCATTCACCGGCCACACAAGTCGCTGCCGGGTCGCTGCAGTGCGATTTGCCGTCGACCTTGATCGCATCCTTGCCCCAGCAATCCAGCACCGCGCCGCAGCCGTCGGCTTCGAGGCCACAGCTAGCTCCCAGATCGGTGCAGGTCTTGGGCTCACATGGAGGAGGCTCTGTGAGCTCCGGCTCGCCGCAATGACTCGGGACGCCACTGCCGCCGCACGTCTCAGGAGCCTTGCAGCCGCCACACTTGAGGATGCCGCCGCAGCCGTTGGCTACCGGTCCGCACTCCCCACTGTCACAAGTCTTTTTACAGTTGTTGCCGTCGCTCGTGTCGATGGTCTGGCCACCGCCGTTGCCGGTGTCGACTTGGTCGCCGCCGCCTGACCCAGTGGCGCTACTTGCGCCGCTGTTGCCAGCCATCCCGAACTGGTCACCCGGATTCACGACCTCGGGTGCGCCCGAGCAGGCGATGGCAAGCCAGGAAATCAGAGCAAACGCGGCACTTCTCAAACTAAGACTAGATCCCACAGTGACCTTTGGTTGGACTCGAGCGGACGCTCGACCGGCGAAACGGTAAACGATCCTTGTGACTGACCACGGGCGTACGGTCAATTGCGTATTGCGATAAGTGTCTGACGCAAACACGTCCTTTCCGTGCCTGCGCACATCGGTGCGGATGCCCGACACGCGGCTCCAGCGCGAGCTTGCGAGGAGGCTCGCGCGTTAGGCTTACATCGCCCCTGAACGTGCGCGTGTGAGCGATACTGCGAGCGAAGAGACGGTTGCAATCGCTGCGAGAACCAGCGTGCGCATTTACCGAAGCGCTACGCGCTTTTTTTTGGCTGACGCTTCGCGCTTCAGCATCGAGCCAAACTACGCCGCGTTCATGACTACCCACATGAAGGTGACGACCGAGTCGCCTTGAGGCAGCCCAGCTTCCGCGCTTCCAGCCAGCAGTCGTGGTAATCATCGAGCATGGTGTGGCGGTTCTCTTGGCTGGTGGTCGCGTCTATTTCGCTGGCAGTGCTCGGCTGCGGCTCGTCCGAAGACGCCCACGATGGCGGCGATTCGACGGCCGGCGGGGGCGGGGACGCCGGCTCCGCCGGAAGTCCGACGGGCGGGGGCTCAGCCGGAAGCGCGCTGAGCGGCGGCTCGGCGGGCAGTGCTGGGACGGATGGAACGGCGCCGACGGTGGACGAATTCTGCCAGCTTTGGAGCGATGAGTTTGCGGCGTACATGCAGCGTTGCGCCTGCGATTCAGCGGCCGTCATGCGCTATCGCGAGTGGTTTGCGACGCAGTGCGAGCCGACCGGCTTTCTCGGCAGCCTGCCGGCGGCCGTAGCAGCGGGGGACCTCACGTTCGACGGGCAAGCGGCCCTTTCGCTGTTCGAGCGCCTGCACGAGCCGGAGCCCGAGTGCCTGGGAGAGCCGTTTCGTGCGCTGAAGCTCGACAGCGTGGAGGTCTATTCGCTCGCCGGAGTCTTCCTCGGCACGCGCGCTCTGGGCGAGCCGTGCGTGCATCCCGTCAACTACAAGGGTGGAGTCAGTGACTGCCGCGAGGGAGTGTGCGCTTGGGACGGCGCCGAGGCGGGCGTATGCATCAAGCTAGTCGGGCTCGGCGAAGAGTGTGACGCAAGCGGCGAAGACTTCCGCTCCACAGCGCCGCGCGTGTGCCATGAGCAACGGCCGCCGGACGACGACGGCGAGTACGCAAGCGCGTTCGATTCCCTGATCTGCGACGCTTCTGCCGGCGATCCCGGGTCTCGGCACTGCCTGAACGATCGCCCGGATGGGGCCGCGTGCCGGTCGAACGACGTGTGCCGAAGTGGACTATGCCTCAGGAGCAACGGGACGAACGACGGCGTGTGCACTGCGAAGGTCGCGAACGGTGAGCCCTGCCAGAGCCATCTCGAGTGCGCGAGCGGCGCGTGCCAGAGCTCCGAGCCCCGCGTGTGTGGCGCGTTGCTCGCCGACGGCGAAGCGTGCGGCTACGAGGACCTCGCGTGTCAGAGCGGCTCCTGCACGAACCACGCGAACGCGGTCTGCGTGCCGCCCGCGACGCTCGCTCCGGGCGAGTCGTGCACAGCGAGCTCCGAATGCATGAGCATGGGCCACGGCGATTCGCGCGATGCGGCGTGCCAGGCCGGTCGCTGCGTTGCTGATATCTGCGCCGAATACGCGGAGTAGCTTGGATTGGGATCGGCTCAGGCCCTGAGCGCCGTGAATCCTCCCGGGTCGTGAATGGTGGCGCCTTCGACCGCGCCCACACCGCCCGCGAAGTCCTCGGTTTTGTCGGAATATCCGTAGTGGGTCACCTCGCTATTCGAGCCATCCTTGGCCGGATAACCCGTGGCGTCGGCCTTCATACCCATGGCGTTCATCAGGTTGCAGAAGTACTTGTTGACCGGCGCGTTACCGAAGCGCGGATCCGTGCCGGTGCCCTCACTCACGCCATCGGCCATATCGGTCGTGCCCGGGGCGCACTGAGAAAGGCTTCGGCCAAGCATGTCTTCTGCCGTTGCGCCCGAGTTGGGGTCGAGATGAACGATCTTGCCGGTTTTGAAGTAGCCACCACCGCTACCGGCTTGGATGATGGGCATGTTGTTCAGGTTGTGTGCGCAGCCGTCCGAGTTTTCGTTCAGCCAGACGGCGGTCGTATTGTCGAGCAGGGTCCCGTCCCCTTCGCTGATGTCGTCCAACATTTTGACGAGGTTGGCGAATTTTAGCGCAAAATAGGCGTCAATCTTCAACAACATTTGCACCACGTTCGGCACGCAGGGTCCGACCATGTTTCCACTGCCGGTTCGGTGCGCAAGTGCCGCGGACTCTTTGTCGATGCCCAGCCCCGAGAAGATGAGGGACCCCGGATACTTCAAGACGATGACTGGATTGGCATTGCACGCCGCCGTGAGCGCCGCGACCGCCGAGTAAAGGTCGGCGTTGTCCATGCTGTCAGTGACTTTGCGGGTCAGCACGTCGCCCGTCGCCGTCGTCGAAGGCTTGTTCGAGGCACCGAGCCGCGTCGCGCTGTCTTGGCTGCACTGGGCGGCGACCGAGAGCAAGCCGCGTCCGACCTCGTTGGTGAGCTCGACCCAAGCGGAGAGCTTTTCCTTGTCTGCCTTGCTCATGTTCTGGGCCATGAGTCGATTCAGATCGCCCCTCACGATGTCCGCCATGGCTTTGCCCTTGGCGACGGCCCAAGCGTCTTCGTTCGGCGGCATATTCGGCTGGAAGAGATTCGTGAGCGCAGCGAATGCCGAAGTCGCGCTCTGCGCTGGGAAGATCGTGTCTTTAGCCGAGTAGGAAATGGCTGTCTGTGCTTGCTCTCTACTCTGTCCGGAAGTGTTCAAGAGCAGCGGCTTCCCCTGTGGGCTCAGTTGCTGGGCCATCACATGATCCAGTGAAGGGCCCACGGGCAGGGACGTGAATTTGGTAGACTGGTTGAAGCTGAAGGGATCGTTATTGTTCGGGCTGACGGGTTGGCAGGTGAGTGCCGACCCGACCACCTGGATGTGAACGTCGACGCCTTGTCCGCGCCCGTGGCCAGCGCCCTTGTTGTTCGCTGTCCACTCGTTCATGGTCCGAATGCCGCGCGGGATGAGCAGCTTCTTGGCGAACGGAGCGAGCGGAGCGAGGGTGGTTGGCTTCAAGTCCTCCGCCGTGAGCTCGCCGTCGAGCTTCAACGGAAACCAGTTGTTGGTGATGCAGCCGTGATGCGTGAACATCACGATCGTTCGCTTTGGAGCGGGTGTCGCGTCGGCTTTCACCGAGCGCTCGAAGAGCGAGCCCAGGAACGGTGCAGTCACGATGGCCCCGCCCAGACCGCGCAGCAAAATCCTTCGGTTCAGATACGTCATTTGGTGATCTCCCACGCTCAGATCGCCGTGACCGAACAGCAAATGGTAGCGGCTAACCACTACCCGTTAGCGCGCTGAAGCGAGCTTCGGTAGACGAGCTTTCCCGCGCTAGCCATTGCAACTTTCCAGCCTGGCAGGCGATCGTGGCCCTCAGCGCTAGAGCCGTGCTGGCGCAGGCATTGGGATCTCGAGCTCCAGCTCGAGCAGTCCCTCCAAAAGCGCTGCCCGCACTCCTTGCAAGATCTGCGCGCGACCCGCGGCATTGTCGAGCTTCATCCGCTTCGCCAGCGTAGCCACGGCGTCCGCAATCGACGGGCTTTCATGCACGACGGTCAACAGATCGACTCCGCTTTGGCTGCAGGTGGAGCTGCCGATCAGTCGCGATGCATCGAGCTCGATGCGCACTTGTCCGGCTTCATCCCGAGTAAAGCGCGTCCCCTCTGGCACGACCAAGCTCGCGGCCCGCAGTGATGCCGGATCGCCGGCCAGCAAATCTTGAGCGGCAATCAGCCTTTCGATCTGAGCTCCCGTCGGCTTTCCCAAGCCTTGCGTCTGGATCGCGTGAGTCCAGGGTGTGCGCTCGGTCGCGCGAACCACGAACAGCATCGCGCAGAGCTCGATGACCCCCAACCGCGCCAGATGGGCGAGGTGCGCGTGTAGGGCGCGCTCGTACTCCTCACCCAAATCGGGATGGCGACCCGCGGCGTAGTGAGCCACGCACTCGCCCAAATTTTTGGGCGGCGAAGCCAAGAGCAGCAAATCGAAAGTTCCCTCGCCCAGGGCCGTACGGATGCGCTCAGTCGGCGACACCTCGTCATACCGTGGCAAGTCCACGAGAAACACGGCGCGACCAGCGGGTGCCAAGTGGGCCGGCAACTCGTTCAAGATGCGAAGCAGCAACTCGTCACCGCGCGCACCACCGTGCAGAAAGGTGACGGCCTCTTCGGAATCTGGCTTCGAGACGAAGGGCGGCTGCGCGACGATTAGATCGAAGCGCTGGCCTGCGACGGGCGCAAACAGATCGCCCGCGAAAAACCTGACGTTGTCCCGATCGCTCAGCGCCTGGTTCAGGTTCGCCAGCACGATCGCGCGCGGATTGATGTCGCTGCCAACGACTTGGCCCGCGCCCTCCGCTAGCATCAGCGCAGCGGTGCCCGCGCCGCAGCCCAAATCGAGCACGCTGGCGTGCGGCTTCACGGGCCACGTCGCCTGCAGCAGATCCCCTGTCGTGGCGCTTGCGCCCATCACGGCTTCTCCACCATGCGAAAGGTCATCGCAGAGCACGTATTGGTCCTCGACCATGTTCAGAAGGAACGGGCACACCAAGCCTGCGTCGCGCGGGACGAGTAACCCGACGTCGAGCAATGCCGAGAGCAACGTATCGCTCGCGAGCGCCTCCATGGCCTCTTCTCGCGTCACCGGATCCATGAACACGAATAGGCGCAGTGCGAACACCAACGGCGAGCGCGTTTGTCGCAGGTAGAATGTTCGCAGCGGCCGACGCATGCGCTCGAGCCAGTGCTCGCCGTGACGCACGAAAGGCACGATCGCCTGGCGATTCAGGCCGAGCGCGCGAAACCGCGCGCTGAGCTCACGCACGAAGCTCGGGGCCAAGAGCGGCAGACGGCTGACGTCGGGCAATGGCATGGCGACGCGTACTTTACGCCTACGGACCCTGATTCAGCCAGCGGCTGCTGCTCGCTTCGTGGGGTAAACGTTCGGCCGCGCGTGCGGCGCTAGGGCGTACCGCGCCGGGGCGCAGGGACCAACGGCCGCTAGGCTACTCGACTCAGGAAGCTCACGCCCTCGCTGGAGGGCATTGCCAGTCCGAGCTCAGGCTCCAGCAGCCAGGCGTGTCGCCCGTCGACAGCATTGCCCACCGTTCGGCGACAGGTAACATCTTCGCCGTGGCCAGCAGTTATGAGCACGCCGTATCCGAACTGTATCGAGCGCCGCACGCTTCTTTCGTGAGCGAGCGGCGACGGCTTGCTGGAGAGCTCAAGGCCGAGGGCGACAAGTCGGGCGCCGAACGGCTCGCGAAGTTGGGGCGTCCGCCCATTTCGGCGTGGGCCGTCAATCAATTGTGGTGGCATGCGCGGGAAGCGTTCGATGAGCTATTCGATACGGCGACACAGCTTCGAAAGGGAAAGCTTTCCGCGAGCCCTGCGCACCGGAAGGCGATCGCGAAGTTGGAGGTGCTGGCTCGGCAGCTGCTGAGTGAAGCCGGGCACAGCGCGAACGACGCCACGTTGCGCCGAATCGCGATGACGCTGTCGGGCTTGGCCGCCGCGGGAAGCTTCGAGCCCGACGCGCCAGGTGCGCTCTCCAAGGATCGCGAGCCCCCGGGGTTCGAAGCCTTTGGGATTGCGAGCTTGGGCGGTGAGCAGGTCGAGGACGAGCCTGCCGCGCGAGAGACATCCGCGCATGGGTCTGCTGAATTGGCTAAAGCCAAGGGTCGCGAGGTCGATGCCAAACGGCTCGGCGAAGCCGCGGCTGCGAAACGCAAGCGGGATGCAGAGGCGGAGGCGGAGGCAGCGGAGCGCAAACGCGAAGCGGAAGCGCAGGCCAAGCGTCGAGAGCAACGCAAGAAGTTAGAGGGCGAACTCTGCGCCGCAAAGACGGTGCTTGCCGAACGGGAGCACGAACGCGACCGCATCGCCGAACAGCTCGCAACGGCAGAACGCGGAGTCGAGCGCGCTCGTGCCAGCGTCGATGCAGCTCAGGCAGAGCTCGAAGCCGAGCGAGCCTCTTGAGCACACGAAAACGAAGGGATGTGACTTTTCACACCCGGTGAGTTTTCACACTGGAGCCTGGAAAGATTATTCGTGCAGGCGAAGAAACGCTCGTCTCACTCGAGCCGCGTCGTGCCGCTATTCATCGAGCATCCGGACTCGCGTGAACGTGCCCGGTGCTCTGAGCTGGTGTGGGGTCAGTCGACAAGAACGGTGGGTGCCATGAGACATTCCTATATTTCGCTCTTCCCGGTGGTGTTGAGCCTTTTAGGTCTCGCCGCCTGTGGGTCGGAAACGAGCCCTGGTCGTCCTAGCCCGAGCTCCGCAAATACGGCTGGCGCCGGCGGCATCGGGGTAGCTGGCGGGGGGCCAGGTGGGGCCCCGATGGGCGGGGCGCCCACCTGCACGCCGGGCGTCCCGGCGACGTCGCAGATCCCGCGCATCAAGGACGCGGCGTACAACGCCGTGTTGAAGGACCTGCTGGGCGTGACCGCCGTGGCCGGAGAGCTGCCCTCCAAGGCGCTCGCCCCCGACTACGACGGCAGTATGACGGCCATCGCTTGGGACGGCTACTTGAAAACCGCGGAGAAGATCGCCGCGGACGTGATGGCGGGTGCGAACAAGTCGCAATTCTTGGCTTGCGATCCCGCCGTCGGCACCTGCCTGACCGACACGATCAAGAGCTTCGGTCGCAAGGTATTCCGTCGGCCGCTGACCCCTACCGAGGTGACGAGCTTCGAGCGCTTCAAGAACGTGACCCCCCCGGGGACGCCCGCCGAGATCGCCGAGACCATCCTATTCGCGTTCCTGGCTTCGCCCTCGTTCATCATGCTGCCCGAGCTTTCTGCGGAAAAAAACCTGGAAGGCACGGCCAACAAGCTTACCAGCTTCGAAGCGGCGACCCGGCTTTCGTTCCTGCTCTGGGGCACCGTGCCAGACCAAGAGCTGAACGCTGCCGCGGACAATGACCAGCTCACCAGCAAGGAGCAGATCGCTGCGCAGGCGCGGCGCATGCTCACGAGCGATAAGGTGGCGCCGGCCGTGGCGCGCTTCCACCAAGCCTACCTCGGTATCGAGACCTCATCGCATTGGCTGAACAACAAGGAGCACGATCCGAAGTTCAGCAAGTTCAGCGCTGCCACGTACGCGCCCCTGCTGGCGGAAATGGACTCGTTCTTCAAGGAGTTGGTGTTCAAAGGCGGCACCCTCAACGATCTGTTCCTCAGCAACGTCGGCTTCGTCAGCCGTGATACGGCGGCGCTCTACGGGCTCGATCCCGGAGCCTTCGGCGCGGACCCAGTGCGCGTGGAGCTCGATCCAAAGCAGCGGCCGGGCTTCTTGACCCGCGCTGGGTTTCTCAGCACCTTCTCGAATTTCGGCGCCACGAGCCCAATTCTGCGCGGCGCGTTCATCAGCGGGCGGATCCTCGGCATCAACCCTGGCGAGCCCACCCCTGACGCTTTGAAGACGCCCATCCCGCCCGGGATGTATACGACTCGTCGCGAGCAAATCCAGGCCCTGACCGGTGTTCAGCCGTGCAAATCGTGCCACGCCCAATTCATCAATCCGGCCGGCTTCGTGCTCGAGCGCTACGACGCGATCGGCAGCTGGCAGGATACGGATCTATTGGGCGGACCCATCGACGGAACCGCCGACGTGTTCTTGGGCCCCGGGCAGTCGAAGAGGATCTCGACACCTCTCGACATGATGAAGGAGCTTGCCACGCTGACCAGCGTCCAGCGTCACTACGCCGAGCAGTTCGTCGCTTTCGCCACGGGCAGGACCCCGAACCCGAACGACGCCTGCACCGTAAACCAGCTCGCTGCCAACTTGGCTCGAGCCAGCTACCCCGTCTTGAATTTGATGGCCGACTACACCGAGGCCGACTCGTTTCGTCTGCGCACAGTCGGTCCGTGACCTGCAAGGGGAATCAGAATATGACCAAGAATCTGCTCAATCGTAGGCGGTTTCTGTACGGCCTGGGTGGCGCTGTCGTGGCTGCTCCCTTCCTCAGCTCGGTCGCCGAGCGCCAAGCGAAGGCGGACTCGATTCCGCTCGAAGTACCCAAACGACTGATCGTGTTCTTCACGCACTACGGCTGCCTGACGAACCGTTGGTTCCCCGCCAAATCTCACGGCCCGCTCAGCAGCGCCGACTATTTGGCGCTGAAAACACTGAAGCCGCTGGCACCGTACGCGGACAAGTTGCTGATGGTGCGCGGGATAAGGCAGATGAACGAGTGGAGCTTCGGCGGCGAGCTCGGGCAAACCACCGATCCGCACACTCAGGTGTGCGGGACGTTCTTCACCGGACATCCGGTGACACCCGCGGACGGCAAGTTCACGGGCACGCCCACGGGTCGATCGCTCGATCACATCTGCGCCGAGCAGATCAACCCGATGGGCGGCTCTCCGCTTTTCATGCAAATCGGCGGCGTGACCGGCAGTACCAGCAACACGCAGGCGATCATCTCGTACGACGCGCCCAACCGCATTTTTCCAGGGTTTGGCACGCCTTCGCAGATCTTCAGCCAGCTGACCAACTTGTTCGGCAAGGGTGCGGTGTCGGCGGATACCTATCGTTCCGCTCGCGGCAAGAGCGTCATCGATCTCGTGCGAGACGACCTGAGCTCTCTGCAACGCATCGACATGAGCGGCTCGGACAAACAACGGCTGAGCGATTGGGTCGATCTGTTGCACGAGACCAACGCGGCCGTTTCGGACCAGTGCAGCACCCAAATGGCAACGCAACTTGGCCTGACCGACGCCGCGCTGAAGGGGGGCGTGGGCGACATCTCCAAGGCCGCGCCGGTGATGATGAACCTGGCCGTGCTCTCCGCCATCTGCGATTCCAATCGCGTCATTTTCATGAAGACACCCGGGAACCACACGTACGGTGATCTTGGGTTGACCGAGGAACATCACGGGCTTTCGCACCGCATTGGCGGCCCCAACATGGGAGGCCCGTGCGTCGACGACGTTTTTACCAAGATCGCCAAGGTCGACTCGTTCTTCGCCGAGCAGTTCGCTTTCCTCGTCAAACAGTTGAACAGCATCGACGAAGGCGACAAAAAGCTGCTCGACAACACGGCCACGGTCTGGTTCCAGGAAATGTCCGACGGCAACAGCCACAACTTGAACAACATGCCCATCCTCCAAGCCGGAGGCTGCGCTGGCTATTTCAAGACCGGCCAAGCCGTCAACCTAGACGGTGGCAAGGCCGATCTGACGATCGGGCACAGCGAAGAGGATTGTGTCGACGGGCAGAGTCCGTTCGGCAAGCTGGACAGCGTCGGAACGCCCTCGGCGATGGCCTCGATGCCGATCAACAAGTATTTTTGCAACTTGATGAACGCGATTGGCGTGAAGGCCGACGCGAGCGGCTACGCGACCAAGGGCGGCACCGAACCCGTGACTCGCTTCGGCAAGTACGACGACAGCAAGCTCTTCAACACCAAAAATCCCTCGACGATCACCAGCCCAGGCGAGTACGCAGAGCTGCGCGCGAAGGTCTGAGGGAGCATGAGTAGCCCTGATACCTGGCGCTTCGTGGCTGCGGTCGCCCGCGCGCCGAGCTAAGCTGGCTTGGGTCAGAATGACGGTTCTTCGCTCGGCCAGGCTCGCTCTTCGTCCAGTTTGCGCAGACGACTTGGCTTGGATCACGTCACTCGCTGCTGATCCACGGGTGATGACGTCACTAGGCGGAACCCGCTCGGCCGCGCAAGTGCAAGCCTGGCTGGAGCTCGAGCTCGCGCAGCTCGAGCGCTTCGGCTATTGCCGCCAGCTCGTCTCGTACAATCTGGAGCCCATCGGTCTGGTTGGCCTGACCCGCTCCGACTTCGACAGCGGGATCGTGCCCGGTATCGAAATCGCCTGGCAGCTTGCTCACGCGCACTGGGGCCAAGGCTTCGCCACGGAAGCCGCGCAAAGGGTGCTCGAGGACGCGTTCACGACTCATGGCATCCGTGAGCTCGTGGCTATCACCAGCGTCGGCAATGCACGCTCGCGCCGTGTCATGGACCGCCTGGGCATGCGTGAGTCCGTAGCAGAAACCTTCGAGCACCCGCATCTGCCCGCAGGTCACCCACTGCGTGCTCACGTGGTCTATCGGCTGACGCTCCCGTCGCCGCCGGTGCCCAGATCGGGTCTCTGAGCTGGCTTCTCCCGCAACTAGCGCGCAAACGTCGCGCTGGGTACGCGGCGAAGTCGACGCCATCGGCGTTGATATTTCGGGGGCGCTCGCGGACCAGCCACGCACCTCACTGGCTTTCGTGGTTCCCAGCGTTTGACGCAGCCAACGACGTCAACGAGACTCGAGCTGGTGATTGCGGGTTTTGGCATTTATTCAGCATGATTGGGGCACGTCGATGCGTTCGATGAGAAACGTGGTGTGCTTGTCGCTGCTGGCGGCAAGTTGCGGTGGGGGCAATAGCGACGGTGCGGGCCCTGGCGGAGCTGCGAATGGCGGCGGTGCCGGTCGCGCCGCTTTCGCCGGCGAGGCGGGCGTGAGCGGAGGTGGCAGCGCGGGCCAGCCGGCACGGGCAGGCGCAGCCAATGCGGGCGCTGACGCGCTGGGCGGCGCCCTCAACGCGGCCGGGGCTGTGAATGGCGGCAGCGCGGGCGCTGCTGCCATGGGCGGCTCGAGCGCGGGCAAGGGCAATGCGGGTGCGGGCGGTGCGAGCGCAGGTAGCGCAGGTGCGGGTACCTCGGGGGCGAGCGGCGGGAGTGCCGGCGGAGGTGGCGTAGGCACGAGTGGAGGCGGCGCGGGCACGAGCGGAGGCGGCGCGGGCACGAGTGGAGGCGGCGCGGGCACGAGCGGAGGCGGCGCGGGTGGGAATGGCGCAAGCTCGGGGGCCGGCGGAGCCGTTGCTTTCGCCGTGTCCGGCGTTTCACCGAGCACTTCCGCTCTGGCGAACACCGAGCTCAGCGTCACCTTCAATCGAGCCGTGTCGGTGTCAACGCTCAGTGTGCAAACGGCAGTGGGCGCTTGCTCTGGTTCGATTCAGGTGTCCGCGAACGATTTCGTTTCCTGCGCGGGCTTCGTGAGCGCAGCCCCGGAGCTGAGCGACGGGAATACCATCGCAGCGCTGGTTCCCGTGCCCGGGCTGCTGGTCAATCGCGTATACAAGATCCGCGTCACGACCGCGGCCGCAGGCGCCGACCAAGCTGCGCTCGCGGCGCAATACACGAGCGCAGGCTTTACGACGTCCAATCCGATTGCGGATCCGGCGGGACGCGTCGTGATCAGCCAAGTGTATGGCGGAGGCGGCGATACGGGCGCGCTGTACAAGAATGACTTCATCGAGCTGCACAACAGCAGCACGCAAGCGGTGAATTTGACGGGCTGGTCCGTCCAGTACGGAGCCGCAACCGGCGCCGGCTGGGAGAGCACTACGCTCACGGGCACGATCGCGCCTGGTGCGTATTGGTTGATCCGAGAGGGTGCGGGCTCGGCCGGCGCAGGCAACCCGCTTCCGGGATACGACGCCTCGGGGACAATCGCGCTAGCGGCGACGGCGGGCAAAGTCGCACTGGTCAACAACACCGTCCTGCTCGGCGGACCTTGTCCGAGCAGCGCGCAGATCGTGGACATGGTCGGCTTCGGCGTGGCCAATTGCTCCGAGCAATCGCTCGCGCAGGCGCCCGCAGCAAACGGCGCGGTGATCCGGCGCGCCGCGGGTTGCACCGACGCCAACAACAACTTCAATGACTTCAGCAGCGGACTGCCCGCCCCGCACATCAGCGCATCGGCGTTCGAGCTACTCTGTCCGTCACCCGCGCTGAACGAAACCGGACTTGCAGGCGAGGTCGACTATTGCGCGGTCGCGTCGCCAACCCTGGCGGGCCACTCGGGACAAACGGCGCCCGTTTTGGGATCGGTCTTCGAGACGGGTATCACGGAGGCTGCCGGAGCAAACGCAGCCGTGAGCGCACAGTTCGGCTACGGTCCGGTCACTGCGAACCCCGAATACGAGTCCGGCTGGACTTGGCTTTCCGCGACTTTCAAGGAGCAGTCCGGCAGCAATGACTCGTACCAGGCCACCCTTACGATGCCGTCGATCGGGACCTACCGCTACGCGTACCGCGTCAGTCTAGACAATGGCACCCGCTACACCTACTGCGACCGCGGTACCGGTGCGGGCGAAAGCGCGAACCTGACCTTCGATCTCGAAGACCAAGGAGTGCTCACGGTCTCGCAGTGAACCGCGGCGCCGTTCTGTCATTCCATCAGCTCGGCAATTTCAAGTGGGAACGGCTTGGATTCGAGTGGCTGTTGCAGAAACGTCATCTCGAATCCAACCGAGTTGCTGTTCCGACATCTGGTCATCGGCGCGAAGACCGGACTAGGCTCTCGTAATCCCTATGCAACGCATCAAAGTCCTCTCTCCATTGTCGGGCCAGGCTTGGCCTCTGGAACGGATCCCTGATCCTGTCTTCGCCCAGAAGATGGTGGGCGATGGTCTTTCGATCGATCCCTCCGACGCGCTCTTGCTCGCGGCGTGCGACGGGAAGATTATTTCGATTCACGCTGCCGGTCATGCCGTGACCTTGCAGACTCCGGAAGGATTGGAACTGTTGATGCACATCGGCATCGACACGGTGGCTCTGAAGGGGCAGGGCTTCAAACCGCGTGTGAAGGCCGGCGACCGGGTGAAGATGGGCGCGCCGCTGATCGAATTCGATCTCGACTTTTTGGCTACGCACGCCAAAAGCGTACTGACTCAGATTGTCGTGACCAACAGCGAGCGCGTGCTCGCGTGGGAACGCGCGAGTGGCTTGGTTTCGGCGGGCAAGGACGTGCTCTTCACGGTCGACTTCGGCACGAATGGAGCGACCGTTGCGGCCGCTGGCGCGACCGTCACTTCGGATGCCATCGTGATTCCGAATGCGACCGGTCTGCACGCGCGCCCTGCGGCCGTCGTGGCCAGTCTGGCCAAAGGCTTTCAATCCGCGATCAGGTTGCAGTTGGGCGACCGCGAAGCCAATGCCCGGAGCGTGACGGCGATCATGGCCTTGGACGTGACGTACCAGGCCGTCGTGCGCGTGATTGCCACCGGCCCGGACGCGAAGGCGGCGGTCGAAAAACTCTCGCAGGTACTGGCGCAGGGCTCCGGTGACGAAGGCAGTGTGCCGGCTCCGGGCCCGGCCACGACCGTGATGTCGGCTTCATCCCTGCCGCCGCCGCGCCGAAAATCCAGCGATCCCAATCTATTGGTCGGTGTCACGGCCTCGCCGGGGCTGGCTGTCGGTGAAGTCTTCCAGGTGCGTCGCACCGAGATCGCGGTGCTGGAAGCGGGCGCGGGCGTGGATCCCGAACGGCGAAAGCTGGCAGCGGCGCTCGACACCGCGCGCGCTCAGCTTGCCGCGCTACGGGGACAGCTCAATGCCAAACGCGAGGCGGCCAAGGCCGCCATCTTCGGGGCGCACGAGGAATTGCTGTCCGATCCGGATCTGCTGGAGATGGCGGAGTCGGGGATCGCCAAGGGCAAGAGCGCGGCTTTCGCCTGGAAGCGGGCGATCACCAGTCACGCGGATCAGCTGGCGGGGATGAGCAATCAACTGCTGGCGCAGCGCGCGAACGACGTGCGCGATGTCGGCCTGCGCGTGCTGTCGGCCCTGACCGGGACTGAGGTCACTCAGCCCGAGTACCCGCTCAATAGCATCCTGATCGCCGAGGACTTCACGCCCTCGGACGCCGCGGCGCTCGACCGCACGCGGGTGGCGGGCTTTTGCACGACGCGCGGGGGGGCGACCTCGCACGTGGCGATCCTGGCGCGTTCCGTGGGCATTCCCTCGCTCGCCGGCATCGAGCCCGGCGCGCTCGAGCTCGGCAACGGCACGCGCGTGATTCTCGATGGCGGCAAGGGCACGCTGCGCTTGAACGTAACGCCCGAGGACGTCGCGCGCATCCGCAGGGCGCAGGAGCGCGCCGAAGTGCGCCGCAAGGAGAATTTAGCGAACGCGTTGAAGCCGGCCGTGACGCTCGATGGCGTGCGCATCGAAGTGGCCGCGAACATCGGCGGCCTCAAGGATGCCAAGAAGATCGCCGAGCTCGGTGGGGAAGGGGTGGGTCTGCTGCGTTCCGAATTCCTGTTCATGGAACGCTCCGACGCGCCCAGCGAAGAGGAGCAGTACGAGACCTACAAAGGCATCGCCGAGCTGGTGGGCACGAAACATCCGCTGATCATCCGCACGTTGGACGTGGGCGGCGACAAGCCGCTCGCCTACCTGCCCATTCCCAAGGAGGACAATCCGTTTCTCGGCGAGCGCGGAGTCCGCGTGGGGCTCGATCGACCCGAAATTCTGCGCGCACAACTGCGAGCGATCTTGCGCGCGTCCAAGTTCGGCAACGTGAAGGTGATGTTCCCGATGATCGCGATGCTGAGCGAGCTGCGGGACGTGAAGGCCATGCTGGCCGAGGAAGCGGCCAACCTGGGCGTGCCGCCGGTGCCCGCCGGCATCATGGTGGAAATCCCGTCGGCCGCGGTGATGGCCGCGCAGTTCGCGGCCGAGGCGGACTTCTTTTCCATCGGCACCAACGATCTCACGCAGTACACACTCGCGATGGACCGCGGGCATCCCAAGCTTGCGCCCCAGGTAGACGGCTTGAATCCCGCGGTGCTTCGCCTGATTGGACACACGGTGAAAGGCGCCGCGCCTCACCGCAGGATGGTCGGTGTGTGCGGTGGCATTGCCAGTGATCCGCAAGCGGTAGCCATTCTGATCGGGCTGGGTGTGACGGAGCTCAGCGTGAGCTTGCCGTCCATTCCGGCGGTCAAGGCGCAGATCCGCACCCTTCGACTCGATGCCTGCCGGGAACTGGCCGAACGCGCGATGGCCGCGGAGTCGGCCGAAGCAGTGCGCGCGCTGAGCCCAGACCCGGACGCCGAGTTCCTGTCGTCACCCCTCAAACCCAAGGCCTGACATGTCCTCGTTCAAAAACGCCTTCTCGGTTCTGCAGAAAATCGGCAAATGCATGATGCTGCCGGTATCGGTGCTGCCCGTTGCCGGCATCCTGCTGGGCGTTGGCGCCGCGAATTTCTCCTGGCTGCCCACCGTGGTCTCTCAGGTCATGGCGGCAGCCGGCAGCGCGATCTTCGGCAACCTACCCTTGCTGTTCGCGATCGGCGTGGCCATTGGCCTGACGGACAACGACGGCGTGGCCGCGCTCGCCGGCACCGTGGGCTGGGTGGTGTTTCTCGCCACGATGGGCATCTTCGCAAAGCTGCTCGGCATCGAGACCAAGGAGATCATGGGGATCCCCTCGATCGAGACGGGCGTGTTTGGCGGCATCATCGTCGGCCTGATCGCAGCCACCGCCTTCAATCGCTTCTACAAGATCAAGCTTCCGAGCTACCTCGGCTTCTTCGCCGGCAAACGCGCGGTGCCGATCATCACGGCGTTTGCCGTGATCGCGGTGGGCGCGGTGCTCAGCTTCGTGTGGCCACCCATCGGCCGCGGCATCGACGCCTTCTCGCACTGGGCGGTGCACGGACGTCCCGCGCTGGCGTTCGCGATCTACGGCGTCGTGGAGCGCGGCCTGATCCCGTTCGGCCTGCACCACGTGTGGAACGTGCCGTTTTTCTTCCAGGCCGGCGAATTCACCAATCCCGCCAATGGCGAAGTCGTCCACGGCGAGATTGCCCGCTTCATCGCAGGGGATCCCACGGCGGGCAACATGACCGGAGGCTATCTGTTCAAGATGTTCGGGCTGCCCGCCGCCGCGCTCGCGATGTGGCAAGCCGCACGCCCGGAACAGCGGAAGAAGGTGGGTGGCATCATGGTGTCCGCGGCGCTCACGGCCTTTCTGACCGGGATCACCGAGCCGATTGAATTCGCATTCCTGTTCGTGGCTCCGGTGCTCTATGGCATCCACGCCCTGCTCGCCGGCGCCGCCTACTCTTTGTGCATCGTGCTCGGGATCAAGCATGGGTTCACGTTTTCCCACGGCCTCATCGACTACGTCGTGCTCTTCCCGCAGTCGCACAATGCCCTGTGGCTGCTGGTCCTTGGACCCATCTGGGGTGCTGTCTATTACGGTGTTTTTTCAGTCGCCATTCGCCAGTTCAACCTGCTCACGCCGGGACGTGAAGCGGAAAGCGAAGCCACGACGGTCGCGCACAGCGCCGCCGGTGACAGCTTTGCGCGGCAACTGGTGCGTGCCTTCGGCGGACGCTCCAACATCGTCAATCTGGATGCGTGCATTACACGCTTGCGCGTGAAGCTCGCGGATGTCGGCAAAGTGAACGCGAATACCCTCAAAGCGCTGGGCGCCGCCGGAGTAGTGGTGGTCGGCGACGGCGTGCAGGCCATCTTCGGCACGCAGAGCGAGAATCTAAAAACCGAGATGCAGGAATACCTCAAGGCGGCCGGGCCGGAGGCAGACGAAGTGGAGGCTCCGGCAGCGGTCAGATCCTCTGCCCCCGCGTGGTCGCAACCGCCGCTTCGCGATCCGGATGCCGCGCGCAAAGCTCACTCTTACATCGAGGCGCTCGGCGGCAAGGCGAACATCGTCCGAGTGGAAGCCTGCGCCGAAACCCGGCTACGGCTGGAAGTGCGCGACGAAAGCCAGATCCAGGACGCCGCGCTGAAATCCGAGGGCATTGCTGCGCTCGTGAGATTGGACGGCGGCAAGATCGTCCACTTGCTAGCGGATCTCAACGCGGACCAATATGCCGCCGAGATGCAGGGGCAGCTCGCCGTCTAGGCGCCGAGCCCGCGGCAGGTCAGTCGCTCGTTGGTCCTCGCGAGGTCACGAGCGAGGTCATGCCCGGAGCGGCGGCTGGCTCACGCTTGCTTCTTCGGGCAATAGCGCAGCAGCGTGCAGCCTTGCGGCAGGCTCTCCACACCGAGCGGGGTGAGCTCGAGCTGCAGACCAGCTTCGAAGTACGACTTGCCGCCGCCCAGCACGACGGGCATCACGTACAGCCGAAACTCATCTACCAAGCCGAGGCGAATCAAGCTCGCAGCCAGCTTCGCGCCATTCACTTCGATGTCGCCCTTCGCCTCCGCCTTGAGTTGGCGCACCGTGCGCTCCACGTCTGCCGTCTCTTTCACTAGTCGCGCGTTGGGGCCGACGCTCGCGAGCGTCGCGGAGAAGACGACCTTGGGCGTCGCTCGCCAGGCTTCGCCATACTCGAGCTCGTAGGGCTCGCTGCCCGCGGGAGGTGCGTCCCAGTAACGCATGATCTCGTACATGTTGCGACCGTAGAGGTTGAGCACCGTGCGCTTCTGCGCCTCGTTGAAATGACGGTGCAGCCCTTCCTCCGGCACTGGCAATCCGATCTCGCCTCCCGCGCTCGCGATATAGCCATCCGCCGAGACCGCGAACCCGTAGAAAATATGGCCTGACATGGGAGCCTCCTAACTGGTTGCAAACTGCAACCAGTTGCAAGATACTATCAGTCACAATCCCTTGCAATCAGCCGTTTTGCGGCGAAAAATGACCGACCTCCACCGCTCCGGCTGCCCCATCAACCTGACGCTCGAGGCATTGGGCGACAAATGGAGCCTGATCGTCGTGCGCGACGTGATGTTCGGGGGTCGACGCCGCTTTCGTGAGCTGCTGACGGCGTCGCAGGAGGGCATCGCCTCCAACATCCTGGCCGATCGACTGCAACACCTGGTGGAGCTGGGCGTGCTCACGCGCGTTGCGGACCCGAGCCACAAGCAGAAGCAGATCTACAGCTTGAGCGAGATGGGCATTGAGCTCTTGCCGGTGTTCGTCGCGCTCGGCGCTTGGGGGCGCCGCTTCTTGCCTGCGACGGAGGCGCTCAGCGTCCGCGCCGAGCTACTCGAGCGGGGGGGGAGCAAGTTGCTGCGCCGCTTCATGGCGGAGCTGCGCGCCGAGCACCTGCGCGGAGAAAGCGTGAGCACCGTGCGCGACGAGCTGCGCGTCGCCTACGAACAGGCGCGCAGTAAAAAGCGACGCAGCTAGTTGGTCGTCCGACAGCGCTTTCGTGGCGTGCGACGTTCCGCCGGTTTCGCGGGTCGACGCTCGGCGCGAAATTGTGCTAGAGATCGGCCCGCGGGCATGCTGAAAATGAGGCAAAGCGTTGGCCTTGGTGCGGGTCTGATGTTGGCGTGGGGCGGAGCGGGTTGCTCCGGCAAAGCCACGCTGGCGGCGGATAGCGCTGGAGCGGGTGGCAGCGCCGAGGCCGGCGCTGGCTCGCGTGCCGCTGGCGGTTCGGGCCAGGCAGCGGCAGGAACCGCCGGCAACCTGCCCGCCGCGGGCAACGCGGGGCCAAGTGCCAGCGGCACGAGCGCAGCGGGGGCAAGCAGCAGCGGCACGAACGGAGCGGGGGCAGGCGCGAGTGCGAGCGCTGCCGGCGGAGCTGCGACCAGCGCCGGCGGCATGGGTGGAGCGGGTTCGAATACGGGCGCTGCCGGCGGAGCTGGGACCAGCGCCGGTGGCACGGGCGGAGCTGGCCTCTTCGTGTCAGGGACGCCGCTCTCTCCGAGAGACGGTTGGATCGCCGCCGAGAGCAACGCGCTTTTGAT
>Ga0207691_10001454_pt1 | contig 23591 bp, 20 predicted proteins | sample KBSM13metaG_FD_184327 | JGI IMG/M metagenome (GOLD analysis project Ga0207691, IMG submission 184327) | Miscanthus rhizosphere microbial communities from Kellogg Biological Station, Michigan, USA - KBS M1-3 metaG (SPAdes) (version 2) | ecosystem: Host-associated > Plants > Roots > Rhizosphere >... | reverse complement strand
GCGCCGACGCGCCTTCTGTCGGTGGGCGTCGAGACAGGCGAAGCGACGGTGGGCGGAACGATCGCCGGCGAAACGATCGTCTTTGCTACGCCTGTGGGCGCAGGAACCGCGCGGCTCGCCGCGCTCGGCCGTCACAACGCGTCGAATGCGCTTGCCGCGATTGCCGCCGCCCTCGCGGTCGACGTTCCCATGGCGACGATCGTGCGCGGCCTCGAGGCGTTTCGTCCGGTGGCCGGACGGCTCGTGCCTTTGACATCGGCCGCGGGTGCCGCGGTCATCGACGATACGTACAACGCGAATCCCGATTCGGTCGAGGCCGCGATCGACGTGCTCGCAGCCGCCCCGCCGCCGCGGTGGCTCGTGCTGGGCGACATGGGCGAAGTCGGGCATAACGGACCGCTCTTCCACGACGAGATCGGCGCCTACGCGCGCGCTGCCGGTGTCGAGCGGTTGTTCGCCGTCGGCGCACTGACCGCAGCGAGCGTAGCCGCGTTCGGCGCGGGCGCGCAGCACTTCTCGTCGGTGGAAGCGCTCGCCCTGCATGTGGCGGACGCAGTGGCGGCGGACACGACCGTGCTCGTCAAGGGCTCGCGCTTCATGCGGATGGAGCGCGTCGTTGCGGCCCTCACCGGCGCGCCGGCGTCCGAGGGAGCGCACTGATGCTCCTGTGGCTGACCGAGCTCCTGGCGAAGGAAATCCGGGCGTTCAACGTCTTCGGCTACCTGACGCTGCGCGCCGTGCTCGCCTGCATGACCGCGCTCTTCATCTCGTTCATCGTCGGCCCGAAAGTCATCGCGTGGCTCACGAGAATGAAGATCGGGCAGGCGGTGCGCGACGACGGTCCGCAGACGCACCTCACGAAGGCTGGAACGCCGACGATGGGCGGCGCGCTGATCCTCGTCTCCATTTCGGTGACTACGCTTTTGTGGGGCGATCTCGCCAATCGCTTCGTGTGGGTCACGCTGCTCGTGACGATTGGCTTCGGCGCGATCGGCTGGGTCGACGATTACCGGAAGGTGGTGCACCGCAATCCGAAAGGCCTGTCCGCGCGGCACAAATTCCTTTGGCAATCGATGATCGGCCTCGTCGCTTCCGTCTATCTCGCCTTCTCGGTGTCCGCCCCCGACAACGCGCGGTTCTTCCAGATGTTCAACGCCTGGATGGACAGCGGCTTCAATCTCTCGCTGCCGCCAAAAGCCGACCTGATCGTGCCGTTCGTGAAGTCGATCTCGTATCCGCTCGGCGTCTGGGGCTTCATCGCGCTCACCTATTGCGTGATCGTCGGCACGAGCAACGCCGTCAACCTGACCGATGGCCTGGACGGGCTCGCGATCATGCCGACGGTAATGATCGGCGCCGCGCTCGGCATCTTCGCGTACGTGAGCGGCAACGCCATCTTTGCGCGTTACCTGCAGTTCCCGTTCATTCCCGGCGCGGGCGAGCTCGCGGTGATCTGCGGCGCGATGGCTGGCGCGGGACTCGGCTTCCTGTGGTTCAACGCGTATCCGGCGGAAGTGTTCATGGGCGACGTCGGCGCGCTGGCGCTGGGCGCTGCGCTGGGAACGATGGCGGTGATCGTCAGGCAGGAGATCGTGCTCTTCATCATGGGCGGAGTCTTCGTCGTCGAGACGCTGTCGGTGATGATCCAGGTGGCGTCCTTCAAGCTGACGGGCAAGCGGGTGTTCCGCATGGCGCCAATCCACCACCACTACGAGCTCAAGGGCTGGAAGGAGAACCAGGTCGTCGTTCGCTTTTGGATCATCACGATGCTGCTCGTGCTGTTCGGCCTTTCGACGCTGAAGCTGCGATGACCGCCGCGCGAGATTTTGCTGGGACAAGCGCCGTGGTGCTGGGTCTCGGCCTGACCGGTTACACGCTCGCGCGTTATCTCGCCGCAGGCGGCGCGGAGGTTCGGGTCGCCGACACGCGGGACGAGCCGCCGTTCGCGGCGAAGCTCGCGGCGAAGTTGCCGCTTGTTTCGGTGGCAACCGGAGCGCTTTCGGCCGCGACATTCGCCGGCGCAGACTTGATTGCGATCAGCCCCGGCGTCGCCAAGGATCAACCGGCGATCGCGGCCGCGGTCGCGAACGGTGCCGAGCTCGTCGGCGACGTCGAGCTCTTCGCGCGCGCGTTGCCGCCCGAGCAGAAGCTGATCGCCGTCACCGGAACCAACGGCAAGTCGACGGTCACGGCGCTCACCGGCGCCCTGTGCCGCGCAGCGGGGCTCGCGACCGTCGTCGCAGGCAACATCGGCGACGCCGTGCTCGACATGTTGCCGGAGGATGGATGCTGGCCCGATGTGTTCGTGCTCGAGCTCTCGAGCTTCCAGCTGGAGACGACGGCCTCGCTCAAGCCGACGGCCGCGACCGTGCTCAACGTCACTGGAAACCACCTCGATCGTTACGAAAGCATCGACAGTTACGCGGCGGCCAAGTCGCGAATCTTCGACGGCGGCGGCATCCAGGTGCTGAATCGAGACGATCCGCGGTCGCTCTCCATGCGCATCGCGGGACGGCTCGTGCAGACGTTCGGCGACGGCGTGCCGGAATCGGAAGAGGCGTGGGGTCTGGTCGACCGCGGAGCGCGGGTGGGCAGCCGCGAGGCGACGTCCGAGACGTGGCTCGCGCGGGGCGGGGCGCTGCTCGCCCCCATGTCGGATTTGACGCTCGTCGGCCGTCACAATGCGCTCAACGCGCTCGCCGCGCTCGCCCTCGCGTCGTCGGTCGTCAAGATCGACCGCCAAACGCTCGCCGCGCTGGCGCGCTTCGAAAGCCTGCCGCACCGAATGCAAAGAGCCGCCGATGCGGGCGGGGTGCTGTTCGTGGACGATTCGAAAGGCACGACCGTCGCCGCAACCGGTTCCGCGCTCGAAGGCCTCGGCCGCCCGGTCGTGCTGATCGCCGGCGGCGACGGCAAGGGTCAGGATTTCACGCCGCTCAAGGGCGCCGTCGATGCCCACTGTCGCGCCGTGTTGGTGATCGGCCGCGATGGGCCGCTCATCGCGCACGCTCTTGCCGGAACATCCGCCCTCGTCGAGCAGGCCGGCACGCTCGACGTCGCCGTGCGTCGCGCGCTGCAGCTCGCGGCGCCAGGCGATGCGGTGCTGCTGTCGCCCGCGTGCGCGAGCCTCGACCAGTTCGCGAACTACGTCGAGCGCGGCGAGCGATTTCAGCAATTGGTGCGAAGCGGCCTATCGGAGGACGCCCATGCCTAGGGACATGGCGCCCGCGAGGGATCTGCGGCCGCTGCGCATTCTGCAGGCGTGGAGCTCGCTCGGCGCCGTGTCGCGCAATCCCCGCACGATGCTGACGTACGACGCCTCGCTCACCTGGTGCACGATCCTGCTCCTTGCGATCGGGCTCGTCATGGTCTATTCGGCGTCGATCGTGATGGCCGAGTCTTCGGCGTACACCGGATTCCGGTCGTGGTATTTCCTGACGCGGCACGCGATGTTCATTGCGGCCGGCGCCCTCGCGGCTTTCGTCGCTTTCCAGATGCCCATGAGGGGCTGGCAGCGCCTCGCACCATACGTCTTCCTGAGCGGAGTGGCATTGCTCGCGCTCGTGTTCATCCCCGGCGTGGGCAAGTCGGTCAACGGCTCGCGCCGCTGGATCTCGCTTGCCGTCGTCAACATCCAGCCGTCTGAGTTCATGAAGCTCGCGGTCGTGCTCTACGCCGCGAGCTACGCCGTGCGCAAGGCGGCGTTCCTGCACGCCGAGCAGCCGCTCAGGCAGACGATCGTCAAGGGATTCCTGCCGCTCTTCCTCGTGATGGTCTTCACGAGCGCGCTCATCCTGCTCGAGCCCGACTTCGGCGCGTTCGCGGTGATCGTCGTCATCGCCTTCGGCATCCTGTATCTCGGCGGCCTCGATTGGCGGCTCTTCCTCGGGTTGCTGCTCCTGCTTCCGATCGGCCTCTCCGCGATCCTCGTCGCCGCGCCGTACCGGTTGCAGCGGCTCATCGCGTTCCTCGATCCCTGGTCGGATCCGTTCGGCAAGGGGTACCAGCTCTCGCACTCGCTGATCGCCTTCGGCCGCGGCGAATGGCTGGGCGTCGGATTGGGCTCGTCGGTCGAGAAGTTGCTGTACCTGCCGGAAGCGCACACCGACTTTCTGCTCGCCGTCACCGCGGAGGAGCTGGGCTTCGCCGGCGTCGCGCTCGTCATCGCGCTGTTCGTGTGGCTGCTGTTTCGCACGTACGCAATCGGGCGGCAGGCCGCGCGCCTCGAGCGCGCGTTCGCATCGCTGGTGGCGCTCGGGATCGGGATCTGGATCGGCGTGCAGGCGTTCATCAACATCGGGGTGAACATGGGCGTGCTGCCCACCAAAGGCCTCACTCTGCCGCTGCTGTCGTTCGGCGGCTCGGGCATCGTCGCGAACTGCATTGCGGTCGCGATCCTGCTGCGCGTCGACTACGAGAATCGGCGCCTGCTGCGAGGGTTTCCGGTATGAGCGGCGCCGGGCCGTCCCAAGCCGCTTGCCCCCTCGGGGGAGACGCGCGCAGCGCGTTTCGGGGGGGGAAACCATGAGGGGCACGGTGATGATCACCGCCGGCGGCACCGGAGGGCACGTGTTTCCGGGCCTCGCCGTCGCGGCGAAGCTCATCGCGCGCGGATGGCGCGTGTTCTGGCTCGGCACGCGCGACGGCATGGAGGGTGCCCTCGTGCGTCAGCACGGCGTCGAGTTCGAGGGTGTCGCTTTCGGCGGCATTCGCGGCAAGGGCCTCGCAACCGCGGTCGTCGGGCCGTTTGCGCTCGTTGGCGCGTTCATGCACAGCCGCAGAATCATCCGCCGCCGCGCGCCGGACGTCGTGCTGGGATTCGGCGGATTCGCGTCGGTCCCTGGAGCACTGGCCGGCCTCTCGACCGCCAAACCGCTCGTGCTGCACGACGCGAACGCAATCGCCGGGCTCGCGAATCGCGTGCTGGCCTACGCCGCGAAGAAGGTGCTGCTGGGCTTTCCCGATGCGATGCGCGGACGCCATTCGAGCAAGGTCGAATGGGTCGGTAATCCGGTGGGGGACGCGATCGTTCGAGTGCCTCGGCCGGAAGCGCGATTTGCCCGCCGCACCGGACCGCTGTCGCTCCTGATCGTCGGCGGAAGCCTTGGCGCATCGGCCATCAATCGGTGCGTGCCAAAGGCGCTCGCGCTGCTGCCCGCCGCGAAGCGCCCGCGCGTGGTCCACCAATCCGGCGCGCGTCACATCGAAGCGGTGCGCGCCGCGTACGAGCGCGAGCGCGTCGACGCGGAGTGCGTATCGTTCATCGACGACATGGCATCACGCTACGCCGCGGCGGATCTCGTGTTGTGCCGCGGCGGCGCGATCACCGTCGCGGAGCTCGCGGCCGTTGGCTTGGCCGCAATCGTGGTGCCGTTGCCCGGCGCGATCGCCGACGAGCAGAGCGCCAATGCCGACTTCCTGGTGGCCGGCGGGGCGGCCCAAAAAATTCCCGAGGCGGAGTTGAGCCCGGAACGGCTCGCCAAGGCGATCGAGTCCTTCACGCGCGAGACATTGCTCGCGATGGCGGTTGCCGGCCGCAAGCTCGGGCGCCCCGATGCGGCCGATCGTGTCGCCGATGCGTGCGTTGCGCTGGGGTCCGCGCGATGAAGCACAAGGTCAAGCGCGTCCACTTCGTCGGCGTCGGCGGCGTCGGCATGAGCGGCATCGCCGAGGTGCTCGTCACGCAGGGCTACCGGGTCTCGGGGTCGGACGTCGTGTCGAGCCCCGTCACCGCCCGCCTCGCGCGTCTCGGCGTCGACATCCGGACCGGGCACCTCGCGTCGCACGTCGCGGGCGCCGATGCCGTCGTCGTTTCGACGGCGATCGGCGACGACAATCCCGAGATCGCGGCGGCCCGCGACCGGGGGATACCCATCGTGCCGCGCGCACTGATGCTGGCGGAGCTGATGCGCCTGAAGCAAGGCATCGCGGTCGCCGGCACGCACGGCAAGACGACGACGACGAGCCTTATCGCCTCGGTGCTGGCCGAAGGCGGCCTCGATCCCACGTTCGTGATCGGCGGTCGGCTCCTGTCGGCGGATGCGAACGCGCGGCTCGGCAAGGGCGATTTTCTCGTCGCGGAGGCGGACGAGTCGGACGCGTCGTTTCTCTATCTCACGCCGGCGATGGCGGTGATCACGAACATCGACGCCGATCACATGGAGTCGTACGGCCACGACTTCGAGCGGCTGAAGCGCGCCTTCGTCGACTTCGCGCAGCGCCTGCCCTTCTACGGCGTCGCGGTGCTGTGCATCGACGATCCGAACCTGCGCGAGCTCCTACCCGCGATCACGAAGCCGCGCGTGACCTACGGAGTGTCGGAGGACGCCGCGATCCGTGCCATCGACATCGCAAACGAGGGCGGGAGGATGCGCTTCGTCGCTCGCGCCGCGAACGCCGCGGATCTGCCGATCGCATTGAACCTTGCGGGCGTGCACAACGTGCTGAACGCGCTGGCGGCGATCGCGATCGGCCGCGAAGCCGGTGTCGCCGACGCAGCCATCGCGAAAGCATTGGCCGAGTTCCGCGGCGTAGGCCGCCGCTTCCAGCGCTATGGCGAGATTGCGACCGAGGGAGGCACGTACACGCTGATCGACGACTACGGCCACCATCCGACCGAGATGGCGGCGACGATCGCCGCCGTGCGCGGCAGCTTCCCGGGACGCCGGCTGGTGCTCGCGTTTCAGCCGCATCGCTTCACGCGCACCCGCGACCTGTTCGAAGACTTCGTACAGGTGCTGTCGACCGTCGACGCGCTCATCCTGATGGACGTCTACGCCGCGGGCGAGCCGCCGATCGTCGCCGCCGACGGACGAGCGCTCGCGCGCGCGGTGCGGGTTGCGGGCAAGGTCGAGCCTGTGTTCGTCGAAGGGCCGGCGGAGTTGCCGGATGCGCTCGAGTCGATCGTGCGCGGCGGCGACGTCGTCGTGACGATGGGCGCGGGATCGGTCGGACAAGTGCCCGCGATGCTGGCGGCGGACGAACCCGAGGCGGCAGCATGATCATGAGCGAAGCCCGGACGTTCACATCCCTGCGCGGCACGTTGGCGCATGATGTGCCGCTCGCGCGTTACACAAGCTGGCGCTGCGGAGGATCCGGCGACCGTGTTTACATCCCGGCCGACCGCGACGATCTCGCAGCGTTCATGCGGCAGCTGCCGGACGACGACCACGTAACGCCGATCGGACTGGGCAGCAACCTTCTCGTCCGCGACGGCGGCATTCGCGGCACCGTCGTCGTGCTGCACGCGGCACTCACCACGATGGAGATGCGCGACAGCCTCGTCTACGCGCAAGCGGGAGTCGCGAGCCCGAAAGTTGCGCGATTCGCGGCAAAGCATGGCTTCGCCGGCGCTGAATTCCTGGCCGGCATTCCGGGCACGGTCGGCGGCGCGCTGGCGATGAACGCAGGCTGCTATGGCGGCGAGACGTGGAACCACGTCGCACGCGTCGAGGTGCTGACGCGCGCCGGTATTTTCGCGGAACGAACGCCAGAAGCGTATTCGATCGGCTATCGCTCGGTGCGTGGTGCGGACGACAAGCCGCACGACAGCCTGTTCACCGCCGTCTGGCTCGAATTTCCAAAAGGCGACGCCCACGCGGCCCGCGTGCGTATTGCCGAGCTCCTGCGCAGGCGCATCGCTACGCAGCCGCTCAACCTGCCGAACGCCGGAAGCGTGTTTCGCAACCCGCCGGGCGATCACGCGGCGAGACTCATCGAAAGCTGCGGGCTCAAGGGCTTCGCCGTCGGCGGCGCGAGCGTCTCGGAGAAGCACGCGAACTTCATCGTCAATCCGAACGGAATAGCGGGGGCGGCGGACATCGAGGCGATCATCGAGCACGTGCGAGCCGTCGTGCGCGAGCGCACGGGCGTCGACCTCGAACCGGAGGTACAGGTGATTGGAGCACGCGCATGAGCGACGGGCGCATGAGCGGCGATGAATTCGGCAAGGTCGCCGTGCTTATGGGCGGGCCCTCGTCGGAGCGCGAGATCTCTTTCCTGTCCGGCAAGGCCGTGCTCGCGGCGCTCAAGGCGAAAGGCATCGACGCGCACGCATTTGATCCGAAGGCGCAGCCGCTTGCCGACCTCGCGGGCGAACGATTCCAGCGCGTTTTCGTCGCGCTGCATGGCCGGTTCGGCGAGGACGGCACCGTGCAAGGCGCACTCGAGACCATGCGGATTCCCTACACGGGCAGCGGCGTGATGGCTTCCGCGCTCGCGATGGACAAGTGGCGGACGAAGCTCGTCTGGCTCGCGAGCGGGATCCCGACGCCCCGCTACGCCGTCGTCGATTCCAGCACCGACTGGATGCGCATCGTCGCCGAGCTCGGGCTGCCGCTCATCGTCAAGCCGGCGCGCGAAGGGTCGACGATAGGCATCACCAAAGTCACCGGCGTCGATCTCGGCGAGCTTGCGCAAGCGCATGCGGTCGCTGCCCAGCACGATGATCTGGTGCTGGTCGAGGAATTCGTCGTGGGCACCGAGCTTACTGCGTCGATCCTCAACGACCGGGCGCTGCCGCTCATAAGGATCGAGGCGCCGGCCGGCAACTACGACTACCACAACAAGTATTTCTCGGACGAGACCAAGTACTTCTGTCCGGCGGGCCTTCCCGAAGCGACGGAGCGCGAGATTCGCGCGGCCGCGCTTGCGGCTTTCCGGGTCGTCGGTTGCCGTGGCTGGGGCCGCCTCGACCTGATGCTGCGGCGGGACGGCTCGTTCTCGTTCCTCGAGGTGAACACGTCGCCTGGAATGACGGGCCATTCGCTCGTGCCGATGGCCGCGAAAGTCGCAGGCCTGGATTTCGCCGAGCTCTGCATCGAGATCCTGCGAGGCGCGCATGTGGGATGACGCGCGGCAGATGAACGCGATTTCGGCGGTGCTCGCGCTCTTTGCCGCGATCGCGCTGCTTTGGGCCGGCATGTCGTGGGTGTTGCGCCAGCCTGCGTTTGCCTTCCGCGACGTCGTTATCGTAACGCCGCCCGAACACGCGAGCGCCGCTCACCTCGAGGCCGCGGTTCGGGAGGAGCTCACGGGCACGTTCTTCACGATGAACCTCGATCGGGCGCGCGGTGCCTTCGCTCGCGTGCCCTGGGTGCGCAACGTCGCGTTGCGAAGGCAGTGGCCGCAGCGGCTGGAAGTGACGATCGAGGAGCACGTGCCGCTCGCGCGCTGGAACGACGCGCAGCTCGTGAACACGCAGGGCGAGGTCTTCGCCGCCGACTACAACGACGTGCTGCCTCAGTTCGAAGGCCCGGATGGCACCTCGACGCAGGTCGCGGGGCGCTACGGCGAGTGGAAAGAGACGCTCTCGCAGCTCGGGCTGGCGCTCGACGGCGTACGCCTCTCGCCTCGCGGCGGGTGGCATCTCGCCGCTCGCAGTGCTGCGGGACCGCTGGCGATCGAGCTCGGCCGCGAAGAACCGACGGCGCGGCTCGAGCATTTCGCGACGGCCTACGGCCGCACGATCGACACGCTCGCGCGCACAGGGACGCGCATCGAGCACGTGGACCTGCGCTATCGCAACGGCTTCGCCGCCACGGTTCCGGGCTTCAAGGAGCGGCCCCCGAAAAAGCCCGGAGCCTCCAACGCCAAGGCGACCGCAGAAAAAGGAATGGGATAGCGATGGTGAAGGAAGCGAAGAACGTCATCGTCGGCTTGGACATCGGCACCTCGAAGATCGTCGCAATCGTCGCCGAGGTCGCGCCCGACGGCGCGTTCAACGTCGTGGGCCTCGGGACGCAACCGTCGCGCGGCTTGAAGAAGGGGGTCGTCGTCAACATCGAAGCCACCATGGCATCGATACAGCGCGTGCTCGAGGAGGCGGAGCTGATGGCGGAGTGCCGCATCACAGAGGTGTACACGGGCATCGCCGGCAGCCACATCAAGAGCCTCAACTCGAGCGGCATGGTCGCGATCAAGGAGAAGGAGGTCACGCAGGCCGACATCGACCGCGTGGTCGAGACGGCAAAGGCCATCGCGATTCCGAACGACCAGCAGATACTCCACATCCTGCCGCAGGAATTCATCATCGACGGGCAGGAGGATGTGCGCGAGCCGCTCGGCATGAGCGGCGTGCGGCTCGAGGTCAAGGTGCACATCGTCACGGGTGCCGTGTCGGCGGTGGAGAACATCACGAAGTGCGTGCGCCGGTGCGGCCTCGTCGTCAGGGACGTGATCCTGCAGCCGCTCGCCTCGTCGATCGCCGTGCTGAACGACGACGAGAAGGACCTCGGCATCTGCCTCATGGACATAGGCGGCGGCACGACGGACCTCGCGGTGTTTGCGGGCGGCGCCATCCGGCACACCGCGGTGATTCCGATCGCAGGCGACCAGGTGACGAACGATATCGCGATGACGTTGCGCACCCCGACGAAGGAAGCCGAGGAGCTGAAGCTTCGTCACGGTTGCGCGCTGCGACAGCTCGCCGATCCGAACGACATCATCGAAGTGCCGGGCGTGGGCGACCGCCCGCCACGAAAGCTTTCCCGGCAGACGCTCGCGGAAGTGATCGAGCCGCGCATCGAGGAGCTGTACACGCTCGTGCAGGCGGAGCTGCGCCGCTCGGGCTTCGAGGAGCTACTGTCGTCCGGGATCGTGCTGACGGGCGGCTCGGCGCTGCTCGCGGGGATGACCGAGCTCGGCGAGGAAGTGTTCCACCTGCCGGTGCGCGTCGGCGTGCCGAGCTATGCGGGCGGCCTCGCCGACGTCGTCAGGAGCCCTCGTTACGCGACTGCGGTCGGGCTCTTGATCGAGGCGCGCGACCAGTACATGCATGCACAGGAATCACGGGCGCGGACCACGGGTCTTGGTGGCGCCGCGGAACGGATGAAGCAATGGTTCAAGGCGAACTTCTAGTGTTTCGCCTCGCCGCGAACTTGGAAGCGGATATGTGAACCGGGATCGAGTCGTCCACAACACCATGTTGTCAGGGGTCCAACGCAACATTTCGAGACAGGAAAAAGGAGCGCACCATGTTTGAGATCATCGACCAACCCACGCAGTGCGGCGCGAACATCAAGGTCATTGGCGTCGGAGGTTGCGGCGGCAATGCAGTCGAGCACATGATCGAGAAAGGCCTTCTCGACGTCGAGTTCATCTGCGCGAACACCGACGCGCAGGCGCTCAAGCGGTCGACGGCGCGCGGCCAGCTGCAGCTCGGCACCGCGTTGACGCGCGGACTCGGCGCCGGCGCGCGCCCCGAGATCGGCCGCGACGCGGCGATGGAGGATCGCGACCGTATCGCGGAGATGATCGAAGGCTCCGACATGCTGTTCATCACCGCGGGAATGGGCGGTGGAACGGGAACCGGCGCCGCGCCCGTCATCGCCGACATTGCGAAGAGCATGAACATCCTGACCGTCGCCGTCGTCACGCGGCCGTTCCGGCTCGAGGGCGGCAAGCGAATGAAGGTCGCGCAGTCCGGCATCGACGAGCTGTCGAAGCGCGTCGACTCGCTTATCATCATTCCGAACGACAAGCTGATGGAAGTGCTCGGCGACGACATCTCGATGCTCGACGCGTACGCGGCGGCGAACGACGTGCTGTTCGGCGCCGTCTCGGGCATCGCGGAAGTGATCAACAACCCGGGGCTCGTCAACGTCGATTTCGCCGACGTGCGCACGGTGATGGGCGAGGTCGGGATGGCGATGATGGGCTCGGCGATGGCCGAGGGCGCCGATCGCGCGCGACAGGCGGCGGAGCAGGCCGTTCGCAGCCCGCTGCTCGAGGACGTCAACCTCGCCGGCGCGCGCGGCGTTCTCGTCAACGTCACCGCCTCCTCGGGTCTGCGCATGCGCGAATACCAGGAAGTGATGACGACGATCAAGGAATTCACGGCGGACGACGCGCTCGTGATCGTCGGCACCGTGATCGACGATGCGATGGACGATCGGCTTCGCGTCACAATGATCGCGACCGGCCTCGGCGGCGCCCAAACGGCGAAGCGCGAGCAGCGCGCGCCGAGCATGACGCTGGTCGAGCAGGCGCCGCAGGTCGTCGCGCGGACGGGCACCGACAATGTGGGCGTCAGCATCGACAACATCGATTACCAGAACTTCGATGCGCCCGCGGTGATTCGGCGGCGCGAGCGCGGCGGTCCGGCGGCACCGACGATCGATTCGACGGAGATTCCGGCGTTCCTGCGCAAGCAGGCGGACTAGCGCGAGCGCGGGTTAAGAGGTATGCTAAAATCGCCGTAAACCCTTGAACTGCCGGAACAAAGCGGTCGTGATCTGATTCATTTCGCGGCCGCGCGACTCGGTTCGAACAACATGCTGAAACAACGGACCCTCAAGAATCCGATCAAGACGACGGGCGTCGGCCTGCACACGGGAGCCCGCGTCGAGATCGTCCTGCGGCCCGCCGCGCCCGATACTGGCATCGTCTTTCATCGAATCGACCTCGAGCACCCTGTCTCGCTGCCCGCTGACGCGAGCAACGTCGGCGATACGCGCTTGTCGTCGACGCTCCGACGGGATGGCGCGTCGATCTCCACGGTCGAGCACCTTATGTCGGCGCTCGCGGGGCTCGGAATCGACAATCTGCACGTCGACGTCGCCGGTCCCGAAATCCCGATCATGGACGGCAGCGCGGGGCCGTTCGTATTCCTGCTGCAATCGGCGGGCGTGGTCGAGCAGGATCCACCGAAGCGCTACCTCCGGATCCTGCAACCGGTCGAGGTGAGGGAAGGCGACAAGTGGGCGCGCTTCGATCCGTTCAACGGCTTCAAGCTCGATTTCACGATTGATTTTCCGCACCCGATGTTCGGCAGCGAGAACCGGAGCGTGGTGATCGATTTCGCCGAGCACTCCTACGTGAAAGAGGTGGCACGGGCGCGCACATTTGGCTTCATGCAGGAAGTGGAGGCGATGCGCGCGGCGGGGCTTGGCCTGGGCGGAAGCCTGCAGAACGCGATCGTGCTCGACGAGTACCGCGTGCTCAACAGCGAGGGACTTCGGTACGACAACGAATTCGTAAAGCACAAAGTGCTCGACGCGATCGGCGATCTCTATCTGCTTGGCCATCCGTTGATCGGCCAGTACACGGCGTTCAAGTCGGGGCACGGGCTCAACAACGCTCTCGCCCGGGCGCTGCAGGCGCGCCCCGAAGCCTGGGAGCTCGTCGTGTTCGGACAGAAGGCCGACGTGCCGACGGCATTCCAGGACTGGCAGCTTTCACCCGCCTGAAGCCTGCGCGCAGCGCGTCGTCATCGGCCGCGCGGCCGGATCGACAAGGGCGTGCCGTCGCACCGGCGCCCTTGGTCTCGTGATTCTCGTCCGCCTGCTCTTGTTTCTCTCGCTCGCCGCGATCGCGGTGTCGGCACTCCTGTATCTCTACAGCAAGGACCGCCGCTACCTGCGCTTCATCGGGCAGGTGCTCAAGTCCGCGCTGGTGATTCTGGCCGTGATACTCGTCTACTTCGCGTTCGAGCGAATCGTCGGGCCGATGCTGTAGCTACCCGACCCGCCGCAGGAAGCGCTCCAGCGAAGCCTTCAGCGGACTTGCGGGCAGCGTGCGCGCAAGTTGTGCCAACGGCTGAAGCAGCTGCCTATCTATCGGATTCGGCAGGATTTTACGACGCGGCAGCGGGTCGGAGCGAACTTGCACGCGCACCCGTATTCCAGTAAATTGCCATCCCTCACGCTTCAAGGCGGTTAAGAGTTCGGCGCTTCGCTGGCGCACGATGGCAGCGACGGCGCCGGCGTCGGCAGCAAGCTCCAGTTGTCCGTTGCGCTCCTCGGCGATGCGAATCCGCAGGCCGAGCGGGCGTGGCAAGTGCCGGCGGACGATCCCCGCCAGTGCTTCCTCGCGGTCTCGACGCGCGGCCCAGCCAGCCAACGTCGCGTCGGAGCGCAGGATGCGCTGCAGAGACTGCGGGGCACGGATCATGGCGGGTAGAGCGGCCGCAACTCGTAAGCGGCGTGCTCCGGCGAAAATTGGGAGGAGCCCCATTGAACATCATTCTCGTCTCCGGCGCCACGGCGCGAGTGCGCAGCCTCACGCTCGACTGGCGCCACTGGACGCTTGGCGGTATCACGCTCGCCGCCGTATTCGTCGCTTTCACCGGCGCCTTCAACTTCGTCACGCTGCGCTATGCGGCTTCCATCCAGCATCCGTGGCTGCAAGCCATCGTCCTCGCGGACCAGCGGCAGGAAGCGCTCAAGACACAGGAGGTCGTGCAGGGCCACCTCAATACAATGGCGCTTCATCTCGGCGAATTGCAGGCGCGAATCATGCGCCTCGATGGCCTCGGCGAACGGCTCGCCAAGGTCGCCGGGCTCAAGCCTTCGGAATTCAAGTCGCTGGACAGCGCATTGGCGCCGGGACGGGGCGGCGCACTTTCGTCGCTCCCGGGACGCGCGTTGAGCGTTGCCGAGTTCTCGGAGTTGCTTGCGAGGCTCGGGACGCAGGTCGAAGCGCGTACCGATCAGCTCAATGTGCTGGAAGCGCTGTTCGTCGCCGACTCGGCAAATCGCAAGTTCCTGCCCACGCTCGCTCCGATCGTCGACGGTTGGTTCTCGTCGAACTTCGGCTCGCGCATCGATCCATTCAACGGCTTGCAGACGTTCCACGAAGGAATCGACTTTCCCGCCGAGGTGGGCACGACCATCGTCGCTGCAGCGAGCGGCAAGGTCATCGAGGCGGGAATCCACCCTCAGTATGGTAAGATCGTTGCGATCGATCACGGCAACGGGTTGATCTCCCGTTACGCCCACGCGTCCGAGGTCTACGTCAACGAAGGCGATCTCGTGGTGCGCGGCCAGAAGGTCGCGGCGGTGGGAACGACGGGCCGTTCCACCGGCCCTCACCTGCATTTCGAAGTACGATTGAATGGGGTCCCGCAGAACCCGGCGCGGTTCTTGCGCTCCCCAGGTTGAGCGGGCGCAGGGCAATGGCGTGAGGGGTGAGGTAGTCCTCACCCCTTGTTTTTTGCGCTCCGGTCGATATCTCCAACCCTCATGATCAACATCCTGACCCGCATTTTCGGCAGTCGTAACGAGCGGCTGCTGAAGCAATACGGCGCCGTCGTCCGAGAGATCAACGCGCTCGAACCTTCGATCTCCGCGCTGCCGGACGCCGATCTCGGCGGCAAGACCGTCGAGTTCAAGGGCCGGTTCGCGCAGGGCGAGACGCTCGATGCGCTTTTGCCCGAAGCGTTTGCCGTCGTCCGCGAGGCCGGGAAGCGCGCATTGCAGATGCGCCACTTCGACGTGCAACTGATCGGCGGGATGGCGCTGCACAACGGCAAGATCGCCGAAATGCGCACGGGCGAAGGCAAGACGCTCGTCGCCACCCTGCCGATTTACCTGAACGCGCTTTCCGGCAAGGGCGTTCACCTCGTCACGGTCAACGACTACCTCGCGCAGCGCGACGCGGACTGGATGGGGCGCATCTACAAGATGCTGGGCTTGACCGTCGGCGTGAACCTCTCGCAGATGGACCACGCGTCGAAGCAGGCGGCGTACGGCGCCGACATCACGTATGGCACCAATAACGAATTCGGCTTCGACTATCTGCGCGACAACATGGTGTTCGAGTCGTCGCAGCGCGTCCAGCGTGGCCTCACGTTTGCGATCGTCGACGAAGTCGACTCGATCCTGATCGACGAGGCGCGCACGCCGCTCATCATCTCGGGCCAGGCCGACGACAACGTCGACATGTATCGCCGCCTCAATGACCTCGCGCCGAAGCTTGTCAGGCAGAAGGACGAGAAAGGCGAAGGCGATTACTGGGTCGACGAGAAAGCGCACCAGGTGCTCCTGTCCGAGCAGGGCCACGAGCACGCCGAGCAGATCCTGGCGGACGCCGGGATGCTGGCGCCCGGATCGAGCCTGTACGACGCGCACAACATCGGGCTCATGCATCATCTGTACGCTGCGCTGCGCGCCCACGCGCTGTTCCATCGCGACCAGCACTATGTCGTTCAGAACAACGAAGTGGTCATCGTCGACGAGTTCACCGGGCGCTTGATGTCGGGCCGGCGCTGGTCCGAAGGTCTGCACCAGGCGGTCGAGGCGAAGGAAGGGGTTGCGATCCAGCGCGAGAATCAGACGCTCGCGTCGATCACGTTCCAGAACTATTTCCGGATGTATTCGAAGCTCGCCGGAATGACGGGGACGGCGGACACGGAGGCGTTCGAGTTCCAGCAGATCTACCACCTCGAGACGGTGGTGATCCCTACGCACATGACGATGGTGCGCAAGGACGAGAACGACCAGGTCTACCGGACGCTCGCCGAGAAGGTCACGGCGATCGTCGCCGACATCAAGGACTGCCACGAGCGCGGGCAGCCCGTGCTCGTCGGCACGACGTCCATCGAGAACTCCGAGATGCTGTCCGGCCACCTGCAGAAAGCCAATCTGCCGCACGAGGTGCTGAACGCGAAGCAGCACGCGCGCGAGGCCGAGATCGTCGCGCAGGCGGGGCGCCCCAAGGCCATCACGATTGCGACCAACATGGCGGGCCGCGGCACCGACATCGTGCTGGGCGGCGTCATCGAGCCGACGATTCTCAAGCTGCGGGAGGACCAGGCGGTGGCGGCGGCGGAGAAGGAGCTGAAGATCGGCAAGCTCCGCGCCGATTGGCAATTGCTGCACGACGAAGTGATCGCATCGGGCGGACTGCACATCGTCGGCACCGAGCGGCACGAGTCGCGGCGCATCGACAACCAGCTTCGCGGCCGCGCGGGCCGCCAGGGCGACCCCGGGTCGTCGCGCTTCTATCTTTCGCTCGAGGATCCGCTCCTGCGCATCTTCGGCGGCGAGCGTCTGGGCGGCATCATGCAGCGGCTCAAGATGCCGGAAGGCGAGCCGATCGAGCATCCGATCGTCAACCGGTCGATTGCGAAAGCGCAGACGCGCGTCGAATCGCGCAACTTCGACATCCGCAAGCAGCTGCTCGAATACGACGACGTCGCGAACGACCAGCGCCGCGTCATCTACCAGCAGCGCAACGAACTGCTCGAGTCGACCGACATCGCGGATACCATCCGCAACATGATCTCCGGACTCATCGACGAATGGGTGAAGCGATATGTTCCGCCCGAGTCCGTCGAGGAGCAGTGGGACATTCCGGGCCTCGAGGCGGCGCTCGCTTCCGAGTTCCAGATGCACGCGCCGGTAGCGGAATGGGTCAAGAGCGATTCGGAGATCAACGAAACCGGCATCCGCGACCGCCTGAACGAAGGCGCGCTCGCGCAGTACGCGGCGAAGGAAGCGCAGGTCGGCCCCGAGCTCATGCGCCAGTTCGAGCGCAGTCTGATGCTGCAGACGCTTGACCAGCACTGGCGCGATCACCTCGCCAATCTCGATCACCTGCGGCAGGGTATTCACCTGCGCGGTTACGCACAGAAGAATCCGAAGCAGGAGTACAAGCGCGAGTCATTCGAGCTCTTCTCCGAGATGCTCGACCGTGTGAAGCACGACGTGGTCAAGGTCGTGCTGACGGTCCAGGTGCGGACGCCCGAAGACGTGCAAGCGGTCGAGGAAGCGCCGGCGATGACCAACGTCAAGTACCAGCACGCGGACTACGATGCCGCGCTGGCGAGCGAGCCGGACGGCGGGGCCGTTGCGGCGGTGGCCGCGCCGCCGTTCGTTCGGGCGGGCACGAAAGTGGGGCGGAACGACCCGTGCCCATGCGGGTCGGGGCGGAAATACAAGCAATGCCACGGCCGGCTCGCCTGAGGTAAAGCGGTCTGCGCGGCCATGCCTGTCCGTTACACGCCGCCGACGCCCGACCAGCTGCTGCCCGTGCCGGGCGTGACGCTCGGCACCGTCGCTGCATGGATCAAGAAATGGCAGCGCGATGATCTACTCCTCGCTGCGTTCGAGCCTGGAGCCACTGCCGCCGGCGTTTTTACGCAAAACCGTTTTTGCGCCGCGCCGGTGATCGTCTGCCGCCGTCATCTCGAGGGTGACGCGCGCATTCGCGCCATCGTCGTCAACGCCGGCAACGCCAACGCGGGCACGGGCGACGCGGGTATCGCTGCGGCGGAAGCCACATGCGCGGCGGTCGCGTCGATGCTAGGCTGCGCGCCGCGCGAGGTGCTGCCGTTCTCGACTGGCGTGATCATGGAGGCGCTGCCGGTCGACAAGATCGTCGCGGCGCTGCCGGCGGCACGCGCCGCGCTCGGCGCCGATCATTGGTTCCAGGCCGTGTCGGCGATCATGACCACCGACACCGTTCCGAAAGGCGCTTCCCGCCGGATCGCGATCGACGGCGTGCCGGTGACCATCACCGGCATCGCGAAGGGCTCCGGGATGATCCATCCCGACATGGCGACGATGCTGTCGTTCATGGCGACCGATGCGCCGATCACGCCGCGGCTGCTCGCCCAAGCGACGCGCGAGATCGCGGCGGCATCCTTCAATTGCGCAACGGTCGACGGCGACACGTCGACCAACGACAGCTTCGTGATCGCGGCCACGGGCAAGGCGGCCATGCCGCCGATCTCCGACGAAGGCGATCCACGCTTCGCGGCGATTTGCGAGGCGATGCTCGCGGTGGCCACCGAACTCGCGCAAGCGATCGTTCGCGACGGGGAAGGCGCCACCAAGTTCATCACGATCTCGGTCGAGGACGGGCGCGACAGCGACGAGTGCCGCCGAGTGGCGCTCGCGATCGCGCACTCGCCGCTTGTCAAGACGGCGTTCTTCGCCTCGGATCCCAATCTCGGCCGCATCGTTTGCGCGATCGGCAACGCGGGCCTCGCCGACCTCGATCCGTCGCGCGTGTGCTTCGCGCTCGATGACGTCATGGTCGTCGACAGCGGCGGACGCGCCGAGTCGTATACCGAGGAGGACGGCCAGCGCGTGATGAGGAACGACGAGATCACGGTGCGCGTGAGGCTCGGTCGCGGCGACGCGTCCGCGACCGTGTGGACGTGCGACTTCTCCCACGATTACGTCAGCATCAACGCCGACTACCGAAGCTAAGCCTCGCTCATTCGCCGATGCCTTCGGACCGCGACCTCGCCCATCTCCTGCGGCGCCTCGAAGGCCTCGTCGAACGGGTCGAAGGCCTGCTGCCGGCGAAGCCTGCGGCGACCGATTGGAGCGCGCACGCGTTTCGCTACCGCAAGCGCGCGGGCCGCGGATACCTCGAGGCCGTGCTGCATCCGCACTCGATCCGGCTCGACGATCTCGTCGCCATCGACGAGCAGAAGCACACGATCGACGGGAACACGCGGCAGTTCGTCGCCGGGTTGCCGGCGAACAATGTCCTCCTGACGGGCTCCCGCGGCACGGGCAAGTCGTCGCTCGTGAAGGCGATGCTCGTCAAATACGCCTCGAATGGCTTGCGGCTCATCGAGGTCGACAAGTCGGATCTCGTCGACCTGCCCGACATCGCGGCGGAAGTCGCGTCGCGCCGCGAGCGGTTCATCGTGTTCTGCGACGACCTGAGCTTCGATGCCGGCGAACCGGGCTACAAGGCGCTCAAGGTGATGCTCGATGGAACCATCGCCGCCGCCGGCGCGAACATGCTGATCTATGCGACGTCGAATCGCCGGCACCTCATGCCCGAGTATTTCAGCGAGAATCTCGAGACGAAGCACCTGGGTGGCGAGGTTCACCCCGGCGAGTCGGTCGAGGAAAAGATCTCGCTGTCGGAGCGCTTCGGCCTCTGGGTGTCGTTTTATCCCTTCAGCCAGGACGATTACCTGGCCGCCGTTGGCGCGTGGCTGGGAGCGTTCGGCGTCGAGCCTCCGAAGACGCCGCGCGATGCGGAAGCGCGTCATCACGAGGCCGTGCAGTTCGCGCTGCAGCGCGGCTCGCGGAGTGGGCGCGTCGCTTGGCAGTTCGCGCGCAGCTACGCCGGTGCCGCGGGATTGCGCGGAAAGAAGCGCAAACCGCCGCGTGAGTGAGCCGGGAATAGGTAGCGCCGGAGGCGCGGCGTGAGCCAACCACTGTTGCGCGTAGCCGCGGCGATCATCGAGCGTCCGGACGGGCAGGTGCTCCTTGCCCAGCGTCCTGCGGGCAAGGCGTATGCAGGCTACTGGGAATTCCCCGGCGGGAAGCTCGAGGCCGGCGAGACGCCGCGCGATGCGCTCGACCGCGAGCTCACCGAAGAGCTTGGCATCACCGTGCGCCACGCCGCGCCGTGGCTCGTGCAACGCTACCGCTATCCGCACGCGCACGTCGAGCTGCACTTTTTCCGTGTGCTGGATTGGACGGGCGAGCCGGTCGGGCACGACGGTCAGGAATTCAGGTGGCAGGTACCGGGACGCTTCGAGGTGGCGCCGCTCTTGCCCGCGAACACGGTCGTCCTGCGTGCGCTTTCGCTGCCGCGCGTGTACGGAATCACGATGGCGGAAGAGCTGGGCGACGCCGAATTCCTGAACCGAGCGCAGGTGGCGCTCGATCGCGGACTGCGCTTGATCCAGTTCCGTGAAAAGACATCACCGATCGGACGGCAGCGCGCGTTGGCTCAAAAGGTCGTGGCGCTCGCGCGATCGCGCGGCGCGAAAGTGCTCTACAACGGGGACGTCGCGTTGGCGCGTGAATGCGGGTGCGACGGCGTTCATCTGACGGCGCGCTCGCTCGCCGCCATGACATCGCGCCCGCATGATCTTCTCTGCGCTGCGTCATGCCACACGCGTGCCGAGATCGAGCGCGCAGGCGAGCTGCAGCTCGACTTCGTGGTGCTCGGTCCGCTGTTCGCGACGCCGACGCACCCGGGCGCGCGGACGCTCGGATGGGAGAATTTCGCATCGATCGTCGCCGAGACGACCGTTCCGGTGTTCGCGCTAGGCGGGCTTGCCAGCGCCGATCTCGACGATGCCGTTGCGCGCGGTGCCCACGGCATTGCGCTGCGTCGCGCCGCCTGGCCGCAAATCCAGGGTCTCTAGCGAGTTTTCGTGTCGTCCGCGCCGGACTCGGAATCGTCGGGGTCGGGCGCATCGGCCGTCGGCACGCGGTACGATTCGCTGGCCCAGCCTCCGACGTCGATCGTCTTGCAGCGCTCGGAGCAGAACGGCCGCCAGCGCGATTGCGGCGTCCAGGGAACGGCGGTTCCACAAGTCGGACAGGCGACAGCGCGAGGTTTTGCCATCAGTCGCGGCGCGCCCGTTGCGATGGGGCCCGGCGCTCAGAGCGTGACGCCGCCCTGGGCAAGAATCCGGTCGGTGCCATTGCTGAGCTTGGCGCGCAGTCGATAGGTGTACGTGCCGGTTCCGTGCGGATCGTCGTAAAGGGAGTATTGGGTGCCATCGCCCTGCGGATACCCGACGTCGACGCCCAGATCATAGCTCGCCGCACCCTCGAGCTTGCGATCGAGCACGTAGCTGACGACGCCGCCTTCCTGCGTCGCCGTCCAGTTGACGGACACAAGCCCGGACGCAGCCCCAAGCGCGAAGTCCCCGATCGTGAGTCCGACGACGTATTCGACCGTGACGTCGGCGGTCCCGAGCGTCCTTCCAGCGTCTTCCTGATCGGTGCGCGCGAGCGCCCGCAATCGATAAGTGAACGTATCGGATGGCGGCGTGTCGGTCCACGCGTAATCACTGCTTCCGTCCGCCGTCCTGAGTGTGATGTGGCGCTCGAACGCATCGTCGGGGTCCGACTTGAGCTTGCGATCGAGCACGTAGTAGTCGATTCCGGTCTCGTCCTGGACGTGCCACTTGAGCGTCACGATGCCGCCGAACTCGCGCGTCGCGGCGAAGGAGAACACGCCACTGGGCTGCGGCACCACGATATCGCGGGTCGCGGCGGCGGTGGGAGTCGTCTGGAGGGAGGCTACGCGCGGATGATTTTCTCTCGGCCTCTCTGGCGACGACGCCACCGCCGCTTCCGGCTGTTGCGCTGCCGGCCTCGACGAAACCGTGTCGGCGGCGCTGACAGTAGGTGGCCGGTCCTCATCGCTGACGGCGGCGGCGTTTACATCGAGGCAATCCACCGTCGAGATGATGCACGACAGCGATGGAATCCAGTCGAGCGCCCAAGGCACGACGGCGAGCACGATCACTACGACGAGCAGATATCTCACTCGCATCATCCAGCGCTTCCGCGAACGACCGGACACTTCCTGCATCCGGCTCACGGGGGAGAACCTACACTTCGTCCACCGCGTTCGCAACGGTCCCCTACTCCATCGGGAGGCCGACGTAGTTCTCGGCGAGGCTCGTCTCCGCTGCGCGCGAGTGGGTGACCTAGTCGAGCTCGGCGAGCTGGAGCCGGTGCCTGAAGGTGTCGCAGTCGGGAAAGCGATGCATCATGGACGTCATCCACCAAGAGAACCGCTGCGCCTTCCACACCCGCCGCAGCGCGGTCTCGGAGTAACGCTCAAGGAGTCCGGACGTGTGAGACTTGTAGTACGCGATGATGGCCTTGGCGAGCACATTGGCGTCGGCGACCGCGAGGTTGAGACCCTTCGCGCCCGTCGGCGGCACGATGTGGGCCGAATCGCCGGCGAGGAAGACCCTGCCGTGCTGCATTGGTTCCGTCACTAGGCTTCGCATGCCGACGATGACCTTCTGCGTGATCGGGCCCTCCTTCGGCGCCCAGCCGTCGCGCGTCGCGAGGCGAAGCCTGAACTCCTCCCAGATCCGATCGTCGGGCCAATTCTCGACCTTGTCGGTCGGGTCGCATTGGAAGTAGAGACGCTGGACCGTCGGCGAACGGGTGCTGACCAACGAGAAGCCTCGCTCGTGCAGCGCGTAGATGAGCTCGTCCGATGAAGGCGGAGCGTCAGTCAGGATCCCGAACCAGCCGAACGGATGGATGCGCTCGTACGACGTGAGTGCGCCGGCTGGAAGGGACGTTCGGCAAATGCCCTGCGCGCCGTCGCAGCCGCCGATGAAGTCGCACGCGAGCCTGATGACTTCGCCCTTGCGGCTGAATTCGAGGATGGGCCGCTTGCTGTCGAGCGCGTGCAGCGAGACGTCGTTCACGCCAAAATAAATCTGCCCTCTCGCTGCGATCCGCGCGGCGATGAGGTCCTTGATGACCTCATGCTGCGCTTAGACGGTGACGGCCTTCCCGCCGGTCAGGTCGTAAAGAGGGACCCGGTGCGTGTTGCCGTCGAAGCGCAGGTAGATGCCGCGATGAAAGAAGCCCTCGCGCTTCAGCCGCTCGCCGACACCGGTGGCCGCGAGAAGGTCGACGGTACCTTGTTCGAGCACGCCGGCACGAATCGTCTGCTCGACCTCGACGCGTGTGCGGCGCTCGAGAACCACCGACTCGATTCCCGCAAGATGCAGAAGATGTGAGAGGATCAGGCCCGCCGGACCCGCGCCGACGATTCCAACTTGCGTGTGATGTTTCATCGTGGCGCTCCAGGTCGATACACGATTGCGGTGAACTCGATGCAAGGCCCTACGGACGATCCCATGCTCTTCCTCGCCGAAGCACCGGATCCCGCACGCTGCTGATCATCATGGCGCGACGACATTTCGACCTTCACCTCCTTGAGATTGCGCTCGCCCTGTTTGAGGAAGGCAGCGTGAGCAAGGCCGCCGTGCGCCTGCGGATGAGCCAGCCCGCGATCAGCACGGCGCTTGCGCGATTGCGCCGCGCATTCAATGATCCGCTGTTCGTGCGCACGCCGCGCGGCATGGAGCCAACCCCGCGGGCGCAGGCGCTCGTCGGACCGGC
>Ga0207691_10001453_pt1 | contig 23591 bp, 15 predicted proteins | sample KBSM13metaG_FD_184327 | JGI IMG/M metagenome (GOLD analysis project Ga0207691, IMG submission 184327) | Miscanthus rhizosphere microbial communities from Kellogg Biological Station, Michigan, USA - KBS M1-3 metaG (SPAdes) (version 2) | ecosystem: Host-associated > Plants > Roots > Rhizosphere >... | reverse complement strand
TCCATCATTTGTGCGTAAGCACTGTTGTTTGCCAGCGTGATTGATGCCACGGCAAGTAGCACCATGACTAAAAACTTATTCACGGTAGTTACCTTCCTTGTTGGAACAGAATTTTTTAGAACTCGGAAGGAATTACGGACGGCAGGGAGAATCTGGATTGATCAATCTTTGGTATTGGGTCGTGTGTCCGGGGCAGTAGTCCGACTGTCAAGGAGGGCTTGGATCCAATACAAGTTCGATGAGCCCTCCTTGACAGTCGGGCTACTGCCCCAGACACCACTAAGGCGTCACGATGTTGTTCATCTTCACCACTTCAAAGTTTGAACCCTTGATTCCTTTGAGTGCGTCCAGTTCGTTGTCGCTCCATCTTGGATCTGGTGCGCCACTGATGAACCAATTTGAGCCGTTGTCTGCCAGGATCAATCCATACTTTTTGAACGCACGAAGAATCACTTGTATGCGAGGTGAATAGGTCGAGATATCAAACGATGCTTTCAAGCGAACCTTCATACCCATGGGTGGACGGGTCACACTTGTATTACTACTGGCCCAGTGACGAGCTGGTGCGACGTAAGCTCGTCGCGTTATCTGAGCAGTGAAGCGAATCGCGTGTTTGATCTCCTGTTGCTCAAACACTTCATCGTAGCGCACGAGACCCGGAAAGATTGGTAGGCCGGCCGCATCGGCTGAGGTCCAGCCAGCGGGCCGCAATGCATTTGAATTCAAGTTAAAGACTGCGCCGCCGGAGGCATTCCAACTGGCGCCGTTATTCACAGGGAATGCATTTCCCATTTCATAGAGCTGCCAATTGTCGCGGTCGATCACCAACACGTGTCGATCACCGGTTGAAGCCGCGCCGCCTTCGATCGGAGCATCGGGCGGAACCGGGTACGGACCGGGATCGCTTTCGTCGTCGTAAAGATTGAAGTTGGTGGGAACCAGCGGCTGACTGCCTGAGACCACGATGTAGGGAATGCCGTTGGGAGCACCGTTCCATACTGTGCCGAAGTCTGGATGAAGATTTGTGTTCGCACCAATACCGGCGATTAACGCGTCGGAGTTTGGATCCACTGGACTGTTCGAGATGTCTTCGTTCCACGCATTGTCAGGCGGGAAAAGTTGTCGACCGTGGAAGCTGGCTCCTGGACCGAGATCGGGAATGGGGATCGGTGGCGGAACGTCATCAGGTGGGCCACCACCAACGTGGCCAATTCCGATGCGGACGCGATTGCTCGTTGCGTCATGAAGCGTGATGCCAACCAGAACGTCGCCAACATCGCCGAGGTCATTGTTGAGTCGAACGATGACGGCACTCATCCAGCTGAAGCCTGGGACACTGCCAACGTATTCGACGGTAAGTGGATAGTGAACGTGGTTCACATCCTCTGCATCGGCCGTGACTGCTGACGCTGTTTCGCCTTGTGCCAAATTCAAGTTGCTCGCAAAAAGCATTACGCGCGAGCGATTATCCGGACCAAAAGGAACAGGTGCGGTTGGAGCGAAGGGTTCAGCGAGTAGGCTGCTTGATTCAACAGCAATCGCGCGGGTGGAGTTGGTTTTGGTGATTAAGGTTGGGGGACTTGCGAGTCGCGCGCGAGGAGGCGCGAGCAACATGAGCAGCAGGACAGCGGGCAGAAGGAGAAGGGACGAGCGTTTGATTCTTCGTCTGCGAGCATGCTGACTGGAACTAAGGCGAGCAAGACCCATGGAAAAGCCACTCCCAATTTGAATCTTTTAGATGTTGAGGAGTCGGGGCAGTCGAGGTGAAGGGCAAATCAACCGTAATTTGGCGGAGAGCTTGAAGTCAAGGAAAATCTTAATGTCAGATATGCTTTAGCTTGTCGTGAAGGGCAAGAGAAGGCGGCCACAGATAAACACGAATGAAACTGTAAGAAGAGAAAACCTTCATTCCGTTCCGTCTCATTTGTGTTTATCTGTAAGCGACTTTTGGTATGTCTGCGACAAGCTAAAGCTTATCGGACATTAGAGTTTGAAATTTGCTGGCACAAACTCGATCGACTTCAGTGTACCGTCTCGCTTTAGTCGCTTATCGCTCAGCGGTGTGAAGCAAATAATGACTGGGTCCTCGGGCTTGCGAGCGCCGCACGTGATATCGCCCTTCACATCAGGATTGTAGGTGGTGAGTACTATCTGCTCGAAGTTCGCACAATAAAGTCGAAGCAGTTGGGCCCCGGCTTTCACGACAAAGACGATGCCCTTGGCGTCGCAGTCAATCCTGATCAGTGTCCCTTGCAATTGTTTCTCACCGGCTGAAGGTTTACGGAGTACCTCTCTTAGATATGACGATGGGTCTTGCGGCGCTGCCGTTACTTCATCCGAATTGACGACAATTGTGGTAGAAGCGGTTCCTGAAGTGCCACGCGTTGAATCGGACTTTCTATTGCGCTCATAGGACTCGATTTGCTCCTGCATTGCGACCAGTTGCTTCAGAACCATCTCCGCATGCTGACGCAGTTCTTCTTCTGATGTTGATTTTGTGACTTGCTCCAACAATTGCCGCGCCGTCTTGTAGTCGCCCTTTCGCCCGTAGAGCTGCCCAAGCATGAAAGCCAGTTCGTTCCTTCCAGGCGCAGCTTTGAGCGCCCGGGTCAAGAGCGTTACCGCTTCGTCCATGTTGTTTCCGGTGACCAGACTGACAAACCCGAGAAGGTTGTAAGACCCGGGATAGTCGGGCCGCAGTTCGATCGCCTTGAGCAACTCCTGGCGAATCTTTGCGGCAACCTCTGGAGCATAACCAGTGATTGGCTGAGAACTGCTGCCACCGAGTTTGCTAAGCGCTGATGCATAGTAGAAGTGGACCAAATAGTTTTGGCTGTTAGCAGAGACCGCTTTTTCGAGGTTGACCAATGCTTCGCCTGGGTTGCCGTCGCGTAACTTGGCCATACCCATCGCTGCGTTCGCCATCGGTGAATTCGGATCGAGGGCCAACGCCTTAGCGAGGTACGCTTCGCTGTCTTTGCGATTGCTGTGGAGGAGGAGATCGCCGAGATATGCCTGGGCTTCCGCTTCCGAAATCGGCGCAGACTTTAGTTCGGCATCCATGTCCAACTTGCGTTCGAAGTGCGCACGAAGAATGTTGTAGCGATTTTGCCGCACGTAGTCGCGCAGCTCTTTTTCCATTGCTTCAAAACTCATCTGGAAGGCTTCCTGAAACGCAGCCTCCATCGGCACGTTCGACATGATCCGGTCAAGAAATACACTCAGTTGTTCGAGTCGGCCGGGTTTGCCAATGATGAGGTAGTGCATCAACGCCCACGACTGCGCATAAAAGATGCTCTGCTTGTTTCGCTCATTGTAGTGGGGTGATTTGTAGTCGACCTGAAACAGAGTTCGCAGCGGAAGCATTTTGCTGTCGCGCAAAAGGAAAACATGGTTACCGATGGGATCGCCTAATACGATCTTCTGATCGTTGCTGATGCTAAACGTGCTGTAGTACTCGGCGAGGCCCTCGTTGAACCATACCGGGGCGTTACCTATTGTGTTGTTGACGAGGAGATGTGTGTATTCGTGGAAGATGACATTGAACGGGTCCTGTGACCCTTGAAGTTCTGTCGTCATCGAGATGTAGTTGACGTCCTGCCCTGGTTGAAAGTAACCAGCGATGTTCGGCCCAGGCTTGAATGGTCTGAACGAGCTCTCACTTTTGAAAACAACCACCGTTGTTGGAATCGGGGTGGTGAATTTCATCCTGGGGAACAGGTGGGTAAAGACTTCCCGAAACTGTTCAAGACGGACGGCGACCTGCCGGATCTCTTTGTCGCTGCCGTTGCCGATAAGAAAGAAGTTCTTTGACTGGACGCTCGTCCAGGTATCCTTGGCGACTACGAGCCGGGACGAAACCGTAAAAAAGACAAACGTGATGAAGAGGAGTAGAGGCAGTCGTTTCATAAGCATCTCGAGTTGTTGAAAATGAGAACCGGAGAGAGTTATGCGATGCCGCATTATAGAGACGGCCGCGGCGGAGCCGCAAGGAGGTTCTATCAGCGGCGCGGAAAGCCAGAGGCTTTCCGCACGGAAGGCGGCAGAGCCGCGTCAGGATTCAGTTGTTCGGATCATCTGAAACCTAGGGTGCCGGCGGGACCAATTGAAATTCACGAGGTACAAACTCAACTGAACTCAACACACCGTCTGAGTTTGCGCGTTTGTCGCTAATCGGCAGGTAGCAAACCACAACTGGGTTTTCCGGTTTCCGCGCGCCGCAGGTGATGGTTCCGCGCACGTCTGCCGTGAAGCTCACTCGTCGTACTTGCTGAAAACTGTCTGCCCGTAAACGCAACGTGCGTTCTTGTGTCTTAACCACAAAGACAAGCCCGTTTGCTTCGCAATCAATGCTCATGAGAACACCAGCAACTCGCGCTTCTCCAGTCGTAGGTAGATGAAGCACTTCGCGAAGATCTGCTGAGGGATCGTTTATCGCCTGGTTCGCCGCAGCGCCGATTTGTGGTTGATTTCCATTTGATGTAGCAAAACCTCTGGCTCGACGGGCCTCTTCTTTTTTGACTTCCAGTTCTTCAATCTCGGTCATGACCCCAAGAAGTTTTTGGGCGTGACTGCGGACGTTTGCCTCGAGGTTGCCTGCAGCGACTCGTTCGAGGAGTGGCCGAGCTTGCTTGTAATCGTCCTTGTGCATGTAAAGCTGGCCCAGCATGTAACGATGATCGTTACGTTCAGGCGAACGCGCCAGGACTCCATTCAACAACTCGATCGTCTCATCGATGTCAGTCCCCATTACCAGGTTTAAGTAGGCCAAAAGATTGTACGAGTCGTGAAAGTCCGGTCGTAAAGCGATCGCATTCTTTAATGCGGCTCGCGCTTTCGCGGCTGTTTCCGGAGCAAGCCCAAGTGTAAGCGTCGTTTCATTCTCAGCCGGGCGGCTCAGTATGGCGGCGTAGTAGTACTGCACCAGGGCGTTTTGTGAATTTGCCTCGACGGCTCGTTCCAGACTCGGTAGAGCTTCCGACATTCTTCCCTGACGGTACCGCGCCATTCCCAGTGATGCATGAGCTTGAATCAGATTCGGATCCAGAGCCACGGCTTTCAGGAGATAGGTTTCTGCCTCGTTGCGATTGCTGTGAATCAAAAGATCGCCCTCGTAAGCGAAGACTTCCGCCTCGCTGAGTGACGCAGAGGTCATCTCGATACTCGGTTGAATCTTTCGTGCGAACGTCAAATCGTTAGATCTGAAGTGGTCCTGCAGGACGTACCCACGAAGAGCGCTCTCAAAACTCTCGATGCTTGTATTGAAAGCTTTCTGAAATGCTGGTTCCAACGCTGTGTGTGCATTAAGTAGTTGCAGGAACTCCAGTACGTGAGGAGCGCGAACGCCGTTATCCGTCATCATCAAATAGTGCATCAGCGCCCACGCTTCTGCGTAGAAGATGCTTTGCTTCTGACTTTCATTGTAGAAGGGCGATTTGTAATCAACCTCGAGCAACGTTCGCAGTGGCAGCAAGGAGTTTTGTTGAAGGGTTGAGATATGACGCCGAATAGGTCTTCCGATGACGACTCGCTGATCGTCTGAAACACTCAGTGTGCTGTACAACTCAGCCAGTCCTTCGTTGAACCAGGCCGGGGTTTTGCCAAATGTGTCGTTTACGAGCAGGTGTGTGTATTCATGAAAGATGGTGCTGAAGGGATCCAGGTCACCACGCGATTCGGTGCTTAGTGTGATGTAGTTAACGTCCTGGCCGGGCTGAAAATAGCCCGAGTTATTTTCGCTGACCTTGAATGGCCCGTAGGACGCATCGTCTTTGAAAACGATTACAGTTGTAGGAATCGCGGAGTCTGAACCTGCTTTTGCCAACAACGTCGACACCACTTCACGAAACTGTTCGAGTCGAGCAGTAACCTGACGGATCTCTTTCTCGCTGCCATTGCCGATAACGAGGAGGTGTTTGGAACGAACACTCACCCACGAGTCGCGAGCGATTACATTCACACTTAGACCACAGAGCGCGACCAGTAAACTCGCCCGGAGAAGTTTTACAAGGCTGATGAGCAACATGCTGCTTCGTGAGCTAACGCAGACAAGAACCTAAGGAGAGACAGGCTGGATTATAGAGACGGTGATCGAACACGTAAAGATTCTTGGCGCTTAGGGTCCAAAGATCGACGACTTCGCCAAACTGAACCCATACTCAACGTTCACCCACTGGGGGACTTGAGTACCGGCTTTGATAGCTGGTTTGAACTTAATGTGGCAGGCTGCGCGTATCGCATTTTCCGTCAATCCATACGGTAGCCTACGCACAACCCGAATCCGGTCGATTTCGCCGTTGGCGCCCAGCAGCACTTTAAGAACAACAATTCCCTGAACGCCTATGTGGCGTGCCTCCTCGGTGTATTTGGCATCGGGACGATCGAGAATCTCGGCCCGGGCGTCCACTTCTTTTGGTTGAAAGCCTTTGACGCTTGCCGGGTCATCCATGAGATGCGCAAGCGTGCCATCGTCAGTACAACGGTAGTCCTGATTCTTTTCGGCGGTAACCGGAGGCGGTTTTGGCTCTGCGGGTGTTGGCACTGTGTTAGGCGTAGCCACGGGAGTTGGCGCTGGTGACGCTACGGGAGGTTTTCGTCGTCCAGATTGGGCAGAAAGCGAAATACTGAGACCAAGAAGTGCCGCAGTTGTGATTAGTAACTTTGCCATCGGCTTTCGGTGGTGAAGATCAATCTGCTGAGTCCAAGTTTACCGAAGAAGACTTTTCATCTTCAAACGAAAAGCCTGCCCTTCGAAAGGGACAGGCTTCTGAACCTCAGCAGACCAGTATCCGCGAGTATTACTCTTCCGGCCCTGTACAAGTTGGACCGTGCAATGCGGGAATCTTCTGGCTGATGATTGGCCATTTTGGAGCTTCGTCAATATTGATCTGGGTCCAGTGTGTATATTGCTCAGGCACATTCGTGTCCGCGAAGATCGCTTCAACCGGGCACTCTGGAACGCAGGCATCGCAATCGATACAAGTATCGGCGTTGATGTAAAGACGATCAGTCAGTTCATGAAATGCTTCAACGGGACAAACAGCGGCGCAGTCGGTGTACTTGCAATCGACGCATAATTCAACAACAACATAGGTCATTGGGGAAGTAAGCTCCTTTCGATAATGGCAAATAGTTATTCACCAACACGTGTAATGTCAACAAGAAAAATTTCAAATCGCGACTTGCGGAAACGAATGTGTTTGAGGTTGAACGCGGCTGGGCTAACTCTTGCGCTGCGCGATTTACGAAATTCGAAATTCGAAATCTGCAATTCTAATTTCCCACGCGCCTTCGCTTTCTCGCTTCTCTACCTTACCCGGACCATGAATTGTCTTATTGATCGTGGGGTCACCTTCGTACGTAACCGTTGAAGGACCGGAGATCGTTACGTCCAGTTCGTCTTTTACGTCAACATCGATCTTCGAAACGCCCTTGCTGTCAACTACGCCTTTGGAAGCATGAAGATTGTGCGTGTCGATCTTTGCTGCTCCGCTTGTGTCGATGTCGATAACTTTCGTAACCCCGGATACCTTGATTGTTGGAGCTCCATCACAATCAATTTCAAACTTGTCGTTCTTGAGTCCGGCGATTTCTATCTTTCCTGCGCCTGAAACATTTAGACCAGCAAGATCTGGAACAGCGATACGAATCGCCACCGGCTCGCTGACCGAAAAGCCTTTCGTGCTCTTGATGCGCAAGACGTTGTTGGAAACTTCGGTGGTAATCAGCGGCAGGATGTTGTCGTCGCCTTCAATTTCGACACTCTGGGATTTCTGCGCTACGACCTCAATATTGAATGCTCCCTGGCTGGAAATCGAGGTGAACCCTTGAACGTCGCGCTTTTGTGTTTCGCGTTTTCCTGATCCCTTGACCCCGGGATTCATGCCGTGTTTGCAGCCGATTGTGACAACTGCCAGAAGCGTCAGAACTACCGCAAGCTTTCTCATCTTGTTTTGCTCCTCAATCAAGGTCGCTTTTCGCGACGTACATACTCTAGGGTGCGAGTTGTGTTATCAGTAACGCTGCCGACTGGTTCGCCAAAAGCTTGTGCCGATGGCGGGCGCAGTTCAAGCGGAGGCTGTTGCGCGGGAGTGAACTGCCGTTTCGTCTCCTTCGAGCCAGTCAGTTTGGAGAGGTTTCTGAAAAGCATGAACTCCGTTAGCACAACCGTTAAAAATGTGAAGAGCATGAAAACGGCGACGAGGTCGAAAGGCAGACCGGCTCCATTTCTCAGCACCAGGGAACCGGCAAACATCATTGCTAAACCGCAAATGCCAATCAAAGTGATTGCTGTGAGGAATGCTGTGATTGGAGCCGTTTTGATTGGTTCTGGTTTTTCTTCAAGCCTGGCTCCGCAGCGATTGCAAAAAGTCAGTCCAGGTGTGATTGCGGTGCCGCAATTTGAACAGTACATATTGAATTCCTTCCCTTACAGGTGAGAGTGCGGTTGTGATACTTGCGTCTCTGAACCGCTGCGAAAGCTACTTCCCCAACCTAGCAAACGGACTGCGCACAGCACATGTTCCCTTTATCTCCGCGGAACATAGGTGAACCAGAAATAGAAAGCCTGCGCCACGCCAATAAAAAACCCGATCACGGCGCCAAACAGCTCGATTGTTTTTAAATGCTGCTGGGCGACCGTGAGGACGAGTGCTTCGAGCTTTTCGATCGGGTAGTCAGAAACTTTCTTTCGCACTACTCCACCCACATCAAACTCCGCAATCGCAACCGGTAAACGTTCGCGAGCTGCAAATGTGATTCGGTCGACCAGGGCGGAACTAGCCCGATGCATTGAGTTTTCCGAGACATGATCACCGAGACGTCCAATAGGCGCAATCAAGAGCCGCTCAACCTGTGAGGTAAGAATCGCGTTGATAGTACGTGCAGTATCGTCGCGTGAAAGTAGGCCAAGCAAACCGCGCGTCAGAAAGTCTTTGGCAACGGCGATCGATCGGGGATCTATTTGCTCCAGCACTGACCCAAGAGTTTGCGGTTGTAAACGATCTATTGCTTCGGTCAAATATGTAGAGATGGACGAACCCAGGCCCTCACTTCTCACAACTTCGAGCAAGCGGCTGGTAACCTGATCTTTTAATTCCTCAAATTTTTCACCTTCAAACTGCCCGATGAGTTCGTTTAGCGGCTTGGCTAAGAAGTTGTCGATTGTTGTATTCAAGAATGCTGTGGCTTCCTGTTCGAACGCCGGTCCACGCAGGTATTCCTCTATCCGCTTGGGCAAAGTCTTGTTGACGAGATCGTCGACTTCTCTGTGGATACGTTCGCGTGAGATGAAGATTTTCTTGATCAGTGACAGCTGTTCGTAATACTGATCGACTTCCAACTTTATCAGTGAACCGATTTGTTTTCTGGTTGTTTGACTTGTCGCGATGTCTGCGAGGTGGTGAACGATTGGGGGTACTTGTTGATCGATGCGTTCTTTGATGAAGGCGACTGTGTCCGGTGTAAAGGTCTCGCCAAGCGTAGCATTGCTCCGAGACAGATCGTTCAGGCGTCCCGAAACAAAGTCGCGAATCTTGTGCTCAAACCCTTCATCGGTTATGGCGCGCTGCAAACGTTGCTGAATGAAGCTCAGAACCTCGTCGAGCGATTGGTTGCTGACCATATCGCCAAAGCGTCGTTCTGCTAACTCATCCACTTGCTTGTCTACAAAACGCTTGATGGCTTCACCGGTCTCTTCGCTTTTGAGCATCTCGGCAATGTATTCAGCGAGTCGATACTGGAGGGCCGAAATAGTGTCGAGGATCGGGGCGCGAGCTTGAGAAGGAAGCGCATCGATAAACGAAGGATAGACACGCGAGAGGAGATCGTTTGTGTATGACCCGACGAAGTCCTCGACTTTGCGTTGAAAGAAACTCGTTTCAAAGAGAGCATCGAAAACTGTTTGTTGCGAAACGAGTTCGTTGCCTACTGCATTACCGATCGATTGGGCGAGCTTTTCTCTGTGGCGCGGGATCATTCCCTGGGGCCAGATCGTTAACCCAAAGAGTTTTACCGAATTGTATGGATGAAACAGCATCCAGATAGCCAACCATGCTGCTCCGAAACCGTGGATCGTGGCGATAACAACAATCCCAATTGCGATCAGAAGTTTGAACGTAAACGGATCTATGGCGGTCACCTCAATTCATGAATACGAAAGAGGATGCTAAACGGTGCAGAAGAAATGCGTCAAACGTTGATAAGTGGAAGAGGTGCGATTGCAGTTCTGTTAGGTCTTCAAATGGAAGAGTGCCGAGGACGCTTTCAGTGGGTCGAACAAGTTTCTCAGGGCAAGCGACATTAAGGACGCCCGCCTAGATTGAACAAGCTGGGAAGGGTGGCAAGCGGAAAGCTGGACGTCTTGCCCTAGTAAGTCCTAGCGCGCCCCCGCTGAGGTTCATTTTCACCAGCCAGGATTTTTATATGGCGACTCAGCGGGGGCGCGCTCGGAGCCACTGTTGGGAGGCGTCCAAATTTCCACTTGCCCCCTTCCCAGCTTGTTCGACCCACTGAGGCGTCCTTACCGCCCTTCCCCAACTCTTAAAATATGAGGGCCACTACTCAGATGTCTCGACCGGGTAGCCGGCGCCAATCCACGCATTCGTGCCGCCAGTGACATTGATGAGATTAGTGAAGCCGTGTTTTTGCATGAGGCTGGCGGCTGCGCTCGACCGATAACCTCCGGCGCAGATCACAAAAGTTTCCTTGTCTTTGTCGACGGTCAGTTGGCTAATCTGCTTTTCGATACCCGAGAGAGGTGCATTAAGCGCTCGAGGAACATGACCATTGTTGTATTCGCCAGGTCGTCGAACGTCGATGATCTGTAACTCATCCAATGCGCTGCGTTCATTCAAATCATTTACCGTGAGCTGCTTGATGCAATCGACACCAAGTCCTTCACGTGACCAGCTTTCAACATCGTCAAGCACATAACCCTTAACATTTTCGATACCAACACGCGCGAGTCGTACAACTGCTTCATCAACCTGCGAGCTCGTCTCAGCCACTAGTACCAGGTCGGCGTTCATCGGAATCAAACTCCCGGCCCACATCGCAAACTGACCACCAAGTCCGACGTTGATCGATCCGGGCAAGTGTCCGACGCCAAACAATTCAGCAGAACGTATGTCAAGAACAACCTGACCAGCCGATCGCATTGCTATGACCTGTTCAGCAGTGAGCGCTTTGGGCGGAGAGAGTTCTGACAGTTCCCGCGCTCCAGAGCGATTGATCTCCGCATCTTTCGGAAAATACGCCGGCGCCTCGGTCAGGTCTGCGGTCATCATTGTTACAAACTGTTCCTTCGTCATTGGTTTGAGCGCGTAGTTAAATTTGCGCTGTTCGCCAATCGTTGATGACGTTTCTTTCGACATGTTCTTTCCACACATCGAACCGGCACCATGGGCCGGGTAGACTTCCGTTTCATCCGGCAGTTGCAAAAGTTTGCCGTGCAAGCTGTCGTACATAAGCTCTGCCATTTGCTGCGGCGTGAATCCTTTGCCTCCTGCGAGATCGGGGCGACCAACATCGCCGATGAACAACGTGTCGCCGGTCAAAACTTTCTGTGGTTGATCCGAAATCGATGGATCGATCACCAGCAAACAAATGCCTTCAGGTGTGTGGCCCGGGGTTTCCATAAAGCGCAGGATCAGGTTCCCAAGTTTGATTTCATCGCCATCTTTCACCGCGAGATGCTCGAACTCGACACCGGCTTGAGCACCAAAGACGATAGTTGCTCCGGTTCGTTCCGCGAGTTCGTTATGACCACTTACAAAGTCGGCGTGCAGGTGTGTTTCGATGATGTACTTGATCTCGAGCTGGTGTACGTTTGCCTCGTTGATGTAATCGTCAACGTCGCGTTGCGGATCGACAACCGCAGCTTCTCCGTCCGAACCAATCAGATACGAAGCATGAGCAAGACAGGCTAAATAAAATTGTTTGAAGTACATGTTCTAAATGTCCGATAGGCTTTAGCTTGTCGTGAGCTCTATCAAGGGTACTCTTAGCTGGATCACGACAAGCTAAAGCCTATCGGACAACTCACTCCTCTGGCAGTTTGTAGTATTCCTTCGCTGGCTTCAACGGACGAAGCATCCAGTAGGGCCTCCTGGTTCGATCAGGCGAATACTTGTCCGCCGAACGCGTCATTGCCAACCACTTCTTGTAAACAGCGCGCGACTTCTCGGTATCAACAAAAATATCGCCAGGCTTATCGTCTGTGTCAGCTGCGCGCACTCGAACCGCCTGGTGCCAACAATGCATCCCCGAAATCGGATCGGGATGTACGGGGAACGTCATGTTCTGATGAACGCCCGCGTCCTTCCACCATATCCGCAGCGTGTCCGGATCAGTTGACTCGAACGGTTCCACGCCACGTTCACGCTTCAAGCCCCACTCAGTTCCGTCTCTGTCGAGCTTCACGGTGGCCATGAACTGTCTTTGGCCATCTTCCGATAACTTCCAGCGCCCCATGTGATGACTGCACGCGACAATGCCGGGCTTGATTCCTTCTGTCACCCAGGCGGGTACAACGTAATAACCAATTTCAGTTTCTACGCGGACCAGGTCGCCTGTCTCGACATCGATCTTCTGCGCATGACTCGGGTGAATCCACAGAGGGTTAGTGTGTGCGATTTCATTTAACCATTTGGCGTTTGCGCTGCGCGTGTGAATCTGAACCGCGAGACGAAATGTTGAGATCAGAATAGTTTGGTCTGATTCGAGGTTATCTGGATGAACGTGACTCTTGAAGTAAGTCGGTATCGCGTATTCGGGCCAACCCCAATCCTTGAGCGTGTGCGAAAAGAACTCCAACTTTCCGCTTGGCGTTGGAAAGCCGCGTTTGATTGTGTCCCCGACCTTGATGCCGGCGAGACGACGTCCAACTTCATCACCATCGGGTGACGGTATCGGAACAATGTTTGGTCCCGCAGTTTTTGCGGCACGCGTAAACACTCGACCAAATCGATCTACATTGAGATCCTCCAACTCTTCAGCGCCAACAGTCTCATCGTAGATCTTTCCGATCTTGTTTTTGATTTCAAAAGCGCCATAGCGACGCATGAATTCCAAAGGGGTTAGATCTTCCTCCGCAGCTTTTTCAGGAAGACCGGGAACCGAGTTGTTGAAGATCCACTCGTAGTATTCGTCGACACCCAAACGCTCACCGGGATTCTTTTTCGATTCAGCGTACTGGCGGATACCCAGAGTCCCATCGGGATCGATTCGCCATGTCAGATCGAGCCAGAACTCGTTTTCCTCCCAAACTTCGCCGGGATTAACGTCGCGTGTGTCTTTGATGTCCTGACCTTCCCGTTGTTTCAAAGCCTTCATTACAGGCTGACGAAAACCGAGCCACTGCGAATCGTGAGTTTCGTATGAATGCAAGTCGTGACGTTCCGAACCGACACCCATCGGCAGTACATAGTCAGCGTAGTACGACGTCTCATTCCAGGTTGGCGTCAGTGCAACGTAGCAGCCGACAAGATCAGGATCGGTCAACATTTCGATCCACGAGAAGCCGTCGGGGTTGGTCCAAACCGGGTTGTAGACACGCGTGAAATACGTGTCGATCTTTGCGCGTCCATCTTTCAAGAAATGCGGCAACAGAAACGACATCTCGTTCATTGAAAGCGGGTACTCGCGCGGCCACGTCGTTTCGTTCCACATCTTCGGATGTGGCGGCGTGTAGATCGGGCGAGGCACAAACTTGTTCCAGGCATTCGGGTAGACGCCACCTTCCGTCGCAATCGCGCCGAGCAAGGCGTTCACGAAGAAAAGACAACGAGCTACTGACCAGCCGCCACTGACGCCCGAAGCAACGCTGCGCCAGTTGTGACTTGAGAACTGTGTGCCTGCGGTAGAAACGAGTTTAGCGATCTCCTCGATGACCTTTGCTTCGACGCCTGACTCCTTGGCCGCAAACTCAAACGTGTATTCCTTGTAGAGCTCCTTGAGCTTTTTCTCGAAATCCGAAAACTCGAAACTCGACTCTTGAGACTCGGAACTTAAATACTCTTTCCAGTTCCACCAGGTCTCAACAAACTCCCGGTTGTAGAGATTGTTCTGGATCAAGTAGTTCGCAATTGCGAGCAGCATTGCCGCCTCAGATCCGGGATAAGGCGCAACCCAGTAGTCAGCATGCGTGGCAGTTGAGGAAAGACGCGTGTCGAAAACGATCAGTTTTGCGCCATTCGCTTTGCCATCGATTATTCGCTGGGCGTGTGGGTTGAAGTAATGGCCCGACTCCAGGTGCGCGCTGATCAGCAGGATTACTTTTGCGTTGGAGTGATCGGGGCTGGGCCGGTCGAGTCCCATCCAGAGTTGATAGCCTTCGCGACTACCAGACGAACAGATGTTGGTGTGTGAGTTGTGGCCATCAACACCCCACGCTGCCAGTATTCGTTCCGTGAAACCATCTTCGCCTGGACGACCAACGTGATACATGATTTCGTTGCGACGTTCTTCGAGGATCGCTTTGCGAATGCGTGCGGCAATCGTGTTGAGCGCTTCGGACCAGGTTGTGCGCTCCCATTTTCCTTCGCCGCGTTTGCCCGCGCGTTTGAGTGGATAAAGAATGCGATCGGGATCGGTTACCTGGTTGAGTGTGGCTGGACCTTTTGCGCAGTTGCGACCACGCGAGCCTGGATGCTCGGGATTGCCTTCGAACTTTTGAATTTCGCCAGTGGCCTTGTCGATGTAAGCCAAGAGACCGCACGCGGATTCGCAGTTGAAGCAGGTAGTGGGGACGAGCGAGTAGTGACGCTCTTTCCGCCGTGGCCAGGCTTGCGAGTCGAGTTCAGTCCAATCGTCCCAGCGTTCTTTCGGAGGGAAGGCCGCGAGATGGATGCGGGACGGGCCCGGATAGAAGGTTTCGTTCCGCGACTCTGTCTCGTCGCGCGATGCGTTCACTTGTTTGTTGTCAGAATTTCCCATCAGTCAGATTTCAATCTGTGTTATCTGCGGATAGATTTATTCGAGCATCTCACTCAAAGCCATCGTCCAGCCTGGCAACGCCGGCTCAGCGTTAGCAACCTCGTCGCTGCCAAAGATGATTGGCTCGGTCGGGTCGCTTGCACGAAAGGCTCGCACAACTTTCTTGCGAAGAACGTCTACATCCCAAACCACCAACGCTCCTGCAGCAAAGTAGTCAGCTCTTTTCAACGCCATTAGTTTTTCGGCGGCAGGTCCGTAATCTTCTGCGCTGCGCACTTCAACTGCAAAGATGGGTGCGCCTTCAAGAAAAAGTCCACCGCGCAACTCGCCCGTATAGAAAGCCGCATCGGGACTGAAAGATCTGCGATGAGGAAGATTGACTATGAAACCAACGTTGTCAGGAAATGCGTAACCACTTCCAGTACGTCGTTCATACTCGCGCAAGCTGACATAGATTTCGCCCGCAGCTCGACCGGGCACACCTCCGGTTGGTGGCATGAGGACCAACTCTCCATTCACTAGTTCTGCTTTGCCGTGTTCAGGGACTCGGTAGAGGTCGTCCACTGTGGCTTCGGTTTTAGTGCTCATAGGAAGAAGTACCTGAATCCAAGTTATCTGTGGATCAATGTCTTCAAGTTAACGATACGCTAAAGCCCATCGGACATCACGCCAGCGGCACGGACTGTCCCGCTTGTACATACGCATTCTCGTAAAGCATCAAGCCAATCAACGCGAGCGGTGCTCCGGCGACACCAAGTGTTGGCGCGATGACTCCCAACAACGCGAGCCAGGGAACAAGACCACCGAGCGCCGACATGATCGTTCCCATCCAGAAGTCGGCCTTGTAACGACCCCATACCATTTCCCAAATCGCCAGGCGAGCGTGCGCCGTTGGATGAGTGACCGAAACTTCTCCCCAGATCATCAACAGGTGAAGCAGACTCGACACGGCGAGTATCCACGTCAGTGATTGATCAATTGGAACGGCTCGACTCGCGAACACCGTCAAGTACATCGACAACGGCAGCAATAGTGCCGAACCAAGCAACAGCGCCTGCACGAACAAGTGAGGTGGCAACAACGGGTTTTGCCACATGTCGCGTGCTTTCGCTTGCGCGAACAAATAAGCCGTGTAGACCGCACTCATTATCGCTAACGGAATACCTGGGAAGAGCAAAACGGTGTGCAACGACTTCCATCCCATCAGACTGCCGAGGAAGTGGAGCGCTAACACCAGGGTGTAACCCGCGATTATGAAAGCACCCTTAACTAACCAGCTGCGCCATTGTGGTCGGGTAAAGATCAGATAAAAGCGTTTGGGATGTTCAAGGTCCCAGAGTAGTAAGCCTCCTGTTATTCCCAGGAAGGCTCCAGAGACAACCGGCGTGGCCCAAACCCACAACGGACTGTCGGAACTCAAGAACCCGAATACCACGAGCAACGCCGCAACGAGATAAACCCCAGAAGCAATGCCTTTCGTCCAAGTGTAAAGGCTGACACGCCAATCCCATGGAATCGAGTGCGCGACGTCGTATGACAACAACGCGGCGGCGGAAGAGTTGGTGTATTGCGGGTTGCCTGAGACGACGTGCTCGGACGTCTCGCGCTGCTCACTCCACATGAAGAGCCCGCCGCCAGGTCGTCGAGCGGCGAGTGGATCCAGTGTCGCTTGATGAGCGCCTTTGTAGAAAAGCTTTGGCAGTGTTTCTTTTTCAGGTCGTCGTACCGATACCGCCTCACGACCGATGATCTGTGACACGTAGGAACTCTCGTCGTTCATATCGCCGATCAGAATCGCCTGGGTTGGACAAACGACAACGCACGCTGGTTCCAATCCGACGTCGATTCGATGGGCGCAGAAGTTACATTTCTCAGCAGAGTGATCTTCGGGATTGATGAAGATGGCATCGTAAGGACACGCCGCCATACAAGCTTTGCATCCGATACAGATCGACTTGTCGAAGTCGACGATCCCGTCTGCGCGCTTGAACATTGCTGTAGTCGGGCATGCAGTCGCGCATGGAGCGTGTGCGCATTGATTACAGCGGGTGACTTGATGCGCGCGACGTGCTTGCGGGAACACGCCAACGTCGACGTGTTTGACGTAGGTACGAGTAACAGAAAGAGGTACGACGTTTTCGGATTTGCATGCGGTAGTGCATGCGTGACAGCCAATGCAGCGTGTGTGGTCAATTACCTTTGCCCACTGAACTGGGCTTGGCGAGTTTTCCATTAGTCAGGCTCCGAATGTGAGCCCTTAATATAGCATCAAGATTTATTTGTCATTGGTCATTTTCCATTTCTCATTTTCCATTTTTGGAGACGCAGCTAGTCCGCGCAGTCGTGGCACGACATTCGTCAAGACTTTTATTGGGGAGCGAGAGTTAAACTATTTCCAAAACTGGAAAATGAGAAATGGAAAATGACCAAGGACAAATAAGCTTTTTCTTATGAACCCGCCTCTGCTGTCGCCTTCCGCTCCAATTTCCCCCACCCAACGACCGGTCCGCGCACAGCCATCGCCACCGATTTGATCATTACGTAGTACATAACTTGTCGATAACAGAAGCGCTGAAGAAATAACCACCACAACAAGCGCCAACGCTCTTTTCTTTCGAGCATGAACGCGAAGCACGCCGAAATCCAATCGATCGCCAGAAACAGCGCATAGTAGAAAAGTACTTGCTGAAGATTAGTCGATGAATAGCCTGTGGGTTGTTGCCAGCGATCCACAGCTGTTGAGGTCAGCGTGTAGATCAGCATCAAGTCCATCACTGGTGAGATCAAGGGAAACAGGATTTGAAAGATCCAAACGTTCGGCATTGCGATGAAACCCAGTGTTCCGTAGCGAGGTCGGAACAGCGCATCAAGATGCTTCCACATGCACTGCAGCGTTCCGTATGCCCAGCGAAACCTTTGACGCGCCAACGTCTTTAATCTGTCCGGCGCTTCTGTCCAGGCAATCGCGCTTTCCTCATAACCTATTTTGTAGCCGAGACGGCGGATTTGGAGTGTCAGATCCTGATCCTCGGCCAGCGTATCTGAAGCGAAGCCGCCCGCTTGTTCAAGCAGATCTCTTCGCCATGCGCCGACAGCTCCAGGCACGACAGTTATGCAGTTGAGACTGGCAAATGCACGCCGGTCCATGTTCTGCGACGTGATGTATTCGAGCGCTTGCCAACGCGTGACGATGTTCATTCGATTGCCAACTTTTGCGTTACCTGCAATGGCACCGATTGTTGGGTCATAGAAACGGTGAGCGAGTGCCCCAATCGTTTGCGAGGCAAAGAGCGTATCAGCATCAAGCGCAACAATGATCTCACCGCGGGCGTGAGTTAATCCCGTATTCAGCGCTGCTGCTTTTCCGGCATTGGAAACGCGGAAGAGTTTTACGCGTTCGTCTTTGCCGAAATTCTCCTGAACGACGCTGCCCGTGTTGTCTTGCGATCCGTCGTCAACAACGATGATTTCATATTTCGAATAGTCCGAAGCCAACAAGCTCTTGATGGTTTTACAGACGACCAATTCTTCGTTGTAGGCAGGAACAATCACCGACACGAAAGGAGCATAATCAATCCCGGAGTGCAGACGCTCGCGACGTCGCGAACGCAGCCATTGGGCAAACGCGAGTGACCCGACGAAGAGGAGTCGACCAAGTCCGAGCAGGATGCCAATCAGGAACATCCATTGCAGCGTCCAGCCACCCGTCGACAGAAAAAAGAAAGCGACCGCATCCGCGCGAGTGAAGACGCGCTGGTTCGCTGGAATCAGCGGCATGACTTGATCTCTTGTAAGCCCGGCGAGATCCGACACGGGGACAAAGCGAAAGCCTTTTGCTCTTAAGTCGTGAATCAACCGCGGTAGCGCTTCGATGGTTGCCGAGCGATCCCCGCCCGAGTCGTGAAGCAAAACGACCTCGCCGCGTGTTTCAGGATTTGAGTCTGCTGCGCGTTCGATCGTTCGACTGACAATCTGATCTGCGGTAACCGGAAGCTGCCAATCGTCCGGATCAATACGAACACCCACCATGATGTAGCCCATTCGCTGTGCGAGGAGCGCTGGTTCAACTTCCTGTGGTTTGTCAGCTTCAGCGTCGCCAAAATATGGTGGGCGGAACAGAACGGTAGAACGTCCGATGATCGACTCGATTAATCGCTGCGTTGCATTCAGCTCGAGTTCGGTAACACGTAAGGGCATTTCACCCAGGTTAGGATGAGTGAAAGTGTGGTTGCCAATTTCGTGACCCTCGTTAACAATTCGTCGTAACAAGTCCGGGTAAGATTGTCCGTTTTTGCCGATTATGAAAAACGTCGCCGGCACATTTTCCTGTTTGAGAATGTCCAGAATTGCCGGCGTCCATCTTGGATCGGGTCCGTCGTCAAAAGTTAAAGCTATTAGTCCTGGTCGATCGCCGGTGCGCTGAACAACATAGGACGACGGCGAAGAAGTTATCTTTTCCGATGTGATGAATCCGGTGTTTGGATCGACCTCTATTGTCCGTTGTCCACTTTGTGGCCGCGACATCACTTTCAGAAGTTCACCATTGCCCTCGAAGTCCACTTCATATCCGTACGTGATCTGCCGCAGAGCGTCGGCAGTCGCATTTTGATTTGTACCGAGGATCGACCAGATTGAGGGGTCTTCGGATCCTAGTCGCCAAATCGCATAACCGGCCGGCTTATATCCGCTCGCAGCTCGCATCTGGTTGTACGCGGTTACCGCGTCCAGGAACCAAACTTTGTGATGTGAGCCGTCTTCTTCGTCGTATTCAAAAAACAGATTCTTGCTGGCAGGATCGAAAGATGGCTGGGCCTCTGACTCCCGAGCGGTAATCAGAGCTTGCTGAAAAGTAACTGTTTCACCTTCCTCCTCGGTGTTGCTCCAGTCGTACCCATAATTCCCAATCGCGACGATGGTCTTGGCTGAATCGAGATCCGCCATGCGCTGGACTAGTGTCTCTTCGAACCATGATTGCGCAGCGACAGGTCCAGCCTCTTTGTTGCCCCAGTGCTGGTCGTACGCCATCAGGATCGAGTAATCAACTGCGGCGTTGTAAGCCTTGTAATTCCATTCGGCATCAGCAAACGGCATGGCCTGGGTCACCAACAGTCCATTCCCCTTAAACACCGAGTGTAGTTCCTGCATGAACGTCAGCAGGTTTGCCTGGGCTGACGCTGGTGGTTCCTCAAAGTCGATGCAGACTCCGCCAAACTTATTGCTTTGGACAAAACTTAAAAGAGAACTAATCAACTGTTGCCGGTGTGTTTCATCGCTCACTGTTCGCGCGAGTAGTGCGCCGTCAAACTTCTCGTTGGCGCTGTTTTGCACCATTGGCAAGATGGTCGTTTGCGGACGGGTCTCGCGAATGAAGTTCAGCGCCTCAACGCCGTTCTGCACATCAGAAACGAGCGGGTCCGAATTGTTGCTGGATGTATCTTGCAGGTGGGCCCACCCCGGAATGACCCAATCGAGATGATCAAGATTGCGTTTCAGGGATTCGTAGCTCGAGTCGTCCCAATTGATATAGAACCCAATTGAGAGGGGACGCGACGTTAGAATTACCGGTTTCGGAAGTGTGGCCGGTGGAGGCGTAATTGCGAGCTGTGATCGTCGTTTACCAGGAACGATACGTTTTAACTTAGCGGTTTCTCGCTGGAGTTCAGCCTGCGCTTTCTTAGCTTTTTGCTCGCTTGGGTTCGCTGGAACGTTCGGCGCCTTTGGTTTGAGATCCAACGAACGCGGCAAACTGTCGAGCTGTCGCAAATTGAAGCTGGGAAGGACTGGATTTGCGAAAACACTGGCAATGAAGATCACTGCAAGTACAGTTGCGCTCACGCCCAGGAACAAGTATGTGCGTTTGACGTGCCGCCAGCGTCGGCCTTCAGGATCGTGAAAGACGGGGGACTCAGAAGATGCCAAGGGCTACTCCAGACTTTGGGGAGATGGATAATCTCTCATTGAGGTGCGTAAGGGTCAAGTCGTTGTAGATTTCCAATTGCCGATTTTCCTTCAGGGTCGTAGTCGTAGTTGATACAAGCGAAGGTACCTTTAAGAAGAAACCACTAACAAAGAAGCGAGCACAAGGCTTCAGAAGAAAATCGGCAATCGGCAATTGGAAATGGACAATAATAAAGCCGTCCACGATTGCTCATGGACGGCTTCGGTAGACTGTTGGGATTGGCCTGGAGCTGACTGTGTGCTTTTCCAGAAAGGAGGAGCACTATGCAGTTTGACAACTGAACCGAAATCCTAACGAGTTAGCTGGTTCAAGAGGTCAGGCCGCAGCCACCTCACTGTGATTAGAACTCATATATTTTTGAATCACCTCCTTTCCAGTGTTGCGACGGATCATAAAGTACAAGTACACGAAAATCAACCGATATTTTTTCCGACCTAAACATCAGATCTCAGATCTCAAATTTCAGATCTCAGCGATTGGTGTCACATGATCTTTGAGCGGTATCGAACATAAGCATTCTGAGATCTGCAATTTGAGATCTGAGATCACCTGGTCCTGACCTCAACTCCACTCGCAAATGTTTTCCATGCGTGCTCGATCCCGAAGAAGTAAGCAAGTTCGCGATAGTCGTCGCAATCGTGAATCACAAAGTCGGCGAGTTTCCCTTTTTCAAGCGAGCCAATCGTATCGCCCCGCTTCAAGCTGTATGCAGCATTAATTGTTGAGGCCGTAATCGCTTCCGCTGGTGTCATCTTCATATGCGTGACTGCCAACGAAAGCACCATCAACATCGAGGGCGTTGGTGAAGAACCGGGATTGAAGTCAGTTGCGAGGATTACAGCAAGACCAGAGTCAATCATCTCGCGCGCTGCCGGGTAATGTGGGGAGCCAAGTGCATAGACTGAACCCGGTAAAAGTATCGGTTGAACGTTCGCAGATTTGAGTGCGGCGATACCTTCAGTGTCAGTGTGTTCCAGGTGATCTGCGGTTACTGCCCCTAACTCGGCGGCTAGTTTCGCGCCACCCGAAAGCGAAAGCTGATCGGCATGCATTCTTAAGCCCAGGCCATTACAACGCGCGGCCGAAAGAATCTTCCACGACTCATCGTTCGTGAAAACTTTGTTCTCACAAAACACGTCGCAGTATTCCGCTAACTGTTCGCGCGCAACTATCGGCAACATCTCATCGATGATCAGTGCGACATAGTCGTCGCGTCGCGTGCGATATTCAGGCGGCACACTATGCGCGCCGAGAAACGTCGGCACATAACGAAGCGGAGTTTCTTCGTCGAGTTTCTTAATTGCCCGCAGAATTTTCAGTTCGTCTTCGAGCGAGAGACCGTAACCAGATTTTGCTTCGACAGTGGTGGTACCGCCGCGTAGAAACCATTTTGCGTATCTCTTTCCCGACACCACCAGGTCATCAAGACTTGCCGCTCGCGTTCGATTTACCGTTGACTGAATTCCACCACCACGCGCGGCAATCTCCTGATACGTAGCGCCACGCGAACGCTCCTCAAACTCGTCGACTCTTGTGCCGGCGAACACCGGATGAGTGTGTGCATCAACAAAGCCGGGAAGAACGACACGACCGCCCGCGTCAACGACATTAGTGTCGTTATCAATGAGGGCGCTAATCTCGCCCCTGGTTCCAACTTTTTCGATCCTTGAATCGTGAACAAACAAAGCGCCGTCGTTAATGATCGACAGATCGCTCATCTCCGTTTCGATTCTTGGACGAGTCGGACCGGCTAGAGTAACGAGTTGCGAACAGTTAATGATTGCAAGTGAACGTGACAACGAAGATCAGCTTTCTTTGTAAAGCGAGGCTCCAGCGATTGCGGCGACGATGTACTCAATCAAACCCCACAACAAACCAATCAGCATCAGATTTCCAGGGACTCCGAAGAGGGTTCCGTTCAGAATACCGGAATAGAAGTAGACGCAGAACCAGCCGATGAAGCCAGCTGCGATTGCCGACTTTGGTCCCGGGCCGAGTCGCGGACGAATCATGGCGTAAATCCAAACGATTATTATCCCTAAGAAAAATGTGAGCACAACGGCGGTTGTAATGAACATTCCGCCTGGGCGCGCGATATTTAGTCGCCGCGCCATGTCTTCCATTTGCTTCACGAAGACGACTTCGTTAAGAAGAAACTCGCCGAGGTTGAGGACCAGTCCCGTAAGAAGTCCACCAAGAAGCACTCGTCCGAAGTTGATGTTGTTCACTTTGAATACCGTGTGGCACAGACTTCAGTCTGTGTTGGTTAAATTCACGAGTCTTGGAAATACATCGACACAGACTGACGGAAGCGCTGAATAAGTAAAAATCCTGTTCGTGTTTGTTCGTGTGACTTCGTGGATCGTTCTATTTGCGGCGGAGGAAGGATCCACGAAATCACACTAAACAACACGAAACGAGGACCTCTTGCACTTAATCAAAAGTCCCGAGGTCTGCGCCACAATGCACTCATCAATCGTTCCTCTTTCCTATCCAATACAGAAACCCGCCAACACCATTTGCCAGCACTACAACCCCAACGATTTTTGCAGCGAAGCTGATACGACTTTCAACTGCGATAATTGGTACGACGGTAAAACCCAGGTAGACGACGGTAACCAGAAAGCCGGATGCGCAAGCGATCTTCAGCCATGCTGGAGAGTGAACACCGAAGGCTTTCATTCCAAATATCGGAATC
>Ga0207691_10001452_pt1 | contig 23600 bp, 19 predicted proteins | sample KBSM13metaG_FD_184327 | JGI IMG/M metagenome (GOLD analysis project Ga0207691, IMG submission 184327) | Miscanthus rhizosphere microbial communities from Kellogg Biological Station, Michigan, USA - KBS M1-3 metaG (SPAdes) (version 2) | ecosystem: Host-associated > Plants > Roots > Rhizosphere >... | reverse complement strand
GAGCGGCTTCGGGTCCTTGGCCTGCGCCGCGAGGCCGATCAGCTTGATCTTGTCGCTCGCGAACGCGTCGATCGATCCCGACTCGAGCATCGCGAGGCCTTCGTTGCCGTCCCTGACCTTCGTGATGTTGGCGTTGATGAGCCGCTGCTTGAGCGCGGCATCGAGACGCTGCTCCGTCGTCGTGCCCGCGATGACGCCGACGTTCTTGCCGTTGAAGTCGGTGAATTTCTGCAGCGCGGTGCCCTTCACGAGGAATCCGCCGCCGTCGAGAAAGATGAGCGACGAGAAATCGACGAGGGCCATGCGAGCCTGCGTCGCCGTCGTGTTCGCGCAATCGATGTCGGCCTTGCCGGAGGCGACCATCTCGACGCGCTCGGCGGCGCTGCCGACGATCCAGTTGATCTTGAGCTCGTCGACGCCGGCGGCCCGGCCCAGCTGGACGACGACGCGCTTGCACAGGTCGATCGAATAGCCGGCGGGCTGCTGCTTCGAGTCGACGAACGAGAACGGGAGCGAGTCGGCCGAGAACGCGATGTTGATTGTCTTCGTCGCTCGCAGCTTCGCGAGCGTGTTGCGCGGCGCGATCGCCGCCGGCGCCTTCGGCGCGCCCTTCTGCGCGGCCGCCTTGGGGGCGGGTGTCTGGCTCGCTGCCGGGGTGGAAACGAGCGCGGCGAGCGTCAACGTCGCAATGGCAGCGAGCGTGGCGATGGCGTGGGTTCTCATGGGCGGCTACCTTTCTGCGGAGGGTGGGCGAAGCGCGCGGCGGCGGTGCCGGGGCGGCGATTGTAGCCTATTCCATTCGGCGGTTTCGCAGGCGGCCGGGGCAACCGCGCGTGCTAAACTGGCCGCATCCTCGCTTTACCCGTCGTGATGCGCCCGATGCGCCTATTTTCTCTCTCGCTGCTCGCCGTCGCACAGATTGCGTTCGCCTTGAGTGCCGCTCTCGTCTCGGGCGGCGCCGACGCGCAGTCGCCGACGCTCAACCGGATCAAGGCCACCGGCACGATCACGTTCGGCTATCGCAACAATGCCGTACCGTTCTCGTATCGGGATCGAGACGGGCCGGTCAAGGGTTACAGCGTCGAGCTCTGCACGCGCGTTGCCGGATCCATTCAGAAGGAGCTCGGGATGAGCGAGCTCAAGATCGAGTGGCTGCCGGTGGAAGCGTCGAACCGCCTCGATTACGTGATCAGCGGCAAGGTCGATGCAGTGTGCGGCACGACGACGATGACGCTCGGACGCATGCAGAAAGTCGATTTCAGCCTGCCCATCTATGTCGACGGCGGCAGCGTCCTCGTGCGCGCCCGATCCAAGCTCACGAAGCTCACCGAGCTTTCGGGCAAGAAGGTGGCCGTCATCGCGGGCACGACGACGGAAGAGGAGCTTGGCCGCGGCCTCGACTCCCGTGGCACGAAAGTGACGCTCGTTCAGGTCAAGACGGCCGCCGAGGGGATGGCGCTGCTCGACAAGGGCTCGGTCGACGGCTATGCGGCCGATCGCGTCGTGCTCGCCTATCTGAAGCTGCGCTCGCCGAATCCCGATGCTTACGCGTTCGTCGCCGGCGATTTTTCGTACGAGCCGTTCGGACTGCCGATGCGCCGCGACGATCCCGACTTCAAGCTGGCCGTCAACCGGGCGCTCGCGGGCATATACCGCAGCGGCGACATCGACCCCATCTTTCAGCGCTGGCTCGGCGCACTCGGCGTCCCGGGACCGCTCTTGCACGCCATGTTCTATCTGAGCGCCATTCCCGAGTAAGCGGAGCGAGCCTAAATGCCACGCCCGTCATCGAGACATCTGTTGCTCTTCCTCCTCGCGGGCGTCCTGATGGCCCCGGCGATGTTGCCAACCGTCGGCAGCGCGCAAACGGCGAAGAGCACCGATGCGCCGGATTGCACGAGTTTTCCATGCGGCCGCGTCGAAACCATTCGCCAGGTGACCGTGAAGCAGCCATGGACGCCGCTCGGCGGTGGCGCTTCGGCGAGCCCCGGCGAATACAACGGCAGGACGCAGACGGCATTCCAGATCGGCCCCGGGCTGTCGAACCAGGGGATCGTGATCCTCGGCGCCGCCGGGGGCGCCGATTATCAGAAGCGGCCGAACGCGTACGATCAGCCTCGCTGGGAAGTGACGATCAAGCTCGACAACGGCCAGAAGCGCGTCGTCACCGTGGCGTACGAGCCGTTCGTCCGCGAAGGCGAGCGCGTGCGCGTCGCCGGCACGGCGCTCGAGCTCGTCGAATAGCGTCCCGGCGACGACCGGTCACCCGCTGCGAATCCTCCTGTGGAATACGCCCGGCGGTGTTGAGACGGGCGCGGTGAACAACCCCTGAGTTTGCTGGCATGGCAGCGCTTGCGATCAGCGACACTCCCGATGGTCGGCGCACCCTCGTTTTGTCGGGCCGGCTCGACGCGACGACGTTGCCGGGCCTGTGGGATGCCGCGCGGCGGGCCGCGGCGGACGTTCCGCGCGTGCCCATCGTGATCGATGCGAGCAAGGTCGAGTACTGCGACGGCGCCGGAGTCGCCTTGTTCGTCGACCTCCTGCGCCAGCCGCGCGAGGGCAAGATCGAGGTCGCGAACCTCGCGCCGACATATGCGGCGCTGCTGAAGCAGTTCGATCCGGAGATGCTCGCGCACGACCTCGATCCCGAGGTCAAGCGGCGACCGGCGGTCGAGGAGTTGGGCTTCGCCGCGTTCGTCGTCTGGCGCGACGTCCGCACGCAGCTCGAATTCATCGGCGAAACCGTCGCGGCAATCGGCTTTGCGATCCGTCACCCGCGCACTGTGCGCTGGAAGGACGTGTTTCGAATCTGCGAGCAGGTCGGCGCCGACGCGCTGCCCATCGTCGCCTTGATCTCGTTCCTGCTCGGAATGATTCTCGCCTTCCAGTCGGCCGTGCCGATGAAGCGCTTCGGCGCCGAGATCTTCGTCGCCGACCTGATCGGCCTCTCGATGCTGCGCGAGCTCGGGCCGCTGATGACGGCGATCCTGCTTGCCGGGCGCTCGGGCGCCGCGTTCGCAGCGGAGATCGGCACGATGCGCGTCAACCAGGAAGTCGACGCGCTGACGACGATGGGCTTGAGCCCGGTTCGTTTCCTCGTCACGCCGCGTATCCTCGCCGCGCTGTTCATGACCCCGCTGCTCGTCTTGTTCTCCGATCTGATTGGCATGGTCGGTGGCGCGTTCACGATGCAGTCGTTCTCGATTCCCATCGTTGCATTCCTGAAGGAGATCGACAGCGCGGTGACGATGACCGATTTCCTGGCCGGGTTCGTCAAGTCGTTCGTATTTGCCGTGCTCATCGCCGGCGTCGGCTGCCTTCGCGGCCTCCAGACGCGGGCCGGCGCATCCGCCGTCGGCGACGCGGCGACGCGCGCGGTCGTTACCGGGATCATCCTCCTCGTGGTAGTCGACGGACTCTTCGCCGTGGCCTACTACATGCTGGATATATGAGCGCCCAGGTATGAGCCCCCACGCTCGCGAAGACGCATCGCTCGCTGCCCCCCGAGGGGGCGCAGTCAGTCCCTCGGGGCGGCCCTTCGGGACTGAGGCATGAGCCCCACGCTCGCGAAGACGCATCGCTCGCTGCCCCCCGAGGGGGCGCAGTCAGTCCCTCGGGGCGGCCCTTCGGGACTGAGGCATGAGCCCCCACGCTCGCGACGCATCGCTCGCTGCCCCCCGAGGGGGCGCAGTCAGTCCCTCGGGGCGGCCCTTCGGGACTGAGGTATGAGCCCCCACGCTCGCGAAGGCGCATCGCTCGCTGTCCCCCGAGGGGGCGCAGTCAGTCCCTCGGGGCGGCCCTTCGGGACTGAGGGATGAGCCCCCACGCTCGCGAAGACGCATCGCTCGCTGCCCCCCGAGGGGGCGCAGTCAGTCCGGACGATGCATCGGTCGGTGACGTCATCATCCGCGTCGAGCACGTCGACGCGGGCTACGAGACCGTCCAGCTCCTCGACGACGTTAACTTCGTCGTGCGCCGCGGCGAGGTGTTCGGCATCCTCGGCGGCTCGGGCGGCGGAAAGAGCACGCTGATGAAGCACATGATCGGGCTCAATCCGCCGCTCGCGGGGCACATCTACATCGAGGGAGAAGACATCGTGACCGCCGGCGAGCGCGAGCTCGAGCGGATCCAGCGCCGGTTCGGCGTGATGTACCAATCCGGCGCGCTGTTCGGCTCGATGACGCTGCTCGAGAACGTGCGGCTGCCGCTCGAGGTTTACACCGAGCTTCCGGACGACGCGATCGACCTCGTCGCCCGGATGAAGCTCGAGCTCGTGGGTCTGGAGGCCTTCACCGGGCACATGCCGGCGGAGCTCTCCGGTGGGATGCAGAAGCGTGCCGGCATCGCGCGAGCGATGGCGCTCGACCCGTCGATCCTGTTCCTGGACGAGCCTTCTTCGGGACTCGATCCCATCACCGCGGCGTCGCTCGACGCCACCATCCGCCGCCTGTCGCAGAACCTGGACGTCACGTTCGTCATCGTGACGCATGACCTCGGCAGCGTGTTCGTCGCGATGGACCGCGTGATCTTGCTCGACCGCAAGGCGCGAGGCATCATCGCCGAGGGCGATCCGCGCCGCCTGCGCGACGAGATCACCGATCCCCGAGTCCGCGCGTTCTTCCGCCGCGAGGCGGAGCTCGTCGGTTCCTAGAACGCCATGAGCGCCCGACCCGTCCCAATGCCAATTGCCCCGCAGCCCGAAGTGCGGAGGGTAGTCCAGTGAGCCTCAAAGCCAACTACTTCAAGCTGGGACTGTTCGTGGTGGGCGCCGTCGTCGCCGGCATCATCGTGATCATCGTGATCGGCTCCGGCCGCTGGCTCCAGCCCCGGCTGTCGATCGAGACGTACTTCAACGAATCGGTGCAGGGCCTCGACGTGGGATCGAAGCTCAAGTATCGCGGCGTCGTCATCGGCGAAGTGACGCGAATCGGCTTCACCTACGTCAAATACCAGCAGGACCGGCCGATGCAGCAGCGGGCGCGCTATGTGCTGGTCGAGGCGCAGATCCAGCCCAAGCTGCTGGGCGGCCGCGCGGCGGGCGCCGGCGACCTCTCCGACCAGAAGACCGCGGACCTCGAGATCGAGCGCGGCTTGCGGATGCGTCTTGCGCCGCAGGGCATCACGGGGACGAGCTATCTCGAGATCGATTACGTCGAGCCTCCACCGGCGGTGCTGGCGATCGACTGGGTTCCGGCCTCCATCTACATTCCCAGCGCGCCGTCGGCGTTCACGACGGTCGTCAATGCCGTCACCGACATCCTGACGCGGCTCCACAATGCGGACATCGAGGGCACGATCGCGAACCTCAACACGCTCCTCAAAACCACCACCGACAAGGTGGCGGCCATTGATACGAAGAGCATCTCGCAGCGTGCCGACCGCGTGCTCGCGAAGATGGAGACCTCGCTCGATAATCTCGCGACGAAGCAGCTGTCCGACCGCGGCGTTGCGCTGCTCGACGAGCTGCGCGCGACCAACGCCGAGCTCAAGAAGACGGTGTCCAGCCCGGCGCTGCAGAAGCTGCCCTACGACGCAGCGGCGGCGCTCGCGCGGGTCCAGGCGATCCTCAATGATCCCAACGTCAACGCTTCGCTCGCGCATCTGTCGCAGACGCTTACGAGGATTGACCGGATCGTCGGCGGGGGCGAGGCGGACTTGTCCGTGACGTTCGACAATCTGCGCCAGATCACCGACAACCTGCGCGATCTCACCGAAGAGAGCAAACGCTATCCCGCCAACGTAATCTTCGGACAGCCGCCGAAGCCGCCGGAGAACATCCGATGAACCCGCCGCTTTCGTCCTTTCGCCCCCGTATCGCTCGCGCACTTGCGCTCGTGACAATGGCGCTCGTGGCTACCTCGATGGTCGCTTGCTCGTTGTCGCGCGAGTCGGTCGCGAAGCGCACGTTCCTGCTCGAGCCCACGCCGCCGCCGATGGCCACGGTGCAGAAGCTCACGTCGTTGCGCGTGGGCCTCGTCAACGTCGCCGCCCCGTACCGCGGCAAGGCGTTCGTCTACCGGCAGGGCGAGCTCAAGTACGAAGCGGACTTCTACAGCGAGTTCTTCGTGTCGCCCGCGGCGATGCTGTCGGAGGTGACGGCGCGTGCCCTCTCTGCGGCGAACGTGTTCCGCCGCACCGTTCCACCCGGCGCCAGCGACCCGGCCGACTACGTGCTCGACGGCTTCGCGTCCGAGCTCTACGGCGACATGCGGGAACCGGCAAAGCCCGTCGCAGCCGTGGCGATTACCTATTACCTGTCGCCGTCGAATGCGTTGTCGCCGAACGTGGTCTGGACGCGGGAATATCGGCAGCGCGCTCCCGCGGCTGCCGCGACGCCCGACGCCTTTGCCCAGGCGATGAACGTTGCGTTGTCGGCGATCCTTGCGGATCTCGCACGCGACCTCGCAGCCGCGGAGCTGGCGAAGTAGCGCTCGGCGGGCAGACCAAGCGAAGGGCCTGCGGGCTTCATACTAAGGCGCCGGCAGGCACCTCGCTCCTTCTGCCGCGCGCCGGGCTCTGCCGACGCTTGTCAGAACACGGGCTGCTTCTCGATCCGCTGCTCGAGCGGCGCCCGCACTTCGGTCGTGGTCATGCCGTCCGCCGTCGTGACCCAGCCGCCGCCCATCGCCTTGTAGATGTTCGCCGCCGATGAGTACACCGACGCGCGCACCGACGCGAGCGTTAGCTCGGCAGGGAAGAGCGACTGCTCGGCCTGCAGCACCGTGGTATAGCTCGTATAGCCGCCGTCGTACTGGAGCCGTGCGAGACGCGCGTAGTCCTTGAGCGCGGCCACGAGGCGCTGCTGCGCCCCGAGCTGGTCCTTGAGCTTGGCGTTCGCGACGAGCGAGTTGTCGACGTCGGCGAACGCGTTCTGGATCGAGTACTGGTAGTTGTATAGCGCCGCGCCCTGCGACGCTTCCGCTTGCGCGACCTGGCCGCTGACGGCGCCGAAGGTGAAGATCGGCCCGACGATCTGTCCCGTGTAATTCCACACGCGCGAGGGCCCCGAGAACAGGCTCGAAAGCTGCGCGCTCGAGCCGCCGAACGCGCCCGTCAGTGAAATCGTCGGGAAATAAAGCGCGCGCGCCGCGCCGATTTGCGCATTCGCCGCGATCAGCGTCTGCTCCGACTGCAGAAGGTCGGGGCGGCGCGCGAGGAGCTGCGAGGGCACGCCGGCCGGCACCGCGGGAAGCGCGAGATCGTAGATCGACTTTCCGCGCGAGATCGGCCCGGGATTCTTGCCGAGCAGGATGGAGAGCGCGTTCTCGGTCTGCGCAATTTGCGATTCTATCTGCGGAATCTGCGCCGCCGCCGTCTCGTATTGCGACTGGACCTGGGCAACCGTCATCTGCGACGTCTGCCCGTATTGGAACTGCAGGTCGTAGAGCTTCACCGACTGGCCGTACGCGTCGAGCGTGCGGTTTGCGATCACGAGCTGCTCGTCGAGGCCGCGCAGCGTAAGGTAATTGGTGGCAACCGACGCCACGAGCGACAGGATCACGCCCCGCCGCGCTTCGTCGGTCGCAAACAGGTTGGCGCGCGCCGATTCGCTCAGGCGCTGGATACGACCCCACAGATCGAGCTCCCAGCTCGCGGTGAGGAGCGCCTGGTAGGCGGTTTGGGGATTGGGAATGGCGTTGACGACCGGAGTCGCACCGGACTCCGTCACGCGCAGCCGCTCCGCCGTTCCGGCATACCCGACCTGCGGAAAGAGCCCGGAGCGCGTCTGCGTGAAGACGCCGGCCGCCTGCTCGACATTAGCCGCCGCCACCTTCACGTTCGAATTGTTGGCAAGCGCCGTTGCGATCAGCTGGTCGAGCACCGGATCGCCGAACTGCTTCCACCATTCGGTGTTCGCCGTCTCCGCGACGCTTTTGGGCTCGAAGCGGAAGTCCGCAGGCACATCGACGGCCGGACGCGTGTAGTCGGGTCCCTGCACGCAGCCGGAAACGATCGCGGCGATCGCGAGCGTCGAGGCGGCACGACGCAGCGGAGCCACGCTAATCGCCCTCGTGCGGCGCCGGCGCCGGCGCCGGTGGAGGCACGACCGCGGGGGTGGCAGGACGCGGCTCGGGCCGCGGCTCGTGCTTCTCCGCTTTCTGCTCGCCGCGCTCCTTGAGCTTGTCGAAGATGTAGAAGAACAGGGGCACGTACAGCATGGCAAGCGTCGTTTCGCCGAGCATGCCCCCGATGATTCCGGTGCCGATCGAGTGACGCGCGTTGGCGCCGGCGCCGACGGCGATCGCGAGCGGAAGGCAGCCGATGGCGAATGCGAGTGACGTCATGATGATCGGCCGCAACCGCTGTTCGCCGGCGAGCACCGTCGCCTCCATGATTGATTTCCCCTGCTTGCGGAAGTCGACGGCGGCCGAAACGCGCAGCACCGCGTTCTTGGCCCCCAACCCGATCAGCACGAGGAGGCCGATCTGGAAGTAGACGTCGTTGTCGAGGCCGCGCAAATGGTTGGTGAGAAGCGCCCCGAGAATCCCGAACGGCACCGCCGTCATCACGGCGCCGGGCAGCGTCCACGACTCGTACTGCGCGGCGAGGACGAGAAACACGATGATGAGGCCGAAGACGAATGCGATGCCCGACGTGCCGCCGGACTTCTTCTCCTCGAACGCGAGCCCCGACCACGCGAACGTGTAGCCGGGGGGCAGCACCTCTTTCGCCACTGACTCCATCGTCGCGATCGCGTCGCCCGAGCTGTAGCCCGTGGCGGCGCTGCCGATGATCTTCGCGGCGGTGAAGCCGTTGAAGTGCGGCAAAAGATCGGGGCCTGCCGTCCATTGCGTGGTGACGACCGACGACAGCGGCACCATCTGGTTCTGGCTGTTGCGGGTGTAGAGGCGCGTCAGATCCTCCGGATTCTGCCGGAACGGCGCATCGGACTGCATGACGACCCACCAGACGTTCGAGAACAGGTTGTACTGGCTCACGGTCAGTGAGCCGAACTGCGCCTGGATCGCGCTGTAGACGTCCTGGATCGGGATGCCGAGGAGCTGCGTCTTGTCGCGGTCGACGTTCGCACGGAGCTGTTGCGTCGAGGCGGAGTAGGTGGTCGCGAGCCCCGTCAATTCCGGCTGTGCGCGCGCCTTGCGCAGGAAGTCCTGCATGACCCCGTCGAGCGCAACGGGATCGCCCGTCCCGGTGTCCTGGATCCAGAACTCGAAGCCGCCGGTCGTGCCGATGCCGGGGATCGCCGGCGGCGCGATCGGCAGCACGACCGCCTCGTCGATCTTCCGCGCTTCGGCAAAGAACCCCTGCAGGATCGCCCGCGCGTTCTGCTGCTTCGCCGTGTCGACGTTCTTGTAGCGCTCCTCGAAATCAGAAAACGTGATGAAGAGCGTCGCCGCATTCGTCTTGAACCCGCCGTCGAGCAGGCTGTAGCCGGTGACGACGGTGCGCGTGGCAACGCCCGGCAGCTTCCTGAAGATCTCGTCGGCGCGCGCGGAGATCTCCTGCGTCCGCGACAGGCTCGCCGCCTGCGGCATGATGATTGCCGACATCGCGTAGCCCTGGTCCTCATTGGGAACGAAGCTCGTCGGGATGATCTTGAACAGGTACGCGATCGAGCCGAGGAAAACGACGAGCAGCACCAGCGCGATCGCCATGCGCTTGATCGTATGATCGACGGCGACGCCAAACGCCTGCGTCAGCCGGTCGACCTGGCGGTTGAACCACGCGAAGAAGCCGCGCGTAGGCGGGGGATTGTGCTTGAGCATCACCGCGCACATCGCCGGCGTCAGCGTGAGCGCGATGAAACCGGACACGGACACCGAGATGACGATCGTGATCGCGAACTGCTTGTAGAGCTGGCCCGTCGTGCCCGGAAGGAAGGCCGCCGGAATGAATACCGAGCACATGACGAGCACGACAGCCACGAGCGAGCTTGCGATCTCATCCATGGACTTGATCGTCGCGTCCTTCGGACCGAGGTGATGCTGGTGCATGTTGCGCTCGACGTTCTCGACCACGACGATCGCGTCGTCGACGACCATGCCGATCGCGAGCACCAGGCCAAACAGCGTCAGCAGATTGATCGAGAAGCCGAGCGCCAGCATCCCCGCGAACGTCGCGATCAGCGCGACGCAAATCGCGATCGCGCAAATGATCGTCGTGCGAAAGCTCTGCAGGAACAGGTAGACGACGAGCACCACGAGCGCGATCGCCTCGAACAGCGTCTTGACGACCTCCTTGATCGACAGCCGGACGAAGTCGTTGGTGTCGAGCGAGACCACGTAGTCCATTCCGTCGGGAAAGCTCGCCTTCATTTCCTCCATCGTCTGGCGGACGGCTTTCGACACCTGCAAGCCGTTCGCGCCCGGCTGCTGATAGACGGCGATCACGGTGGCCGGGACGGCGTTAAGCTTGCTGTCGACGATGTATTGTTGAAGCCCGATCTCGGCGCGGGCCACGTCGCCGACGCGCACGAGCGCGCTGCCGTCCTGCGCAGCGCGCAGGATGATGGCCTCGTACTGGCGGGGGTCCGTGTACTGCGGCTGCGTGATCACCGGAAACGTGAGCTCGACCTTGCCGGCGTTGGGCTGCTGGCCGATCTGCCCGGCGCCGAACAGCTGGTTCTGCTGGCTGATCGCGTTCGCGATGTCCGATGTCGTGATGCCGAGCGAGGCCATGCGGTCGGGATTCATCCAGACCCGCATCGCCTGGTTCGGCACGCCGAGGATCTGCGCTTGCCCCGCGCCGTTGACGCGCTTCAGCGCGTCGAGAACGTACACGTTCGCGTAGTTCGCGATGTAGTTCGCGCTGTAGCGATCGTTCTTCGCATAGACCGCGACCAGCATCATGATCGACGACGACTTCTTCTGCACGTTGACGCCCTGCTGCACGACCGCGGACGGCAGCTGCGGCACCGCGAGGTTCACGCGGTTCTGCACCTGCACCTGGGCGATGTCGGGGTCCGTGTCGAGCGAAAAGTACACCGTCATCGTGAGCTGGCCGGTCGAGCTCGACGTCGACGACATGTACAGCATCTTGTCGACGCCGTTGATCTGCTGCTCGATCGGCGAGGCGACCGAGTCGGCGAGCGTCTTCGAGTCGGCGCCGGGATAAGTCGCGCTGACCGTGACCTGCACCGGCGTGATCGTCGGATACTGCGCGACCGGCAGCAGCAGCATCGACACGCCTCCGGCGAGCGCGATGATGATGGCGACGACGGCGGCGAAGATCGGCCGCTCGATGAAGAACCGCGAGAACATGACGTTGCAGCCTAGCTCTTGACCACGAGGTCGACGCGCCGCGCCTGGTCGTCGCTGTCGCTGCCGGTGGCATTTGCGGGCGGCGCCACCTTGAGGCGCCGCTCATCTACCCCGAGCTTGACGAGCGCATCCCGCGTGGCCTGCGCGCGGCGTTTCGCGAGGTCGACGTTAGCGGCCGCGTTGCCGCTCTTGTCGGCGTATCCGGTAATCACGATTTCCGTGCCGATGCCGACGTACGCGGCGGCGGCGATGCGAAGCGCGCGCTGCGCCGGAGTGTCGAGCGTCGAAGATTTCGGCGCGAAATAGATCGAGACGCTCGGCGGCGCCGCTGCCGTTGCGGTCGCCGAACCCGGCGACGGCGATGACGCGCCTTTTGCCACGGAGGCGGCCGACGCCGTAGCATTGGTCTCCGCTGCCTGTGCGACCTTCGGCGCGGGCGTTGCCGGCGGCACGTACGCGGACGCTTTCACCGATGCGCCCGGCGTGAGACGGATGCCGCCGTCGACGACGACTCGGTCGCCGCTGTCGAGCCCCTCGGAGATGAACCAGCTGTCGCCTTTCCATTCGCCGACGACGATCGGGCGCAGCTCCGCCTGGCTGTCCTTATTGATCACCCAAACGAAATGGCTTTTCGCGCTCTGCTGCACCGCGCGCTGCGGCACCGTTATGGCGTTCGGGCGGATCGCACCTTTCAAGCGCACGCGGACGTACTGGTTCGGGCGCAGCACGCCCTCGGGGTTCCGCACCGTGGCCCGAAGGAGGAATGTGCCGGTCGTCGGGTTGTACGACGGATCGGCGAAGGTGATCTGCCCCGTGTACGGAAAAAGGTTGCCGTCGACCATCTCGACCTCGACGATGAACCGTCCGCCTTCCGGCAGCCTGAGCGAGCCGGAACGCACGTCGTTGCGGATCCGCTCGAGCTCGTTCTCGGAGATGCTGAAGTTGATCCACATCGGCGTCAGCACCGAGACGGTCGTCAACTGCGCGTTCTGCGGATTCAGATACGTGCCGTTGGCGACGACCGCATAGCTCGACACGCCTTCGACCGGCGAGCGGATGGTCGTGTAGGAGAGATTGAGCTGCGCCGTCGTGAGGTCGGCCTTCGCCTGCTCGACGGCAGCTTGGGTCTGCGCGTACTGGCCCGTCGCGTCGTCCAGGTCCTTCTGCGACAGCGCGTTTTGTGCAGCGAGCGGCTTGGTACGGTCGAGGTTCTGCTTCGCGACCTGCATCGCCGCCTGCTGCCGGGCGAGCGCGGCGTTCGCTGCGTCGACCTGCGCCTGGAACGGCTTCTGGTCCATCTGGAACAGGATCTGTCCCGACTTCACGACGCTGCCTTCGACGTACGTCCGCTGGTCGAGCCAGCCGGCCACTCGCGCCTGGATGTTGACGGCCTGCGAGCTTTGAGTCTGCGCGACGTAGAGCGCGGTGACGGGCACGTCCTTGCGCTCGACGGTCACGACCTTCACTTCGGGCGTCGCCTTTTCGGGCGCCTTCGGCGCCTCGCGTCCGCAGCCTGCGACGAGGGCCAGTGCCACAACCGGCGCGAGGCCGAGCGTGCGCACGGCGCGAGACGTCAGGAACGAAGGCATCGCGGTTTCTCCGAGAAAGGCGAGCAACGACGATTTGGTTCGGGCGCGAAGTCCGCGCATTTTCTCCCGGCGCGGAGTCTGCGCATTTTCTCGCGGCCCGACGTGGCTTGTCGACGCCGGACGCCGCGCACTGGCAGGCGACCGCGTCAGCGTCGCAGGCTCGATGCGTCGCTCGTCTTCGTGGCAGGAGGCGACGCGGGCTCGAAGCTGCCGCCCAATGCGAGATGCAGGTTGACGCGCTGCACGAGCCGGTCCGATTGCACACGCAGGAGCGAGATGCGCGCGTTGTAGACCGCGATCTGCTGCTGCTGCACTGACGACAGATCGATCGTGCCGACACGGAACTTGATGTTCGAGAGCTCGAGCGCGCGCTCGTTCTCGCGCACGGCGCGCACGAGGATCTGCTCGCGCTCGCGTGCGGTGGTGCCGGCGGCGAGCGCGCCTTCCACTTCGCCGAACACGCGGATCCCGAGCTTGCCGTATTCGGCGATCGCCGCCTGCTGCTCGGCGGTGCGCACGTCGACTTGAGCTTGCAGCAGGCCGCCGAGGAACAGCGGCTGCACCAGCCCGGCGCCGAAGCTCATGACCGGGTTGTTGCGCTCCTGCAGCACGAAGAGAGTCGAGTCGAGCGAGGTCACGTTGCCGACCAGCGTGATCCGCGGCAACCGTGCGGCCTTCGCTTCCTCGGTGCGATAGAAGGCCGCCGCGACGCGCCGCTCGGCTGCGACGACGTCGGGCCGCCGCTCCAGGAGCTCCGACGGCAGCCCCGAGGGAATCTCGCCCGGCCACGCGGGAAGCCCCGCCGCGACCGCGACGGACGAGGCCGGATAGCGGCCGACGAGCATTTCGAGCGCGCGCAGCGCGTTCGCATACGCGAGGTCGAGGCTCTTCACGGTATCGCGCAATGCTTCGACGCTCGCCTGCGCGGTCGCGACGGCGTACTCGTCTCCGCTGCCCACGCGGAGCCGGTCGCGCGCGAGCGAAGCGAGGTCTTCGGCGGCTCGCAGCGTGGCCTCTGCCTGCGCCTTCTGCAGCCGCGCTTCTATGGCCAGGATCCATGCCTTCGCGACCAGCGCCGCGATCGATTGCCGCGCGTATTCGGCATCGAGCCCGGTTGCCTCGTATTGCAGCTCGGTCGACCGCACGAGGGAGCGCACGCGGCCCCACAGGTCGAGCTCCCACGCGGCGAACAGGCCGATGCCGCGCAAGCCGGACGAGTCCCCGCTCATCTTGCCGCCGCCGCGCGCGACCGCGTTGACTTGCGGCCACAGTGGAGACTCGGCGCCGGCGAGATAAGCGGCTGCGGCGTCGACGCGCGCCGCGGCGATGCGCAGGTCGGCGTTGTAGGCGACGGCCTCGATGACGAGTGCGTCGAGCTGGGGCTCGCGGAACGTGGCGAGCCAATCATCGGCGACGCTGCCCGCGCCGGCGCCTGGGGCGGCCCATTGCGCAGGCGCCCTTACGTTCGGGAGCGCCTCCTTCACCACGTCGTCGCGGGACGGTTGCGGTGCGAGCGCGCAGGCGGACAGCGCGAGCGGCACCACGAGGGCTAACGTGCGGCCGGCGCGCATCGCATCAGTGCAGCTTCAGCACTAGGTAGTTCATATACGAACCGACGCGCAGAATGACTTTGCGCAGGATGTGCAGCGCCGCCGCGTGGTCGGTATAGATGGCCGCGTCGCCGGCGGCGCCCGCCGCGAGGAACAGCTCCTTGTCGCGCTCCGCCATGTCGAACTTCACGGCGAAGCGCTGCGCCGGCGCGGTGAGCACGCCTGTCATCGGCAGCGCCCCGCTTGCTTGCACCTGACCCGCGCCCGATGCCCAGACGATCGAGTTGACTGTGCCCTTGATGATCCGCCCCGGGTACGTATCGAGAGCGAACTCCGCTTCGTTGCCCGGCTCCACCTGATGAAGCTCGTTCTGCCGGTAGAGCGCGATCACGGTGCCCGTCGTCTCGACGAGCGTCAGCACGGGCGCCACCGGCAGCGCGGCGACGAATCCGCCGGGCCGCAGCTGGAGGTTGACGACGTAACAGTCGCAAGGCGAGCGCGTCGTTGTCTGGTCGAGGTCCCACTTCGCGCTTTCGAGCTGCGCGCGAATCTGCGCGACTTGCGCATACTCGCCGTTCACGTTCGCGCCGAGCCTCTGCTGCACCTGCGCCTGGCCGGCGACCGCCTGCTGCTCTCCCGCGCGCGCCTGCGATTCGGAGCTCCTCGCGGCGGCGAGCTGCTGGTTCAGGTCGGCGAGGTTCGTCTCGGCCTGCTCCAGATCGAACTTCGTGCCGGCGCCGGACGCCGCCAGCTCGCGATATTGCGCGACGCGCCTTCGCGCGAGCTCGATCCTTGCGGAAATCTCGGCCGATCGCGCCCCCGCCTGCTCGATCGCGCCTTTTGTTTCAGTCACCTTCGCCTGCGCGCCCTTGTACGACTCCTGGAGCTCCTTCTGCGATCCGATCGCGTTGGCGAGTTGCGCCTGCAGCGTGTTCACCTGCAGCTGGTACGGGGTCGGGTCGATACGAAACAGCACGTCGCCCTTCTTGACCGGCCGGTTACCCTCCTCGATCGGAACTTCGATCACGCGGCCGCGGACCTGGGAGACGATCGGCACCGTGAAGCGGAAGACGCGAAGATCGGCCGACGAAGGGGCGACGACGTTGAGCGTCAGGATCATCACGGTCAGCGCGACGATCGGAATGATGACGACGGTGACCTGCGAATAGATGTTCCACGGCAGCCACTTGAACTTGATGAAGATCAGCCAGACGAAGAACGAATAGATGCCGAGGAGCAGGATATCCATTACGCCGTGCCTCCGGGGCGAGGCGGCGGCGCGGACGGCAGCGCGGCCGCGGGCTCGGCGCTCGTGGCGGCATGGGTTGCGGCAAGTTGCAGGAGGTCGGCCCGAAGCTGCCGCAATTGCGGCGGCAGCGCGCCGCGCGCCGCCATGTTGTCGAGCTCCGATCGCAGGTGCGCGAGCTCATCGGCGAGCAGCGTTCCCGCCCTCGCCTTTTCGCCCATCTCGAGGTGCCACTCATCGCCCTTGTCGGTGCCGTAAGCGACGCGATACGCGACAGGCTTCGTGAACGCCCACAGCCAGGCGAGCGGCCACAGCAGTCCACCGAACACGAGCGAAAGCAAACACAGCGTCTGGATGGCCGCGGTCTGCGGATGGTGGCGCTTTTCCGCGAGTCGCTCGGGCAGCACGTGCACGAGCCAGAACGCGACGATGACCACGATCGGCACGACGATCAGCACGACGATCGCTATCCAGTCGGCGGCGGTGTCGAGCGCGTCGCCGGAGAGGAACGAGGCGCGGGCGGGCGTGCAGAAGATCGAAAGCAGAACGGGCGCGATCCTGCGACGCCAAAGACGGGTGTGGGTGAACATGGCCTCGACGATGGTAACGCGACGAGTAAATTGTACCGTAGCGTAGACGCGCGCCAGCACATTCGGGGCGTGACGCGGCGCTGGCGCAGTAGAATTTGTGCAGCGACAACACCATCCGCGTGGCGATCGATGATGGCACGTGCTCACTTCGGAGGCGGAAACGAATGTCGGGACCTGCAGATTTCTACGTTTCCGAGACGCTGCGGAGCGGCCTTGCGGTGACGGTCCGGGCGCTCAAGCCTGGCGATCGCAACAAGATCGAGCGCGCAGTCCGTGGGCTCGACCGCGAATCGATCTACACCCGGCTCTTCACCTACCGGACGGAGCTGACGGAATCGGGCCTCGAGCGAATTATGCGTTTCGATCCGGATAGCGAAGTGGTGCTGATCGTGACAATCGGCGAAGGCGCGGGCGAGACGGTGATCGGCTCCGGCCGCTACGTCGTTTCCCTGGCGGCAGCCGGCGCTCGCAGCGCCGAAGTCGCGTTCGTGGTCGAGGAGGATTACCACGGCCAGGGCATCGCGGGACGGCTGTTGCGGCACCTCGCCGGCGTCGGCCGCTCGCAAGGCATCGCGCGGTTCGAAGCGAGCGTGCTGCCACGGAACAAGTCCATGTTGTCGGTGTTCGCGCGAAGCGGCCTGCCGATGGAGAAGAGGATCGTGGACGGCGAAGTTCACGTCACGCTGACGCTCTAGCACCCTTCGCCGCTCGGTTGCGCTCCCGTCCGCCGCCGTTGCGCCCCCGCCGCCGCTCGGTCGTCCCTCACGCTGCGAATTTCGGACCGATCAGGTTCTCGAAGGAGAATACCTCGTCCCACTTCGCCTGCGTCAGCAGCTTCCGTTCCTTCACGACGATCTCGTGGAGGCTCTTGCCGGTCTCGTAGCCTTCGCGCGCGATCTCCGCGCATTGCTTGTAGCCGAGGGAGGGCTTGAGCAGCGTGACGATGCCGAGCGAGTTCAGCACCATGTCGCGCGTGCGCTCGGCGTTTGCGGTGATTCCGTCGATGCAGTGCGTGCGCAGCGTGGTGACGGCATTCTCCATCGTCGCGATCGACGTGAAGAGCGCGAAGGTGATCACCGGCTCCATCACGTTGAGCTGGAGCTGCCCGGCGGAGGCCGCGAGCGTGACCGTGAGGTCGAGACCGATGACGAGAAAGCCGACCTGATTCACGACTTCCGGAATCACCGGATTTACTTTCCCCGGCATGATCGAGCTCCCCGGCTGCATCTGCGGCAGGTTGATCTCGTTGAAGCCGCAGCGCGGGCCCGACGCGAGCATGCGCAGGTCGTTGCATATCTTCGTGAGCTTCGACGACGTGCGCTTTAGCACGCCGGACAGCAGCACGTACGCGCCGGTGTCGGACGTTGCCTCGATCAGGTCGCCCGCGAGAATGAATCGGGTGCCCGTCAGCTCGGACAGATACTTGGTCGCGAGCTCCGGGTAGCCGGGCGCCGCCGTCACCGTCGTTCCGATCGCCGTCGCGCCGAGATTGATCTCGTGCAGGAACCCCCGCACTTCGGCGATCCGCTGCACTTCCTCGCCGATCGTCGTTCCCCAGCCGTGGAACTCCTGGCCGAGCGACATCGGCACCGCGTCCTGCAGATGCGTGCGCCCCATCTTGAGGACGCGGTCGAACTCCTTCGCCTTGGCGTAGAACGCCTGCTGCAATCGGCTGAGCGCGTCCGTGTAGCTCGCCAGCCGAAGAATCAGCGCCAGCCTGAACGCCGTCGGATACATGTCGTTCGTCGACTGCCCGAAGTTCACGTGATCGTTGGGATTGACGTACTGGTACTCGCCCTTCTCGTGGCCCAGCGCTTCCAGCGCGAGGTTTGCGATGACTTCGTTCGCGTTCATGTTGGTCGACGTGCCGGCGCCGCCCTGGATGAAGTCGGTGACGAACTGGTCGCGCATCTCGCCCGCGATAAGCTTGTCGCAGGCTCCCGCGATCGCGTTGGCGATCTTCGCGTCGAGCACGCCCAGGTCCCGGTTCGCGAGGGCTGCCGCCTTCTTCACGTACCCGAACGCCTTGACGAAGTTCGGCTCGAGCGACATTGGAATGCCGGTGATGAAGAAGTTCTCCTTGCCCCGCAGCGTCTGCACTCCGTAGTACGCCGCGGCCGGGATCGCTCTCTCGCCCAGGAAGTCTTTCTCGATTCGAGTTGCTGCCGTGCCCATCGTGCGCCTCCTCAAAGCCGTGCGCGAAGATCGTGCTCGGACGTGCCGGTGACGACGACGCGGGCGAACGAGCCGATCGGCAGGGCGGAGCCGTTCGCGATGAGGACCGTTCCGTCGATCTCCGGCGCGTCGGCGGCGCTCCTGGCGATGGCCGTTTTCCCCTCGTGCCCGTCGACGAGCACGGTCATCGTCTCTCCGACCCGTCGTGTGAGCCGTCGCGCACTGATCTTTTCCTGCACGGCCATGAACCGGGCGCGCCGGTCTTCCCGCACTTCCGGCGGAACCGGATCCGGCAGTCCGTTGGCCGCCGCACCGTCGACCGGCGAGTAGGCAAAGCAGCCGACGCGGTCGAGCTGCGCCGCTTCGAGGAACGTCAGCAGCTCCTCGAACTCCGTCTCGGTCTCGCCGGGGAAGCCGGCGATGAACGTGCTCCGGATCACGAGATCGGGCCGCGCGTTCCGCCACGCCTCGATGCGGCGGAGCGTGCCTTCCGCGTTGGCGGGCCGCTTCATCAGTTTGAGGATGCGCGGACTCGCGTGCTGGAACGGCACGTCGAGATAAGGCAGCAGTCCACCCGCCGCGGGGTCATCGGTCATCCGCTCGATGACCTCGTCGACGTGCGGATACGGATAGACGTAGTGCAGCCGGACCCATGCGCCGTGCGCGCGCGCCAGCGCATCGAGCGCCGTCGCGAGCTCCGTCATCCGCGTCTTGAGCGGACGCCCCTGCCAGAACCCCGTGCGATAGCGCACGTCGACGCCGTAGGCGCTCGTGTCCTGGGAGACGACGAGAATCTCGCGCACCCCGGATTTGAGCAGGCGCTCGGCTTCCGCCATCACCTCGCCCAGCGGCCGCGACACGAGATCGCCGCGCAGCGACGGGATGATGCAGAACGTGCATCGGTGGTTGCACCCTTCGCTGATCTTGAGATACGCGTAGTGACGAGGCGTGAGCTTGACCCCCTGCGGGGGCACGAGATCGGTGAACGGATCGTGCGGCTTCGGCAGGTGCGCGTGCACGTGCGCCATTACTTCGGGCGCCGCGTGCGGCCCCGTGACGGCGAGCACGCTGGGATGGGCCTCGCGAACAAAGCCGCCGCCGTCCTTTGCGCCGAGGCAACCCGTGACGATGACCTTGCCATTCTCCGCAAGCGCCTCGCCGATGGCGTCGAGCGACTCGGCGACCGCGGCGTCGATGAAGCCGCACGTGTTGACGACGACGAGATCGGCGCCGTCATATGTGGGGGCGATGTCGTATCCCTTGGCGCGCAGCTGCGTGAGGATGATTTCCGAGTCGACGAGCGCCTTGGGGCAGCCGAGCGACACGAAGCCGATCCGCGGCGCAGCAGCGGAGCTGCGCTGCGCCCCCTTCATTCCGCGATTTCGCATCGCAAGAAAGGAATGTGGAACAACGGGCTTGTTGCGGTGCTCAGGGCCGGTCAGCGCTTGTCGGAGTCATCCGGCGGATTTGGCTGCGGAGCACCGAAATTGGAGAATGGGAAGGCGGCGAAGATGCCGCGAGTCTGGTCCTGCATCCGCTGCTGCATGTCCATGAAGAGCTTGGCGCTCTGCTCCAGATAGTTGCCGAGCATCCCCTGCATGGCCGGCGCCTGCATCTGCATGAACTGCTTCCACAGGTCGGGCGTGATCATCATCTTGTCGCCGTAGATCTGCTTCGCCTGGTCCTGCAGCTTCTTCTGGATGGCGAGGAAAGCCTTGACGTTCTGCTCGATGTACTGGCCCATGACCGTCTGCTGTGCGCTCCCGTAGAACCGGATCATCTGCGCGAGCATCTCGGAGCTGAACATCGGCATGCCGCCGGCTTCCTCCTCGAGGATGATCTGCAGCAGGATCGTTCGCGTGAGGTCATCGCCCGACTTCGCGTCGATGACCCGGAACTGGAGGTCATCGAGCACCATCTGCTTCACGTCCGCGAGCGTGATGTAGCCGCTGTTCGCCGTGTCGTAGAGTCGGCGGTTCGGGTATTTCTTGATGATGCGCGGTGATTCGCTCATGGCGCGCTCCGGAAGAGAAGGGCCCATTATAACCCGCTGATTTTTCTGGCGTTTGGTTTCCCGGCCAAGCGCGGAGCCCTGCGTTTGGTGCGACGCACAAATAACACTTGACTTGGGTCGCCCCCGTCCATACAATTGGTTTTGTGCGGTGCAGCAAATCGGGTGGCGGCGACTGGCAGTGACGGCATCCGCAACAGGCACCTAAACAAGGATTCGCAAGGGTCGCGCAGGGCGGCCCCTCATTCGACGACGGAAAGGGAAACCATGTACTCAGCCACCGAACAGTTTGCCGATTTCAACAAAGTCAATGTCACCCAAGCGGCGAAGATCGCCGCCGTCGCGCTCGAAAACACCGAGCGCCTCGTGACGCTCAACATGAACGCCGTGAAGCTCGTGCTGGCCACGGGCGTCGAAGGCGTCAACGCTGTTGCTTCGGTCAAGGACGTCCAGGACCTGCTCACGCTCCGCGCCAAGTACGCCGAGACGGGCGTCGAGACGGCCACCGCCTACACGCGCAGCCTCTACGAGATCTCGTCGCAAGCGCAAGCGCAGTTCACCGCGCTCGCCGAGGAAGTCTGGTCGAACTACACGAAGGACACCGCCGCGTGGGTCGAGAAGGCCACCAAGAACGCCCCGGCCGGCTCGGAAACCGCCGTCAACGCGTTCAAGTCGACGTTCGCCGCCTCCACCGCTGCATTCGACCAGATCCAGAAGGCGACCAAGCAGGTCGTGAGCTTCGCCGATGCGAGCGTTCGCGCCGCGTCCGCCAATGCCGCCAGCGCCGCGAAGTCCGCGTCGAAGGGTCGCAAGGCTGCGTAAGGTCAACCGACAGTTAACACAGAGTTAGCTGAAGGGCTCTCGCAAGACCTGTATCTTTCTCCTCCTCCTGAGAGATACAGCCTGGCCCCGCAGGGCAAACCTGCGGGGCGTTTTTTTGAGCGTTTCGCCGTCTTTCCTATTCGACCTTGCCCACTCGCCGCACGGCCTCGGCGAGCTTCTGCGCGTCGGCCGCCCAAAACCGCGCGAGCTCCGGCGCGTCGAGATACTGGATCGGCGTCTCGACCGTTGCCATTGCGCTCACGAATCGCGGATCGGCCGCCGCGGCGCGGGCCGCCTCGCGCAGCTTGACCATGACGGGCTCGGGCGTGCCCGCGGGCGCGAACAGCGCGGCCCACTGGAAAAACGTCGTGTTGAACCCGGATTCCGCCAGCGTGGGGACGTCCGGCAGCGCCGTCAGCCGCTTGTCGCCCCACGTCGCCAGGATGCGCACCTTGCCGGCCTTGACGTGCTGGATCACCGTCGAGGGGCCAGTCGAGATCGCATCGACGTTGCCGCTGAGGAGCGCGACCACCGCCGGTCCGCCGCCCGTGTACGGGACGTGCAGCAGCTTCACGTCGGCGCTTGCGGCGAACATCTCCATCGGGATGTGCATCGTCCCATAGTTGCCGGACGATCCGTACGTGATCGCGCCGGGCCGCTTCTTCGCATCCGCGACGAACTCCTGCACGGTCTTCCACGGGCTTTCCGCGCGCACCGCGAGCACCGTCGGATCGGCGGTGAAGCGCGCGATCGGGGCGAACTGGTCGAGCTGGTACATCGGCGCGCGCCCCGTCACCTTGTCGGCCTCGGGAATGATCGAGATCGATGACAGCGCAAGGAGCAGCGTGTAGCCGTCGGGCTTCGCCTTCGCCACGAAGCCCATTCCGATGCCGCCGCCCGCGCCAGGCTTGTTCTCGATTACGACAGCCGTGTTCAGAAGCCGGCTCATCGCATCGGCCACCGGCCGCGCGACGATGTCGGCCACCCCTCCCGGTGGGAACGGCACGACGAGTGCGATCGGCTTCGATGGAAAGACGTCCTGCGCGCTGGCCGCGGCGGCGAGCCAAGCGAGCGCGACACCGCAGGTGATCAGTACATGACGGATTGCGGCGCGAACGCCTGCGGCACAACGACGACGCATCGAGCTTCGATCGTTCATGTCAGAACATGTGCTGGCCGCCGTTGATCGCGATGTTTGCGCCTGTCACGAACGCCGCCTCCTCGCTCGACAGATAGGCGACGAGCCCTGCCACCTCCTCGGGCTTGCCGAGTCGACCCATCGGGATCTGCGGCACGATCTTCGAGTCGAGCACTTCCTTCGGAATCGCCATCACCATCTTGGTGCCGATGTAGCCGGGCGAGATCGTGTTGACGGTGACGCCCTTGCGGGCGACCTCGAGGGCGAGCGCCTTCGTGAAGCCGTGCATGCCGGCCTTCGCGGCCGAATAGTTGGTCTGGCCGAACGCGCCCTTCTGGCCGTTGACCGACGAGATGTTGATGATCCGCCCCCAGCCGCGATCGACCATGCCGTCGCACACCTGCTTCGTCATGTTGAAGCACGAGTCGAGGTTCGTATGCATGACGGCGTCCCAGGCTGCGCGGTCCATTTTCTTGAACGTCGTGTCGCGCGTGATGCCGGCGTTGTTGACGAGCACGTCGATCGGTCCCACCTCGACCGCGACGTTCTGGGCGCAGGCGACGCAGGAGTCCCAGTTGGCGACGTCGCACGGGTACGCGCGAAAGCCGTAGCCCATCTTGTTCATGCTGTCGAGCCACTCCTGCACGCGCGAGTTCCCGGGCGAGTGCGTGGTGACGACCTTGTAGCCGAGCGCGGCCAGCTTGACGCAGATCGCTTCGCCCAAGCCTCCCATGCCTCCGGTGACGAGCGCAACGCGCGGGACATTCATGGCCATGATTTTTCTCCTCTCCTGAAGTGTGATTGCGTCTAGACGGGGCAACCGGGGGGCCGGGGCGGTTCGGCCGCCGGTAACGGCATGTTAGCGCAGGGATGGAGGGGTGCGCACGACTGCCGAGGCGTGACGAAGCGGCCGGCTCCGAACGTCACGCCGGCGATTCGCGCACGTATCGACCCGGCGCCGGGTCCAGCGGCGGATGGCCCGCGCTGCCAAGCTCGTGCGGCGCCGCGCGACGCGCCCCGGCGTGCCGGCCGAGCCAGTTGCTCCAGTGCGGCCACCAGCTGCCGGGATGCATCTGCGCATTCGCAAGCCATTGGTCGGGATCGCCGACAAGCTTCGGGTTGGTCCAGTAGTTGCGGCGCTTTTTCTCCGGCGGATTGACGACGCCCGCAATGTGGCCCGATGCCCCGAGCACGAACGTGACGTCCCCTCCGAGGATCTCGGTCGACCGGTAGGCGGACTTCCACGGCACGATGTGA
>Ga0207691_10001451_pt1 | contig 23602 bp, 20 predicted proteins | sample KBSM13metaG_FD_184327 | JGI IMG/M metagenome (GOLD analysis project Ga0207691, IMG submission 184327) | Miscanthus rhizosphere microbial communities from Kellogg Biological Station, Michigan, USA - KBS M1-3 metaG (SPAdes) (version 2) | ecosystem: Host-associated > Plants > Roots > Rhizosphere >... | reverse complement strand
TCCGTTACTGGCCCATCTAGTACCAAGGTTGTTATCTAGAACATTTTGAGGCAGGTTGCCATCATTACCGCTGGCTGTTACACTACTTATAGGAAGATTATTCCCACATGCAGTAGTGTCTTGGACATTAATGGTTACTGTGGCAGTATTACTATCGACCTTACCATCATTTGCTTTAAACGTAAAACTGTCAGGACCTACATATCCTGCGTTGGGAGTATAAGTTCGAGAAGGCCCTCCTGGAGTTGAAGGTGATAAGCTACCATGCGATGGCTGAGCCACGATTGAATACGTAAGCGGATCACCGTTGGCATCTGAAGCAGAAAGGGTTATTGATTTCGCAGTATCCTTGTTGACAGTAACAGATTGGTCACTTGCTACTGGAGCAGTATTAGCAGCTTTATTGATAGTAAAGCTATCAAATGGGCTACTGTCACCATTCTTGTAATACTTGCCCTCCAGTGTATTGCCGCTATTGGTTACTTTGACATCTAGCTGACCAAATGATTTGTCCTGCTGACTTGCTGTAAATGATGCTTTACCTGATAAAGCATGGAAGTTTACTCCACCAGTACCTACTATAGCGAAGATCTCCCCGTTACCTTCTGTGTAGGTATTGGCGTTATTGTCTGTTATTGTGGGGCTGTCAGGACTGCCAGAATCGTATTTTATTTTGTAGGATCGTTGATAATCATGAATATGGCCTTCTAGTACAAGGTCTACTCCGTATTGATCGAACATGGCATGAAATCCATTTCTAATATTACGGTTTTCAGATCCAGTGTTGGAACACGATGAACTACTACAAGTATTGGGTGATGTATACATTGGCTTGTGAAGATAAACAATTATCCACTTTATGTTTGGATCAGTAGAAGCTGATTGCAAATCATTTTGCACAAAAGTTCTCTGAGCTGAACCGGATGCATAACTATTCCTATCCGTATCCATTACTAGGACATGGACAACGTCGTAGTTAAACGAGTAATATGTCTGAGAAAGACCAAAATGACTCATATATCCACTAAATCCTTCAGAGTCATCGTCTTCATGATTACCTATTGCAATTTTGGTAATACTAGTCAGACCAGTAGGATCTATTTTGTTAAAGAAACACGTCCCGGTGGACGCATAAGAATAATCGCCTAATCCAAAAACTCGTTCGGGGCTCTTTCCCTTGACATTAGATAATGTTGCATCAGTGTTTGAAGTGCATCCCCAATCCCCTGCGGCACCAAAATTAGCGTCAGCATATGCAAATTGAAATGGATTTCCAATTAGAGAAAATAAAAAAAGCAAAAATGCCGGGTAAAAAAAGATAAAAAGTTTTTTATCTTTTATTATATCTTTAAAAAAAATCATCATCGTTTAGTTATCTCCACTTTACTTATACGTTTCTCTAATTTTGGTGCATAGGAATTGATTGGATCTACGTTACATATTGGAGATATGGTTTACATAGCAGTAGGTGGCTATTATCGCATCGTATAGACATGCGTATGTTGAGGACAAATTATGACATCCTCTCCGTCTTTTGTAAATGGGACATCATTTAAGGTAGCAATTCGGTTAAAATACGACGAAATTTATCTTTCAAAGTACACTTCACAGGAACCACTAGCAGGACAAGTTTTGCAAGTAATTTTATAATTTCATAATTTTTTAGAGTTAATACTTGAAACACTTAACTTATTGGTCATCAACTTTTTGCAATTTGTCTATAGAAAAAGTCAAAATGGACCATTAATTAATCTTGACAATTTTCTAAATTAATTGATACATCTTATCAAATATTGTGTAATCCAATCTGCGATTATTTCTTAGATTAGGGCCGTTGGTTTTTAGAATAAACTCGTATATTTTGGAGAAAGCGCCTTGATTCAATAATATCCTAAACAGGCGATTATGTACATTAGGTGCGCTGGCCGCTGGCAAATTAAAACAAATGATATAGACTGAGATGTCGGCGAATATTCTACTGGTACCTGTTCGTAACAATGTATGTCAACTTCAACTTCGACTTTTGGTCTACTATATAATATTTTTGGCCCAATCGTGCGTAATATATTTTAGTGAGTGAGAACCAAAAATACGGGATGATTTCAAACAAAATACTAGCAGCGACCATCCTAACATTAGCTATCTCACTGTCGATTTTCGTCATGATATCAACGGTAGATCAGATTTATGCAGCAAAATACCCTTATAGAGCACAATTGAGTGGAGCAACTGAAAAACCTCCTGTAAATAGCAAAGCTACCGGCGAAGCATCGTTTACAACGCCTGCAAATGGCACTATAAAATACAGAGTCAACCTGACAGGAATATCAAATGCTACTGGAGCACACATCCATGATGGAGGTTCAGACGGCGTGATTGTTGCAGACTTGATTAACACACCCCAGAGCAAAGACAAAGACACTGCCTATGGAATGATATTGAGGGGAAATATAACTAACGAACTTCTCAAAGGTCCTCTGAAAGGTAAAACATTAGACGACTTGACTGCACTTATGGATTCTGGAAAAGCCTATGTAAATGTTCATACAACAGAGCACCAAAAAGGTGAAATTGGCGGTCCGGTAGCCAATCAAGATAAGCCAAAGGCAGCAGGCACTACAAATTCCACAGTTGGATTTTCAACTCTCACCGAGTAAACCAACTTTTTTTATTTTTTCATTTTTCGAAAATTATATCAAGCGTACAGTAGGATCATATTCTACGCAGTGATGTTGTCTCGAATTAAATGAACTCTCTTCTGGTCCGCCCAGAGGTATCCCCATAATTTCCATGGGAACCAATATCAATCTCGGTATTAGTAAAACCTCAATTATACCTAGAACTGCACTAGTTGTCATCCGAGAAAATAATTATATATAATATATAAATTAGCTGGGTCGAATAATGTACAAAAATCGGTAAAATTTTTGAGCATACCCTAATCATATCAGGATTTTTCCTTTGTTTAACATTTTTTTGTTTGACCTTTTGAACAATATCTTTTCCAGAGAACTTCACATCTTATAAAATTAAATGTATTATTACGTTACTTGGGAATTACTTTCTATAAAAAATATATTAGATTTAGACACAGCATTGAAACATATCCATAATTTGTAATTTCATGCGGACTCTGAGGATGAATCTGGAATTTTAGATGGATCGAAATTAGAAAGTCTAGGTTCTTTATAAAGAAACTTTTACTCCATAATAGTAAATTACCAAATACCAAATTATATCATTTTGGTCTTGTCCGATAATTGCAAGACCACACTGTCTCAGATGTTCTGCACTTAAATCCTCCTGATATCCCATATGTTATTATTTTTCTCAATGCAGTAATTACAAGTTCTTCCAATGATACTTTCTTCTTAACTATCCATGAGAGCATTTTTCAATATTCTATTTATAGTCAGGATTGACAACTTAAGTGCAACAAAGACGTTTTTCTTTGAGGAGCTTTTCTCATAACATAGCAAAGCAATACATAATCCAGTTTTAGAAGGCTTAACTGAGATTGACTTTCGTAATGTAGTATTTAAGATAATTATCATAATAGGCTACCAACACAAGCATGTATTCCGCTGGCTGTTTTCTATATGGGAATTCTCCGTAGAACGAATAACAAGCATCATTTGTATTGTTGGTATTACATTCCAAATTTATTAAATGATGCTGTCTGCTAAATCCTATGGTACCATTCTGAAAGTTTAGTTTTATTCTAGGTTCCTTGATTAGGAAGGCATCAAAATACTTTATTTGATCTCGGTCAGGAGAATTGAAAACACCACGCATTATATTACGTCTGCTTGCGTTTATGAGATCTTCTTCTGAAATTTCGTTTTTCAAAATTTGATTCTTTTTTAACAAAGTAGTGTAATCCAGCCCGAATGAATATGATTTACCTAGAGTCTCAACGGTAGCAAAGTCCGTACTAGTTTTATTAACTACTGCATAGGTAGGATTTACTCCATTTCCCATACTCATGCTAATAAGGATTGAAATTAGTACAACTGATAAGATAACTATCATTGTCTTCTTCTCGGACTGAATATAGCTATACCTTTTGTAATACCATACTTATAAATTTCGTTTCCACAGTACGCCTCAAAGCTAGATGTCGCTATAATAATCCATACTAATGAAATTGAATTGCATAATTAAGCTACATCAGAAATATCCTATGTCAATTAAAAATTGCGACTTCAGAATTGAATCGATGTAACATACAATTACGATCCATCACACGTGCAGAAATTTTCTGTGTTATGAAAATCAAAGTTATTGCATTGCCTAAGGTGATTGCATTCTGAAATTAACGGTGCTTGCATAATGAAATTAAGGACTGCTAATTAGCATCTTGTTTAATAATTGCTATGAATCTCTATTTTGGCTGATGTTTTGGGCTCGAGATCAATTATAGTCTTGAGTGGAAATTTGTTCCTGTCAACGATATTTGATTGATTATCTTCTCTTATGGTCAATAAGTCCGACTTGGTTAATAATTGTCTTAATGTTTTTACGTTAAATGTAGTGTGATTATCTCTGGTCATGTCGCGAATAAAGTTTTCACCAACCACAAAAAGATATTTGCTTGTTATGTTATCTCCCGCGTTGTAATAATTTCTGTATTCATTGAGATTATTTTTATCGAATATGTACTTGGGAATCCAGAGCCAGTAGTTAGTCCCGAGGACGGTTACTCCGCTCTTGTTGAACTTTTTCTCACTGCTCAAGCCAGTTGCATTTTTATTTGCCTCTTGAATTTGGTATGCAATATCTGATATAACCTGATAATGAAATGAGGTCAAATTCTGTGTCATAAGGCTAGTGTTGACAATCAGTCCGTACGCGCCTAAAACTAGAATGACTGTATAGGGTAACACCTGCCTATACTTGTTGTTACGGAGTAGTTTGGAAGTATCTTTAATTAGTATCGCTGAAGCAATGCAGAATGCAGGAAATATCGGTATAACATGCCAGTATGATACAAATCCGATAATTAGACTGAGGAGAATAAACGGCAAAATCCACAGTATTATAAATAGATCCCTTCTCAGCACTATTGCATAGAGAGTACCAATTAGGGTAATTGACAGAAGAACTGGATCTACGGAGAATATCTTTCCAAGTGCAGCTGTAATTCCCATATTTTCTCTTCCCGATTGCCACAACAGACCATCTATCCATTGATCATATTCCCCATTCAAAATTGCAAAAAGTGGCCAGGTTAAAGGTATCAATAATACTGGAAGTAACCACAAGCCAACCAGTTTCCATTTCTTAGAATTAGAATAGATAATATATAATACCAAAGGTATTAGGCTGAATATTGGAATCTTTGTAAATATCGCCAAACCAAAGAGGATTCCTGAAAACGCAACTAGGATAGGAAGTATTTTTCCTTTTTTGCAATCCTTGATGTATAATGCTATCAGTATAGAGCCTAGGAGAAAAGGCAATTGAATTGGTTCTAACCATACTCTTCTAAGAATCCATGTTATGGGCATTACTGCAAAAAGGACAGAAGAAGCCACTGCCGTTGTCGTGTCATAACGACGTTCTACTATCTTAAATAAGAGAAATGTATCTAAAACTGCAAGAAGTCCCATTAGTATTCTTGGAACCACAAATAGCTCTTTAATTGAAGAAGGGTCTACCGATGGATGAATTGAGTCCGGATAACCAATTCCGCCTAAAATCGTAGCCAGAAATAGCTGACCAAAGTAGGGATGTGTATAAGGATGGAGTGGGTTGCTCAATAGTTCATCAGGTTTTTCTTGCGGACCAAATCCATTTAGAACATGAAGGGTTTTCCTAAGATAGTGATCTTCATCCCTATAGATACTTGGAAATCCACCAATATTCCATAAGTGTGTAAATGCAGAAATCACAAGTATGACAACTAATAACACAGACCCATATCCAATTACGTGATGAGTATTTTTAGCCAGAAATTAAATCACTGAATCACTAAGTATTTCACTAGTATAAAACGTGATTACTTTCAATATAAAAAAAACACTCCGTACCAAAAAATGGCATATTTTCTCATCATTCTTAATCATCCTATTGTTAGTTTGCTTTGTTTTCAGTCTGTTTGTCCTAAATCGCTTTCATTCGTAACAGGATTAGTTACGATCGCGGTTGGATTCTTTGTACCCTTTACTTCATTGTCGATATTTACCTTATCTAAAAAGCTGGTATAGATTGTGCTAGAATTGGTAGAATTCGTGTTTGGTGTATGTATTAATACAATTCCATTCGTCGAGTTATGTATCTTGTTGTTAAAGATTTTATTGGTAACGTTCTGAAGTACTATCCCATATTTAGCCTCAACTATTTTGTTATCATGTACTATATTCTTAGAAGTATCAGTCAGATCTATCGCGGTATTACAATTTAACAGTGTATTGTTATATATATCATCGTAATTTGAAAATCTGTTTATTCCCATGCATATATCCTGATCATGAACGTAATTATTTTGTGCTATAGAATGATCTGTATTAATACTGAAAGCAATACCACGATGAGTATCTATGTTACTATACACCTCATTTCCTTCGATCAAAATGTTGTAGCAATCCTTGGCGCATACCACAGCTGTTGCATTATTATGATGAACCTTATTGTTGCGAATTATCATATCGTGGGTTCCTGTGTGCGGGTCTATCCCGTAAAGATAATTATCATGAAAACTGTTATTCTCAATAATCATACGTCCCATTTTATTGGAATAAAATCCCTTTAAAAGATGGTGAATATCATTACCTCTTACAACAGAATCAATTCCTCCATAATAACTTAGTCCAGAACATTTGCTACATGAATAGCCAAGGTAGGCTAGTTCAGAATTTGTAATATTGGTTGTTCCCGATGCCTGATTCGATACCCTTATGAAAGGTCTTGGCTCAACTGTATCATATTCTGATTTTGTGAGTTCTTCTCCAGGTCTTTTACCTAACTTGAATTTAACAACATCATTTTTCTTTGGATCCCATGAAGTTATTTTTACAGAATCTATTATTAGTGAACCATACACATGAATTCCATTTGGATTGTTATCATTATTTTTATTGACAACTACTGGGTTTTGTGTTATGTCGTAATTGCTTTTGTTACTATTTTTGTAATTTACATTAACCTCGTATCCTTTGTCATTAATCTTGCTAGATATTCTTTTTGAATTGTTTTGGAGAATTGGATTATCTTCCTCCTGCTCCTTTGTCAATTTCGATTCGGATGAAAATTGTACAGTGGGTATGGGAACTTTCTTAAGCCAGCGCGTGTCGCTAGAATCAATTACGAGACTAGCATTATTAGCAACGATAATTCCTGCGTTCAATATCCATATCTTGTCGCCTTGAACACTAGTATTCGGCTTTACTTGATCTGAGGCAGATCCAAGACCTTCTCTTTTAAGCACAGTTGAATTATCTAATTGTTTATCAATATCGGAAAGTCTGGCTAATTTACAAGCAATAGTAATTAATCGTGTTTTAGAGTCGTATTTTATACACGTATTTTCGCTACCATAAGCGTTAGTAAGATAACCTTCTATTGATTCAACTGTGTAGACAGTAAGATAAATTACCATACTAATTACCAATGTTAGCACTAACATGACGTAATTTGCTAGATTTTATGGATTTTTGTCCAAGTATATCTTTTTCGATAAAACTTCATACTTGGCAAATCATCTCCTTTACCATCAGAAGCGCGTTACATAAGAATTTTTTAAGGTGCAGACCGGAAGGAAAAAACTGGTCCTTTTTAAAGCCTCCGAATGATGTTCTTATTGGAGTCAAATCTATCAGCTTCAAAGATTTCTTATCCCTAGGATCGTATTTGCCAAGATATTTTTTATTTAATTTACTATTTTCATCTCTCCAATAAGCAAAATAATACGGGCCGTGTTTGCGTCTGCGGCATAAATACTTACCACATTTGACAAATTCTTTTCTTATAGGAGCGCTTGGAGGAACGGATTAGTTCAATTACTCACTAAAACTAACGCACGATGATTTATGCAAACCATACTGTGAACTAAACTTGAAATTGATCTAGTGTTGAAAATGACATATGAAATTATTGCATTCTAATGTCAATACTGTCGGCCAGGCAGACGTTATCGTTATCGGTGTGCCTGATGAATCAAGATCACATGCAAAAAGAAGGGGAGCAAGTAAAGGTCCTGACAGCCTAAGAATCGCATCAAATTCATTTGAATTCTTTGAAAGGGCAGGAAAAATAATTCCAATATGCCCCATGAAAGGGACTCTTGAGAATAAGAAAATACTTGATTTTGGTAATATTCCAAGAGAGGATCTATACAAATTGATTTTTGACATAATTTCTGCAAAGAAATTGCCCATTACCATAGGCGGTGATCATTCGATTACAACAGTCATACTTCAGGCCATATACGAAGCAGAAAAAGGTGATAAGATAACTCTTCTTTACTTCGATGCACATCCAGACTTTGTTTCTTCAACAAGGAATTATTATGGTTCAGTAATTACAGATTCATTCAATTATGTTGATTTTACAAAAAGTACTCTTATCGGGACTAGAGCAGCAGAGCCAGAGGAACTAGAAAATGCATCAAAGCAAAAATTGGAAGTAATAACCCCCATAGACATTATTGAATCTGGTATAAACGCTATAGTCAAGAAAATCATATCAAAATGCGGCTCAAGCAGTGTATATCTGTCAATCGACTTGGATTGTATGGATCCTGGTGTGTCCCCAGGCGTATCCGTGCCTGCTCCTGGAGGCCTTTTTCCTCTTGATTTAATCTATATTATAAAAAAAATATCTGAGTGTGCACAGATAGTAGGAATGGACATTGTGGAATTGTGTCCTGATTACGACCTAAATCAAAATACTGCAAATCATGCAGCCAGGATACTAATGGAAACGATATCTTCCTTAAAAATAACGCAAAGATAAATTAGAAACTTAATAGTATTTTCATGCAGTTAATAGTGATAGAATCTACAAAATTTCAGTTTGTGCAATAGAAGGATAGGTGGACAAAAAACAGATGTTTAAAAAATTTGCAGATATTAATTGAATTCTGTTCACTTTATAGCTGATTCTCTATCGACGATTTCTTTCATCGATCCAGGTTTGCCAAACTGTTCGGCAATATTTTTGTAGGTCTCTATTTCATGTTTTGAAAGAGGACGTATCTTCTTCATTGCGTCTTCAAAATTTTTCATGTTTATGTTAAGCTCCCCTTTTGCTTCTTCCGCCTTTATGGGATCTTTGTATTTTTCAATATGTTGCCTAAGTGCAAGCATGACTGCCGCCGAAGCAAGGCCAGCTATATCAGCGCCTGTGTATCCTTCTGTCTGGGCAGCCAAGGTCTCAATATTCACATCGCCTGCTAGTGGTTTTTTTGAGGTGTGTATTTTAAAAATTTGGGTCCTAGCCTCTTTATCAGGCGGTGGAACATACAATAGTCGGTCAAAACGTCCCGGCCTAAGTAGAGCTGCATCAATAATGTCTGGTCTATTGGTAGCTGCTATAATAATCACATCGGACAATACTTCTAGTCCATCAAGTTCTGTTAAAAGTTGGCTGATAACTCTTTCAGTAACATGTGAATCGCTACCTAGAGCTCCACGGGTTGGAGCTATGGCGTCAATTTCGTCAAAAAAGACTATACAGGGAGAGGCTTGTCTTGCTTTTCTAAAAATTTCACGCACTCCTTTTTCTGATTCGCCTACCCATTTTGAGAGCAGTTCGGGACCTTTTATGCTAATAAAGTTGGCTTCGCTTTCGTGAGCAGCTGCTTTTGCCATCAGAGTCTTTCCTGTCCCCGGTGGCCCGTAGAGAAGTATACCCTTTGGGGGTGTAGCGTCAGTATGTACAAATAGTCCATGGTACTTGAGCGGCCATTCCACTGCTTCTTGAAGTTCCTGTTTTACATCTCCAAGGCCTCCGATATCCTCCCATTTGACGTCTGGAATCTCTACGAACACTTCACGCAGGGCAGACGGTTCTATTTCTTTTATTACACTTAGAAAATCGTCCATCTTAACTACGATTTTCTTTAATATATCTGAGGGAATGTTCTCTGTATTAAGATCAATTTCAGGCAATACCCTTCTAAGTGCCCTTATTCCACCTTCTTTTGCCACAGCTTGTAAATCCGCGCCAACAAAACCATGCGACATGCTGGCTATGATTCCCAAATCCACATCCTTTTCTAATGGCATTCCGCGGGTGTGTATCTGAAGTATTTCTAATCTGCCTTCTTTATCAGGCACTCCAATCTCAATTTCTCTGTCAAATCTACCAGGCCTTCTGAGTGCTGGGTCAATCGCGTTTATTCTGTTAGTAGCGCCTATTACAACCACCTTGCCCCTTGTCGACATGCCGTCCATTAGCGAGAGAAGCTGGGCCACCACCCTTCTTTCCACTTCGCCTGATACCTCTTCTCTTTTTGGAGCAATCGAATCAATTTCGTCAATGAAAATAATTGCAGGAGCATTTTCTTCAGCCTTTTTAAAAATCTCCCTTAATCTCTCTTCTGATTCACCGTAGAATTTGCTCATAATTTCAGGTCCCCCAATCGTGTAGAAATTTGCGTTTGTTTCATGTGCCACAGCTTTTGCAAGTAATGTCTTCCCTGTGCCAGGAGGCCCGTGCAATAATACTCCCTTAGGAGCTTCAACACCTAACCTCTTGAAAAGCTCTGGGTGCCTCAGAGGCAGCTCAATCATTTCTCTTAAGCGAGAAACCTCATTTTTTATTCCTCCAACGTCCTCGTAGGAGATTGATGGAACGTCACCGTCCTTTGCTACTTGAACTGCTTTTTCACTTTCTTCCGAGACTGTTACTTCAGTTGAATCTTCAATCAAAACTGGACCTGAGGGTTTTGTAGATATGACTACAAGATCTACTCTTTGCCCCATTATGGTTAAAGGGAATATATCACCGGTATTAAGCAAACTGCCTAAAAGATACTCCTTGAGATAGCCTTCTGCGCCCACTATGCGAAGAGGTTCTGTTGGTGCCAAGGTAACTTTCTGGGCATTTTTTGATTGCACCTTTTTTATTTCTACAGAGTCATTGATTCCCACATCAAGTCTATTCCTCAAGTATCCGTCTATTCTTACTAGACCTTTCCCCCTATCTTTTTCCCGCGCAGGCCAGTACAGAACAGTTGTTTTCTTGTCGACAGATGAAATTTCCAATGCGTCACCAGCAGATAATTCAAGCTGGCGAACGACTTCTGGATCGACTCTTGCAATTTTTCTTCCCACGTCGGATTGTTCTGCCTCTGCTACCCTTAGGCTTGAACTAACATCGTTATTAGATGACTCTTTTCCACGATCACTCAATTTACATCAACCGTAATACGCACGCATAATATTTAAAAATCACACCAATAATAAAATTTACCTAAAATATCTTCAGATTTTGTATTCTACAGTTGGAGATTTAAGCACTTATTTGCCATCAATATGCACTTCAGATGCCTGAGCACTTTATTTACTTCTGGCGGCATTTAAATAAGGTATTTTTCGTGTAGCCAATACTAGTAACGATATTTCACATAGTACTGGTTGTGATATTGCGGGTCAAGATGGATGGAATTTTATTTCAAGGCATTTGATTTAAAATTCATTTAATATCTCTAAAATTTAAGATTTTAAAATATCAAGGAAAGCAGATTCATAGATAAAACTTAATTTTTTGAAAATATTAACGCAAGTAGAGCGATCAAACTTGTATCCATTATAAATGATACATTGTGCAGGATCACTAATATTTCTTCCACACATTATACACTCCACCATATACTTACTTGATTAGAATCGTATAAAAGAATTCTATTAATAGTTACAAACAATAGAATAGAAAAAATTAGAAATTTGGGTTGTTGAAAAATCTTTTATCATTGAATATTGGTAGAATTCATGTTGGAGCGTAATCTTGTACTGTTGGTGGATGATGAAATCGATATCCTAAACTTGTTTAAAGAGGTTTTAAGTGTAAATGGAATTAATGCTCGCGCTTTTACAAATCCGGAGTTGGCCCTTGAGGAGATTGAAGAAAATCATGCTAAATACAAGTTGGTGATTTCTGATATCAGAATGAGTCCAATTTCGGGTTTTGAATTCATCAAGAAACTGAGGGATATCGACCCGAGGATAAAGGTAGTTCTCATGACAGCATTTGAAATAGAAGCAAATCAGCTCAAAGAGGTCCACACAGACGAATTCTTCAACAAACCGATAGAGATAGATAACCTAGTCCAACTTGTAAAAAGATATGTTGGACAACCATAAAGTTATTCAAATCAATGATTGAGAACCGTTGTTTTTTACCTGACTTTGACGCCGTACTCAGATTCTAACAGATTTTTTCTAAGATACGAATCAATATTCTTCATAACCTGCGGATTGCCTTCGATGTGCTTTATTAATCGTTTATCACTGTAATTGATATCACGGTATTTCATAATTCCATCCTCAGGATGGTAGTCAAATTCTACCGATAAAATGCCTGAAATTTCGTTGTTTTCTTCTTTAATATTAAACGCCATCAAATGACTAAATCTAATTGGCTTCGTCTTTATGTCTTTTTTATCATCATTATCAAGCTGGGCAATGGAATTATGCTTGGCGATTTTACATGTCTCGCTATTTCCTCTACCCATTACGCTTTAAAAAGACAACATTCTCTATAAAGATTTTCATCAAGGATACAAGGCGACTTTGTCCATGTGAGTAATTTGCTTTATTGGCACGAAAATTTACATATATATATGTTTTATTGTGCACTCACGATTTGATTATCCGGGCATCGCTTAGTAATGAAAAAATCTGGATTTTTATGGTTTAGCAGTCACAACTGGAATCAAAGAAATGCTAGCTGTTAATGGATTTACCAAAGAAAAAATACTCAATACAACAGTAAACAACTTGGCAGATGCCCTTCACCTTGATTATGTCGCTCTTAATATCTATAAATCAGCAAAGAACTAATTATCCACTGATCGTATCAGACTTTAATTACCAATAATGCTTCAAAAGGCTTTACTATTCTAGGATATCATGGCAAATTATTGGTAAATGTAAATTTGAAGTGGCATTTTTCTAGCTAGAATAGAATGTTCTTGTAGATAATACTAAATGTACTAATAGAAACTGTAGAAAAATTGAGGATCAACATGGTTAGTGCTTGGATGGCGAACTATTATATAAATATTGTATTTTCTTGGTAATAGTTAATATTTAGCTATAGTTCATATAAATAAGTGGAGAGCCAATATATGAGACTACGTTGTAACACTGATAAATCATGTTGAAGTATAAATTGCATAGGGAATATCTTTTGGTTTATCATATTAGTTTTGTCGTTAGTTGGAGGAAAAAATGTGCGGAATAGCTGGAGTCCTAAATAAGAATAACGAAGGCGTGACCGAGGACCTCATACTGATGCTGTCATGCATGCATAATCGCGGTCCTGACGGCGTTGCAATACAAGTTGGACATTATAAAGCAAATCCTTTGGAATCGGCTGAATTATCGACACCTTATACTGATGGGAAATTCGGACTGGGACACGTAAGGTTAGCAATTGTCGGGGGTCAATTAGGGAAGCAACCCTTCACAAGCTGTGATGGAAGAATAACTTTAGGACACAATGGTGAAATTTATAATTATAAACAAATTAGAAAGAGATTGAAACCTGGACACCATTTTGTTAGTACCTCAGATAGCGAAGTGATCCTTCATCTACTTGAAGAAAAATTAGCAGAGTCAGAAAGTTTGGTGGAGGCATTAACAAAAATGGCAAAAGTCTTAGATGGAGTGTATAGTATTGCAGTAAAGGACCACATAACAGGTGAAATAGCACTTGTCAGAGATTTACTAGGGGTTAGGCAACTTTACTATAGTGAGGATCCTCAACAGGTCACATTTGCATCAGAGCAAAAAGCAATATGGCTTTTGGGGGGAAATAAATCAGTAAGAAGGGTAATGCCAGGTCATGCCGTTGTGATAAGTAATAAAGGCTCTTTAAGAGAATATAGAATTGCAGAACCTCCAAGGTCATTGAATTCTAACAGAAAAAATTTTAGATATAACACTATTGAAGAAGCTCTCAGAGCATACAAGAAATCATTAATGTTAGCAATGAAAAAACGTACAGCGGGGCTAGATAAAATAGGAATCATATTTTCAGGTGGAATAGATAGTGTTTTAGTAGCATGGTTAGCCAAGGATATGGCCAAAGAAGTAATCTGTTATAACGCCGGCACTCCTGGCTCTTCAGATATTTTATTTGCAGATAAAGTATCAAAGGAGCTCAACTTAACACTCAAAGTAAATGTAATAACCAAACGTAGCACTCAAGAAATGTTACCAAAAATCATACATGCCATTGAAGAGAGGGATGCAGTGCAAGTTGAAGTGGCATTACCAATTTATTCCGCCATGGAATTGGCAAAGAAAGATAATATTAAGGTAGTATTTTCCGGCCAGGGCGTAGATGAAATATTTGGCGGTTACCAATGGTACCCTAGGATAGTTGAAACTGAAGGATATTCGTCTCTCAGAGACCACATGATAGAGGATCTCTTTTTACTCTATAAGGAAACTTTAGAAAGAGAAGATAAAACGACTATGGCACATGGCATTGAGATGAGGGAACCTTATCTGGACAAAGAAGTCATAAGAACCGCTTTTGATATCAATCCAAGACTCAATATTATAGGACCATATGATAAGCTTGGAAAACGGGTGCACAGAAAACTAGCAAATGATTTAGGAATCCCGTATGAAATTGCATATAGGAATAAAGCAGCTGCCCAACATGGATCTGGAATACACTTTATTATAGACGAGATAGCCCGCGAAAATAATTTTGACGAGAATAGAGTATCTACCGGATATCTGTGTCAACTTGAAAAAAGAGAATTATTAGGAAGTTCACAGCGGTACGGATTCAAATATGGAAATAAGGAGTTATGGATGACATCTCCGCACATCCAGTTGTACTTGGATAAAATATTTGAGAACGTTTATGGAAAATCGAGCTCCCTCATCGATAGCTCTGAAGAAGAAGAGTTACTGACCAACAAAATAATTAAAAAAATTTAATGTAGTTCTTGCATTAGATCAATGCTCGCAAAAAAGAACAATAAAACAAGCGTATTGTATTGCTATTTTCTATTCACAATATTGATAATAGAGCTTTCCAATTGTGCAAGCCTAAGTGGTTTTATCAAAACCTCTACCCGTTTATTATCAAAAAGAGGACTATTTGCTATTTCTTTCCTTACAGTCTCATAGGCAGTAACAATAAGAACTGATGAAGTTGGATATTTATCCAGAATTTGGATCGCTGCATCAATTCCATTCGTATTATTGGGCAGCTTATAGTCAATTATTGCCACATCAGGTAGAATTCTGTCATATTCGGAGATTATTTCATTTGCGGTAGTTGAGGTGGCGACTATTTTATGCCCTTTGCTCGATAGATAGTCCTTGTATAGCAAAAGGATATCTTGTTCATCTTCAATAATCATGATGTTGAAATGTCTTTTTTCTTTTTTGGTCAATTGTACGGTTTCTGTTGTTTATTAGATAATATTACTTTATTGTCGAAAGAAATGAAAGGATAAAAAGAAGAGATATGCATGTTACAATATCAAAACCTTTTCCAAAGCGAAAGAGAAAATAAATCCTTGTTAGTAGATCCAACCTTTATCAAGGAGGAAATTAACAAGAATAAACCCTACCAAATTTTAATTTTAGTGTGCAGGAGTTATTTATCATTAGGTCCATTAGGGATAGATGGGAAGATTTTTTTGATATCTAGGAATCGTTTCCTTAATGTTACAACACTTACGTTTCCAGCAATTGAAATTTTAGATTGACTAGTTTTTTCTCCTTTCTCTAGACATGCGCCGTACAAGACTGCAACTGCGATAGCACATGGATCCTTTCCAAAAGAAAGTGGATTATCTTTTACTACTGACATCATCTGCATAGCGTGTCTAGCAGTTTTCTCACTGATTCCTGCATTATTAGCGATTCTAGTAAGATGTGAGGTAGAATCAATAGAGGGAAGTCGAATCTTGAGTTTTTTTACAAGTAATCTATAGCATTTCCCGGAAAAGATCGTGTCTGTATTTGATATCTCAGCAATTTCTTCTATGGTTCGGGGGACATTCATTTCCCTACACGAGACATATACACATGCAACAACAAATCCCTTGATAGACCTTCCTTTAATTAGACGTTGGTCCAAGGTTTTTCTGTAGTAATATGCCGATTTTTCTATGATCGTATCACTCAAGGAAAGCTTATCCTTTATTCGCATCAGAACAGCAAATGCATTTTTAAGATTTCTATGGTAGCTTCTATTATTGTTAGAAATCTTGTTCCAACGTCTCAACCTTTGTATTGCTGAACGCTGATCTACTCTTATTGCTACACCGTCTGCATCCACATTTGAGTAGGAGATCATAGTAGACAGATTTTTATCATGATGGGCCAGAGAAGACGGAGTTCCCAAATTCATGTTACCCAGATTAGTATTAGTATCTAGTAGTGGATCAGCATACTCCCGTTCAACTGAAAGAACAATGCCACAGTCGCTACATATTTTTTCCCCAGTTCCGTGATCAAAGACAGCTTTATCGATGTTACAATTGTGTCCTTCGACTAACGATTCTTTCGTCGAGCCATTCATTGCAAAACTCATAAACTAATTGCTGTGACTTTCTTCTATTAAGATCTAAGTATACAAGTACAATATTGTTAAATTCTGTGTTGCGTTGTAACACATTTGGTTACAGAACAACACATTTATGTTTGAGAGGGGCATGAATAGTGTGCCTACTTCCACTACAAGGTCATTTCGGGTCGATATGGAGTTATCAAAGGTTCTCGACGAAGAGTCGGAGAGAATGGGCGTTTCAGTAAATGCTTTGGTAAATATGATTCTCAAACGTTATTCAGAATTCACGCGCTTCCTTTCGAAAATTGATTTAGTGATCATAAATAGGGAGTTGCTAAAGTCACTTTTTGATTCATATCCTGATGAGGACATATTTGGACTCGGAGTATCGGCAGGACAAATTATTCCGCGTGATACAATCTTGTTCTGGAAAAAAACAGTGACTTCCGAATCAGTGTTAGAGTATATTGACAAAATAATTTGTCGCTATGGATTTTTGGGAACGTACGATGAAACTACTCAAAATGAAAAGCGAATTATTGTCATTAGACACCGGCTGGGTAAAAAAGGATCTCAGTTTCTCCACGGTTATTTAAAATCAACTCTTAAAAACACACTAAATTTAGACAGCTCTTTTGAGCTTACTGAATCTTCCGTAAAACTACAGGTAGATATTTAGTAAGTATAATTGAAAGAGGATAGGTTAGACGTCTTGGATTGATACAATAACAAATTACTTGACAATTAAGAATTTTGAAAAGCAAAGAACCTTGAATAAAATCATATTCGTATTTAAGTCTACATTGCATTTGCGAACGAATAACTTTATAATCCCCTCGAGAATTTCTAGTTGTGAAAATTAGAAATCACGATATTAATCCTGCCTTGCTCGTCATTGACATGCAAAATGGATTTGTAAGTAAAGGTGGATCGTACGATTTAATGGGATTAAATGTTTCTAAATATAGGGATGTAGTCCCATCTCTTAAACGACTTATTGCATTGTGCAGGAAAGCAAAAATACCAATTTTTTATTCTCAGGCTGTTAGAGAGGAGTCTGGAATTGACCTTTTGACCCGGTCACACAGGATACTTCCAAAGTCTCGATCAGAGAGAATAAAAAGGCGACCAATCTGCATTAGAGGAAGTTGGGATGCTGAAATTGTTGAGGAGTTGAGACCGAGTTTGGATGACCACGTGGTTATCAAGAGGAGGGATTCTGTATTTCAAGATACGGAAGTCGAAGTCTGGCTAAGGAGTTTGGGTATAGATTCAATAATTTTCTCAGGAATAGACACATCCATTTGTGTTGAATCCTCTCTACGAGATGCATTCAATCACGGATATGACGTTGTGTTAATTTCCGATGCTACTGCCTCAAATAACCAAGACCACTACAAATCAACTCTTGACAACATACGTAATTACTATGGATTGGTTATGAATCTTGATGAGTTTGTCGGTAATTTTGCCAAAATTGAAAGGTAATTACCGGTGTTCTCTATTTAGATCGTAAAATTAAGTCTTCAAGATTAGTTGGCAGTTAACCTTAAAATGAGTATTATAGATGAACTATTGTGGATTGAACTTCAATTCTATTTTGAGGGTGATTTGTACTAATGTTCGCTACGCCAACGGGTATCAGTTTAAGCGAAACGACAATCTGCTCTGCCCAGTTCATATTTCTAGCCGAAATTTAGATATTCAGAACGTACCATAGGTAGGAATAGCAGCTCCATTTATCACCTTAGATGCCGAAGAACAGAGAAATAATATTACATTGGCCAGATCTTCCTTTGATAACCACTTTTTAAAGTCCGCATCCGGCATCGCCCTTCTGTTTGCTTCAGTGTCAATTATGGTGGGCAAGATGCAATTTACATTAATATTATCTCCTTTGAGCTCCTGTGATGTGGCTTCTACAAATCTTATCAATCCTGCCTTCGATGCGGCATATGCGGAATCATAGCCTTCCGATTTTAATCCAGTTCTTGATGATATATGGACAATATTTCCTCCTTTCCCAGATTTCATAATGGGTATCACATACTTGCTTATCAAAAACGCAGATTTTAGGTTGAGATCCATCATAGTCGTCCAATCAATTTCGCCCAATTCCATCGTTGGTATTCCTCCCAGATAGCCTCCTACCAAGTTTACCAGGATGTCTATCGTACCAAATTTTTGAACCAGTATGGGTATAGTTTTGAGTATCTGTTCTTCTTTTGTGATATCTAATTTGATAAGTTCAACTTTATGATTGGCTGTTTTCAGTCTCTTCGCTCCTTCGTCATTAACAAAAGATGAAATAGTTATTGCACCAGAATCTATAAATTTTTTTACCAATGTACTTCCAAGTGCTCCTGTTCCTCCTGTTATTAACACAACTTTATTTGAAAAATTGTATTCTACATCCAATGATTTTTAAATTGTCAATAGACGTATTAGTGTATATCGGATTGCGTTATAGCTCTTACAAGCTATTTCATTCTTCACAAAATAAATAATGATAGACAGAAGGAATCAAATTCCAAAGGATGTTAGGCTACCAACTATGTAAATGTAGTCAAATCATGATTCTATTATTTGAAATCCCGATGCACATGAAATTGGTAAATCACCAAATCTTTCGCAGTTGACAGACAAATGGGCTAATTTAGAAACAACTAAAATTCTTTGGACAAACGAACTATATTTTTAGAATACTTGGAAATTCGCATTTCAATCTATTTATTTCATACAAGTCCAACTTGACGTCAACTTTAGCCCAGTATAGCGTTAAAAAGTAATATGGACTGGATGGGATTTGAACCTTTCTTATAGAAGGGTTCTATCAAAATATACCACGCGGGGACAGTGCTAAAAGGGGTATTTTACTATAAGAAATAATGAAATAAGCTGAACTGACAATATTGAATAAGTGAAAAGATGTGGTAATCGAGGCACACCCCCGTTTGGTAACACGAATTAATTAAGGGAACTGTCTATTGATAGACCATAGGCAAATTACTTATCAAATAATAAGTTATCTCGCGATAAGCAAACTAGATAATACAGCTAATAAAATTGAATACAGCGGTGTATTCACCTGTATTTGATGAAATATATTATAGAATGAAAAGTCAGGCCAAGTCTACGTTGCTGGCAATAATAATACCATCGTGTATAGCTATTTTGCTTTTTTATATTGGTGCATACTTTCATCCTGATTTTTTTTCTCTTTTGAATGGTCTTCCTGGTGTAATTATTCTAAGTTGCTCTGTTATCGTGGTGACGAAATTATTATTTTATACTAAACTAGAAAGGTCAGAAATTCACAAATTTAGGTCATTAATTTTGGGAATAGTTTTTTTCCTTATAGGAGAAACGCTTTATTTTTATCAGCAATATTTTTTACAAATTGATATACCCTATCCTTCTGTAGCAGATGTCCCATACTTGCTAGCAAACTTAATTTTCTCATATTTTCTGATTTCATGTGTATTTTCATTATTAAATAGAAAAAGCGTCAATCCCCTTCCCATTATTTTGGTTTCACCTGTAGCTATTTTTCCCATATACCTCATATTATCTTCTGCTTACGATTTGGCAATTAATGAATCGACTGAACTCGAATTTATTGTAAATGCTCTTTACTATATCTTCGATGGTTTAATGCTGATTACTGCTCTGATTATAATCTTAAATCTGAAAAAATATGACCCATTTATTTTTCATTGGATATTTATTACACTAGGACTAATTCTTCTAGTAATTGGCGATGTCGGTTATACTTATTTTTCTATAATAAGCGAATCACTAATAGAAGAATATGAATGGTTATGGTCCATCATTTATGCAATAGGTTATTTATTCTTAGGAATTGGGATTTACTGGTTTGATCGGATAAAGAATATACTCGAAGTTAAAAAGATAAATGTATTTTTGGAAAAGGATGAGATGGACCGCCTTAAAAATTCGTCAAAAAATGAATTAATTGCTGACAGTGGAACTGAATTTTCTGACCACATTATAGGCTATGAAAACTTTGTTGATAAACTCGAGGATTATCTCGAATGGTCAAAAGAAATCAAAATTTTATTTTATGACAAGTATTGGTTAGGTAACGAAGAGGTGATCCTAATACTCGAAAAGATACAACAAAGGGCAGTTGTTGCTGAAATACAAGTTAATATCCTTCTTCCAAGTAGTGAAATTATCTTTAAAAGTTTAGTATCGTACAATGAAAACAGGAACATTTTAGTTAGTTTTTTTGATAGGGCCTTCAGTTCAAATTCGCTTGTATTTATCTTTGAAGAAAAATATGTCGCGATAATGGACAGAAAACCAGCTTCTGAATTTGTTAATAATGATGCTGCAGTTTACGCACTGATTACGAATAAAGATACGACAGTATGGTCACATATAGATACATTTGAAAAAATAAGGGCACTTGAGAAGGCCGTTAATATGTAAAATAGAAACTAAATTTTAACATAGAATGACTGCATAAGTTAGCCATTTAAGCGTGTGAAAAATAGTCAATAGATTGTCGTGTTCATGTTCGAGCGAATAAAAGAATGTTTCTCCAGGTTAGGTCATCGTGACTAAATCGAGTAAAGTTACCTACTAGTCATCACTAATTAGTTTTGCTTCTGAGACTGTATAGAGAGGGTATGCCCTTTTCGAGATTGAAATTGTTTTCTTTACTTCGTGAAAGTCATAGCCGCTTAGATTCCTTGCGATTCTGTACAAATCTCCGCCGATTATGACCTTATTAGGTTCTACCACTTTGTTTATTCTGGCACAAATATTAACTGTAGTACTGAATATATCGGATGTAGTCGAGTCGACCGTTTGGGCAAAACTGACTTCCCCGTAATCTAAGCTTATTCGATAATTAAGCTCTGGCAGCAATTCAGAAATAAATTTCCTGTTAATACTACGATGGAGGACTGATAATGTGATTGCTGAGTCAAGGCAATTTCTGACAATCTTGATGGGCGAATCACCGCGCAAAGCAAAATAGAAAAGCAGACCGTCGCCTGTATTCTTTACAACCTTACCACTATATCCACTTATAATACCGCTTACCCAATTAATAAATAAAGAATAATACTTGCTCATTTGGCGCGTTGTCAAACCAGCAGTGATTCTAGTCGAGTCTACCATATCAACAAATCCGACGCAACACATGCGCGATTTTTCCGAAAAGAAGATGTTGTCTTGCTGGCTAGCAGAGTCAGAATTTGTTGCCATGTTGAGACTGGGAGAGTCTTGTGTTTCTATTATTCCCATATTTGAGAATAACACCTGATCGTTTAAAAACATTTGACTAAAAAATCCTCTGTTTCATTAAAGTATATCTCAAATAATTCTAAAATTCGAGAAAGTACATAGATTTATGCTAATTATCGGCCTTTACTTGAGAATAACCGACTAAGATTAAATATTGCCCCTGCTCTATACAGGCAATTAATGCCCTCCGCATTAGACCGCTTGCTTGGACAGTCACTTGAATCTATGATAAGGGAAAAACTGGGTCAAAAAACTTGTGAAAAAATCGAGACTAGATTGCACCAGCGATACAGCATGGACTTGGCAGCCTCCATAGATGACTTTCATGCATTAGATGCTACACTTAGAGAATTTTTCGCTTCTGGAGCCGATGCCATTGAAGAAGATTTTGCTAATCGCTTGATTTCCATTAATACACCTGCGAAAGGAAAGCGCTGGTTATCAATAGCGAATGAAGAGCTGGCGGAGCTTATTGTTGCAACTTACGGCGACAGAGACAAGAGAATCATCCTAGAGGTAGCCTTCAACAAGCCTTCAGTCATACTCGATATCCTAGAAACAGCTCGAATACCAAAATCATCTGGATATAGATTAATTAATCAGTTAGTCGAAATGGGTTTTCTTACGGAACAGGGGTACGCAGAATCGTCTGATGGTAAAAAAGTGAACAAGTACACAGCGCTTTTCGAAAAAGTGAATATTGAGATAGATACAAATGGATTGATTTTTAACGCTGATACTCCATTACCTTCAATTCCAACAGTTGAAGTGTTGCTGAAAGAAAATATTCTTAATGAGAGTCAAATTATTCGTGTACTTTTAAGGGGAAAAAAGTTATGACCTATGAATGCCATACTATAGTAGATGTCTGTTAGCACGGACGAGAATACTATCGAACCCAAAAGTCGGCTCAATTACAAAGTTTTATTCCTAATTGCAGGCTTAGCTGTAATCTATCAAACATTCAACTATATACTCCCTGAAAAGGAGGGTGAACTAAGTCCAATCGACTTTGTGGTCTTAGTAGCCGTCATGGTCTGTGCAATCGCATCATTTCTTGTATCAAAAAGATACGAGCGTTCAGAGGTCTTTGGACAGGCCTATCTTGCTTTGGGTATTGGATTTACAGCGTATGCTATTGGCGAAATTATTTGGGACTATTATATTGGAGTTTTAAAAATATATCCTTATCCTTCAATTGCAGACGTTTTCTTTTTTGCACAATATCCATTTATAGTCTTTCATCTGATACGCAACATCAAGTTCTTCAAACGTAAAATTAGTACAATGACAATAATTTGGTTAGCAGCTGTTCCAGTGGCTCTAGTATTGATATACTCGTACTTTACGTTTATACAGGTTGGTTATGATTTATTTGATTATTATTACGGAGTACCGTTCGTAGCTGCTTCTGCGACCACACTATCTTTTGCTATTCTGGGCATGCAAGTTTTTAGACAAAGTTTGCTTGCCAGTGTCTGGTCACTTTTAGCCGTTGGGATATTCTTAAATACCTTCGCGGATATCAATTATTACCATCTTGAAATATTTGGACTATACACGAGAACACATTGGGTAAATGTTCTATGGTTCTTAGCTCCGTTGCTTATCACTT
>Ga0207691_10001450_pt1 | contig 23610 bp, 20 predicted proteins | sample KBSM13metaG_FD_184327 | JGI IMG/M metagenome (GOLD analysis project Ga0207691, IMG submission 184327) | Miscanthus rhizosphere microbial communities from Kellogg Biological Station, Michigan, USA - KBS M1-3 metaG (SPAdes) (version 2) | ecosystem: Host-associated > Plants > Roots > Rhizosphere >... | reverse complement strand
TCAGCGAGTACTTCGATGCCAACACCTACCTGCTGATCACGCGCGCGCTCGACTACTTCGATCCGGCGTTTGCGCACGGCGGCGATCTCGCGGCGACGTTCGCGCCGGCGTCGGCAAAGTTCCTGCTGATCAGCTTCACGACCGACTGGCGCTTCGCGCCGGCGCGCTCGCGCGAAATCGTCAAGGCGCTGGTCGACAACCGGCTCGAAGTCAGCTACGCCGAGATCGCGGCCCCGCACGGCCACGACGCGTTCCTGCTGGACGACGCGCGCTACCACGGCGTGCTGCGGGCACGCTTCGAGCGCATCGCTGCCGAGATTGGGAACGGCAAGTGAGCGATCGCAAGGACATGGAGCTGATCGCCGAGCTGGTGCCGGCGGGCTCGCGCGTGCTCGACCTCGGCTGCGGCAACGGCGAGCTGCTCGCCCACCTGCGTGACCACCGCCAGTGCAGCGGCTACGGCATCGAGATCGACGACGCCAACGTGCTGGCCTGCGAGCAGCGCGGCGTCAATGTCGTGCAGCTCAACCTCGAGGAAGGGCTCGCCTTGTTCGAGGACCGCAGCTTCGACGTGGTGCTGCAGCTCGACACGCTCCAGCACCTGCGCAACACCGAGAAGATGCTGAGCGAGACGGCGCGCGTCGGCCGCATCGGCATCGTCAGCTTTCCGAATTTCGCGCACTGGCCGAACCGCCTGCACGTCGTCGGCGGGCGCATGCCGGTGACGCGCGTGCTGCCGTACGAGTGGTACGACACGCCGAACATCCGGGTCGGCACCTACGCCGATTTCGAAGTGCTGGCGCGGCGCGACGGCTTGCGCATCCTCGATTCGTTCGGAATCCAGAACGGCGCGGTGGTGCGGCGCTGGCCGAACCTGCTGGCGAGCGTTGCGGTGTTCAAGTTCGAGCGCAGCTGAGCGGCGTCGCGCCGGCGCTCGATCCAGACCGAGTCGCCGAACTCGTGGGTGCGGTAGCCGTTCGCGGCGAGCAGCCGGTCGGCCCGCCTCAGGACGTCGTCGTCGGCGAACGCGCGCAGCAGTTCGTAGTGGCTGGTGCCGGCTTCGTGCGTGCCGCTAACGATCGCGTCGACGACGCGGAGCAGCGTGTCGGGTCCGAGGCGCTGGGTCGCGAGTCCCTCTCCGGCCTGCAGACCATCGGGTCGCGAGGCCGCGTGTTCGAGCGCGCGTGCGACGGTCGTGCCGAGCGCGACGACGCGGTGGCCTGCGGCCTTCGTTGCAGCGATCGCGACGACGGTGACTTCCGGCAGCTCGTACGCCTCGTCGAACGGCAGCAGCGCGTCGAGCGCGGCATCGCCGGTCGACGACAGGCCGGCTGCGTGGGTCAGCGTCTGGAAGCCAACGCCGCGTCGGCGCAGGCTGTCGAGCAGCGCCCAGTCGAGCACGAAGCCGGCGGAAGGCGGCTCGAATGCAACAGGGCGCGCGGCGATCGCGGTCCAGACATCCCACAGCGCGAGCGGCTCGGCGATGTGCGCATACTGGATCGGCCGGCCGTGCGCGGCGATGCCGGACCAGACGCGATCGGGCGCTGCGTCGAAGGCGATCTCGATGCGGCGGCGCTGCGCGAAGACGCAGCGCACCGTTGCCGTCAGCGGGCGGAGGTTGAGCGTGTCGCCCGCCTTCATTGAAGGCGGGTCGGCGCGGTGCTCGGTCGGTGTGCGGTAGTCGCCGCCGCCTAACACGATTGCGGTGAACCGGCCGACATCGGCGGCATCGAGCGATGGCCGGCCCGCGAGGCGGACTTCGATTGCCGCTCCGCTCGGCGCGTGCACGCCGGTCAGGCTGGCCGGCAACGTCGCAGCGTCGTTCGCGATCAGCAGGTCGCCCGGCGCAAAGAGCTCGGTGAGGCGCGCGCGCGGCAGTTCGATCAGTTCGCCGTCCGCATCGATCGCGAGCAGGCGAGCATCGGTCGGCCGCTGGATCGGTCGGGTCGCGGCCTTCATACAGTGACCTCGCCGTGCGCCGCCTCCTGTGCCGTCGTCTGCCGCGCCGTCGATCCATGCGTTGTCCCTGGCGCGGCGGCCTCGATCGCAGCGATGACCTCGAGCGCGGCATCGCGCGGCCGCTTCAGCGTCGCCGAGTCGGCGTCGGGGACCGCGAGCGCATGCAGCGGCGTGTCCATGTCGCCCGGATCGATGGCGATCATGCGCACGCCGAGCGGGCGCAGCTCCTCGTCCCAGATTCGGCTCAGATGGCTGAGCGCAGCCTTGCTGGCGCCGTACGCACCCCAACCGGCGTACGGCGTCACCGCGGCATCGCTCGTGATGTTGACGACGACGGCCGCGCGTCCGCTTCGTGTCGATGCAGTGAACGCACCGAGCAGTGCCTTGGTCAATCGGAACGGTCCGAGCAGGTTGGTCGCGAACGCGGCATCGAGGTCCTCGCAGTCGGTGTCGGCGAGCGGGCGCAACGGCACCGGGCCGAGGCTTGAGGCGTTGTTGACGAGCACGTCGAGGCCGCCGAGTGCCGCATTGACTTGCAGCGCGATGCGATGCGTGTCGTCCTTGCGCGCGACGTCGCCGACGATGCCGTGGCTGCCCGGAAAGCGGCTTGCGACGTCGGCGACAGCGCGCGCATCGCGGGCGACGAACGCGACCGCAGCGCCCAGAGTGTGCAACGCTTCGACGAGCGCGAGGCCGAGCCCGGAAGTGCCGCCGGTGATCGCGATGCGAAGCGGTGATTGGTGGTGAAGGGTCGTGTTCATCGTTGAGTTCCGTGTTGATGGATCGATGGGACGGAGCGTAGGAGCGACCCCCATCCCAGGCGAGCCCGTTGTCCAGCCGATTGGCGCAAGGTTGTTGCACTGGACATGCGGCTTCGTTTTCGATGGCGCGCGGACCGCCGCCGCACAATGCCGGCACGATGAGCGAGCCCCGCCCTACCGTTCCCGACGAACGCAACACGGCCGCGCACCTCGCGCGCAATCTCGTCAGCTTGCGTCACACGCGCGCGTTGACACAGGACGCGCTCGCGAAAGCGGCGGCGGTGCCGCGTTCGACGATCGCCAATCTCGAATCGGGCGACGGCAATCCGTCGCTGGTCGTCCTCGTGAAGGTGGCCGCTGCGCTCGGCGTACCGATCGACGAACTGCTCGCGTCGCCGCGCGCGATGGTGCGGCGCTGGCGCGCGGCCGAAGTCGCGACGCGCACGCGCGGCCGCGGCGTGACGATCCGCGAGCTGGTGCCCGAGCCGGTGCCCGACGAGATGATGGAAGTGATGGAGTTCGAGCCGGCCGCGCTGATGGGCGGCACGCCGCACTTGCCTGGCACGCGCGAGTTCTTCACCTGCCTGTCGGGACGGGTCGTCCTCCTCGTCGCCGGCGATCGCTACGAGCTCGACGAAGGCGACGTGCTCGCGTTCCCTGGCAACCTGCCGCATTCGTATCAGAACGCCGATCCAATGCGTCCGGCCCGCGGCGTCTCGGTGGTGGTGCTGGCGAAGGCGGGGGTCTGACTTCGCCGCGGGAAGCGGCCCTTGCGGCCCGCCAACTTGCGCTATCGCGCGGGCCCCGGCACGCGGCGCTGCGCGAGCGACACGGCCACCGCGGCACGCCTCGCCCGGGCTTTCGACGGCACTGACGGCTGCGACGGTGCTGCTTGCTTCTCATTGCGTTGCGCGGGAGCCGGCGACGTCGGACCGAACGGCGCGAGCCCCGCGAGGTAGCTGTCGAGGATCTGCTCGCCCGCGCCGACGAGATCGAAGGCATGCGGGTCGAGCATCCAGTTCTGGATCAGGCCCTCGATCACCGCCTGCAGCCCGAGTGCCGCCATCCGCGCCGGCATGCGACGGCTCAGCAGGCCGCGCCGCATCGCGAGCTTGAGCCCGCGCTCGACCTCCGCGAGGCACTCGTTGCGCACCGCGAGCCGACGTGCTCGCACCGCCTGCAGCTCGCCGACGTACTCGACCTTGTGGATCGCGATCTCGAACACGCGGCGCGCCTGCGGATCGGAGACGGTCTTGCGCAGCGCCTCGAGGAAGTTGTGGCGAATTGCCGCGACCGGATCGTCGACACCAGGCACCGCGCTGACCTGGAGCGCCTTCTCCATCGGCAGCGTGACGCGCTCCATCATCGCGTTGAAGAGGTCGGCCTTGTCGTCGAAATGCCAATAGATCGCGCCGCGGGTCAGGCCGGCCGCTTGTGCGATATCGTGCAGCGACGTCCGCGACACGCCGTGCGCCTCGAACAGCCGTTCGGCCGTGTCGAGGATGTGGCTGCGGGTGGCGAGGGCTTCCTCTTTGGTGCGACGGGCCATGGTGCGGGGTCCGCTCCACTTACATTCATGACTGTATGTATACTACACCGCACGGTCGAGGCCGCGCGCCATCCGGTCATCCGGATCCGTCGGCCAGTGCCTCGGCCGGCCCGCGAGTGGCGTCGCCTCCGGGCCTCCTCCTGAAGGGTTCCTGCATGTCCGCGTCGAACAACGTCCTGGCGAGATCCTGTGCATCGCGTGACCTGCGCCGGGCCGTCGTGCTGTCGGCCGCCTTGCTGGTCGCCGCCTGCGGGCAGAAGAACGAAGGCGCGGGCGCGGCGGCCGGTCCGGGTGCGGGCGGGGCTCCGCCGCCGCCCGAGGTCGGCGTGATCACGGTGCAGCCGAAGCCGGTCGGCCTGACGACCGAATTGCCGGGTCGCCTCGAGGCCTCGCGCGTGGCCCAGGTGCGCGCGCGCGCCGCCGGCATTTTGCAGAAGCGCGTCTTCACCGAGGGCAGCGACGTGAAGGCCGGCCAGCGCCTGTTCCAGATCGATCCGGCGCCGTACCAGGCGACCGTCGCCAGCACGCAGGCGACGTTGGCACGCGCACAGGCCAACCTGACGCAGGCGGGTGCGCAGGCCGAGCGCTACAAGCCGCTGCTCGAAGCCAACGCGGTCAGCAAGCAGGAGTACATCAACGCGGTCGCTGCGCAGAAGCAGGCCGAAGCCGATGTGGCCGCCGGCCGCGCCGCGCTGCAGACCAGCCAGATCAACCTCGGCTATGCGACCGTGACGGCGCCGATCTCGGGCCGCATCGGCCGCGCGCTGGTGACCGAGGGCGCGCTGGTCGGCCAGGGCGAGGCCACGCCGCTCGCGGTGATCCAGCAGATCAATCCGATGTACGTGAACTTCACGCAGTCGTCGAGCGACGTGCTGCGGCTGCGGCGCGCGTTCGAGAGTGGCAAGTTCAAGCGCTCGGGCGGCGCCAACGCGGCGAGCGTGCAGGTGGTGCTCGAGGACGGCACGGTCTACGGCCAGTCGGGCAAGCTGCTGTTTTCTGACCTCAGCGTCGACCCGACCTCGGGCCAGATCACGCTGCGCGCCGAAGTGCCGAACCCGACCGGGTTCCTGTTGCCCGGCATGTACGTGCGCGTGCGCCTCGAGCAGGCCGAGACGCAGAACGGCATCCTCGTGCCGCAGCAGGCGGTGACGCGCGGCACCACCGGCGACTCGGTGATGGTCGTCGCGCCCGACGGCAAGGCCGCGCCGCGGCCGGTCAAGATCGGCTCGGCGATCGGTGGCGAGTGGCTGGTCCTCGAAGGCCTCGCCGCCGGCGAGACCGTGATGGTCGATGGCTTTCAGAAACTGCGCCCCAATGCGCCGGTCAAGCCGGTGCCATGGACGCCAGCAGCCTCCGGCGCGGCGCCCGCCAATGGCACGCCGATGGCGGTGAGCGCAGGCGCGAGCGGTGCCGCTTCGGCGCCGCCTGCTGCGCCGACCGCGAGTGCCGCAATGCCGGCCGCCTCGAGCCGCTGAGAACCGCACCATGGCCCAGTTCTTCATCGACCGCCCGATCTTCGCGTGGGTGATCGCGCTGTTCATCCTCGTGATGGGCGGCGTCGCGATCAAGCAGTTGCCGATCGCCCAGTTCCCGACGGTCGCGCCGCCCGCGATCGTGCTGACCGCGACCTATCCAGGTGCTTCGGCGCAGACCCTCGAAGACAGCGTGATCAGCGTCATCGAGCAGGAGATGAACGGCTCGCCGGGCCTCATCTACATGGAGTCGACCAGCCAGGCCAACGGGGTTGGCCAGCTGACGATGACGTTCCAGACCGGCACCAACCCGGACCTGGCGCAGGTCGATGTGCAGAACCGGCTCTCGCGCGCGGCGCCACGCTTGCCCGCGGCGGTCACGCAGCAGGGCGTGCGGGTCGACAAGGCGCGCTCGAACTTCTTGCTGTTCACGATCCTGTCGTCGAGCAATCCGGCGTTCGATCCGATCGCGCTTGGTGACTATGCGTCGCGCACCGTGCTGCCCGAGATCCAGCGCCTGCCCGGCGTCGGCCAGGCCCAGCTGTTCGGCACCGAACGCGCGATGCGGATCTGGATCGATCCGGCCAAGCTGGTCGGCTTCAACCTGTCGACCAACGACGTCGTCAGCGCGATCCGCGCGCAGAACGCGCAGGTCTCGTCGGGCACGATCGGCGATCTGCCGATCGTCGCCGGCCAGCTGATCAACGCAACCGTCGTCGTCGCCGGCCAGCTCACCTCGGTCGACCAGTTCGGCGAGATCGTGCTGCGCGCGAACACCGACGGCTCGACCGTCAAGCTGAACGACGTCGCCCGGGTCGAGCTCGGCGGCCAGAACTACGCGACCTCGGCGCGCCTGAACGGGAAGCCCTCGACCGGCATCGGCGTGCAGCTGTCGCCGACCGGCAATGCGCTGGCCACGGCCGAGCTGATCCGCACCCGGATGGAGGAGCTGTCGCGCTACTTCCCGCAGGGCGTCAAGTACGACATCCCGTACGACAGCTCGCGCTTCGTCAAGATCTCGATCGGCCGCGTCGTCGAGACGCTGGTCGAGGCGGTGATCCTGGTCTTCCTCGTGATGTACCTGTTCCTGCAGAGCCTGCGCTACACGCTGATCCCGACCATCGTGGTGCCGGTCGCGTTGTTCGGCGCCTTCGCGGTGATGCAGCTGTTCGGTTACTCGATCAACGTGTTGACGATGTTCGCGATGGTGCTCGCGGTCGGCATCCTGGTCGACGATGCGATCGTCGTGATCGAGAACGTCGAACGGATCATGAGCGAGGAGGGCCTGCCACCGCGCGAGGCGACCAAGAAGGCGATGGGCCAGATCACCGCGGCGCTGGTCGGCATCAGCGTGACCCTGGTCTCGGTGTTCCTGCCGATGGCGTTCTTCGCCGGCTCGGTCGGCAACATCTACCGTCAGTTCTCGCTGGTGATGGTGAGCTCGATGCTGTTCTCGGTGTTCCTCGCGCTGTCGCTGACGCCGGCCCTCTGCGCGACGTTCCTGAAGCCGGTCGAGGCCGGCCACAAGCACGAGAAGCGCGGCTTCTTCGGCTGGTTCAACCGCGGCTTCAAGGCGACGACGCACGGCTACGAGAACTGGGTCGCGAAGATCCTGCGCCGGACCGGGCGCTTTTTGATCCTGTTCGCGCTGATCGTCGGCCTCACGGTCTTCATGTTCCTGCGCATGCCGTCTTCGTTCCTGCCGACCGAGGACCAGGGCTACCTGATCGCGAACGTGCAGCTGCCGCCGGGTGCGACGCAGGGCCGCACGTTGGCGGTGATGCAGCAGGCCGAGGGCTTCTTCCTGAACCAGCCCGAGGTCTCGCAGATGGTCAGCGTGCTCGGCTTCAGCTTCTCGGGCAGCGGCCAGAATGCCGCGCTCGCGTTCGTCACGCTGAAGCCGTGGGACGAGCGCGAAGGGCCCACGCATTCGGCGCAGGGCATTGCCGGGCGCGCGTTCGGTGCGCTCTCGAAGGTGCGCGATGCTTTCATCTTCGCGCTGGTCCCGCCGGCGATTCCGGAATTGGGCACCGCGACCGGCTTCTCGTTCCGACTCCAGGACCGCGGCGGTAATGGCCACGCGGCACTGCTCGCGGCGCGAAACCAGATGCTGGGGATGGCCGGCCAGAGCAAGGTCCTCGCGGGCGTGCGGCCGGACGGGCTCGAAGACGCGCCGCAGCTGCAGGTCGACATCGACCGCGACCGCGCGAGCGCGCTCGGCGTCTCGTTCGACACCATCAATGCCGCGCTGTCGACGGCGCTCGGCTCGACCTACGTCAACGACTTCCCGAATGCCGGGCGCCTGCAGCGCGTTGTCGTCCAAGCCGATGCGCCCGAGCGCATGCAGCCCGACGACCTGCTGCAGATCAACGTGCTCAGCAACCAGGGCAAGCCGGTGCCGATGGCGGCGTTCGCGACGACGCGCTGGATCACCGGACCGATCCAGACCATCCGCTTCAACGGCTACCCGACGATGCGGATTTCCGGCGACGCCGCGCCCGGGTACTCGACCGGCGATGCGATGGTTGAGATGGAGCGGCTCGCGTCGCAGCTGCCGGCCGGCTTCGCGTTCGAGTGGACCGGCCAGTCGCGCGAGGAACGCCTGTCGGGCTCGACCGCGACGATCCTGCTCGGCTTCTCGCTGCTCGCGGTGTTCTTGTGCCTCTCGGCGCTTTACGAGAGCTGGTCGATCCCATTCTCGGTGTTGCTGGCGGTGCCGCTCGGCGTGCTCGGCGCGGTCCTCGGCGCCACGTTTCGCGACATGCCGAACGACGTCTTCTTCAAGGTCGGCCTGATCACGGTGATCGGGCTGTCGGCGAAGAACGCGATCCTGATCATCGAGTTCGCGAAGGACCTGCATGCGCAAGGCAAGGACCTCGTGCAGGCGACGCTCGAGGCGGTGCATCTCCGTTTCCGGCCGATCCTGATGACCTCGATCGCGTTCATCCTCGGCGTGCTGCCGCTGGTCGTCTCGACCGGCGCCGGCTCGGCCAGCCAGCGCGCGATCGGCACCGGCGTGATGAGCGGCATGATCACCGCGACGGTGCTCGCGGTCTTCTTCGTGCCGGTCTTCTTCGTCGTGGTCCGGCGCTTCTTCAAGGGCAGCGACCGCCAGCGCAAGATGTATGCGCACGAGATGGATGGGGCGGCGAAGCCGGCAGTTGCAACGGGGGTGAGCCATGACTGATCCGATGGCGAGTCCGTGCGCCGAAGCGCCGCGGTGCAGGGCCGGGGGGCGCCTGCTCGCGCTCGGAGCGGCAGCCGCCGCACTGACGTTGTCCGGCTGCATGAACCTGATCCCGGCCTATGAACGGCCGGCCGCGCCGGTCGCCGCCACCTATCCGGTCGAGACCGCGCCGTCCGCGGGCGGCGTCACCGCGGCCGACCTCGAATGGCAGGGCTTCTTCGCCGACCCGCGCCTGAAGCGGCTGATCGAGGCGGCACTGCAGAACAACCGCGACCTGCGCATCGCGGTCCTCAACATCGAGCAGGCGCGTGCGCTCTACCAGGTCCGGCGCGCCGACGAGCTGCCGACGGCCGGGGTCGGCGCGACGGTTCAGCGCCAGCCCGGCAGCAACGGCAACGTCGGCAGCAGCTACGCGGTCGGCCTGGCGATCAGCAGCTACGAACTCGACCTGTTCGGCCGGGTGCGCAGCCTGAGCCAGGCTGCACTGGCGCAGTATCTCGGCACCGCGGAGGCGCGCAAGGCGGTCCAGATCAGCCTGATCTCGTCGCTCGCGAACGCGTACATGAACCTGCTCGCCGACGACGAGCAGCTGCGCGTGACGCGGCAGACGCTGACGACGCGGGAGGAATCGCTGCGACTGACCAAGCTCAAGTTCGACTACGGCGCATCGTCCGAGCTCGACTTCCGCCAGGCCGAGTCCTTGCTCGAAGGCGCGCGCGCCGCGCTGGCCCAGAATCTGCGCCAGCGCGCGCTCGACGAGAACGCGATCGTGCTGCTGATCGGCCAGCCGATGCCGGCCGACCTACCGGCGTCGCTCGCGCTGAACGCCGCGCAGGTACCGAACGACCTGCCGGCCGGCCTGCCGTCGGAACTGCTCGAACGAAGGCCCGACATCCGCGCAGCCGAGCAGCGGCTGATCGCGGCCAATGCCAACATCGGCGCGGCGCGCGCCGCCTTCTACCCGCGCATCTCGCTGACCGCCACCTTCGGCACCGCGAGCAGCGAGTTGTCGGGCCTCTTCAAGAGTGGCTCGTTCGCGTTCACCGGGACGGGGCAGTTGCTCCAGACGATCTTCGACGCCGGACGCAACCAGGCGAATCTCGAGTTCTCGCAGGCCAGTCGCGAGATCGCCGTGGCCGAGTACGAGCGCTCGATCCAGAGCGCGTTCCGCGAGGTCTCGGATGCGCTCGCCGGACGGGCGACGCTGGGCGAGCAGTTGCGTGCCCAGCTGGCCCAGGTGAAGGCCGAGGAGGCGCGCTTTCGCCTCTCCGACCTGCGCTACCGCAACGGCGCGGCGAACTACCTCGAAGTGCTCGACGCGCAGCGCTCGCTGTTCGTCTCGCAGTTGGCGGTCGTCCAGGTGCAGGCGGCTCTGGTCCAGAACCTGGTCACGCTGTATCGCGTGCTGGGCGGTGGCTGGACCGAGGTCGTCGCGGCGCGGTGAACCCACGTGCTCTCGTCCGCGGGCGGGAGCGGCCAGGGCGCGGTAGACTTCAACGGTCGCGTCGAGCCGTCGGCGTTTTCAGCCGGTGTCGCCGGCCAGAAACAGCAGGTCGTCCATGCGAGGCTGAGCGCCTCGCCGAGGATCGCCTTGGCACCGCGGCTGCCGGTCCACCAGTGGCGCTGTTCTTCAGGGATCGCTGCGGACAGGACGCCGATCTCGACGCCCGGACCGAGCGCGAGCCGGAACACCGTGCGTGAGCGACGCGCATGGATGCCGGCCGCGTAGAGGTCGATCGCGTCGAGCCGCGTTCCGGCGTCGCGTGCCCATTCACGGATGCTCAGCGCGCTGCGGTAGGTGCGATCCTTCTGCGTCGGCGGGGCGGGGATCGCGCGGATCGGCGGGCCGATGCCTCGGCCCGCAAGGTGCGCCGCGGCGCGATCGGCATAGGTCTTCCATTCGGAGACGCCGTTCCACGCTTCGATCGGGCCGCCGGTCGTCAGTACCTGCTGGTAGCGGCCGCTGCGGATCGCGGGCAGCGCCTGGTCGAGCTCGCGTGCATCGAGCCAGCCTTCGATGACGAGCGTCTTTGCGCCACGCCCGTCGGGACCGTGCGCCAGTTCGTCGACCGTCAGCAGATCGGGCAGGGCGCGGCCGAGCAAGGTCGCCGCGGTGGCGAGGATGGCGAGCAGCAGCAGCCAGCCGGTCGGCGTCGGCAGCAGGACCTCGCGACGGCGAAACAGCATGCGGGCGCGCGGTGCGGGCCGTCGACGCGCCGGCTCAGACGGCCGCGACGGCGGCGAGCGGCTCGAACGTCGGCGTGCCCTTCGCCTGCCACGCCGCGATTGCGGTCGCCATCTCGTCGGTGTCAAAGATCGCGCTCTGCAGCAAGGTCATCTGCTGCAGCGCCGAAGCGGTCGAGTGGTCGCGCGCATGGTTCAGCGCCAGCTTGCTGCCGGCGATCGCGAGCGGCGACTTGGCGGCGATGCTGCGGGCGAGCGCCATCGCATGGTCGAGCAAGGCGGCCGGGTTCGGCAGCACCGCGTTGACGAGCCCGACCGCGAGCGCGCGTTCGGCGCCGAGCCGCTCGCCGGTGTACGCCATCTCGCGCGCGATGCCCTGCGGCACGATCTTCGGCAGGCGCTGCAGCACGCCGAGGTCGGCGGCCATGCCGATCGCGATTTCCTGCACCGTGAAGAACGCATCGGCGCTGCAGACGCGGATGTCGCAGGCGGTCGCCAGATCGAGCGCACCGCCGACGCAGCCGCCCTGGATCGCGCAGATCACCGGGATGCGCGCCTCGTCGAGCGCGGTGAAGCAGTCCATCAGCTGGCGCAGCGATTCCTGGAACGCCAGCCGGGCGCGCGGCGTCGCGGTCGCGAGCAGCGCATCGCCGCTGCCGAAGACGTCGAGCGCCATGCCGGCGCAGAAGTGCCGGCCGGTCGACGAGATCACCAGCGCGCGGGTGTCGCCGCCGGCGATGCCGAGTCCGCGCACCGCGTCGCGCAGCGCCGGGAAGAACGGCGGCGACATCGTGTTGAGCCGCTCGGGCCGATTGAGCTGGAGATGGGCGACGCGGTCCTGCGTCTCGAGGCTGAAGAAGTCGTTCACGGCGGCTCCGGAAGTGGCGGTGGGCTCCAGCCTCGACTGTGCCTCACGCCGGCACTTCGCGACGGGGATCCGAGGCGATGCACAGGCCTGCAACAGCGAGACGTGTCGGCGTTGAAGCAGCGCGCTTCGTCGCAAGGCGCGCTGCATACTGACGGCATGGACGACTCGCTGACGACGGCCGACGGCCTCGCGCTGCAGCTGCGCGAATGGCCGTGCGAGCGTCCGCACGGCAGCGTGCTGATCGTGCACGGGCTTGGCGAGCACATCGGCCGCTACCTGCATGTCGCGCAGCACCTGAACGACTGGGGCTGGAACGTCATCGGCTACGACCAGCGCGGGCATGGCGCGAGCGAGGGGCCGCGCGGCCGGCTCGCGGCCGCCGACGACCTGCTGCTCGACCTGTCGCGTGTGATCGATGCGGTGCGCGCGGCGCACGACGGCCCGCTGGTGCTGCTCGGCCACAGCCTGGGCGGCCTGGTCGCGGCACGGTTCGTCGCCGAGGGGGTGCTGCCTGCCGCAGATGCCAACGGGCGACCCGCCGCCGCAACCGATCGCGCCGAGCCGCCGCGCGAGCCGGCGCTCTGGCATCGCAAGGCCGACGCACTGGTGCTGTCGTCGCCGGCGCTTGATACCGGCATGCGCGCGTCCCAGAAGATGCTGCTCGCCGTGCTCGGTCCGCTGACGCCGAACCTCGCGGTCGGCAACGGTTTGAAGGCCGAGTGGATCTCGCGTGCGCCGTCCGTCGTCACCGCCTACAACCGCGATCCGCTGGTCCATGACCGGATCGCACCGCGGCTCGCGCGTTTTCTCGTCGACAGCGGTCCGTTCGTGCTGCAGCGCGCTGCGGCGTGGAATGTGCCCACGTTGCTGATGTACGCCGGCAGCGACCGCTGCGTCGAGCCCGCCGGCTCGGCCGCGTTCGCCGCCGCCGCGCCGGGCTCGGTCGTCAGCGTGCGCCGGTTCCAGCCGCTCTTCCACGAGATCTTCAACGAGCCCGAACAGGTCGAGGTCTTCACGGCGCTGCGCGACTGGTTGGCTGCGCAGGCGCGCCACCTCTAGCCGTTCGATCCGGTCATGCGCCCCCCGGCCGCAGCGCCATGGATGCGGCACGTCGCTTCGGGCGAACCCGTCGCCCCCGCCGCCGGTCGCACTCCGAATGCATGACACGTCCGTGCGGACGCCGTGGGTTGCGGCGCACGCCTATCGCCGCGGCGAAGCGAAGTTCTACACTCGACCGATCGATCCTCGAGGAGCCGCCATGAACGCCCGTGACCCGAACCTGCCGGTCCAGCCCGACGAAGCCGCGACCCTGGCCGATTTTGCCAACCGCATTTGGGACGACGAGATCGTGCCGGCGCTGACCGATTACATCGCGGTGCCGGCCAAGAGCCCGATGTTCGATGCCGAGTGGCGGCAGCACGGCCACATCGACCGCGTGGTCCGCGATGCGGCGAGCTGGGTCGAAAGCAAGCGCGTCGCCGGCATGAAGCTCGAGGTCATCCGACTCGAAGGGCGCACGCCGGTGATCTTCTTCGAGGTGCCGTCGACGAAGCCGGGCAGCACCGACACGATCTGCTTGTATGGCCACCTCGACAAGCAGCCCGAGTTCAACGGCTGGCGCTCCGACCTCGGCCCGTGGACCCCGAAGTACGAGCGCGGCCAGCTGTACGGACGCGGCGGCGCCGACGACGGCTACGCCGTGTATGCGGCGATCAGCGCGATCCTCGCGCTCGACCGCCAGGGCATCCCGCGACCGCGCTGCGTCGGCATCATCGAGAGCTGCGAGGAGAGCGGCTCGTTCGACCTGCCGGCCTACATCGACGCGCTGAAGGGCCGGCTCGGCGACGTCGGCCTCGTCGTCTGCCTCGACAGCGGCGCCGGCAACTACGACCAGCTCTGGCTGACGACCAGCCTGCGCGGGATGGCCAGCGGCACCTTGAAGGTCGAGGTGCTGACCGAAGGCGTCCACTCGGGCGACGCGAGCGGGCTGGTGCCGTCGAGCTTCCGGATCCTGCGCCAGGTGCTCGACCGGCTCGAGGATTCGAAGACCGGTCGGCTGCTGCCGGAGAGCTTCCATTGCGCCATTCCGGCCGACCGCGTCGAGCAGGCGAGAGCGACCGCGAAGATCCTCGGCGACGAGGTCTGGAAGCGCTTCCCGTGGGCCTGCGGTGCCGACGGCACCGCGACGCTGCCGACGACGACCGACCCGCTCGAGGCGCTGCTGAACCGCACGTGGAAGCCGACGCTGAGCGTGACCGGCGCCGATGGCTTCCCGGCCTTGAAGGATGCCGGCAACGTGCTGCGCCCGTACACGACGTTCAAGCTGAGCCTGCGTCTGCCGCCGCTCGTCGAGGGCCATGAAGCGGCCGTCGCGCTGAAGACGCTGCTCGAGGACAACGCCCCGTACAACGCCCGCGTGACGTTCCAGCCCGACGGCCGTGTCGGCGCGCTCGGCGCGACCGGCTGGAACGCGCCGACCCTCGCGCCGTGGCTCGAGGACGCGCTGCAGGCCGCCTCGCGGGCGCACTACGGCGCGCCGTGCGGGTACATCGGCCAGGGCGGCACGATCCCGTTGATGAGCATGCTGCAGAAGAGCTTCCCGGCCGCGCAGATGATGGTCTGCGGCGTGCTCGGTCCGAAGAGCAATGCGCACGGCCCGAACGAGTTCCTGCATGTGCCGTATGCGAAGAAGCTGACCGCGGCGGTCGCGCAGGTGATGGCGGCCTGCCCCTGAGCGAGAGGCTTCGCCGGTCGTCAGAACGGACGCACAGCGCCGGTTGCGGCGAGAAAGGCCTGAGCCACCGCTTCGGCGGTCTCGATGCCATCGACCGCGGCCGACATGATGCCGCCGGCATAGCCTGCTCCTTCGCCGGCCGGGTAGAGCCCGCGCACGTTGAGGCTCTGCCTGTCGCGGCCGCGCGTGATGCGCAGCGGCGACGAGGTCCGCGTCTCGACGCCGGTCAGCATCGCATCCGGCATGGCGAAGCCCTTGATCTGGCGCTCGAACGCGGGCAGGGCTTCGCGGATCGCCTCGATCGCGAAGTCGGGCAGCACCGCCGTGCCGGGGGCGCCGAGATCGGTCAACGTCACGCCGGGCTGGTAGGACGGCAGCACGGCACCGAACGCGGTCGAGGCACGCCTGTCGAGGAAGTCGCCGACGCGTTGCCCGGGCGCGCGGTAGTCGCCGCCGCCGCGCTCGAACGCGACCGATTCCCAATGGCGCTGGAACTCGATGCCGTCGAGCGGCGAAATTGCGTCGGCCGGCGAACCGGGCGCGCGGTAGTCGGCCGGCGTGATGCCGACGACGATGCCGGCGTTCGCATTGCGCTCGTTGCGCGAATACTGGCTCATGCCATTGGTGACGACGCGCCCGGCCTCCGACGTCGCCGCGACGACGGTGCCGCCGGGGCACATGCAGAAGCTGTAGACCGAGCGCCCGTTGCGCGCATGGTGGACGAGGCGGTAGTCGGCGGCGCCGAGCAGCGGATGGCCGGCGTTCGGGCCGAAGCGCGCGCGGTCGACCAGCGACTGCGGGTGCTCGATTCGAAAGCCGATCGAGAACGGCTTCGGCTCGAGATGGACGCCGCGCGCCTGCAGCACCGCGAAGGTGTCGCGCGCGCTGTGTCCGGGCGCGAGGACGACCTGCTCGGCCTCGATCGCCGTGCCTTCGGGTGCGGCCGCGCTCGCGACCGTGACGGCGCGGATGTGCCCGTCCTCGATCAGCAGGTCGGTCACGCGCTGGCCGAATCGGATCTCGCCGCCGAGCGCCTCGATCTCGGCGCGCATCTTCTCGACCACGCCGACCAGCCGGAACGTTCCGATGTGCGGCTTGCCGACGTAGAGGATCTCGTCCGGCGCGCCGGCCTTGACGAACTCGTCGAGCACCTTGCGGCTGAGGTGGCGCGGGTCACTGATCTGGCTCCACAGCTTGCCGTCCGAGAAGGTGCCGGCGCCGCCTTCGCCGAACTGCACGTTCGACTCCGGATCGAGGACGCCCTTCCGCCAGAGCCCCCAGGTGTCGCCGGTCCGCTCGCGCACCGCCTTGCCGCGTTCGAGGACGATCGGGCGCAGCCCCATCTGCGCGAGCAGCAGAGCGCAGAAGATGCCGCACGGGCCGAAGCCGACGACGATCGGCCGGTGTGCGCTGTCAATCGCGAAGTCTGCCGGTAGCCTCGTGACGAAGCGGTAGCCCATGTCCGGTGCGGCGCGCAGGTGCGAGTCACCCGGATGTGCGGCGAGCACCGCGGCCTCGTCGCCCTCGATCGCGCAATCGATGGTGTAGGTCAGCGCGATCGCGCTCTTCTTGCGCGCGTCGTAGCTGCGCTTGTGGACCGTCATCTCGCGCAGGCGCCCGTCGTCGATGCCGAGGCGCGCCACGACCGCCCGATGCAAATCCTCGGGCGGATGATCGAGTGGCAGCCTCAGGTCGGTGATGCGCAGCATCGGCGAGTTCTCAAGAGGACGGCGCCGCAGTACCGGAGCGGCGCACGCGCAAGGTCACGACCTAGTAAAACGCTTCGATGCGGCTGACGCCCATCAGCGGCTCGAGAAGCCGCGACAGCGGCCGCAGCGCGTTGTAGCGCGCCGAGACCTTGTGGGCGTAGCCGAAGAAGCGCGGGAGGTCGGCGCTGTAGGCCGGCTTGCCGTCGCGGTGCTTCAGGCGGCAGAAGATGCCGAGCACCTTCAGATGCCGCTGCAGTCCCATCCACTCGACTGTGCGCCAGAAGTCGCCGAAGTCGTCGGGCACCGGCAGCGCGGCCTTGCGAGCCGCTTCCCAGTAGCGCACCGCCCAGTCGAGCTCCTGCTCCTCATCCCACGAGATAAAGGCGTCGCGCAGCAGCGAGGCGACGTCGTAGCTGATCGGGCCGTGCACCGCATCCTGGAAGTCAAGGATGCCCGGGTTCGGCGTCGTGACCATCAGGTTGCGCGGCATGAAGTCGCGGTGGACCGCGACGCGCGGCTGCGCCAGTGCGCTTTCGACGAGCATGTCGCACGCGGCTTGCCAGACCGCTTCCTGATCGGCGCTCCAGGCGACGCCGTACTCGCGACCGACGCACCACTCGGGAAAGAGCGCCAGTTCGCGGCGCAGCAGCGTGTCGTCGTAGGGAGGCAGCGTGGCGGCGTCGCTGCTGCCCTGCCAGCGGATCAGTGCCGTGATCGCGTCGCGCATCAGCGCGTCGGCGGTCTTCAGGTCGCCGGCGCCGACGGCGTCATGGAGCGCACCCAGGTAAAGCCGGCTCCCGAGGTCGGTGAGCAGCAAGAAGCCGCGCTCTACATCGGCCTCGAGCACGCGAGGTGCGTGCAGGCCGATGTTCTCGAGCCGGCGCGCGACGTCGACGAACGGGCGGACGTCCTCCTGCGGCGGCGGCGCGTCCATCACGATGAGGCTGCGTCCATCGGCCGCGTCGGCGCGAAGATAGCGCCGGAAGCTGGCATCGCTCGAGGCGGCGCGCAGGCTCTCGGCCTGCAGGCCATGACGCGGCGCGATCGCCGCGAGCCAGTGCTCGAAAGCGCTGCGGCGGACCGGATCGGCCCAGGCGATGGCGGTGGAATCGGGTGCGATGGCGGGACCTTGCGGAGGGCTGGAAGGCGCCGTCGGCCAGCGGTGCGGCGCGAGGGCTCGTGGATAATCGATTCTACAAACCGCACCGTCTCCGTCCCCGCACGCCGGCGTGCCACGCGGTCGCGAGCGGGCCGGCACCGCAACCCGCGCGGCGCACCGCGCCTCCAGTCCTCTGTCGCCCTTGCTGCCTCCCTTTCGAACTTCTGCGGCATTCGAGCGCGCGCGGGCCGGACTCCTGCCCTGGGTGCCGCTGGCGCTGTCGGTACTCTGTGTCGATGCGAGCGCGCAGGCCGCTCAGGATGGCGGCATCGAGCTCCGCCCGTCGCCCGCGCTGACCCCTGCGCCGCGCGGCGACGCCGCGAAGACCTTGCCGATCATCCTGCGCGCGCGCGAATTGCGCGGCCGGCCCGACCTCGAGGCGATCGCGGAGGGCGACGCCGAACTGCGCCGCGGCGGCGTCGTGATCCGCGCCGACCGGCTCAGCTACCAGCAGGTCGAGGACCTCGCCCGCGCCGTCGGCAACGTCCGCATCAGCGAGAACGGCAATGTCTTCAGCGGCCCCGAACTGCAGCTGAAGATGCAGGCCTTCGAAGGCTACTTCCAGAACCCGACCTACCGGCTCGGCCAGATCGGTGCCGGCGGCCAGGCCGACCGCATCGACTTTCTCGACGATCAACGCGCCGTCGCGACCAACGCGACCTACACGAGCTGCAGCCTGGACGGCTCGGGCGCCCCGGCCTGGGTGTTGTCGGCAGGCAGCGTGCGCATCGACCAGGAAGCCAACGAGGGCATCGCCAGCAACGGCGTGCTGCGCTTCTACGGCGTGCCGATCCTGGCGGCGCCGTCGATCAGCTTCCCGCTGAACGAAGCGCGCAAGTCGGGCTGGCTGCCGCCGAGCATCGCGCTCGACAGCAACAGCGGCTTCCAGGTCGGGGCGCCGTACTACTGGAACATCGCGCCCAACCGTGACGCGACCTTCACGCCGTCGGTTAGCGTGCGCCGCGGCGCCAGCCTCGGCACCGAGGTGCGCTATCTCGAACCGCTCTACAACGGCGAATCGACGCTCAACCTGCTGCCGAACGACCGGTTGGCGCAGCGCTCTCGCCATTCGCTGCGGGTCTTTCACGACAGCACGTTCGATCGCGACACGCTGCTCCAGCTCCGCCTGCAGCACGTCTCCGACGACGACTACTGGAAGGACTTTCCGCACGACGCCACGAGCCTGACGCCCCGCTTGCTGGAAACCGACCTGCGCTTCAGCCGGCCGTTCGGCGACTGGACGACGTATGGCAAGGTCCAGCGCTGGCAGGTCTTGCAGACGGTCGATGTCGCGACGCGGATCGAGGCGCCCTACGAACGCGTCCCGCAGATAGGGACGCGCTACCTGGGCAAGTACGGCCCTGGCCTGGAGCTGAGCTTCGAGGGCGAGTTCAACCGCTTCGAGACGCCCGACAACAACGCGACCCCGGAGCGCCCGAACGGAACCCGCGTGCATGCGCTCGGCAGCCTCAGCCGGCCGTTCGTGACACCGGGCTGGAGCCTGCTGCCGAAGCTCTCGTTCAATGCCGCGTCCTATTCGCTCGACCGGCCGGTCGCGGGGGTGCGCAGCGATGCGACGCGCGTGATTCCGACGCTGAGCGTCGACAGCGCCTGGACGTTCGAGCGTGACGCCGGCTGGTTCGGACGCACGGTGCGGCAGACCCTGGAGCCGCGGCTTCTGTATGCGAACACGCCGTTCGTGAAGCAGAGCGACCTGCCGAACTTCGATTCGGCGCCGAAGGACTTCAACTTCGAATCGATCTTCAGCGAGAACCCGTTCTCGGGCGTCGACCGCGTCGCCGACGGCCACCAGCTCACCGCCGGCGTGACGACCCGGCTGCTCAGTCCCGACACGGGTGCGGAATTGCTTCGGCTCGGCATCGTCCAGCGCTACCTGTTTCGCGACCAGCAGGTGACGCCCGACCCCACGCAGCCGTCGACGCAGCGTTTTTCCGACGTGCTGCTGCTCGGCTCGACCTCGCTGGTGCGCAACTGGAACTTCGACGCCGCGGTCCAGTTCGGCGCCGACAACTCCCGCTTGGAGCGTTCGGTCGTCGGGGTGCGCTATTCGCCCGGGCCGTTCCGGACGATGAGCGCGACCTACCGCCTGACCCGCGGCCTGACCGAGCAGATGGAGATCGGCTGGCAATGGCCGGTCTATCAGCGCAGTGTCGACCCGACCGCCGCGCGCGGCAGCGCCAGTTCCTGCGGCGGCAGTCTCTACGCGGTCGGCCGGGTCAACTACAGCATGAAGGACAGCCGCATCATCGATTCGATCGTCGGCGCCGAATACGACGCCGGCTGCTGGGTCGGGCGGATCGTTGCCGAGCGGCTCTCGACCGGGCGGAGCGACGCCACGACCCGCCTGCTGATCCAGCTGGAGCTGGTCGGGCTGTCCCGCCTGGGCTCTAATCCGCTCCAGGTCTTGAAGGACAATGTACCGGGCTACCGCATGCTCCGCGAGGAGCGGACGACGCCGCTACCGTTCAATCCGTATGACTGACTTCTACCGTTCCCCGACCACCGCGCGCTCTGCCTGGCGATCGGTCGTTGATGTCGCCGGTCGCCGATCGCCGAGGGCGCCGGTCACCACATGGCGCTGGCTCGCCTTCGCGTTTGCGCTCGGGCTGCTGGCGCAGGCCGTGACCGCACAGCCGGCCCGGCCGAGCGCGCCCCGCAATGGCGACTACATCGTTGCCGTCGTCAACTCGGAATTGGTGACCGCCGGCGAAGTGCAGCAGCGGATCGATCGGGTTCGTGCCGAAGCAGCGCGCAGCAACGCCAATTTGCCTCCGCTGCCGGTCCTGAACGCGCAGATCGTGAGCGCCCTGATCGACGAGCGGGTGCAGGTCACCAATGCGCGCGACAGCGGCATGAAGCTCGATGAGGCCGAGGTCGACCGAGCGGTCTCGAGCATTGCGCTGCAGAACCAGCTGACGCTGCCCCAGCTGCGCCAGAAGCTGCGCCAGGATGGCATCGAATACGCGAAGTTTCGCGCCACTGTCCGCGACCAGATGCTGGTCGAGCGCGTGCGTGAACGCGAGGTGATGGAGCGCATTCGCGTCAGCGAGGGCGAGATCGATGCGCTGCTCGACGAGCGGCGCGCCGCGGCGGGCCTCGTGCCCCAGCTGAACATCGGGCAGATTCTCGTCACCGTATCCGAGGGCGCCAGCGCGGCCGAGGTTGCCGAGCGTCAAGCCCGCGCCGAGGCGGCGCGCGCTCGCGTGCGCGCCGGCGAGGCCTTCGAAGCGGTCGCCAAGGAGGTCTCGGAAGACGGCAACCGCGCCGAAGGCGGCATGATCGGATTGCGCCCTGCCGACCGCCTGCCGGACGTGTTCGTCAATGCGGTGCGCGGCTTGCGCAGCGGCGACGTTGCGCCGGAGCTGCTGCGCACCGGTGCCGGCTTTCATCTGCTGAAGCTGGTCGAGCGCCGCGACGCCGGCAACTTCACAGTCCAACAGACGCGGGCTCGCCACATCCTGCTGCGCACCTCGGCCCAGCTGCCGCAAGACCAGGCGATGCGCCGCCTGGCCGACATCAAGCAGAAGATCGCCGGCGGCACCCAATCGTTCGAGCAGGCGGCGCGTGAGAACTCCGAGGACTCGAGCGCGGCGCAGGGCGGCGATCTCGGCTGGGTCTCCCCGGGGACCTTCGTGCCGGAGTTCGAGGAAGTGATCAACCGGCTCCAGCCCGGCGGATTGTCCGATCCGGTTGTCTCGCGGTTCGGCGTGCACCTGATCCAGGTGCTCGACCGGCGCGCGGTGACGCTCGATCCGAAGCAGCAGCGCGAACAGGCCCGCAACATCCTGCGCGAGCAGAAGTTCGAGGACGTTTACACCGAGTGGCTGCGCGACCTGCGCGGCCGGGCCTACATCGAGATGCGCGAGCCGCCGACCTGAGCGGCGCGCCGTCGTGAAGCACGTCGCCCGCAAGCGGTTCGGCCAGCACTTCCTGACCGATGCGGCGGTGATCGATGCGATCGTCGCCGCGATCGGCCCCCGGCGCGCCGATGCGCTGGTCGAGATCGGCCCCGGTCTCGGTGCGTTGACCGGCCCGCTCGCCGAGTCGGTCGATCGGCTGACGGTGATCGAGCTCGATCGCGATCTGGCCCGCCGGCTGCGCGCGCGCAGCGATCTCGACGTGATCGAGGCCGATGTATTGACCGTCGACTTCCGCGCGCTTGCGGCGAAGCTCGGCGCTCCGCTGCGGGTGGTCGGCAACCTGCCGTACAACATCTCGACGCCGATCCTGTTTCACCTGCTCGAGGCCGTCGAGTCGGTCGAGGACCAGCACTTCATGCTGCAGCGCGAGGTGGTGCAGCGCATGGCGGCCGCTCCCTGCACCAAGGCTTACGGGCGGCTCAGCGTGATGCTGCAGTGGCGCTACGACATCGAGTCGGTCCTCGACGTGCCGGCAGCGTCGTTTGAGCCTCCGCCCCAGGTCGAGTCGGCCATCGTCCGGATGCTCCCGCTGCCGCAGACGGCCACGGTGGACGCCGCGCGGCTCGGCGAGCTCGTCGCGGTCGCCTTCTCGCAGCGAAGGAAGATCCTGCGCCACACGCTCGGGCGCTATCTGGACGATCGCGGTTTCGGCGGGCGCTTCGATGTTCAGCGCCGGGCCGAGGAGGTGCCGGTCGCTGAATTCGTCGCGCTGGCGGCCGCGCTGCCGCCAGGAAATGATGCCGCCGGCAGCATGGTGCCGGCGGATTAACGTCAAACGCCGCTCAGGCGGCGTTCAACCACATCGCGGTGTCGAAGGCGCTGCTCATCAACGGCATGTTCATGCCGAAGCTGCTGTTCGCTGCACTCTTGGCGGCCGGCTTGACCGGCTTGTCCGCTACGCTTTGGGCCATCTCGGTAGCCCGCTCCCATGACCCTTGTTCCTGGGAGCGGGCTACTGAAAAGAATAGAAGCACCTGAACGGTACCTTGCGTTCGGCCCAGAAGTCGGCCGCATCGCGAAAGACGTCGAGCAGCTGCTCGCGCGCCTCGCGATCGAAACGCGGGTTGTCGGGCAGCTGCTCTAGCACCACGACGAACCCCGGCTGGTTGCCGGCCTTGTGGACCAGGTCGGTCATGCAGTCGAAGAGCGCATCGAGGTTCTTGCCGAAATGCGCCGGGAACAGGAAGGCATCGGCGATGCCTTCGAGCACGTCCTGTTTGGTCTGCGCCGTCGTCAGGTTTGCGTAGAGAAAATGCTGGCCCGCGGTCTGCGCCGCCTGCATCAGATCGTCGACGCGGTACGCTCGGATCGATTGAACAATGTTCGGACGGACTGTCTGCAACTGCATGGTCACGTTCCTCCTTGAGTCATGAAAAAAATCTGTCGGCCTGCGGTCACGGCGTAATCCTGCGAAAGCTGCTGTAGTGATCGACGGTGTAGAAACAAGTCTCCGGAGCCTTCGCCTCATAGCCGCCGCAGACGATCCGGCGGCCACCGCGGTCGCGTGTCCCGGGGTGCGCGACCGTGTACTCGCGGTAGAACCCGCGCGGTCGTGACGGCAGGATGCGTTCGCGGTTTCCGAACACAGTCCCGTCCTTCGGATAGGCGAACGGCCCGCCAGCACGAATCAGCCGGTGAACGGCCTGCGCATCCGGAGGCAGTTGGTTGATCCGAACCGGCTCCACCGTCCCGGTCGTCTGGCGTGCCGAAGCCTCGGCGCCGACAAACAGACAGGCTGCGATGCTGACTCCGAGCCCCCACCTGCGCAGCGGGTTTCCCCGCGGCGGCCGACCGGAGAACAACACGGGTTATCCCCTAATGCGAAAGACAACAATGTTACCGAAACGGGTCGCAAAGCTCAAGTCTCTGCCTCAAATCAGTGCACGTAAAAGGGCTTGCTGGCGAGCACTCACACTCGTCCCGGTCGTCTGGCTAACTGAAATCCACGGCTGAACAGGCGAACAGCTCGACTGGGATTTACCCTGCGCGGCTTAGAATGGGCGGGACTCCCGACAGTGTCCGAATGCGTTCCAGGCGCCCGGGCGCCTGCTACGACCGGGCCTCTGCTAGCGCGCGGCGTTGGCGTC
>Ga0207691_10001448_pt1 | contig 23639 bp, 20 predicted proteins | sample KBSM13metaG_FD_184327 | JGI IMG/M metagenome (GOLD analysis project Ga0207691, IMG submission 184327) | Miscanthus rhizosphere microbial communities from Kellogg Biological Station, Michigan, USA - KBS M1-3 metaG (SPAdes) (version 2) | ecosystem: Host-associated > Plants > Roots > Rhizosphere >... | reverse complement strand
CGGCGCACCGCGCCGTACGCGGGGACCACGAACATCAGCACCAGCGCGACAACAGCGTAGCCGTACGAGCGCACCTCGGCCGAGTAATCAGTGAGGATGAAGGCGTCGCGAAGTACCCTGACGATGAAGTAGCTGAAGAGCAGCAGGAAGCCGTGGAGAAAGAACAGGAAGGTGCTGCGACCCTCTCCCGGCCGCACACGCGTGAACAGCGTCAGCAACCGCTCGAAGGGGCTGAGCCCCGAATTATCCGTCAGCACTTCACCCCAACCTCCACCCAATGGCTCGTTATCGACCGCCGCGATCCGCGCCTCGAAGCATTATCCCTCGGCGGCATGATAATGCAGATCGGGGATCGATCAGGCTTGGCTGCGAGCCAGGGCCTGGTCCAGATCGGCGATGAGGTCGTCCGCATCCTCGATTCCGACCGAAAGCCGCACCGTCCCGGGCGTAATGCCCGACCAGACGCGTTGCTCGGGGGTCAGGTCGCGCGGCTGCTGCATCACCGGCGGGACCACCAGCGATTCAGTCGACCCGAGGCTCGCCGCAATCGAGAAGAGTTCAAGAGCCTCGGCGCACCGGCTGCCCGCCTCCAGTCCGCCAACGATATCGAAGCTCACGATGCTGCCGAAATCCTCCATCTGACGCGCTGCACGTTCGTGGCCGGGATCGTCCCGAAGCCCCGGGTAGGACACCCGTTCCACCGCCGGGTGGGTCCGCAGGAACTCCGCGAGGCGCTGCGCGCCGCGGCACTGTGCGTCGCGGCGCACGAAGAAGGTCCGCAGACCGCGGAGCATGAGGAACGCGGCATGCGGATCGAGCGTCGGCCCGAGGACCGTCAGGTCCGACCGCATCGGCTGAATCAGCTCGGCACGACCGATCACCGCCCCGCCCATCACGTCGCCATGGCCCGACACGTACTTGGTCAGGCTGTGCACGTAGAGGTCGAGGTCGAAATCGCCGTGGCTGTGTGGCCCGGCCAGCGTGTTGTCGAGCAGCGTCAACGCGCCGTGCCGGCGGGCGAGACCAGTGATGCCGGGGATATCGGCGACCTTGAGCACCGGATTGGTCGGCGATTCGAACACGATCACCCGCACAGGGCGTTCGCCTAGCACGCGCTCGAGCCCGGCGAGATCGTCGATCGAGAGCAGCGTGCTCGTCACGCCGAAGCGGCCCAGCACACGGCGGATCAGGCTCCGCGTGGGCTGATACATCTCGGCGAAATAGACGACGTGATCGCCCTGCTTGAGTAGCGATAGCAGGCTTGCCGAGATCGCCGCCATCCCCGACCCGGTTAGCAGACAGCCGTCCCTGGACTGCAGCTCCGCAAGCGCGTTCTCGAGCTGGCGGAGCGTGGGGTTCGAGACTCGCGAGTAGTAATAGCCAGCACGGCGGCCCTCGAAGTACCGCTCGGTCTCGGCGACGTCGTCGAAGGTGAACTTGACCGACTGGTAGATGGGCGCTACCAGCGGGCGGTTGTCCGACGGAACCTCGACATCGGGGAGATGGGTGACGCGCGTGCGCTTCTTCATCGCTGTCGGCGCCTGGTACGGCGCGCCGGCCAACGGCCGGGTTCAAACCAGCTCGAACTCGTCGGCATCGAGATGCACCGGGAACCCGGCGCGGAACGCCTGCAGCGATTCCATGTCGAGGACCGCGGTCTCGACGCCGTCGCCGTTACCCTCTCCCGACACCGGCTCGCCGAGAAAATCGAGCGCCACGCTGCCGCCCAGGTAGGACGCGCCGTTACCGTCGCGACCCGTGCGGTTGACGCCCACCACATAACACTGGTTCTCGATGGCGCGCGCCCGCAGCAGCGTCGACCAGGCACGGTGCCGGCGCGACGGCCAGTTGGCGACGTAGATCAGGAGATCGCAGTCGCCGGGGCTGCGGCTCCAGACGGGGAACCGCAGGTCGTAGCAGATGAACGGCCGGATCCGCCAGCCCTTGAGCATGCAGTCGAGGCGTTGGCCGCCCGCCGCGTAATGTTCGTGTTCGCCGATCATCCGGAACAGGTGACGCTTGTCGTAGTGCGCGATCTCGCCATCGGGGCGCACCCAGAGCAGCCGGTTGTAGTGCCGATCGCCATCGCGGATCACGAGGCTCCCGGTGATCACGCAGCTCAGGGCCGCGGCCTCCTCGCGCATCCAGTCGACCGAAGGACCGTGCATGTCCTCGGCCTGCGCAGCGGAATTCATCGTGAAGCCCGTGGCAAACATCTCCGGCAGGACTATGAGATCCGTGTGACCGGCGAGCCCTGCGAAGTGCCGCGCCAATGCGCGACGATTTGTCGCGGGATCTTCCCAGGCGAGCTCGGGCTGCACCAGCGTCACGCGCAAATGTGGATTCATGTGGACCGCTGCTCCGTTTCGTTCATATCCGTCTCCGTTTCGGTCATATCCGTCGTAACCGTTCGCCCGCCGCGTCAAGAGTAGCTTCATCCTTGGCGAAGCAGAAGCGCACCAGCCGCTCGACCGGCGCCGGTGAGGAGAATACCGACACCGGAATGGCGGCGACGCCGTGCTGCATCGTCAGCCGTCGCGCGAACTCGACGTCCGGCTCATCGGACAGGGCGGAGTAGTCCGCGAGCTGGAAGTAGGTTCCGGCGCTCGGCGAGCAGTGGAAGCGCGTCTGCGCGAGCAGCCCGCAGAAATGATCGCGCTTGCGCTGGTAGAAGCGAGCGAGCTCCAGTGTGTGCCCGGGGACCTCGGCCATGAAATCCGCGAGCGCCGCCTGCAGGGGTGTCGCTACGGCGAACTGGACGAACTGGTGCACCTTGCGCAGCTCGGTCGTGAGCTCAGCCGGCGCGATGCAGCAGCCCACCTTCCAGCCGGTCGCGTGATAGGTCTTGCCGAACGAGGACACGACCATGCCGCGCGCAGCCAGGGCGTCGAGCGCGAGCAGTCCCTGGTGAGCACGCCCGTCGAACACCATGTGCTCGTACACCTCGTCAGCGAGCACGAGCACGTCCGTGCCGTCGAGCACGTCGGCCAGCGCCTCGAGATCGCCCCGGGTGAACACCGCGCCGCTGGGGTTGTGCGGTGTATTGACGATTATCAGCCGCGTCCTGGGGCCAACGGCGTCGCGGACGCGATCCCAGTCGACGTCGAAGCCGGGGCGTCTGAGTGGAATGCGCACAGCGGCGCCGCGGGCGAGGCGCACCGCGGGCTCGTAGGAATCGTAGGCCGGGTCCAGCAGGATGACCTCGTCCCCGGCGTGAACCACCGCCTGCACGGCGCAAAAGATCGCTTCCGTTCCCCCGGCCGTGATCGTGATCTCCGTCTCCGTCGACACGCGTCGCCCGTGCAGCGCCATCACCTGGTGCGCAATCGCATCGCGCAGCGCCGTCAGCCCGGGCATGGGGGCGTACTGATTCAATCCGGCACGCATGTGGCCGGCGACGAGCTCAACCAGGCGTGGCGGCGGCGAGAAATCCGGAAAGCCCTGTGACAGGTTGATGGCGTCATGCTCCGCCGCCAGTCGCGACATCACCGTAAAGATGGTCGTGCCGACATCGGGCAGTTTAGACGGGTGAGACCGGCGCGGGATCACGCTGCCACACCCCCGCTCTCGACCGCAGCCATCGCCGCGCCGATCAGACCGGCGTCGTTGCCGTAGCGGGCGACCACGATCTCCGCGGGGTGCTCGAGCAGCGGCCCGAATAGCTCCCAGTTCTCCGTAACGCCGCCCCCGATGATGAACAGGTCGGGCCAGAGCAGCCGATGCATCTCCGCCAGGACCGCGTTGACCTCGCCCGCCCAGGCCTGCCAGCTCAGGCCGCGTTCGACGCGGATTCGGGCCGAGGCGCGCTGTTCGGCCTCTTCGCTCCCCACCTGCAGGTGGCCGAGCTCGGTGTTGGGCACCAGCCGTCCGTCGACGAACAGCGCTGAGCCGATTCCCGTGCCGAGGGTAACGACCAGCACCGTTCCGTCACGCCCGCGACCCGCGCCCATGCGCATCTCAGCGAGACCGGCGGCATCGGCGTCGTTCAGAAAGACCACTGGCCGGTGGATACGCGAAGCGAGCAGCGCCCGGGCATCCGTCCCGATCCAGCGTCGATCTATGTTCGCTGCCGTCATCGCCACGCCTCGACGCGCAACCGTCGGAAAGGCGAGCCCGACCGGACCCGGGGACGGCATGCGGCTCGCGATGTCCGCAAGCAGGTCCACTACGGCGGCGGGGGCTGCGTCCGCGGGTGTGGGCACACGCAGAACCTCATCGAGGAGCGCACCGCGCACCGGATCGACGCGCGCCGCCTTTACGAAGGAGCCCCCGACATCAAACGCCAGGATCTGTGATTCGGAAGCGTGACGGCGAACTCGGCTCACCATTTCGGCCGGGCGCTCAGCCCTGCTTCAGGCTTTCGATGAGGTCCTGGTTGGCCGCCAACGCCATCTGCGCGTCGCGGTCGCGCACCTTCTGCTGGCGGGTCATCCAGAACCCGGCGATGACGACACCGGTCGCGACGATGCCGATCATGATCGTCGCGAGCGCGTTGATGTCCGGGCTCACACCCAGGCGGACCTTGGACCACACCACCATCGGCAAGGTGCTCGATCCCGGACCGGCGACGAAGCTCGTGATCACCAGGTCATCGAGAGAGAGCGTAAACGCCAGCAGCCACCCCGAGATCAACGCCGGCAGGATGATCGGCAGCGTGATCACGAAGAACACCTTGGCGGGGCGCGCGCCGAGATCGAACGCCGCCTCCTCCAGCGATTCGTCCATCTGCGTCAGCCGTGACTGGACGATCACCGTGACGAAGGCCATCGTGAAAGTGATGTGCGCGATGATGATGGTGGTGATGCCCCGGCCGGCCGGCCAGCCGATCAGTTGCTCCATCGTGACAAACAGCAGGAGCATCGCTAGCCCCGTGATCACCTCGGGCATCACCAGCGGCGCCGCCGTCATCCCCGAGAGCAGAGTGCGGCCTTTGAACGGCCCGAAGCGCGTCAGGGCCATGCCCGCCAGCGTGCCGAGCGCGACCGAGACTGTCGCGGAGATTGCCCCGACCCTTACGCTCAGCCACGCCGCATTGAGAATGGCCTGATTGTGAATCAGCGCGTCGTACCACTTGACCGAGAACCCGCCCCACACCGTAACGAGGCGCGACTTGTTGAACGAGTAGATGATCAGCAGCAGGATCGGCAGATAAAGAAAGATGAAGCCCAGGGTCAGAGCCATGATCCGGAACCAGGGGCGGCCGGAGTTCATCGGTGTGCCCCTCCCCCGGACTCCTGGAAGTGCTGGAAGATCATGATCGGGATCACCAGCAACAGCAGCAGTGCGATCGCAACCGCACTCGCCACCGGCCAGTCGCGATTGTTGAAAAACTCCGTCCACAGCACCTTGCCGATCATCAGCATTCCCGGGTCACCGAGCAGCGACGGGATGACGAACTCACCGATCGCGGGGATAAACACCAGCATGCAGCCGGCGATGATGCCGGGCACCGACAGCGGGAGCGTGATCTTGAGGAAGGCCTCCCATGGCCGGCTGCCGAGATCGGCGGCTGCCTCGAGCAGCGTCAGGTCCAACTTCACCAGCGTGGTGTAGAGCGGCAGGATCATGAAGGGCAGGTACGAGTAGACGATCCCCAGGTAGACCGCGAAGTCCGTCTGCATCATCTGGATCGGCTGGTCGATGATGCCGAGTGCCATGAGCGTGTTGTTGATGAAGCCGTTGTTCTTCAGCAGGCCGATCCACGCGTACACCCGCAGCAGGAACGAAGTCCAGAACGGCAGGATCACCAGCAGCAGCAGTATGTTGCGTGTGGACTCCCTGCTGCGAGCGATCGCATACGCCATCGGATAACCGATCAGCAGACAGAGCAGCGTGGAGATCGCCGCCACCTTGAGCGAGGTCAGATAGGACATCCAGTACAGGTCGTCCTGCACGAGGAAGGCAAAGTTCGACAGGTGAAGCTTGACCTGTAGCACCTGGTCGGCCGCCCAGCTGAACAGTGGCTGGTACGGAGGCATGGCGATCTGCGTATCCGAGAACGAGATCTTGAGCACGATCACGAACGGGATCAGGAAGAACAACAGCAGCCACAGGTACGGAACCGACGTGACCAGCGATTTCCCCTTCGGAATCACGCGCTGCAGCCAGCGCGCGACGTCGCTGCGCGGTTGCGCGGGCGGACGCGCGTTACCCATCAACACTACCGGGCCGGCCTCGCTCACTTGGTCACCACGACCGGGCTCGAGGCATGCCAGCTCAGGTAGACACGCTCGTCCCAGGTGATCCGGTCTTCCGCGTGGCGGAAAATGTTCGGCTGGGTGACGCGCACGACCTTGCCCGAATCGAGCCGCAGCAGGTACACGGACAGGTCGCCCATGTAGGCGATGTCGCGCACTACACCCATTGCCCAGTTGTCCGGGGAGGCCGGCTTGTCCCGGCCGAGGTGCACCTTCTCCGGACGGATCGCGGCCCAGACGGTGGCACCGGGTGCCGAGCTCACGCCATGATCGACAAAGATCGGCGCCTCGAACTCGTCGCACTGGATACGCACGTATGCCGGTTCGTCCTCGATCAGGCGGCCCTCGAACATGTTTACCGAGCCAATGAACTCCGTGACGAAGCGCGAATTCGGGTACTCGTAGATCTCGCTCGGTGTGCCGACCTGGACGATCTCGCCGTGATTCATCACGCCGATCCGCGTCGAGAGCGTCATCGCCTCCTCCTGGTCGTGCGTGACCACGATGAAGGTGACGCCAAGGGTTTCCTGCAAGCTGATCAGCTCGAACTGCGTGTGCTCGCGCAACTTCTTGTCGAGCGCGGCGAGCGGCTCGTCGAGCAGCAGCAGCTTGGGCTTTGTGACCAGCGCGCGGGCGAGCGCGACGCGCTGCCGCTGCCCCCCCGAGAGCTGGTGCGGCTTGCGCTTTGTAAACTGGCCGAGCTTGACCATATCGAGCATCTCGCCGACCCGTCGCGTGATCTCAGGCTTGATCACTCGCATCTGCTTGAGGCCGAAGGCGACGTTCTGCTCGACCGTCATGTGCGGGAAGAGCGCGTAGGACTGGAACATCATGTTCACGGCCTGCTCATAGGGCGGCATGTTGGTCACGTCGACGCCGTCGATGTAGACCTTGCCGCTGGTCGGCCGCTCGAAGCCCGCCAGCATCCGCAGCAGCGTCGTCTTGCCGCAGCCCGATCCGCCGAGCAGGCAGAAGATCTCCTTCGGGTAGATGTCAAGCGTGACGTCGTCGACGGCGACGAAGTCGCCGAACTTCTTTGTTATGCGATCCACCCTGACGAAGGGCTTGGCGTTGGGATCGGTCCAGGGCTCGAACTTGAGCTGCTTGTCGCGGGGTGAGGTGGCCATGAGGCTCCGTGCGATTGTTTCTGTCTTTTACGGACCAGCGCGCCTGGCTTGGTTACCGCCGGACCCCTCGTTGAACCCGCCCGGCAGCGGGGCGGCCGGCTCTTTCCGGACCGCCCCTGTGCACGGCGCCTGCGTCAGCTCACTTACCCGTCGTGAAGCGGGTCCACGTCCGGTTGAGGAGGCGCGTGTACTCGTCGGTCTCCGACAGATCCGGGAACAGCTTGGCCTTGACCTCCGGCGGCGGATAAACACCGGGGTCGTTGCGCACGTCCTCGTTGACCAGCGCCACTGACGCGGCATTGCCGGTCGCGTAGTTGACGAAGTTCGAGTTCGCGGCGGCGACCTCAGGCTTCATCATGAAGTTGATGAAGGCATGCGCATTGTCCGGATGCGGAGCATCCGCCGGTACCGCGTACATGTCGAACCAGATGATCGTGCCTTCCTTGGGCACGCTGTACTTGATGACGTTACCCTGGCCCGCCTCATCCGCGCGGTCTCGGGCCTGCAGCACGTCGCCGCTCCAACCGAGCGCGAGACAGATCTCCCCGTTCGCGAGCGCGTCGATGTACTGCGAGCTGTGGATCATCCGGATATAAGGCCGGATCGTCATCAGCTTGTCTTCCACGACCTTCAGGTCGGCCGGGTTCTGGCTGTTCGGGTCCTTGCCGAGGTAGGCGAGCATCACGGCGGTCAGCTCGGTCGGCGCGTCGAGCACCGAAACACCGCAGTCCTTGAATTTCGAAACGACCTTCGGCTCGAAGATCATGTCCCAGCTGTCGAGGGGCGCGTTCGGCATGATCGCCTTGATCTTGGCTTCGTTATAGCCGATGCCGTCGGTACCCCACATGTGGTTGACAGAGTGCTCGTTGCCCGGGTCGTGCAGCGCGACGCGCTGCAGGATCTCGGTATCCAGGTTAGACCAGTTGGGCAGCTTGCTGCGATCGAGCTTGCGGAACACGCCTGCCTTGATCTGTCGCTCCATGAAGGAAGCGGACGGGACGACGACGTCGTAGCCCGTATTGCCAGCGAGCAGCTTCGTCTCGAGCACCTCGTTCGAATCGAACACGTCGTAGTTGACCTTGATGCCCGTCTCGGCGGTGAATTTCTCCAGCATCGCCGGATCGATGTAGTCCGACCAGTTGTAGACGTTGACGACCTGCTCCTCGCCCGCCGCGACCGGTGCCTGAGCCGCCTCCGGTGTGGAGGCTTCCTCGGCTTTCTTGCCACAGCCGGCCAGCGAGGTCGCAGCGAGCAGGCTCACGAGCCCGACGCGTATGGTGATGCTCATCGTGAAGTTACCCCGTTTGTTGATTTGGAACGGTACAAGCCGCGCGGCCCGACGCTCGCGAAGACGGCCTTTTTATAACGCAAACCCCGCACGGCCGCCACGCTTCGCTCACAGGCGGCCTTCGGCCCGGCAGCGCGCCAGCGTCAGATCGAGGCAGCGCCAGGCCTTCTCGGCCAGCTCATCGAGCTGCGCCGGGCTGATGACGAGAGGCGGCGAGACGATCATCGTGTCGCGCACCGCGCGCATGATGAGACCGTTGTCAAAACAGAAGTCGCGGCAGATCGTCCCGACTTCGCCGCGCTTCTCGAAAAAGCGGCGGCTGGCCTTGTCCCGCACCAGCTCGAGGGCGCCGATGAGTCCGGTGCAGCGCGCCTCACCCACCAGCGGATGCTCGGCAAGCTGGCGCCACTTGGCCGCAAGACTGGGGGCGAGCTCGTCGCGCACCCTGGCGACCAGGTTCTCCCGCTCGATGATGCGCAGGTTGGCGCTCGCCACGGCGCACGCGACCGGGTGTCCGGAATAGGTGTAGCCATGGGCAAATTCGCCGCCACGCGAAATCAGCACCTCCGCGACGCGGTCGGCGACCATGACGCCGCCGATCGGCAGATAACCCGACGACATCCCCTTCGCGATCGCCATGAGGTCGGCGCGGATTCCGAAGCGGTCCGAGCCAAACCAGTGGCCCGTGCGGCCGAAGCCGCAGATGACCTCGTCCGCCACCAGCAGGATCCCGTGCCGGTCGCAGATGCGCTGGATCTCCGGCCAGTATGTCTGCGGCGGGATGATGACGCCGCCGGCCCCCTGGATCGGCTCGCCGATGAACGCGGCGACCTTCCCCGGGCCAAGCTCCGCGATCTTCTGCTCGAGCGCCTGCGCAGCAACCAGCCCGAACTCCTCGGGCGAGAGCTCGCCACCGTCGGCGTACCAGTATGGTTGGCGTATATGGACGATGCCCGGTATGGGCAGGCCGCCCTGTGCGTGCATGAACGCCATGCCACCGAGGCTCGCCCCGGCCATGGTGCTGCCGTGATAGGCGTTCTCGCGGCTGATGATCACCGTGCGGTCGGGTTCGCCCAGCAGGTCCCAGTAGCGTCTCACCATGCGCACGACGGTGTCGTTGGCCTCGGACCCGGAGCCCGTGAAGAACACGTGGTTGAATTGCGGCGGCGTCACGTCGACCAGCTGCCTGGCCAGCTCGATCGCCGGAGGGTGTGCCGTCTGGAAGAAGCTGTTGTAGTACGGCAGCTCGACCATCTGGGCGCGCGCCACGTCCGCGAGCTCCACGCGGCCGTACCCTACGTTGACACACCAGAGCCCTGCCATCGCGTCGAGGATCTGCTTGCCGTCCGAATCGTAGAGATAGACACCTTCGGCGCGCACGATGACGCGCGTGCCCTTCGCGGCGAGCGCCTTGAAGTCGGTGAAGGGGTGCAGGAAATGCCGCCGGTCGAGCTCCTGCAATGCTGCGGTGTTGTGCTTGCTCGCGGACATTCGGGACCTTGTCAGACGTTGAGGAGCAGGTGCTCGCGCTCCCATGAGCTGATCACCCGCAGAAACGTGTCGTACTCGCTTTCCTTGACGGCGGTGTATGCCAGCACGAAGCGCTCGCCCAGGATCTCGATCAGCGGCCGGCACTCACGCAGGAGCCGTACCGCTTCCTCGATGTTGCGCGGCAGGCCGAACGGCAGGTCGTAGGCGCTGCCGGCGATCGGCTCTGAGGGTTTCAAACCCTCGATCATGCCGAGATAGCCGCAGGCGAGCGACGCAGCGATCGCAAGGTACGGATTGGCATCCGCCCCGCCGAGCCGGTTCTCGACGCGCCGGTTCTCCGCGTTCGACATCGGCACACGCAGGCCGGCCGTGCGATTGTCGTAGCCCCAATGGGTGTTGATCGGCGCCATGTTGTGCCGCGTGATGCGGCGGAAGGAGTTCACGTTGGGCGCAAAGAGCGACATGGCCGACGGCAGGTATTTCTGCAGCCCGGCGATGTGGGCGAAGAACAGCGGGGTCGGGTTCCCCTCCTTGTCGCTGAAGACGTTCGCCCCGGACTTCGCGTCCACGATGCTCTGGTGAATATGCATGGCGCTGCCCGGCTCGCGCGCCATGGGCTTCGACATGAATGTCGCGTACATCTTGTGCCGGAAAGCCGCCTCGCGCGCCGTGCGCTTGAACAGGAACACCTGGTCGGCAAGGGACATCGCATCGCCGTGGATCAGGTTGATCTCCATCTGCGCCGCGCCGTCCTCGTGGATCAGCGTGTCGATCTCGATTTCCTGCGCCTCGCAGAACGCGTAGATGTCGTCGAAAAGCGGATCGAACTCGTTGACCGCGGCGATGCTGTAGGACTGCCGGCCGACCTCGGGACGGCCGGAGCGGCCCACCGGCGGCTTCAAGGGATAGTCCGCGTCGACGTTGGGTTCGACGAGGAAGAACTCGAGCTCGGGCGCGACGATGGGACGCCAGCCCTGCTGTGCGTACAGGTCGAGGATGTGCCGAAGCACGTAGCGCGGCGCCATCGTCACCGGCCGGCCGTCACCGTAGAAGCTGTCGTGGATGACCTGCGCGGTCGGCTCCGCAGCCCAGGGCACGACCCGAAGCGTCTTCGGATCGGCCTTGAGCACGATGTCGATCTCCGATGGGCTGATCGCCCGGTCGTCGTCCGGGTATTCGCCAGTGACCGTCTGCAGGAAGATGCTCTCCGGCATCCGCATGCCCTCGTCCTCGGCAAACTTGGGCGCCGGCATGACCTTGCCGCGCGCGATGCCCGCCATGTCCGGCACGACGGCCTCGACTTCCGAGATACCGTGCTCCCTGAAGAACTGCTGGATCGGCGTATTACTCATGATCGTTTTCCCTGGGCCCGCTCGCGCGCCGCGTCACCGAATGCCGCGAACAGCGCGTGCGAGAACGGATTGCTCATGACCTGCCACTCCGGATGCCATTGCACGGCGACGGCGAAATCGCGGGCGTCGCGCACGCGAAAGGCCTCCACCAGACCGTCCGGGGCTCGCGCCTCGACCTCGAGCGCGCCGCCGAGCTTCTGCACGCCCTGCCCGTGCACCGAGTTCACCTTGACGCGATCCGCTCTGGCCAACCGGTGCAACACGCCGCCCGGGACGAGCTCGACCTCGTGGGCTGGTCCGTACTGCACCTCCAGGGGATCCTCCTTGTTCTCTCGATGATCGGTGAGCCCGGGTACCTCGTGGACTTTCTGCCAGAGCGTGCCGCCGAAGGCGACGTTCATTTCCTGGAAGCCGCGGCAGACGCCGAGCACCGGCACGCCGCTTGCCACCGCCAGCGGGATGAGCGGCAGCGTCAGGGCATCGCGATATGAATCGTGCAGCGTCCCGGAGTCGCTCGCCGGTCCGGCATACCGATGCGGCTCGACGTTTGAGGCACTGCCGGTCAGGAGCACTCCGTCGACACGCTCGAGAAGCTCCTCGATCGCGACCAGCGGATCCAGCGAGGGAATCAGCACCGGGATCGCATCCGCCGCGCGGGCCACTGCCTCGATGTACTTCTCGCCGACGCAATGGAAGGGATGCAGGCCCATCAGCCGGCGATCCGCGGGAATGCCGATCAGCGGTTTGGTGCGACGCACGTTAAGAATCCTAGACAGGCCCCGAGAACGAACGCCGCGGGGCGGAGGGATTAAAGCACAGGCCAAGGGGGCGAGTCGCCGGGGGGCCGTGAGCAACCCTAAAAGTCCTGCATAATCAGCCAAATGCCTTGACAACCGAGACGGGGCATGAGCTTGCCGGTCCCGTCGGGAGCGGGCTATGCTGCCGCCGCATAAGGCGGTCTTGTCGCCAAATCCTAAACGTCCCTTGGGTCCAGATGCCGCAGCCAGCAGATGACGAGCGGGTACGCGCGTGGGTGTTGGAACACCCGCAGGTGCGCTATGTCGACCTGCTGCTGCCCGACCAGATGGGCATTCCCCGCGGCAAGCGCGTGACGATCGAAGAGCTGGAAACGATCGTGCGCGACGGACTGCTGTTGCCGGCATCGATGTTCGCGCTGGACGTGCTCGGCGGCACGGTGCAGTCGACGGGTCTCGGCTTCGACGACGGCGACGCGGACCGGATCTGCTTGCCCGTAGCAGGCTCGCTCGCGCCGGTCCCGTGGCTCGGACCGGAAGTCGCGCAGATGCAGGTCAGCATGTACGAGCACGATCGCCGGCCGTTTCACGGCGATCCTCGACACGTGCTGACCGGCGTGCTGCGGCACTTCGCCGATCTCGGCCTGACGCCGGTCATGGCGGTCGAGCTCGAGTTCTACCTGGTCGACCGCGAGCGCACGGCGGAAGGCTGCGCGCAGCCGCCGCGCCAGCCGTTGTCCGGCCGGCGCGAGTTCCGCACGCAGATCAACTCGATGGCGGACCTGAACCAGTACTCGACACTGCTCGCCGGCATCGATGCCGCAGCGCGCGCGCAGGCGCTGCCCGCGGGCACCGTGCTCGCCGAGTACGGACCCGGACAGTTCGAAGTCAACCTGCGTCATGTCCCCGACGCACTTACTGCCTGCGACCACGCGATCCGGCTCAAGCGGCTGGTGCGGGGCGTTGCCCTGCAGCACGGCATGGAAGCGACCTTCATGTCCAAGCCCTACCGCGAGCATGCGGGCAGCGGCGCGCACCTGCACGTGAGCCTGGTGGACTCGTCTGGCCGCAACGTGTTTGCCGCGGAAGACGCCGCGGGAAGCGCGATGCTCCGTCACGCGATCGGCGGTCTCGCCGCGACCATCGATGCGACGATGGCGGTTTGTGCGCCAAGCGCGAATTCCTATCGGCGCTTTCGGCCGGAAGCCTACGTGCCGCTCACTCCGAGCTGGGCCATCAACAACCGCGGCGTCGCGTTTCGTATCCCGCACGGCCCCCCGGCGAGCCGTCGCGTCGAGCACCGGGTCGCGGGAGCGGATGCCAATCCGTACCTGCTCGCAAGCGTGGTGCTGGCGGGCCTGCATCACGGGCTCACGCAGAGGCTCGATCCCGGCGCCCCGCTGGCGGGCAACGCGTACCGCGACGGGCGCGCAACCATTCCGCTCACCTGGCCGGAAGCCCTCGCCGCGTTCGAGCGCAGCGACTTCGTGCGCCGCTATCTGGGAGATGCGTTCACGGATCTGTATGCGGCCACGAGACGCGGCGAGATGCAGGAGTTCAACTCGCACATACCGCCGCTCGACTACGCCTGGTACCTGACGACGAGTTGAGCGGGCACGCATGAGCACCGAAGGTCACATCGACTCCTACTACGCGGCAACCGCCAGCCCGGCGCCGCGACGTCCGCAGCTCGAAGGCGAGCTCACGGTCGACGTCTGCGTGGTGGGGGGCGGACTATCCGGCTGCTCGACGGCGCTGCATCTGGCCGAGCGTGGTTACCGCGTGGCGTTGCTCGAAGGTCGCCGTATCGCCTGGGGTGCCTCGGGCCGAAGCGGCGGTCAGGCGATCGCCGGATTCGCGTCCAGCCAGGACACGCTCGCCGAACAGGTCGGGCTCGATGCGGCACGGCGGATGTGGGACGTTTCGGTCGAAGCGGTCGAGCTGCTCAAGGATCGCATCCAGCGTCATTCGATTGATTGCGACCTGCACTGGGGTCAGATGCACGTCGCGGTCAAACCGCGCCACGTAACCGAGCTCAAGGCCTGGCAACAGGAGATGACCGGCACGTACGCCTATTCCGGCACGCGCTGGCTCGAGCGCGACGAGGTTCGGGAGTGGATCGCGTCCGACCGTTACCTCGGCGGGCTGTATGACCCACGCAGCGGCCACCTGCACCCGCTCAACTACACGCTTGGTCTCGCCACCGCGGCGGAAGCCGCAGGTGTCCGGATCTTCGAGAACAGCCAGGTGACGGGCATCGATCGCGCCGATCCCGCCAACGTCGCAACTGCCACCGGGCGCGTCCGCGCTCGCCACGTCGCGATCTGCTGCAATGCCTGGATCGACGATCTCGTTCCCGAGCTGCGCTCGCGGATCATGCCGGTCGGCACCTACATCGTAGCCACCCAGTCGCTCGGTGAAGCGCGGATGCGCGCGCTGCTGCGCGAGCCGATCGCGGTCTCCGACGTCAACTGGGTGCTCGACTATTTCCGGCCGTCGGCCGATCACCGGTTGCTGTTCGGCGGCCGTGTCAGCTACTCGGGGCTCGACCCGCGCAACACGGGTGCCGCGACGCAGCAACGGATGATCCGCGTCTTCCCCCAGCTCGCCGACACGAAGATCGAATATGCATGGGGCGGATTCGTCGACATCACGATGAGCCGCGCGCCGGATTTCGGCCGACTAGCGCCAAATATCTATTACCTGCAGGGCTTTTCCGGCCACGGAATCGCGCTCACCGGCATGGCCGGAAAACTGATTGCCGAGGCGATCGCGGGCCAGGCGGAGCGCTTCGATCTCTTCACCCGGCTCGAGCATCGCAACTTCCCCGGCGGAGAGCGGCTTCGCACGCCCCTCCTGGTCCTGGCCATGCTCTGGTTCCGGATGAAAGATCTCGCCTGACGCCGATGCGCGGCCGGCTGATCGACCGCATGCTTTCGTGGATCGATGCCAGCCTCGCGGCACTGGGGCACGGGTTCATCCAGGCCTGGGGCCGGGTCGAGCGCGGCTACCGTCGACCGTTCTCGAAGCTTGCGCACCGCTTGAAGTTTGCGTTCTATCCGCTTCTCGCGCTTGGGGCGATCGCCTGGCTTGGCTGGGACTTGAGCCACTCACGAACGCTCGACGCGGCCGAGGATGCGATCTTCGACCGCGTGATCCAGTGGCGACCGTTCGAGCCGAAGCCCTCCGGACGTGTCGTGGTGGTGGAAATCGACGAATGCTCAATCGAGCATTTTCGCGCGCGCGGCGAAGGTGGCTGGCCGTGGCCGCGCCAGCGGCATGCGGATCTGATCGACAGCCTCGACCGCGCGGGCGTGCGCGCGGTCGGCTATGACGTCCTGTTCGCGGACCCGTCAAAGGACGATCCCGGCGGCGATCAGACGCTCGAAGCCATGGCGGCCGGCGGCGCCGGCCGCTTCGTGTTCACCTCGACGCGGCTGCACCCGGACTATGACGAAGGCTCGGCCTTACGCGCTTCGCAGGCACCGGCGGCGTTTGCGCTGACACGGGCGCCGACCAACGACCCGAAAGTTGCACTCCTCTTGCCGTACGGCGGCGCAATGGCGCGCTTCAGCGCGGTCGCCAACGTGACCCGGAACGAGGACGGCGTGTTGCGCGACATCCTGCTGCGTGAAACCGTGGGCGACTGGGCCCTGCCATCGCTGCCGCTGCGTCTCGCAATGACGGCGACATCCGTGCCGCCCGATATGCTCGCCCCTACGGTCCGTCCCAACTGGCGCCAGGAAACCCGCCTGCCGCGGATCAGCGCAGCGGACCTGCTGGGCGGGCCACGACCCGTCTGCCGTGACGCAACCACCGCACCGCCGGCCCTGCGGGACCGGGTGGCACTGGTCGGCTACACCGCCTCTGGCCTCAACGACGCCAAGCCCACACCGGTCGATCCCGTGATGCCGGGTGTCGAGGTCATGGCGGAGGCCACCGAGGCGCTGATTGCCGGGAGCGGGATCCGCTCGCCGCCGGCCTGGCTCAAGTACGTGCTTGCCACGTTCCTGGTCCTCATGACCACTTTTGCCTTTTATCGCGGTGAGCCGGCGACCGACATCGACTCGGTTTTCGTCGCCACCAACCTCGTCCTGCTGAGCGCGGCATTCATCGGTCTCACGTTCTTCGGCTTCTTCTTCGACGTGTTTGCCAGCGTCGCGTTCGTCAGCCTGATCTTCGGCTTGTGCCGCGTGTATGCAGGAGTGCAACGCGGGCGCGCCGTGGGCAATGGCGACTTCCTGCCCGACTACGATCCGGCCACCGACCGATGGCTCGCGATCGCGCGACTGCGTTTCGTGCCGGACACGCAGCTCGACCCGAAGGCAGCGGCGCGCCGCCGGCGCGAATACCAGCGGCGACTACGGCGCTTCCTGTACGCGGGCAGCGATGCCGTGATGCTGGAAGGCGTGGTCGAGCGCAAGAGCTGGCTGCACGAGGCGCTGAGTGATTTAATGATCCTGGTGTGGCATGGGGAGAGCGAGGACGCCGCGCGCACGAAAGCGCGCTCGGATCTCGCGAGACTCGAACGACAACTGGCGGAGCAGGACGCGCGCTTGCCGGACGACGGGAGTGTGCGGGTGGCCTTCGCCTGCACCGAGATCGACGACGGCAACGAGGACTGCGATCGGGGCGAGCGGGTGCGGCTGCGTGACCTGGTTGGCCGGTTGCTGGCTTCGTCTACCGAGTGGCCGCTAGCGCGGCGCGAAGCGTACTCCGCCCCGACCGGCGGTCGTTCCGGAGGTTCGTGATGCGCGTGTGCCCGATGATCCTGATCGCAACCATGCTGCTGGCATGGGAGCCGTCGGTTGCCCAGGTCTCAGCCGTGGTTCAGAAGCCGACCGTCGAGGTATATACGGAGCCCAGGCTGGACGCCCCCAAAGTCACGACCCTGACACGCGGCGCGTCGGTCACCATTTCCGCGCAGCAGGGCCTCTGGTACCAGGTTCAGGTCGCCGCCGGCACGACCGGTTTCGTACGCGTCAACGACGTGCGGGCTTCCTACGCCGCCGTCGAGCGTGGGGACGCCAACGTGCGCGCGCTGTTCGAGGGCAAGTCTGGCGAAGCTCGAGTCACCGAGACCGCCGGAGTCCGCGGCATCGACGAAAACGAGCTCAAGGCGGCCGCACTCGACCAAACCCAGCTCAACGCGATGATCGGCAACCGGGTCGATGCCGCAGCCGGCGCGGCCTATGCCGCGGAGCATGGCTTGCAGGCGACCAGCGTCGCGTACGCGGCCGAGGCCAAGGGCGCAACCGCCGCCGAGCCAACGCAGGCTGCGGCAGCCAAACCTAAGCCCGCCAAGTCCGCAGGCGCGATCCTCGGTTCGCTCGGCCGCGAGCTCGGCTCGATGCTGGGCGACAGGACCGGCACCACGGCAACCACCGCCGCGGACACCGCCGCCAAGGTGATCCCGAAATCCGACGCGGAAGTCGCGGCCGAGGAGCTCGCGCTCGGCCCGGAGATCGCGGGCCGGGTCCTGGGGGCCCGTCCGCTGTGGAACGATGCCGAGGCGCAGCGACGCGTCAACCGGATCGGTCGCTGGGTCGCCTCGCAGACCAGCCGGCCTGACCTGCCGTGGACCTTCGGCATCATCGATACGCCGGAGGTAAACGCGTACGCAGCGCCGGGTGGCTTCGTGCTCGTCGCGCGTGGGCTCTATAACCTCCTGTCCTCGGACAGCGAAGTCGCGGCAGTGCTCGGTCACGAGATCAGCCACTGCGTGCAGAGCGATCACTACAACGTGATACGCAAGCAGGAGCTGGCGAGCTACGGCAAGGAACTGGCGCTCAAGGACGTCGATGCCACCACAGGCAGCGTCGCCGGCGATCACGCCCGGCGCTACGCGGAGCAATACGGCGCCAGCGTCATGGTGACCGCGCTCGATCGCGAGGCCGAATACCGCTCCGACGAAGCAGCGGAAATCTACCTCGCCCGTTCCGGAATGAACCCGCTGGCGTTATACGCGGTCCTGCAGAAGATGATCGCGCTCGGCACGGAGTCGGCGAGTCTCGCGCAGCTGCAAAAAACGCATCCTCCGCTTGATTCGCGGATGGATCGCATCGACCGACGCGGCTACGGCACGCTCGAGCCGTATACAGCGCGGGATTAGCCGGCTGCGGACGACGGCGCTATTTGACGAGCCGCAGCGCGAACGGGTAGCGATAGGCGACCCCTTCGTTTGCCTTCATCGCCGCGATAATGACGAACACCAGCGCGGTGACGCCGATGACCAACATCAGCGGAACCGTGAGCAGCGCGCCCAATCCCAGGGTCATGACGGTCAGGATCATCAGTGCCACGAAAGCGATGGAGACGGTGATGGCGAAGTTGAGCGCCTCCTTCGCCTGGTCGTTTACGAAGGGCATGGTGTCTTTCTTCATCAGCCAGATCACGAGCGGCCCGATGAAGAAGCCGATGTTGCCGCCCCACCCCGACGTCAGGAGGCCGCCCAGCAGCGCGGACAGATGGGCGAACATCGCCCACTGTCGTTCTTCCGCGCTCGGAGCGCCGGCGGGCGCTTCGGGTGCCGACACGGCTTCCTTAGGATTGAGATTTTCCATGCGATCCCCCCTTTATGTTGAGTTGGTATCAGTCTCGCATCGCCGATGATGTTCTGCGCTTTCCCCACAACTGTCCATCGCGCCCCTCAGCGCGCACCGAGCACCTTTGCCGCCCGGGCGTAATGACGGGGCGAGACCCAGAAGATCATCCCGAAGCGGCCCGTGCCAGCCGAAACGGCGTCGGCTGCGATCACGTTGATCTTCTTTGCAGCGACCTTTGCGAGTGCTGCGAGCGCTGCCCCCACCTCGTCCGTGCCCTGCACGAGGAATGCGCGCCGGGTGCTACTGAGTTTCCAGCCCTCCTGTCTCGCGACTCCCTTCAGGCCAGAGAGATCGTCGGTCACCAGGTCAATCTGCGCCGTGCCGCGTCGCTCGGGAAATCCGGAAAACGCGAGCAGGTTCACCTTCGCGTCACGCAGCGCCGTCAACACGCGTGTCGCCTGTCCGGCCCGGTTCGGTGCCTTGATGTACACGTAGTTCACCTTTCGGATCTTCGCTGCCATGGAACTCTCCCGTGAGCGCTGCCCGATCCTTTGAGTCTACGCTCCTCCACGTCTGCGATGCCTCGAACAGGGCGGTGACTCTCGATGACCGCCCTATCTGATTTTTCCTACGGCTCTTCCAGCCCCGCGTATGAGCAGCCGCTGGTGCAGGTCTCGTGAACCACGACCCGCGATAGCTGCGGCAGCTGCGGTGCGAGTTCCCGCCAGACCCAGCGGGCGAGATTCTCGCTGGTGGGGTTCTCGAGTCCGGGGACATCGTTCAGGCAGCGGTGATCGAGTCGCGCAAACAGCGGCTCGAAGGCGTCGCGGACGTCGGCGAAGTCCATCACCCACCCTGACTGGGCATCCACTGGACCGCTCACGTGCACCTCGACCCGGAACGAATGCCCGTGCATGCGCGCGCACTTGTGGCCAGCGGGCACGTTGGGCAGACGATGCGCGCACTCGAGCGTGAATGTCTTGAAGATATCCATCGGGCCGCGGAGTGTACTCGCGCCGGTCGGTCACCGTCACCGGCGGAACACGCGCCACAGCGTTCGCGTCTTGCTGCGCCACGTCACCCGCTCGTCCGACAGCGCCTCGAGGAAGTCGGCGAGCCGGCGCGCCCTCGAGATCGAGAAAACCGTGATCACGAACGTCGCGACCAGGATCGCGACGAACGCGGCGATGCGCAGGACAAGCGGTTGGTCGGCCGCGGCGATCAGGTTCATGCCGAGGAAACCGGTTGCAACCGTGCCGATGAGCCCGAGGATGGTAACCACCGTGAGACGCAGCACCGTGTTCGTCTGCCGTCGCGTGCTGTCCGAGTCGAGGTAGTTGTTCATGTCCATCACCTCGTCGCGTACCTCGTCGTAGAGGGCCTGATTCCCGAGATGCCGCTGCAGCTTGTCAAACACGCTCTGCGCCAGTTCCTGGTTCGAAATCTGGCAGAACCAGTAGCGGTGCGTGAAGCGCAGAAAGGCCTCCATCATCTGACGGATGGTCCGCTTGAAAGCCTTGACCGACTCGGTGTTGCCGACGACGAGCCGGTTCATCGCGACAGCGAGTTCGTCGGAAATCGACAGCAGTGAAGCCTTGTGGAAGTGTGCAACCAGGAACAGCAGGAAATACTGGTGGCGGAACTGCGCCAGGAGGCCGTGCTCGACGTCGGCGTAGAACTGGTCGCCGTGCGCGCCCACCATCGAGAGCGTGAGTCCGGTCACCACGAGCCTAACCTCGCGCAGCGACCGTTCGCCGCTGCGACCCCAGAACCGGTCGTCGCAATACCTGGCCTCGAAGTCCTCGAGCATGACCGGTGAGTACGGCAGCTCGTCGGGGCCGCCGGGACGGGTCACGAGCCCGAGCCGGACCCAGTCGGCGCGCGTGAGCTGCCTCGGATCGTCGAAGGCGAAATACGCCATGAACGGCATGCGGTAGTACTCGAGCTGGCGGTAACGCAGTGCTCCGGCCTGCCCCGCGTGCTCGAGCACGAATGGCCGGAGCAGGAAGTCCCAGTGCGCAGCCGTGCACGGCGCGCGGTGACGCCCGACAAACTCCAGGTACTTGCCACGGTCCGAATAGTCCGACGCCGACAGGACGCGCCCGTCGGCGCCCAGCCATTCCACGCTGTACGGGCAGTTGCCACCGTCGCCGTTCTTCTCCCAGAACCCGGGGTATGCGCGCCCGAAGCGGAACATCGTGTTCTGCGCGACGTCCAGGGGCAGGTCGTCGGCATGCATCTCGAACGCAAGCAGCGCGACGTCCGCATCGAGGAAGAAATTCAGGTCCACGTGCGCGACACGGAATGTCGAGGCCGGTCCGCCCCGTTCGAACGTGATCCGCGCCGCATGAATCCCGCGTCGCCGGTAGGTGCGGATGCTCCCTTCACCCCTGCGCCGCGAGCTCTCCTGCCCTGCGCTGGACCCGTACAGGAAGCGCTGCGCGTACGGCAGGAAGGTGACGAACTCGCGGTAGTGACGCTCCTGGAACGCCCGCGGATCCTCGCAGAATTCGTCGACGACCTCGGCCCACTCGCAGTCGGGCGCGGCATCCAGCAGTTCCCAGTGGCGCTGAACCGGCCCCGCGCTGACAGGCATCAGCTGCAAGGGCCACACGGCGATCTGCCGGAAGTGGCGAACGAGCAGATCGCGGCTCATGGGATATGCACGGCGCTTGCCGTTCCGGCGTGGAAACCCGGGCCAGGTTTGCGCTGCGCCCCCCTGTTCGTCGTTGCCCGGATTCTGCCACCATCGGGGTCACGCGTGGAGGAAACTGCCATGAGCGAACGACACGACCCGCATGGCCGGCGCCTGCCGGTCAAGCTCGATGCGACCACCAACGGGGAGTTCGCGCCGGTGCCGCTCGCGCCGGTGCATCACCAGGCCAACCGCCTCGCGCACGAGGCGGCGACCGTGAACGCCAAGTGCCTCGGACTGGGCCGCCGCGGCTTCCTGGTCTCCGCCTGCGGCGTCGCGAGCAACTTGATCGCTATGAACGCGGCTTATGCGCGTGCTGGCCGCAGCGGCGGCTGGTACGACCTGCCCGACGAGGCTGCGCTCGATCTCGAAGTCGCACAGGCGAGCGTGGACGGCAGCGAGTTCATCTTCGACATCCAGGGCCATTTCGTGAACCCGAGCGGCGCCTGGACGCGACAACTGCCCGAAGGCGCGCGCCCGCTGCAGAGTTTTACAGCGGACCCCCGCTGCGAGCCGCACCAGGGACCGGGCCAGTTCGATTACCTGCGCTGCGTCGGCCCCGATCAGTTCGTCAAGGACGTCTTCCTTGACTCAGATACCGACCTGATGGTGCTCTCCTTCGTGCCGTCCACCCGCGCAGGCGAGCCGCTGACCATCGAGGAAGCGGCGGCCACGGCCCGCATCGTCGAGCGGCTCGAAGGCACGCATCGGCTCTACGTGCACGGGCGCGTCAATCCCAACCAGGCAGGCGATCTCGAGGGCATGGACGAGCTCGCGGCGCGATACACCATCAGCGCCTGGAAGACCTATACGCAATGGGGGCCGGACGGCACGGGCTTCTGGATGGACGACGATGCCGGTCTCGCGATGATCGAGAAGGCTCGCAAGCTCGGCGTCAGGAACATCGCAATCCACAAGGGCCTGGCCTTCGGGCGCAAGTCTTATGAGCACTCGACCTGCGCGGACATCGGGCGGGTCGCGAAGCGGTTTCCCGACGTCAACTTCCTGATCTACCACTCGGGGTTCGTCACTGAGCATCCCGAAGGCCCGTACGATCCCGCGCGCAGCGACGGGATCGACGGGCTCTGCACCAGTCTCGCGGCGAACGGGATCAAGCCCGGTGGCAACGTGTACGCCGAGCTCGGATCGACCTGGCGTTTCCTGATGCGCGATCCGGATTCGGCGGCGCATGCGCTCGGCAAGCTGTTCCGCTACTGCGGGCCGGACAACGTGCTCTGGGGCACGGATTCGATCTGGTACGGCTCACCCCAGGACCAGATCCAGGCCTTCCGCAGCTTCCAGATCGCGCCGGCATTGCGCGACAAGCACGGGTATCCCGAGATCACGCGCGAGCTGCGTGCCAAGGTGTTCGGGCTGAACGCGCTCCCCATATACCCGGTTCCGGACGACGTGCTCCGGAAACATCTTGCGAAGGATCGCGTGTCAGTCGCACGAGCGGAGTACCGCGAGGATCCGGATCCGAGCTTCGCCACCTACGGACCGCGAACGCGCCGCGAGTTCCTGAATCTCAAGGCCTGGGGCGGCTGACGCCCGGGTCATGGGCAACAACCCGGAGGCTGCTTGAGTTACTCCTCTATACCGCTCTGGCTCCTGGCGGTGCTGATCTTCACCGCCTTGATCGGGGCGAGGGAAGCCGGATATCTGCTCCGCAAGCGTCGCAAGAAATCCTCGCCACCTGGCGACGCCGAGGGTAGCGATGGATTTGCGTTGACTTCGGTACTGGGCCTCCTCGCCCTGTTGATCGCGTTCAGCTTCTCGCTGAGTCTGCAGCGATACGACGCCCGGCGCCAGATTGTCATCAACGAAGCCAACGCGCTCGGCACCACCTGGCTGCGGACCGGACTGTTGGACGAGCCCGATCGAACGAGGTTGCGGGCAGTGCTTCGTGAGTACGTCGACATCCGAGTCGAATTTGGAACGGCCAGCACGCCCGGACAGGAGGACGCCGTCTTCCGGAGGACCGAAGAGAAGCAGCGACAGCTCTGGGATGCGATCAGCGAAGCAGTCGCGCCGTTCCGCACCACCCCGCTCGCCGCCTTGCTCGTGACCACGACCAACGAATCCATCGACCTGGCGGCTGAACGTAAGGCCACGCGAGAAGCTCACATCCCGACGCGGATCCTCGAGATCCTGATGCTCTATGCGCTGATCGCCGCCGTCATGATCGG
>Ga0207691_10001445_pt1 | contig 23679 bp, 20 predicted proteins | sample KBSM13metaG_FD_184327 | JGI IMG/M metagenome (GOLD analysis project Ga0207691, IMG submission 184327) | Miscanthus rhizosphere microbial communities from Kellogg Biological Station, Michigan, USA - KBS M1-3 metaG (SPAdes) (version 2) | ecosystem: Host-associated > Plants > Roots > Rhizosphere >... | reverse complement strand
AATCGCGCAGGTCGGCGCCATCTCGGCCAACGCCGACGAGTCGATCGGCAAGACGATCGCCGAAGCGATGGACAAGGTCGGCAAGGAAGGCGTGATCACCGTCGAGGACGGCAAGGGCCTCGAGAACGAGCTGGAGCTGGTCGAAGGCATGCAGTTCGACCGCGGCTACATCTCGCCGTACTTCATCAACAACCCGGACAAGCAGGTCGCGATCCTGGACGACCCGTACATCCTGCTGCACGACAAGAAGGTCAGCAACATCCGTGACCTGCTGCCGCTGCTCGAGCAGGTCGCCAAGGCCGGCAAGCCGCTGCTGATCATCGCGGAGGATGTCGACGGCGAGGCGCTCGCCACGCTGGTCGTCAACAACATCCGCGGCATCCTGAAGACCACGGCCGTCAAGGCGCCGGGCTTCGGCGACCGCCGCAAGGCCATGCTGGAAGACATCGCCATCCTGACGGGCGGCACGGTGATCGCCGAAGAGCTGGGTCTCAAGCTCGAGAACGCGACGCTGAAGGACCTCGGCCGCGCCAAGCGCATCGAAGTGGGCAAGGAAGACACCACGCTCATCGACGGCGCCGGTGAAAAGGCTTCGATCGAGGCGCGGGTCAAGAACATCCGCAAGCAGGTCGAGGACGCGACGTCCGACTACGACAAGGAAAAGCTCCAGGAGCGCGTGGCCAAGCTGGCCGGCGGCGTGGCGCTGATCAAGGTCGGTGCCGCGACGGAAGTCGAGATGAAGGAAAAGAAGGCGCGCGTTGAAGATGCGCTGCACGCCACGCGTGCGGCCGTCGAGGAAGGCATCGTCGCCGGCGGCGGCGTGGCTTACCTCCGTGCCCGCGCCAACCTCAGCAAGACGCTGAAGGGCGACAACTCCGACCAGGACGCCGGCATCAAGATCGTGCTGCGCGCCCTCGAGGAGCCGCTGCGCCAGATCGTCGCCAACGCCGGCGACGAGCCGTCGGTCGTCGTCAACAAGATCGCCGAAGGCAAGGGCAATTTCGGCTTCAACGCCCAGTCGGGTCAGTACGGCGACCTGGTGGAGATGGGCGTCGTCGATCCGACGAAGGTGACGCGCTTCGCGCTGCAGAACGCGGCGTCGGTGGCTTCGCTGCTCCTGACGACCGAAGCGATGATCGCCGAGCTGCCCAAGGACGAAAAGGGCATGGGCGGCGGTGGCGGCGGTGGCATGGGCGGCATGGGCGGCATGGGCGACATGGACATGTAAGTCCGGTCCCCGCCGCGAAGTCCGCGGCGCGCTGTCGAGCAGTCTGAAAAGGCCCGGGTGACCGGGCCTTTTCACATTCGTACACTACATTCGTCTCATTCCTGCACACCTTCGCCGCAATCAGGCCACCCGAGCCCCGCGCAATTTGCGGTCTACAGGCTTCCATGCATTAAACTAATGAAGATTCTGCGGTAACCCCCCAAATTTCAAGGCTATTGTGTCGAACGCCAATCGTGCCATGCCGTTGCGCCTCGTGAAGGCGCGCGGATGCAGATGAGTTCAGGGGTTCTATTCGGCATTGCGATCGCCGTGCTGGCGGTCGTGATCGTCGTCGGGCTGATGCGCCGCAATCGCGCACCCGGCGCGGCGCTGGCGATGGGCGGCGATTCCCCGGTGTCGGTGGCGCAGTGGACCGAGGGCGAGACGACCCGCCTGCTGTCGTCCGCCGAAGTGCCGGGCCTGTACCTTCTGCGCCCGCGCTTCCTGTCGAAGGCCGAGGCGGTCGTGTTCCTGCTGCTGCGCGCCGCGTTTCCGCGCCACGAGATCTTCGCGCGCATCCGCCTGGCCGACGTCCTGCAGGTCAAGATCGGCCCGCAGGGCATGGAGCGGCTGCGCGCATTCCGCAAGATCGCGAACCAGCACGTCGGCTTCGTCATCTGCGACCGCGACATGACGATCGTCGCGATCGTCGATTCGCGCGAGCCCGACCAGCTCGTCAATCCCCGCGACCAGAAGCTCGAGATCATCAAGCAGCGGTGCCTGCAGGCGGCGCAGGTCAAGTATCTGTGCGTGTATCCGCCGCAGCTTCCCCGGTATCGCGAGCTGCGCGAGCAGATCCTCGGGCAGGCGGCGGACCTCGAGTAGCGGGTGGCTTGCAGGGCCGGCGTTCAGCCGGCCGCCTGACCCACGATCCGCGCATAGGTGTCGCGGTCGACATTGCCGCCGCACAGGATCACGCCGCGGCGGGATCCCTTGCGCGCCGTGTCCTTCAGCAGCGCCGCGAGCGGCGCGGCCCCCGCGCCTTCGGCCACCTGGTGCGTGTCGTCGAAATACGCGCGCATCGCCGCCTCGACCTCGGCGTCGGTCACCGTCATCACGTCGGCGGCGCCGGCGAGGATCGCATCGAGCGCGGCCGGCACCGGCACGCGCACGGCCATGCCGTCGGCGATGGTGACCGCCGTCGCCGTCTCGATCGGCCGGCGGGCGCGAAACGACTGCGCGTACGCATCGGCCGTGGATGCGACGACGCCGACGATCCGCGTCTCGAGGCCGAGCGCGTCCCGCGCGGCGATGAGCCCGCAGATGCCGGAGCCGCAGCCGATCGGCACGTAGACGGTGTCGAGCGGCGGCGCCGCGCGGAAGAGCTCCAGCGCGTAGGTGCCGACGCCGGCGACGAGCTCGGGCTCGAACGGTCCCACGAACCGCAGGCCGCGCCCGGCCGCCAGGCCGCCGGCGTGCTCGCGCGCGGCGTCGAAATCGGCGCCGTGCTCGATCAGCGTGGCGCCGAGCGCCCGCATCGACGCGTTCTTGTCGCGCGAGTTGCCGAACGGCACGACGATCGTGCAGGCAAAGCCGTGACGCTTCGCCGCGTAGGCGAGGCTCTGGCCGTGATTGCCCCGCGTGGCCGTGATGACGCCCGCCACCCGCGGCGAGGCCGCCGCGAGCGACGCCATCAGGTTGAGACCGCCCCGCACCTTGAACGCGCCGGTGGGGGTGTGGTTCTCGTGCTTGACCCACACGTCGCCACCCGCTCGCGCGGCCAGCAGCGGCCACGCGTACTGCGGCGTCGCAGGCATGGCCGCGTAGACCTCGGTGGCCGCGGCCTCGAGCGCGCGCAGGTCGGGCAGCAACGCTCGCCGCTACTTGGCGAAGTTGAGGTAGGCGTAGAGCAGGATCAGCGCGCCGATGATCGACATGATCCAGCCGGCGGGGTGGAACTTGCCGTCCGGCGACCGGAAGATGAGGCTGCTGATTACGCCGCCGACCAGCGATCCGCCGATGCCGAGCAGCGTGGTCATCCAGAAGCCGAGCCCTACTGCGCCGGGATAGAAGAAGCGGGCCAGCACACCAACGATGAATCCGACGACGATCATCCAGATGATGCTCATGATTCCCATGCGTCCTCCCCAGATGCGGAACCGGATCCGCGCCGCGATGATAGCAGGGGGCACCGCTCGATTTCCCGGGGCGCGACCGCCCCTTGCGCCCGCCTTCCCGGCCTCGCGCCGGGACGGTTACCATGCAGGCCGGGAGGCTCGAGACCGTTGCGCATACTGCTCGCCGAAGACGACGCCGTGCTGGGCGACGCCATCTTCGTCCACCTGAAGGGCGGCGGCCATGCGGTCGACTGGGTCCGCGACGGCGCGGCCGCGGATCTCGCGCTGCGCGCGCAGGCGTTCGAGCTCGTCGTGCTCGATCTCGGCCTGCCGCGCCTGTCGGGCCGCGAAGTGCTGCGGCGGATGCGCGAGCGCTCGTCGGTCACGCCGGTGCTGATCGTCACCGCCGCCGACGCGATCGCCGATCGGGTGGCCGGCCTCGACGCCGGCGCCGACGACTACCTGGTGAAGCCGTTCGCGCTGGCCGAGCTCGAGGCGCGCATCCGCGCGCTGATCCGGCGCAGCCATGGCCACGACCGCAACGTGCTCGTCCACGGCATGCTCGCGTTCGACACGGCGGCGCGCGCCGCGTCGGTCGGTGGCGAGGTGCTCGATCTCTCGGCGCGCGAGCTCGGCATCCTCGAGCTCCTGCTCCTGCGCTCGGGCCGGGTGATCGGCAAGGAGCAGTTCGTCGAGCACCTGTGCGGGTTCGACGACGACGTGACCGCCAACGCGATCGAGGTGTACGTGCACCGGCTGCGGCGCAAGCTCGATCCGGTCGGCATTCACGTGCAGACCGTCCGCGGCCTGGGCTACTTCCTGGCCAAGGCCTGACGCGCCCGCGCCCATGTTCACGCTGTTCAAATACCTCGTCTGGCTGGTCGTGGCCCTCACGGGCCTGATGCTGGCCACGATCAGCATCAGCGAGTTCCTGGTCGAGAGCGCGATCGACGCGCCGTACGACGAGAAGCTGATGGACTTCGTCCGCGTGCTCGGCAACGAGGTGCGCGCGACGGACGAGGGCGTCAGCATCCGGCCGGGCGCGATCCAGCTCCTGCGCTCGGACCGGCGCGACCGCATCTATTACGCGGTGCGCGACGGCGACGGCCAGGTCGTGACCGGCGACGCGCAGATGGCGCCGGTGGCCGGCGCGCTCGCCACCGGCGTGCCCACGCTGCAGAACGGCCAGGTGGGCGAGGAGCAGGTGCGGGTCGCGCTGCTGCAGATCCCGGATCCGCGCTCGCCCGGCGCGACGCTGACCGTGCAGGTGGCGGAGACGCTCAACAAGCGCGCGGCGCTGACCGAGGCGCTGCGCACGCAGGCGGTGGCGCTGCCGCAGGTGCTGGTGCTGGTCGTCGCGATCCTGCTGATCGTCTACGGCTACACGTTCGTGCTGCGGCCGATGCAGCAGCTGCGCGCGCTGATCGACAACCGCGGGTCGAGCGACCTGTCGCCGCTCGATCCGGAGACGGCGCCGCAGGACCTGCGGCCGCTGATCCTGTCGATCAACGGGCTGATGGCGCGCCTCGCGCAGAGCATCGAGGCGCAGCGGCGCTTCATCGCCGACGCCGCGCACCAGCTTCGCACGCCGCTCGCCGGCATCAAGTCGCAGACGGAGCGTGCGCTGTCGGAGCGCGACCCGGGCGCGGTCCGCGTGGCGCTCGTGCAGCTCGCCAAGGGCACCGAGCACGCGACCGAGCTCGCCAACCGGCTGCTCTCGCTGGCGCGCGCGGGCACGCCGCTGACGTCACCGCCGGCCGACGTCGAGCTGATCGGTGTGGTCCGCGACACGATCGCCGAGCACCTGCCGCTCGCGCTCGAGCGCGGGCACGACCTCGGCTTCGAAGGTCCCGCCACCGGCTCGCGCTGCCTCGTCCGCGGCGACGCGCTGCTGCTGCGCGAGCTGTTGTCGAACCTCGTCGACAACGCGCTGCGCCACACTCCGGGCGGCGTCGTCACCGTGTCGGTGAGCCGCGACTACTTCACCGACGCGATCACGCTCGCCGTGACCGACGCCGGACCGGGCATTCCGCCCGGCGAGCGCGAGCGCGTGTTCGAGCCGTTCTATCGCGGCATGGATGTCACGGGACCGGGAACCGGTCTCGGCCTCGCGATCGTCCGAACCATTGCTGCGGCGCACAACGCCGACATCTCGCTCACGCCCGGCGAGGACGGCACGGGCCTGCGGATCGCGATCGCCTTCCCCGCGCCGCGCGACGCCGCGGCCGCGCGTAAGGATGGTGTAAGCCTTCCAGCCTAGCCTCCGCACCGGGTCACCACGAACCCGACAACCAGAGTTGGCGCCCATCTGCACGGAGAGGCGCGTCATAGAGGAGGCATGCGATGGCACAAGCCGCACCCACGGCCACGTCCCACAAACAGGATTTCAGCAAGGAAGAAACGAAGGTCATCTTCGCTTCGTCGCTCGGGACGGTCTTCGAGTGGTACGACTTCTACCTGTACGCGACGCTGGCGCCGTTCTTCGCGGCGTTGTTCTTCCCGAAGGGCAACGACACCGCCGCGCTGCTGTCCGCGTTCGCGACGTACGCCGCGGGCTTCCTCGTGCGGCCGTTCGGCGCGCTGCTGTTCGGGCGGATCGGCGATCTCGTGGGCCGCAAATACACGTTCCTGGTGACGATCCTGTTCATGGGCTTCTCGACGTTCGCCGTCGGCCTCCTGCCGACGTACGCGTCGATCGGCTGGGCGGCGCCCGTCCTGCTGGTGATCCTGCGCCTGATCCAGGGCCTGGCCCTCGGTGGCGAGTACGGCGGCGCCGCGACCTACGTGGCGGAGCACGCCTCGGAAGGCAAGCGCGGGTACGACACCGCGTGGATCCAGACCACGGCGACGATCGGCTTCTTCCTCTCGCTCGCGGTGATCGGCTTCTGCCGCTTCGGCGGCGTGATGACGCCGGCGCAATTCGCCGACTGGGGCTGGCGGATTCCGTTCCTGGTCTCGCTGATCCTGCTGATCTTCTCCGTCTACATCCGGCTGAAGCTGAACGAGTCGCCGGTGTTCCAGCGGATGAAGGCCGAGGGCAAGGGCTCGACCGCACCGCTGCGCGACAGCTTCCTCAAGTACCCGAACAACAAGTACGTGCTGCTGGCGCTGCTCGGCGCCACGGCCGGCCAGGGCGTCGTCTGGTACACGGGGCAGTTCTACGCGCTGTTCTTCCTGACGATCACGCTCAAGGTCGACGGCCTGACCGCGTACACGCTGATCGGGATCGCGCTCCTGCTCGGCACGCCGTTCTTCATCTTCTTCGGCTGGCTGTCGGACAAGATCGGCCGCCTGAAGATCATCCTGGCGGGTTGCCTGATCGCCGCGCTGACGTACTTCCCGCTGTTCGGCGCGCTGACGCACTACGTGAATCCGGCGCTCGAGACGTTCGCGACGGCGAATCCGATCACGGTAACGGCGAAGGATTGCAACTTCCACATCTTCGTCGGACCCTGGTCGAAGTTCTCCGAATGCGACCGCGCCAAGGATTTCCTGACCAAGGCGGGCCTGTCGTTCACGTCGATCGCTGCTCCGTCGACCGCGACGGACAACGTCACCATCAAGATCGGCAACAACGAGATCAAGGGCTACGACGAGGCGGTGGTCAAGAAGGCGCTCGCGGACTTGAAGTACCCGGCCGCCGCGGACAAGAACGCCATCAACTGGGGCATGACGCTGCTGATCCTGTGGATCATGATGATCTACGTGACGATGGTGTACGGCCCGATCGCGGCGTTCCTGGTCGAGCTCTTCCCGACCAAGATCCGCTACACGTCGATGTCGCTGCCGTACCACATCGGCAACGGCTGGTTCGGCGGCATGCTGCCGCTGCTCGCGACCGCGCTGGTGGCGGCCAAGGGCGACATCTACTTCGGGCTCTGGTATCCGATCGTCGTGGCGCTGATGACGTTCGTCATCGGGTTGGTCTTCCTGCGCGACACGAGGGGCAACAGCATCCTGGCCGACGAAAAGCACACCTACGGGACGTCGTCCGCCGACTGACCTGCAACAATTTAGGGGGCTCCGCGTACGGGGTCCCCTAATCTCTGCTAGAATAGCCCCGGTCGACAAGGCCGGGGCTTTTTTTCGCCCCCGGGGTCGAGACGATCCTCCTACCGTCGTGTTCCTGCGGCGGTGCGGCACCCGGTGGCAGCCGGGTGCCGCGTTTTTTTTGGGGCGCCCGAACGGTCAGAGGACCGTCTGGCGGAGTTCGCCGGCCTTGTACTTGGCGGCGATGCGCTCGAGCGAAACCGGCGGTGATGGCGGCATTGACCCAATGCCGCCGGGAGGGCCCCGCCCGCTAGGTGACGTCGGCGTGGCGGTGCCGGCAGGTGGCGAGCACCTCGTCGGGATCCCGTTTCCACCACGTGTCGCGCGAAAAGATCTCCACCTCGTGCATCCCGCGGTAGCCGGCAGCCTCCATCCATCCGCGGATCAGCGGCAGGTCGATGACGCCGTCGCCCATCATGCCGCGGTCGTTCAGCAGGTCGACCGTGGGCACCAGCCAGTCGCAGATGTGATACGCGAACAGGCGATTCGCTTCGCCGGCACGGGCGATGCCAGCCGCGAGATCCGGATCCCACCACACGTGATAGACGTCGACGGCCACGCCGAGGCCGTCGCGGCCGTCGGGAGCGAGCTCGTCGCAGAGCGCGTTGGCGTGCGCCAGCGTGTTCACGCACGCGCGATCCGCCGCGTACATCGGGTGCAGCGGCTCGATGGCGAGCGGCATGCCGGCGGCGCGCGCGTGCTCGTGCAGCTCGCCCAGGCCGTCGCGGATCATTGCGCGCGCGCCGGCGAGGTCCTTGGACACGATCGCGCCGCGCGGGTCCTTCGGCAGTCCGCCGACGACCAGGACGAGGCAGCGCGCGGCGAGCGCGCAGGCTTCGTCGACGGCGCGCCGGTTGTCGTCGAGGGCGGCGCGCCGGCTTGCGCGGTCGGGCGCGGGAAACATCCCGCCGCGGCATAGGCCGGTCACGACGAGCCCGGCGTCGCGGATGCGCCGTGCGGTCTCGGCGAGACCCGTGGCCGCCACCTGGTCACGCCACGGCGCGATGCCGCCGATGCCGTGGCGCGTGCAGCCGGCGATGATCTCCGGCAGCGACCACTGCGCGCGCACTGTGGCGCCGTTGAGCGATAGCAGCGACGGGTCCGGCGCGCCCATCTCAGGCCTCCACGCCGTGCACGGCCAGCAGCGCGCGCATCCGCGCCGTCGCGAGCGCGGGGTCACGCAAGAGGCCGGCGGCATCCGCGAGCCGGAAGAGCTCGGCGAGATGGACGAGGCTCCGCGCGCTCTGCTGCCCGCCGATCATCGTGAAGTGCGATTGATGGCCGTTCAACCACGCCATGAACACGACGCCCGTCTTGTAGAAGCGCGTGGGCGCCGCGAAGATGTGGCGCGACAGCGGCACGGTCGGCGCAAGGATGCGGTCGAACGCGGCGCGGTCATCCTGCGCGAGCGCGGACAGCGCCGCCGACGCCGCCGGCGCGATGGCGTCGAAGATGCCGAGGAGCGCGTCCGAGTGGCCTCGCGCGTCGCCGCCGATCAGCGCGGCGAAGTTGAAATCGTCGCCGGTGTACATGCGCACGCCGGACGGCAGCCGAGAACGGAGCGCGATCTCCTTCGCATCGTCCAGCAGCGACACCTTGATGCCGTCGATCTTCGCCGCGTTCGCCGCGATCACGCCCGCGCAGACGTCCATCGCCTGCGCGTGCGCCGGATCGGCCTTGCCGGCGCCGACCCAGTAGCCGGCGAGCGCGGGGTCGAACATGTCGCCGAGCCAATGGAGGATCACCGGCGCGCGCACCTGCGCGAGCACGCGGCCGTAGACGTGCGCGTAATCGTCCGGCGAGCGCGCGCAGGCGGCGAGCGCGCGGCTCGCCATCAGGATGATCCGGCCGCCGATGCCTTCGATCGCTTCGCACTGCTCGGCGTAGGCGGCCACGACGCGATCGAGGGAGGTGGAGGGATCCGGCGCCAGCTGATCGGTGCCCGCGCCGGAGAAGACCACGGCGCCGGGCGTGTGCCGGGCCTCGGCGACGCTGCGCCTGATGAGCTCGAGAGACGTGGGCCAATCGAGGCCCATGCCCCGCTGCGCGGTGTCCATCGCCTCGGCGACGGCGAAGCCGAGCGACCACAGGTGGCGGCGAAATCCGAGCGTGGCGTCCCAGTCGATCGCGGCGCCGAGCCAGGGATCGACGGCGGCGCGCGGATTCGCGACGACGTGCGCGGCGGCGAACGCGACGCGGTTCCAGGCCGGGCGCGCCGCAGGCAGCGTCCACGCCGTGGCGTCGCGCAGCGCGTAGGGCGCGAGCGTGCCGTCGGCACGCGGCAGCCGGAGCGACTGCGCGGTCATGGCGCGAGCGCCGGCACGTCGATCACGCGCCGTTCGGCCCAGCTCCGCTGCCCGAGCTCGGCGAGCTGCACGCCCTTGGCGCCCTCGAGCAGGTTCCACTTGAACGCGCCGCCATCGACGACGTGCTTCAGGAAGAGCTCCCACTCGACCTTGAACGCGTTGTCGTAGGCGCGGTTCGCGGGCACGTCCTGCCACGTGTCGTAGAAGTCGATCGTCTGCGGAACGTCCGGGTTCCACACCGGCTTGGGCGTGGCCGCGCGCGGCTGGATCCGGCAATCGGTGAGCCCCGCGACCGCGGAGCCCAGCGTGCCGTCGACGTGGAACGTCGCGAGATCGTCGCGCCGCACACGCGTGCACCACGAGCTGTTGATCTGCGCGACGATGGGCGCGCCGTTCCCGACGGTGCCGCCATCGAGCTCGAACGTCGCGTAGGCGGCATCGTCCGCCGTCGCGTCGTAGCGCTGGCCGTTCTCGTCCCACCGCTCGGGAATGTGCGTCGCGCCGAGACAGAACACGCTCTTCACGTCACCGAAGAGGTTGTCGAGCACGTAGCGCCAGTGGCACAGCATGTCGACGATGATGCCCCCGTCGTCCTGCTTGCGGTAGTTCCACGACGGGCGCTGCGCAGGCTGCCAGTCGCCCTCGAAGACCCAGTAGCCGAACTCGCCGCGCACGGACAGGATGCGCCCGAAGAAGCCGCTGTCGACGAGCATCTTCAGCTTCAGGAGGCCCGGCAGCCACAGCTTGTCCTGCACGACGCCATGCCGCACGCCCGCCGCCTGCGCGAGGCGGTAGAGCTCGAGCGCCTCGGTGACGGTGGGCGCGACGGGCTTCTCCGTGTAGATGTGCTTGCCCGCGGCGATCGCCTTCCTGATCAGCGAGGGCCGAAGGCCCGTCGACGCCGAATCGAAGTAGACGGCGTCGTCGCGGTTGGCGAGCGCGGCGTCGAGATCGGTGGTCCACCTGGTCACGCCATGCGCCTCCGCGAGCGCGCGCAGCTTGTCCGCGTTGCGGCCAACGAGAATGGGATCCGGCATCGCGACGCGGCCGCCGCCAAGCGGAACGCCCCCCTGCGCGCGGATCGCGTTGATCGAGCGCACGAGGTGCTGGTTCGTGCCCATCCGGCCGGTGACGCCGTTCATGATGATGCCGACGCGTAGCGTTTGCATGGAGATGTCCTGTCAGGATTGCGCGGGCGCGCGGCGCAGCGTTTCGACGATGGCCGAGCTGTCGACCTCGCCGGACGGCGCCTCCGCCCGCAAAGGCGTGAGGTCTCCGGGATGGGGATGCGCCGCAGTGGCGAAGCCGATGGCGTCGAGCGAGCGTAGCGAGATCGCGCCGTCGCGGATCGCGAGGCGCACGCCGTGCGGTCCCGTGTCGTACAGGTCGGCGTGTGCGGCGGCGAACGCCGCCTGCTCGGCGGCGGGCGCGTGCTGGCCGGCGAAGCCGTCGGCGTAGTGATGGCCGTTGCGCTCGACGTGGCCGACGCCGACGAGCGCGGCGAGCGCCAGGTCCTGCTGCACGGCGAGGCCGCACTGCGCGGTGAGGTCCTCGCCGGAGATGAACGCGCGCCGGGCCGGCGGCGCGGCGGCGCAGCGCGCGGCGTTGACGAGGCTCTTGTACGGGCCCTTGCAGTTCTTGCTCGACACGCCGGCGTAGCCACAGCGGAGCGCCTGCGGAAACGCGTCGAACGTGTCGTCGGCCTCGTCGATGATGAGCGGCACGGCGCGCGCGGCGTCCCCGACGTCCGTGTCGAACGAGCGCTCGCGCGGCAGCGGCTGCTCGACGTAGAGCACCGCCCTGCGCAGGCGCGCGAGCGCGGGCGTGGCCGTCATCTCGTCCCACAGCGCGGCGAGCGCGGGCACGTCGCCGAACTGCTCGTTGCCGTCGAGCGTGACCGCGTATGCCGGCAGGCGGTCGAGGACGGCGGCGATGCCGACGAGCCGCGGCAGGTCGCGGGCCGCGTCGCCGCAGAGCTTCAGCTTGAAATGGCGGTGCGCATAGCGGGCGATCACCTCGTCGAGCGCGACCGGCAGGTCGTCGGCCGGCCGCTCGGCGACGTCGGCCGCCTCGATGGCGTCGACGAGCCCCACCGTGTGCCGGGCGGCGATCCGCTCGCCGCCCGCGAGCGTGGCGAGGAACGCGTCGAGGTCGAAGCCGCGCAGATCCGGCGCGAGCGTGGCATCGATACCGGGGAGGTTCGCGCGCACCGCGGCGGCGAACGGCACCTGCCGCAACCGGCAGAGCGCGTCCAGGATCGCGCGATCGGCGAGCGCCGCGCCGAACGAGACGACGAGCGGATTGAGGCCGCGGGCCGCGCCGTCGGCGATGAGCGCGCGGTAATGGGCGGCCGCGTGGCCGAACGCCGGGCGCGGCGTCCGGTCGGCGGTGTAGGCGTCGCGCGCCCGCGCCAGCGCGCGGCGCAGGTCGGCCACGTTGTCGGCGGGGCTGCGCGCCGCCGACTTGTCGAACCATTTCGGCACCATCAGCTCGGCGGTCCAGCCGTGCGCCGCGTGGCCCTGCGCGTCCTCGATCCGCGCCCGCACGAACGCCTGTGGCGCTTCGCGCAGCGTGGCGCCGCCGAAGCGGAACGGCAGCCGCAGCCGCACGTCGCGCTCGAAGAGCTCGAGCGCCACGACGGTGAAGCTTTCAGCCATCGAGCGTTCCCTGGGCGTAGAAATGGCGGCGGATCGTCTGCGTCAGCCCGACGAACGCCGGGTCGCCCATCATCGCCAGCGACCGCGGTCGCGGCAGCCCGACGTCGTAGATCGCCGCGATGGTGCCGGGGCGCTCGCTCATCACCAGCACGCGGTCGGCGAGGAACACCGCCTCGGGAATGCTGTGGGTGATGAACAGCACCGTCTTGCGCGTCTCGTACCAGATGCGCTGCAGCTCGAGGTTCATCTTCTCGCGCGTCATCGCGTCGAGCGCGCCGAACGGCTCATCCATCAGCAGCACGGTGGGATCGTGGACGAGCGCGCGGCAGATCGACGCCCGCTGCTGCATGCCGCCGGAGAGCTGCCACGGCAGCTTGCGCGCGAAATCCGCGAGGCCCGTCATCGCGAGCAGCGCCTCTGCCTTCGGCAGGTAGTCCGCGCGCGACAGGCGCCGCATGTCGATCTGCAGCAGCACGTTGTCGAGCACGGTGCGCCACGCCAGCAGCACGGGGCTCTGGAACACGATGCCCACGTTGTCGGGCGGACCGTTCACGGGCACGCCGTTCAGCGCGATGCTGCCCGCCGACGCGGGCAGCAGGCCCGCGACCATCTTCAGCAGCGTCGACTTGCCGCAGCCCGACGGGCCCACGATCGCCATGAACTCGCCTTCGCCGATGGCGAACGTCAGCGGCTTCAGCGATTCGACGGGACCGTCGGCGGTGCGATAGGTCTTGGCGACGCCGTCGATGGCGATCAGCGGGCGCTTTGCCACGACGCTTACGGCAGGTACTCGTTCGTGTAGTAGTCGGTCGCCTTGCCGGCCGTGGCTTTCTCGAGGCCGCCATAGTCGACGAGCAGCGTCAGCGTCTCGTCCATGTTCTTGGCGCCGACGCGGAATGGGCGGTCGTTCGGGTTGTCCGGTCCCTTGTAGAGGGCGGCCGTCTGCTTCATGCCGACGAGCGCCGTGTCCTTGACGCCCGACTTGGGCTGCGCCTTCAGCATGGCGTCGATCGCGGCCTCGGGATTCTTCGCCGCTTCCTCGAGCGACTTGGTGGCCGCGCGCATGAAGCGCTTGGCGACGTCGGGCTTCTGCTTCAGGAAGTCCTTCTGCGCGATGATCCCGGAGCTCACCATGTTCACGCCGTAGTCGGCGAAGCGGATCGCGTAGACCGGCTTGTTCTTGCCGTCCTGCAGCTTGATCGCCTGGTCCATCACGTAGCCGAGCAGCAGGTCCGCCTGGTCGTTCATCACCGCGTTGAGCTTGGTCTGCCCGTCGCCGGCGACGACCTTGAAGTCGCCGTCCTTGAGGTTCGTCTTCTTGAGGAACAGCGGCCAGACCTGCGACATCGAGTCGCCGGGCGTGACGGCCACGGTCTTGCCCTTGATGTCCTCGGGCTTCCTGATGTTCTTGTCCGAGAAGCCCATCACCGACATCGGGCTCGTCTGCAGCGCGACGCCGATCGCGGTGACCGGCGCGCCCTTCGCCGCCGCCTTGATCATCGTCGCGACGTCGGCGTAGCCGAACGTGGCGGTGCCCGCGGCCACCGCCTGCACGGTGACGCCCGAGCCGCGGCCTTCCTGGATGTCGAGGTCGATGCCCTCCTGGTCGAAGTAGCCGCGCTCCTTGCCGAGATAGAACGGCGCGTGCTCGCTGTACGTGTACCAGTTGAGCAGCAGCGTCACCTTGTCCTTGGCCTGCGCGAGCGCAGCGCCGCCGGGCAGCGCGGTGGCGAGCGCGACGGCGAGGACGGCGAGTCTTTTCATCATGGTCGTTTCCTCCTGGTGGAATGCGCCGCGGCCCGGGAATTCAGGCCGTGGCTGTGAAGTCGTTGCGATGCGAGGCGTGCCACGGGATCATCAGGTGCTCGACCACGTCGACGGCGACGAAGAGGATCACCCCGATCGCCGACAGCACCGTGAGCGCCGCGAACATCAGCGGCAGGTCGAAGTTGCCGTTGGCGATCTGCAGCAGGTAGCCGATGCCCGAATTGGAGCCGACGAACTCGCCGACGACCGCGCCGACGACGGCGAGCGTCACCGACACCTTGAGGCCGGCGAAGATCGACGGCAGCGCCTGCGGGAGGCTGATGCGCATGAACGTGGCGAGACGCGATGCCTTCATGGAGCGCGCCAGGTCGAGCATGTCCGGGTCGACCGACTTGAAGCCCATGACGGTCGACACGACGACCGGGAAAAAGCCCAGCATGAACGCGCAGATGACCTTGGGGATGATCCCGAAGCCGAACCACACGACGAACAGCGGCGCGATCGCGATCTTCGGCACGCTCTGCGAGAACACGAGCAGCGGATAGACGAAGCTCTCTATCGTGCGCGAATAGGCGATCAGCAGCGCCATCGGGATGCCGAAGGCGATCGACAGCGCGAAGCCGCCGAGCGTGGCGTACGTGGTGACGAGCGCCTCGCGCCAGAGCTTGGGCCACTCGAGGTATAGCTGCTTCACCACGGCCTCGGGCGCGGGGATCAGGTAGGGCGGGATGCGGAACGCGCGGATCGCGAGATCCCACAGCACGAGCAGGATGACGATCAGCAGGATGGGGCGCATCCACGCCGAGAGCAGCACTCGCCGCCACCAGTTCCGCCGCATCCTCCGCCGCCTCTTCTTATGTAACCAGCTGGTTAATAATTGTCGCCGCCCCCGGCGCGTTCGTCAACGGCTCGCGGCCCCCGCCGGGCGCAGGTAGCCCAGGATCACGTCGGACATGTGCGCGAGCCGCGCCCGCTTCGCCGCGACCGTGGACAGGTCGCGGCCGAAGACGGCCGACAGCGTGTGGTTGTTGCCGAGATAGAAGTAGGACAGCGCCGCGATCGAAACGTAGAGCTGGAGCGCGTCGACGCCGGCGCGGAAATCGCCCCGTCGGCGGCCCGCGGCCAGCACCTCGCCGAGCGTCTCGATCAGCGGGGAGTTCATCGCCCGCACGTGGCGGGAGCGCTTCAGGTGGCGCGCGCGATGCAAGTTTTCGCTGTTGAGGAGCGTCAGGAACTCCGGGTGCGCGAGGTAGTAGTTCCACGTGAACTCGACCAGCCGGCGCACGCCTTCCGGCGGCGCCACCGCCCGCAGGTCGAGCGCCTGCTCGGCGGCGCGGATGCGCGCGTACGCGCCCTCGAGGACGGCGCGGAACAGCGCCTCCTTGTTGCCGAAGTAGTAGTAGAGCATCCGCTTGTTGCTTTTCGCCCCCGCGGCGATGCGGTCGACGCGCGCGCCCGCCATGCCGTAGCGCGCGAACTCCTTCGTCGCCGCGGCGAGGATCGCGGCCTGCGTGCGTCCGGCGTCGCGCGGCATGCGGCGTCAGCGCGGCGCGGTCAGCGAATCGACCGGCATGAAATGGCCAGCGCGTTCAAGGGGTGGGAAGCCTGGAGGCGCGTGGCGCCACGCGGGCGCGCGGTCAGTGGCGGTGCTCGCCGACGCGCACGATCTTCATCGTGTTCGTGCCGCCGGACTTGCCCATCGGCTCGCCGATGGTGAGCACGATGAGCTCGCCGCGCTGGACGTGGCCGTCGCGCAGCAGCGCGTCCTCGGCGGCGATCAGCACCTCGTCGCGGTCGGTGCTCTGCTCGAGGAAGAGCGTGTAGACGTTGCGGTAGAGCGCCATCTTGCGCTGCGCGCCGATCTTCGGCGTCAGCGCGAAGATCGGGCGGCCGCAGTTGTGCCGCGACATCCACAGGGCCGTCGAGCCCGAGTCGGTGAGCGCGGCGATCGCCTTCACCTTGAGATGGAAGGCGGTGAACAGCGTGGCCATCGCGATCGACTGGTCGATGCGCGTGAACGTACGGTTGAGAAAATCGCGGTCGAGCGCCACTTCCTCCGACTTTTCCGCCTCGGCGCAGATCTGCGCCATCGTCTCCACCGTCTCGACCGGATAGCGGCCCGCGGCGGTCTCGGCGGACAGCATCACGGCGTCGGTGCCGTCGAGCACCGCGTTGGCGACGTCGGAGACTTCCGCGCGCGTGGGCACCGGCGCGTTGATCATCGACTCCATCATCTGCGTGGCGGTGATCGTCAGCTTGTTGCGGTCGCGCGCGAGCTTGATCATCCGCTTCTGCAGGCCGGGCACGGCCGCGTTGCCGACTTCCACGGCGAGGTCGCCGCGCGCGACCATGATCCCGTCGGACGCGTCGATGATCTCCGCCAGCGCGCCGATCGCCTCGGCGCGCTCGATCTTGGCGATCAGGAGCGCCTGCCCGCCCGCGGCGCGCAGGAGCTGGCGCGCCATGTACATGTCTTCCTTGTTCTTCGGGAACGAGACGGCGAGGTAGTCGGCCTCGAGCTCCGCGGCCGTCTTCACGTCGTCCATGTCCTTCGCGGTCAGCGCGGGGGCGGTGAGCCCGCCGCCCTGCCGGTTGATCCCCTTGTTGTTCGACAGGACGCCGCCGAGGATCACCTTGGTGATGATCCGCGGCCCTTCGACGGCCTGCACCTCGAGCTTGATGAGGCCGTCGTTCAGCAGCAGCACGGCGCCGCGGGCGACGTCCTGCGGCAGCTCCTTGTAGTCGAGCCCTACCTGCTTGTCGTCGCCGAGCGCGCATTCGGCGTCCAGCACGAACGTCTTGCCCGGCTCGAGCGTGACCTTGCCGTCGGCGAACTTGCCGACACGGATCTTCGGGCCCTGGAGGTCGGCCATGATCGCGATCTCGCGGCCCATGGTCTTCGCCATCTCGCGGACCATCTGCGCGCGATCCAGATGGTCCTTGGCGGCGCCGTGCGAGAAGTTGAGGCGGACGCAGTCCACGCCGGCGGCGAGCATCCGCTGGAGCACGGCGGGCTCGCTGCAGGCGGGCCCGAGGGTGGCGACGATCTTGGTGGCGCGTGGCAAGGGGCTTCCCTCTCGATGGCTGAGCGTCGATGTTACGACAAAATCGTCGCGCGGGTCGCAGCGTGCACTAGAATCGACCGCACGCGATGCCGCGGCGATCATTCGCCGCGGCCGGCGATAACCATGGGAGAGCGAATCATGATGAAGCCGGGCATGCTGGCGGCAACCGCGGTGGCGTTGCTCGCGTTCACGCGGGTCTGTGCCGCCTACGACGATCCCGTCGAGAAGAAGGTGTTCACGCTGCCGGCGTACACCACCGTCGGGGGCAAGGCGCTGAAGAACGTGCGCGTGGGCTACGAGACCTACGGCAAGCTCAACGCCGCCGGCGACAACGCGATCTTCGTTCCCCACTTCTTCACCGGCACGTCGCACGCCGCCGGCAAGTACAAGGCGACGGACGCCGCGCCCGGGTACTGGGACCCGATCATCGGCGCCGGCCGTCCGCTCGACACCGACAAGTATTTCGTCATCAGCGCCGACGCGCTCACCAACCTCAACACCAAGGACCCGAACGTCACGACGACCGGCCCGGCCAGCATCGATCCCGACACCGGCAAGCCGTACGGCATGTCGTTCCCCGTCGTCTCGTATCGCGACTCGGTGCGGGTGCACAAGGCGCTCGTCGATTCGCTCGGCGTGAAGAAGCTGCAGGCGGTCGCCGGCGCGTCCGGCGGCTCGATCCAGGCGATGGAGTGGGGCGCGCTCTATCCGGAGTTCGTCGAGCGGATCGTCCACGTCATCGGCCCCGGGTTCGAGATCACGCCGTACGTCATCGAGCTCCTCGACGTCTGGGCGCTGCCGATCAGGCTCGATCCGAAATGGAACAACGGCGACTATTACGGCAAGGACGAGCCCGTCGCCGGCGTCGGCCAGTCGCTGAAGATCGTCACGATCACGGCGCGCGCGCACGGCTGGGCGGAGAAGACGTTCGGCTACAAGTGGGCCGATCCCGCGAAGGATCCCGCCGCCGCGATGGGGAACGCGTTCGCCATCGAGGACACGCTGAACAAGGCCGGCGCCGCCCGCGGCGCGACGACCGACGCGAACTCGGTGCTGTACACGGCCAAGGGCAACCAGCTCTACAACCTCGGCGACGACGTCAAGAAGATGAAGGCGAAGATCCTGTTCGTCCCCGCGTCGTCGGACCTGATCTTTCCGCCCGAGCTTTCGAGGCGCGCCGCCGAGCGCTACCGCGCGCAGGGCGGCGTGGCGGACGTCGTCGTCATCGAAGGCGACGGCGGCCACCTCGACGGCGTCCTCGCGGTGGCGCGGCAGGGTGAAGCGATCCGGGCGTTCCTGGCGAAGTAGGGGCGCCGCGGTCAGGCGCGCTGCTCGAGCACCGCAACGGCAGGCAGCGTCTTGCCTTCGAGGAACTCGAGGAACGCGCCGCCGGCGGTCGAGATGTAGCCGATCCTGTCGGCCACGCCGAACGCATTGATCGCCGCCACCGTGTCCCCGCCGCCGGCGATCGAGAACGCGGACGAGCGCGCGATGGCTGCCGCCAGCGCGCGGGTGCCGCCCGCGAACGCCGGGAACTCGAACACGCCGACCGGTCCGTTCCACACGATCGTGCCCGCGCCGGCGATGATCGACGCGAGCGCCGCGACGCTCGCAGGGCCGATGTCGAGGATCAGATCGTCGTCGTCGACCTCGGTCAGCGGCTTGGTCGCCGCCGGCGCGTCGGCGGCGAACCGCTTGGCGCACACAACGTCGACCGGCACGGGGATCTTGCCCGGAAAGTCGGCGAGGAGCGCACGCGCTTCGCCGACGAGATCGGGCTCGGCCAGCGACTTGCCGATGCGCCCGCCTGCCGCGAGGATGAACGTGTTGGCGATGCCGCCCCCGACGATCAGCGTGTCCACCTTCGCCGCCAGCGCGCGCAGGATGGTGAGCTTCGTCGACACCTTCGAGCCCGCGACGATGGCGACGAGCGGCCGGCGCGGCGCGGCGAGCGCCTTGCCGAGCGCGTCGAGCTCGGCCGCCAGCAGCGGACCTGCGCACGCCACCGGCGCGTACTTCGCGATGCCGTGCGTCGTCGCCTCGGCGCGATGCGCGGTGCCGAAGGCGTCGTTGACGTAGACGTCGGCGAGGCGCGCCATCTTCTGCGCGAGCGCGGCGTCGTCCTTCTTCTCGCCCTTGTTCATCCGGCAGTTCTCGAGCAGCACGAGATCGCCGGGTGCCAGCGCGGCATGCCACGCGCCGCCGTCGACCCAGTCGCGCACGAGCGGCACGTCGCGGCCGATGAGCTCGGCGAGGCGTGCGGCCACCGGCGCCAGCGAATCCTCCGCCTTCCATTCGCCTTCGGTCGGCCGGCCGAGGTGCGACGTGACCATGACCGCGGCGCCGCGCGCCAGCGCGTCGCGGATTCCGGGCACCGACGCGCGGATCCGCGTGTCGTCGGTGATCGCGCCGGCGTCGTCCTGGGGCACGTTGAGGTCGGCGCGGATGAACACGCGCTTGCCGCGCACGTCGATGTCGGAAAGCCGCTTGATCGTCATTGGAGGATGAGTCGCTTGTCCGCGGGCCTGATCGGCCGAACCACTGCAGCCGTCGGACCGGTTATTTCGCCGCCATCAGCGCGACGGTGGTGTCGAGCATCCGGTTCGAGAAGCCCCACTCGTTGTCGTACCAGCTCGACACCTTCACGAGCCGGCCCGACACTTTGGTGAGCGTCGAATCGAACGTCGACGAGGCCGGGTCGTGGTTGAAGTCCACCGACACCAGCGGACCGGTGTTGTAGTTGAGGAGTCCCTTCAGCGGCCCGCTCTCCGACGCGGCCTTCATGATGCCGTTCACCTCGTCCACCGTCGTGTCGCGCGCGGCGATGAACGAGAGATCGACGATCGACACGTTGATCGTCGGCACGCGGATCGCGTAGCCGTCGAGCTTGCCGTTCAGCTCCGGCAGCACGAGACCCACGGCGGCAGCGGCGCCCGTCTTGGTGGGAATCATGCTCATCGTCGCCGAGCGCGCGCGGCGGAGATCCTCGTGGTAGACGTCGGTCAGCACCTGGTCGTTCGTGTACGCGTGAATCGTGGTCATCAGCCCGTTGACGACGCCGATCTTGTCGTTGAGCGGCTTCACCAGCGGGGCGAGGCAGTTGGTCGTGCAGGACGCGTTGGAGATCACCGTGTGCGACGCCTTCAGCGTATCGTGGTTGACGCCGTAGACGATCGTCGCGTCGACGTCCTTGCCGCCCGGGGCCGAGATGATCACTTTCCTGGCGCCGCCCTTCAGGTGCGCGCCGGCCTTTTCCTTGGTGGTGAAGAGGCCCGTGCATTCGAGCACGACGTCGACGCCGAGCGTGCCCCACGGCAGCTCCGCCGGATTGCGCTGCGCGAACACCTTGATGCGGTCGCCGTCGACGACCATCGAATCGCCGTCCACGGCCACCTTGCCGGGAAACTTGCCGTGCGCGGTATCGTAGCGCGTCAGGTGCGCGTTCGTCTCGGGGCTGCCGAGGTCGTTGATGGCGACGATGGCGATGTCGTGCTTCTTGCCGTCCTCGTAGTGGGCGCGCAGGATGTTGCGGCCGATGCGGCCGTATCCGTTGATCGCGACTTTGATGGTCATCGTGCTCTCCTCTCGATTGCGTGCGGATGTGCGTGTCAGTGCATCGTTGAAATCTGCGGCGCCGGCGCGGTGAGGCACGCGGCGGCCAGCGCCGCGAGGTCGCGCCAGCCGTAGCCGGCCTCGACCAGGTCCATGCCGTCCCACTGGAACGGCTGCTCGATCAGCAGCTCGGCGTCGAGCTGCTCGTAGAAGGCGCGCGCGGGCTTGTTGCCGGCGATCGTCCACACGATCATGCCGGTGGCGCCCTGCGCGCGCTGCGCCTCGACGACGGCGCCGACCAGCCGGTGGCCGAGTCCCGCGCGCTGGTAGTCGCGCTTCAGGTAGACCGCGGACAGCTCGGCGTCGAGCTCGAACTTCGGCTCCGGCAAGCGGTTGCCCGCCGCGAAGCCCACCGGCGCGTCGCCGTGCGTGACGACGAACACGCTCGCCGCCGCGGCGTTCGCGGACAGTACGCGCTCCCACAGCGCGGTGCTCGCGTCGACCTGCATGCCGTCGAGGTAGGCGTCCGGAATGAGCCCGCGGTACGTGATCCGCCAGCTTTCGACGCGCACCTGCGCGATCGCCGGCGCGTCGGCCACCGTGGCGGGGCGCAGGACGAGCCCGGGCACGGCGCTCAAGCGGCGACCGACCGCACGGCCGCGGCGACGTGCTCGACGGTGAAGCCGAAATGCTTGAACAGCACGCCGCCCGGCGCCGATTCGCCGAAGCGGTCGAGGCCCACCACGGCGGCGCGCGCGTCGTCGGCGGCGCCCACGTATTTGCGCCAGCCGTCGGTGACGCCCGCTTCGACGGCCACGCGCGCGACGCCGCGCGGCAGGACGTGCGCGCGGTACGCGGCGTCCTGGCGGTCGAACGCCTCCGTGCACGGCATCGACACGACGCGCACCGCGACGCCCTCCTTCGCGAGGGCCGTGCGTGCGCCGAGCGCCAGCCCCACTTCGGAGCCGGTGGCGATCACGACCGCGCGCGTGCCCGCGGCATCCGGCGGGAAATCGGCGAGCACGTAGCCGCCGCGGCGCGCCTCACCCAGCGTCGCGGCGTCGCGCGCGACGAACGGAACGTTCTGCCGCGTGAGGAGGAGGGCGCTCGGCCCGTCCGCACGCTCCAGCGCGGCCGTCCACGCGAGCGCGGTCTCGACCGTGTCGCACGGGCGCCAGACGTCGAGGTGCGGAATGAGCCGCAGGCTCGCCGCATGCTCGACCGACTGGTGCGTCGGGCCGTCCTCCCCCAGCCCGATCGAGTCGTGCGTGAACACGGCAATCGTGCGGAGGCGCATCAGCGCCGCCATGCGCACGGCGTTGCGCATGTAGTCGGAGAACGTGAGGAACGTGCCGTGATACGGGATGAAGCCGCCGTGCAGCGCAAGGCCGTTGCAGATGGCGGCCATCGCGAACTCGCGGACGCCGAAGTTCACGTAGTTGCCGGACGCGTCGCCGGTGACGGCCTTGCTGCCCGTCCAGTTGGTGAACACGGAACCGGTGAGGTCGGCGGAGCCGCCGATCATCTCGGGCAGCCGCGGCGCGAACGCTTCGATCGCCTGCTGCGACGCCTTGCGCGTGGCGATGCTCTCGCCCTTCTCGACCTGCGTGGCGACGAGCGTCGCCGCCACGGCCGCGAAATCGGCGGGCAGCGTGCCTGCCATCCGCCGCTCGAATTCCGCGGCGGCCTCCGGATGCGCGCGCCGGTAGCCCGCGAAGCGCGCGCTCCAGTCCGCCGATCGCTTCGCGCCCGCGGCAACCGCGCTCCACCCGGCGTACACCGCGGCGGGTATCTCGAAGGGCGGCGACGTCCAGCCGAGGGCCGCGCGCGTGGCGGCGACTTCCTTGTCGCCGAGCGCCGCGCCGTGGGCGTCGGCGGTGCCGGACTTCGTCGGCGCGCCCCTGCCGATCACCGTCTTGCAGCAGACGAGCGACGGGCGGTCGGCGACGGCGCGTGCCGCGCGAATCGCGGCGTCCACCGCGGCGACGTCGTGGCCGTCGACGCCGGCGACGACGTGCCAGCCGTACGCCTCGAAGCGCTTTGGCGTGGCGTCGGTGAACCAGCCTGGCGTCGGGCCGTCGATCGAGATGCCGTTGTCGTCGTACAGCGCGATCAGCTTGCCGAGCTTCAGCGTTCCCGCGAGCGAGCACGCCTCGTGCGACAGGCCTTCCATCAGGCAGCCGTCGCCCACTGTCACATACGTGTGGTGATCGACGATCGTGTGGCCGGGCCGATTGAATTCCGCGGCGAGGAGCTTCTCGGCGAGCGCCATCCCGACGGCGTTGGCGAGCCCCTGGCCGAGCGGGCCCGTCGTGGTCTCCACGCCGGGCGTGACGCCGGCTTCCGGGTGGCCGGGCGTCTTCGAATGCAGCTGCCGAAAGCGCTTGACCTCGTCGAGCGGCAGGTCGTAGCCGGTGAGGTGCAGCAGCGCGTACTGCAGCATCGAGCCGTGCCCGTTCGACAGCACGAAGCGGTCGCGGTCGGGCCAGTGTGGCGCCGCGGGGTCGTGGGAGAGGTGGCGCGTCCACAGCGCGACGGCGATCTCCGCCATGCCCATCGGCATGCCCGGGTGGCCGGACTTCGCCGCCTCCACGGCGTCCATCGCCAGCGCGCGAATGGCGTTGGCGAGCGCGTCGTCGGGCGCGCGTTGCGGATCGGCGGAAACGGAAGCGGAAACTGTCGCGGTGTCGGACATCAGGGCTCTTGCCGGTGAGGGGAAGGCGCGCCCGGAAACGGCTGCTGCAAGGCGCGAAGGAGTTGAAAATTATCGCGAAAGCACGACATTTGTGCAATAATCGCACGTTTGACCCGGACGCTTTTGCAGCGCCCGGGAATCGACCGGAGACCGGTCGCAACCAGGCGCTAAGTGTGGCACACGAGGGGGTTGGCCCGATCGCGGCCAATGGCTTCACCCATCAGGGGCGCAGTATCTTTCACGGGGGACGACTAATGGACGGA
>Ga0207691_10001443_pt1 | contig 23702 bp, 21 predicted proteins | sample KBSM13metaG_FD_184327 | JGI IMG/M metagenome (GOLD analysis project Ga0207691, IMG submission 184327) | Miscanthus rhizosphere microbial communities from Kellogg Biological Station, Michigan, USA - KBS M1-3 metaG (SPAdes) (version 2) | ecosystem: Host-associated > Plants > Roots > Rhizosphere >... | reverse complement strand
GCGTGAGGCCGCGTCGTCAAAAGATGCTATTCTAGCCGGGGCCCCGAGCCCCGGTCAAACTCGACTGGACCCATATCGGGGCGTTTGGTCTCCAATCAACTGCGGCGTGTAATCCACCGCGGCCTCCGATCAACAGCGCTCCCCTAGCGCCGCTGACAGCGGAGCGAGGCCCGGCCCCAATCGTCGATCCTCGCCCGCTTTGCCCCCGAGTTCCTCGCTGACATGGCCCCTTCCGATGGAGTTCCCGCAAGTTTCGAAGCCGCTCTCGCGGAACTGGAGGCGATCGTCGCCGCAATGGAAGGCGGGCAGCTTCCGCTCAAGGAATCGCTGGTCGCCTACAAGCGGGGCGCCGAGCTGCTTCAGTACTGCCAGTCGACGCTCAAGGACGCGGAGCAACAGGTGCAGGTCTACGAACGCGGACTTCTGAAGGCGTTCGAGAGTCCGGAATCCGACACGGCGGGCGATGAATCCTGATCTCGCCTGGGCGGTCTGGTGCGGCGAGCGACAGCGGCGGATCGAGGACGTGCTCGCACAGGCGCTTCCCCGCGCGGATCGTAATCCGATGGCGCTGGCGCAAGCGATGCGCTATGCCGTGCTGGACGGCGGCAAGCGCATGCGCCCCTTGCTCGCGTATGCGGCGGGCGAGGTCGTGGGCGCGGCGCCCGAATCGGTCGATGCCGCCGCCGCAGCCGTCGAGCTCGTCCATGCGTACTCGCTCATCCATGACGATCTACCGTGCATGGACGACGATGCGCTGCGTCGCGGCAAGCCGTCGTGCCACGTCGCGTTCGGCGAAGCGACCGCGCTGCTCGCCGGCGATGCGCTCCAGGCGCTCGCGTTCGGCGTGCTTGCCGAGGGGCGGCTCGCCGACGGCGCACGCGCGTGCGCACTGCTGGCCGATGCGTCCGGTGTGCGCGGCATGGCAGGCGGACAGGCGGTCGATCTCGCGAGCGTCGGAGCGACGCTGTCGCAGGACGAGCTCGAAGCGATGCACCGGCTGAAGACCGGAGCGCTGATCCGCGCGGCGGTTCGGCTGGGTGCGTCCTGCGGCCGGCCGCTCGAATCGCACGAAATCGCAGCGCTCGATGCGTACGCCGGTGCGGCCGGTCTCGCGTTCCAGGTGACCGACGATGTGCTGGACGTCGAGGGTTCGGCCATGTCGCTCGGCAAGACCGCTGGCAAGGATGTTGCCCAGGGCAAGCCGACGTTCGTCACGTGCCTCGGCATCGAAGCCGCTCGCGAGCGTGCCGAAACGCTGCGCAACGAAGCGCGCGCGGCGCTCGCGCGGCTCGGCAGCGTCGGCCGGCGCCTCGCCGAGCTCGCCGACTGGATCGTGTTGCGAACTCATTGATGCATCCGATACTGGAATCGATCGACGGCGTCGATGCGACGCGCCCCGTCGCGATCTTCCGCTTCAACCGCGCCGAGGGGCCGGCGTATTTCGCTGATTGGCTCGATGCGCGAAAGATCTACTGGCAGCTCGTGCCTCTGGACGAAGGCGTGCCGGTGCCGGGTGATCCGCGCGAGTTCTCTGGAATCGCGATGATGGGCGGTCCCATGAGCGTCAACGACGCGCTGCCCTGGGTCGCACCGTTGTCGGCGCTGTTGCGTGCCGCGGTCGACCGCGAAGTTCCCGTGATCGGCCATTGCCTCGGAGGCCAGCTCCTTGCGCAAGCGCTGGGGGCGCCGGTGACCCGGGCGACGGTCGCCGAGATCGGCTGGCTCGACGTCGACGTTTGCGATGCGGCCGCGCAGCACGAATGGTTCGGGGGGCGGGCGGCGTTCAATACCTTCCAGTGGCACTACGACACGTTTACGCTGCCGGCGGGCGCGACGTCGGTGCTCACCAACGCGTTCAACGCGAACCAGGCGTTCGTCGTCGACGGCCGCCACATCGGCCTGCAGTGTCACGTCGAGATGACGCGCGCGCTCACGGAGACATGGCTGGCGTCCGGAAGCGACGAGTTGCCCACGGCGTCGACGCCCGCGACCCAGACGGCCGCCGACATCCGGCGCGACCTCGATGCGCGGATCGACATGCTGCATGCCGTTGCGAACGATATCTACACGCGTTGGGCACAGGGGCTGCGTCGAAGTTAGTTACGTCTCTGCAGGCCACCCCGCGGCTGTTACACCGCCGCCGCCCGCACCCGGCGCCATCGCGGCGCGCGGTACAGCAGGAAGGCCACGATGCTGACGTTCAGCACGTTCCACGCGATGCCGTTGATGAACGCAGCGCGGTAGGAACCCGTCAGGTCGTACATCGCACCCGACATCCAGCCGCCGAGCGCCATGCCGAACAGTGTTGCCATCAGCACGGTGCCGACGCGCTGGCCCGCCTCCGTCGGCGTGAAGTACTCGCGGACCACGAGCGCGTACGCGGGCACGACCCCGCCCTGGAACAAGCCGAACAGCGCCGAGACGACATAGAGCGTGGTGAGGCCACCGTAGGGGATGAACAGGACGAGCGCGACGCACTGCAGGATCGAGCCCAGGAGCAGCGTGCGCAGTCCGCCGATGTGGTCGGAGATCCAGCCGAAGCCCAGGCGGCTCACGATGCCGAACGCCAGCATGAGCGACAGCATCTCGGCGCCGCGTGCGGCGCCGAGGCCGAGATCGCTGCAATAGGCGACGATGTGGACCTGCGGCATCGACATCGCCACGCAACACGCGACGCCCGCCACGCACAGCAATGCCTGAAGCGCCGCGGGCGAGAATCCCAGCGGACGCTCCGAAGGACCCGTCGCCGCACCGTGGGCCGGCAGGAGCGCAGCATCAGCCGGCGCGGTGTCCGGCGGGCGCGGCCGCAGATACAGAGCGAGCGGCGCCATCGCGATGAGACAGAAGATGCCGACGCCGATGTAGGCGGCGCGCCAGCCGGCGGTGGCAATGAAGTGCTGCAGGACCGGCGGCCACACGGTGCCGGCGGCGTAGTTCCCGCTCATGCAGATTGCAACGGCGATGCCACGGTGGCGCGTGAACCACCGCGACGTGTCGGCGACGAGCGGAACGAACGTTGCGGACGAGCCCAGAAAGCCGATCAGGACGCCTTGGGCCGCGATGAAAGTCCAAAGGCTCGGCGCCGCGCCCGCCGCCATGAATCCCGATCCAACCCCCACGGTGCCTACGAGCACGGGGATCGTCACGCCGTATCGATCGGACAACTTTCCCATGAGGATGCCGCCGAAGGCGAATCCGACCATCGTCATCGTGTACGGCAGCGAGACGTCGGCGCGCGCGGCGCTGAACTCCGTGACGAGCTGCGGCAGCACGACGGCGACCGAATACATTCCCACGCCGCCGATCGTCGACAGCAGCAGCGACACGCCCAACCGCGCCCATGCATAGGGCGACTCGATCTCGTGCCGGGCAAGTGCGCGCGTATCCATTTGGAGGGGCGGAACTTATCATAGGCGGTCCCAAGCACTTCGAAGGCGTGCTCGTCGGACCGCTATCCAACATGACGCGAATCCACCCGCTGCCCGACCATCTCATCAACCAGATCGCCGCGGGCGAGGTCGTCGAACGGCCGGCGGCGGCGTTGAAAGAGCTGCTCGAGAATGCGCTGGACGCGGGCGCCACGCAGATCGACGTCGATCTCGAGGGCGGCGGCATCCGGCGGCTTCGCGTCGCCGACAATGGCGACGGCATCGCCCGCGACGATCTCAAGCTCGCGGTGACGCGGCACGCGACGTCGAAGCTCACGACGACGGACGACCTCGACGCGATCGCCACGCTGGGCTTCCGCGGCGAGGCGCTCGCGTCGATCGCCGCGGTATCGCGCTTTGCGCTCGCGTCGCGCGCGGCGGGGTCGCCGCATGCGTGGCGCCTCGAGGTGGACGGCGGCAACGTGGGCCCCACCGCACCCGCCGCCATCGCCGCCGGCACGACGGTTACCGCCCATGAGCTCTATTTCAACACGCCAGCGCGGCGCAAGTTCCTGCGCACCGAAGCGACCGAATGGGGGCACTGCGACGAAGCGTTCCGCCGCATCGCGCTTTCGTATGGCGACGTCGGGTTCACGCTGCAGCACAACGGACGGCTGCTGCAGCGGCTGCAAGCGCACGGGCGGCGCGCTCGGGTCACGGCGCTCCTCGGCACCGCGTTTGTCGAAGGCGCCGCGATCGTCGAGGCCGAGGCGGGACCGCTCACGCTGGCCGGATTCGCCGTTCAGCCGGCGTACGCCACCCACTTCGCGGGTCAGTATCTGTTCGTCAATGGGCGCTTCGTCCGCGACCGGGTGGTCTCGCACGCACTGCGCGAGGCGTATCGCGACGTGCTCCATCACGATCGCCAGCCCGCGTACGCGCTGTGGCTGACGCTCGACCCGCGCCTCGTCGACGTCAACGTGCATCCGCAGAAGAGCGAAGTGCGCTTTCGCGAATCCGGCGCCGTCCATCGGTTTGTCCAGAATGCCGTCAACCGCGCGCTCTCCGCCACCGGCGCGAAGCAGCCCGCGGTATCGGCGGCGGAGAAGCTCGGGCTTGCGTCCGCCCTCGTGCCGCCGCTGGTGCCGGAGGCGCGCGGCGACGTCGGTCGCGCCTCGGACCCGGGTGACTATGCTGCTGCACGGCAGGCCACGATGGCGCTCGGCGCCGCCGAATCGGCTGCCTTCTATGCCAAGCTCTTCGGCGCGCGCCAGAGGGACGACAATGCGCGGGCCGACGACCGCCCCGATCTTCCCGACGTCGACGATGCGAACCCGCTCGGCTTCGCGCTCGCACAGCTGCACGGCATCTACGTCCTCGCGCAGAACCGCGCCGGCGTGGTGCTGGTCGACATGCACGCGGCGCACGAACGCATCGTCTACGAGCGGCTGAAGCGCGCGCTCGACGCTAGCGTGCCCGTGCAGCCCCTACTCGTGCCGACGACGTTCGCGGCGTCGCCGCTCGAAGTGGCGGCCGCGGAAGAGCACGCGACGATCCTCGACCAGCTCGGCTTCGCAATCTCGGTGCTCGGCCCGGCGACGCTCGCCGTGCGCGGCGTTCCTGCGCCGCTCGCCGACAGCGACGCCGCAACGCTGGCGCACGCGGTGCTGGCCGAGTTGCGCGAGTTCGGCGGCAGCGAAGTGCTGACCGCGCATCGCGACGAGCTCTTGTCGACCATGGCGTGCCACGCAGCAGTTCGCGCGAATCGCATCCTGAGCGTGCCGGAGATGAACGCGCTCTTGCGCGAGATGGAGGCGACCGAGCGCGCCGGCCAGTGCAATCACGGGCGGCCGACGTGGTATCAGCTGACATTGGCCGACCTGGACCGCGTCTTCATGCGCGGCCGTTAGAACCCGTCGCAAAAGTCGCTGTGCGCCGAGCACTTGTGAGTCCCGCCCCTCCGGCGGTGCTGCTGATGGGACCGACCGGGTCAGGCAAGTCGGCGCTGGCACTCGCGCTGGCCGAGCGCTTTCGGGTCGAGATCGTCAGCGTCGATTCCGCACAGGTCTATCGGGGCATGGACATCGGCACCGCGAAGCCCGACGTCGCCACGCGAGCGCGCATTCCGCATCACCTCGTCGACATCCTCGATCCTACCGAGGCGTATTCGGCGGCACATTTCCGCGCGGGGGCGACCGAAGCGATCGAGGCCATTCGCTCGCGCGGCGCCATTCCTTTGCTGGTGGGCGGCACGATGCTGTATTTCAAGGCGCTGAGAGAGGGGCTCTCGGCATTACCGGCGGCCGATCCTGCCGTCCGCGCGCATCTCGACGCCCGCGCCGCGGCCGAAGGGTGGCCGGCGCTGCACGCCGAGCTCGCGCGCGTCGACCCGGTCATCGCCGCGAGGCTCAAGCCTACCGATGCGCAACGGATCCAGCGCGCGCTCGAGGTGCACGCGATCTGCGGACGGCCGCTGTCGGCGCTGCAGGGCGCTCGCGATCCGGACGGCGGAATCGGACCCACCATCGTGATTGCGCTCGTTCCCGAGGATCGCGCGCTGCTCCATCGCGTCATCGCCGAGCGCTTCGACGCGATGCTCAATGCCGGTCTCGTCGCGGAGCTGAAAGCGCTTCGCCTCCGGCATGCGCTGTCGCCGGAGATGCCGTCGATGCGCTGTGTGGGCTATCGCCAGGCTTGGGAATACCTCGACGGCCGCATCGATGCGGAGGAGTTTCGCGCCAAGGGCATTGCGGCGACGCGCCAGCTCGCGAAGCGCCAGTTCACGTGGCTGCGCCGAACCGTCGCGGCGGCGTTCGAGCCTTCTGCGCCGGACCTCGAAGAGCGCGTCGCGACGTACCTCCTGCAGCAGGGGCTTTCCCCCTAGACTCGTTGGTGGGAAAAGGCGGCGGCCGGCGCCACGTCTCGTGCCTGACAGTCGATTGTTGCTGTGCAATAATCTTCTTCTTTCGACACGACGGATCCACAGGCTCCGCCTCACTGACGGTCACGCTTGACTGCCATGCAACCGCGTACGCTTTACGACAAGTTGTGGAATGCGCACGTCGTCCGCGAATTGACGGACGGAACGAACCTCGTGTACGTCGATCGCCATCTCGTCCACGAAGTGACGAGTCCTCAGGCGTATGAAGGCCTGCGGCTGGCCGGACGCCAGCCGTGGCGGACCGGTTCGATCGTTGCCACCGCCGACCACAACACGCCCACGCAGCACTGGGATGAAGGCATTCGCGATCCGATCTCGCGCACGCAGGTCGAGACGCTCGACGCCAACATTCGCGCGACGGGGGCGAAGGCGTACTTTCCGTTTCGCGACCGCCGGCAGGGTATCGTCCACGTGATCGGCCCCGAGCAGGGCGCGACGCTTCCCGGCATGATCGTCGTCTGCGGCGATTCGCACACGAGCACGCATGGCGCGTTCGCCGCGCTCGCGTTCGGCATCGGCACCTCGGAGGTCGAGCACGTGCTGGCAACGCAGTGCCTGCTGCTGAAAAGGGCAAAAACGATGCTGGTCCGGGTCGACGGGCGATTGCCCGCCGGCGTCACCGCGAAGGACATCGCGCTCGCGGTGATCGGCAGGATCGGCACCGCGGGCGGCACGGGCCATGCGATCGAATTCGCCGGCAGCGCGATCCGCGCGCTGTCGATGGAAGCGCGCATGACGGTCTGCAACATGTCGATCGAGGCGGGTGCCCGCGCCGGCATGATCGGCGTCGACGACAAGACGATCGACTATCTTCGCGGCCGGCCGTTCTCCCCAGGTGCTGCGCATTGGGATCGCGCGGTCGCGCATTGGCGCACGCTCGTGAGCGACGATGGTGCCCGTTTCGACAGAATGGTGACCCTCGACGCGTCCACGCTCACGCCGCAGGTCACGTGGGGTACGTCGCCGGAGATGGTGGTCTCGATCGAGGGCCGCGTGCCCGATCCGGACAAGGAGAAGGATGCGGCGCGGCGCGACGGCATCGAGCGCGCGCTCGCTTACATGGGACTCGAGCCCAACACCGCGATGACCGACATTGCCATCGACAAGGTGTTCATCGGCTCGTGCACGAATTCGCGAATCGAGGATTTGCGCGAGGCCGCCGTCGTCGCGCGCGGCCATCGCGTCGCGTCGTCGGTGAAGCTCGCGATGGTCGTCCCCGGCTCGGGCCTCGTGAAGGCAGCGGCCGAGCGCGAGGGTCTCGACCGCGTGTTCCGCGATGCAGGCTTCGAGTGGCGAGAGCCCGGCTGCTCGATGTGCCTCGCGATGAACGACGACCGGCTGGAGCCCGGCGAGCGATGCGCGTCGACGTCGAACCGCAATTTCGAGGGCCGGCAGGGGGCCGGCGGCCGCACGCATCTCGTGAGTCCCGCGATGGCCGCCGCAGCGGCGATTGCGGGGCATTTCGTCGACGTGCGCCGCCTCGTCTAGGCTTCGAGAACGAGACTGCCGATGGAACCGTTCCGCATCGTCACCGGGCTCGTGGCGCCCCTCGATCGCGCCAACGTCGACACCGACGCCATCATCCCAAAGCAGTTCCTGAAGTCGATCAAGCGGTCGGGCTTCGGTCCGAATCTCTTCGACGCATGGCGGTATCTGGATCGAGGCGAGCCCGGCGTGGACAACTCGCGGCGGCCGCGCAATCCCGACTTCGTGCTGAACGAGCCGCGCTACCAGGGCGCGTCCATCCTGCTCACGCGGCAGAACTTCGGCTGCGGCAGCTCGCGCGAGCACGCACCGTGGGCGCTTCTCGACTACGGATTCCGCGCATTGATCGCGCCGTCGTACGCCGACATCTTCTTCAACAACTGCTTCAAGAACGGCGTCTTGCCCATCGTCCTGACCGAATCCGAGGTGGGCCGGCTGTTCGATGCCGTCAAGGCGTTCCCAGGCTTCAAGCTCGTGATCGACCTCGAGCGCCAGCGGGTGGGAACGGCCGACGGATCGATGACGTTCGGCTTTGACATCGATCCCTTCCGTAAGCATTGCCTCGTCAACGGCCTCGACGACATCGGCCTCACCCTTCAGCACGCGGACGCGATCCGCGAGTTCGAAGCGCGGCATCTCGCCGATCAGCCGTGGCTTGCGTAAGCGGGCGGGAGCGCCGATGAAGGTCGCCGTTCTTCCCGGGGACGGCATCGGGCCGGAGATCGTCCGCGAAGCCCTTCGCGTGCTCGACGTGCTGCGGCGGGAAGGGTTGTCGCTCGAGACGGAGACTGCGCCCATCGGCGGCGCCGGCTACGACGCCGGGAAGCACCCGCTGCCGGAATCGACGCTCGCGCTCGCGCAACAAGCCGACGCGGTGCTGCTCGGCGCCGTCGGCGGCCCGCAGTGGGACGCGTTGCCGCGCGCGCTGCGCCCGGAACAGGGCATTCTCGGCATCCGCAAAGCGCTCGGCCTCTTCGCCAATCTGCGGCCCGCGCTGCTGTATCCGGAACTGGCGGCAGCGTCGACGCTCCGGGCCGACGTCGTCGCCGGGCTCGATATCGTGATTCTCCGCGAGCTGACGGGCGACATCTATTTCGGCGAGCCGCGCGGGCGCCGCCGCAACGACGCGGGGGAGGCCGAAGGCTTCGACACGATGCGCTATTCCGCGAGCGAGATCCGCCGCATCGCCCACGTCGGTTTCGAGACGGCGCGCGCACGCGGCAGGAAGCTCTGCTCGGTCGACAAGGCGAACGTGCTCGACACGAGCATCCTGTGGCGGGAGGTCGTGACGGAGATGGCAACGGATTATCCCGACGTCGAGCTCTCGCACATGTACGTCGACAATGCGGCGATGCAGCTTGTCCGGAACCCGAAGCAGTTCGACGTGATCGTCACGGGCAATCTCTTCGGCGACATCCTGTCCGACGAGGCCTCGATGCTCGTGGGCTCGATCGGCATGCTGCCGTCGGCGTCACTGGACGAGAAGCGGAAGGGTCTCTACGAGCCGATCCACGGCTCGGCGCCCGACATCGCAGGCCAAGGCAAGGCCAACCCGCTGGCGACGATCCTGTCGGTCGGGATGATGTTCCGCTACACGTTCGCGCGCGCCGATCTCGCGGACCGCATCGAACGCGCGGTTCGGGCCGTGCTGGCGAAGGGGCTGCGCACCGGGGATATCGCGATGGCCGGCGAAAGGACGATCGGAACGCAGGCGATGGGAGAAGCCGTGGCGGCGGCGCTCGCGGCCTGAGCATGCGAGCGAGACATAACTGAGCGCTGACCGAGTCAGCGGACGGCAACGCAACGGAACGGGAACGATCATGCGGATAGGATTCGTCGGCTGGCGCGGCATGGTGGGTTCGGTGCTGATGCAGCGGATGCTCGAAGAACGCGATTTCGATCATCTCGAGCCCACTTTCTTCACCACGTCGCAGGTCGGCGGCAAAGGACCGGCGATCGGCCGCGACACGCCGCCGCTCAAGGACGCGGCCGACTCGAAAGCGCTCGCGGCGCTGGACGCGATCGTCACCTGCCAGGGCGGCGACTACTCGAACGACATGCTGCCGAAGCTTCGCTCCGCGGGATGGACGGGCTACTGGATCGACGCTGCGTCCGCGCTCCGGATGAAGGACGACGCGGTGATCGTCCTCGACCCCGTGAACCGCGAGGTGATCGACGCGGCGCTCAAGTCCGGCATCAGGAATTACATCGGCGGCAATTGCACGGTCACGCTGATGATGATGGCGCTCGCGGGATTGTTCCGCCGCGACGTCGTCGAGTGGATGACGTGCATGACCTACCAGTCGGCGTCGGGCGCCGGCGCGCAGAACATGCGCGAGCTGCTCGTGCAAATGGGCGAAGCGCACAAGGTGGCGCGCGAGCTGCTCGAGGATCCGCAGTCGGCGATCCTCGACATCGATCGCGAAGTCGCCGGGATCCTGCGCGATCCGAGCTTTCCCACCGAGCACTTCGGCGTTCCGCTCGCCGGCAGCCTCATCCCGTGGATCGACAAGGACATGGGCGGCGGCCTCTCTCGCGAGGAGTGGAAAGGCGGCGTCGAGACGAACAAGATCCTTGGCCGCGGCCCGGGAACGGGTAAGCGGGCCATTCCGGTGGATTCGATCTGCGTGCGCATCGGCGCGATGCGCTGTCACAGCCAGGCGCTCACGATCAAGCTGACGCGCGACATCCCGCTGCCGGAAATCGAAGCGATGATCGCCGGCGGCAACGACTGGGTACGCGTGATCCCGAACACGCCGGCGGAGAGCGTCAAGCGACTGACGCCCGCCGCGGTGACGGGAACGCTGGAAGTTCCCATCGGCCGCCTGCGCAAGCTCGCAATGGGCGGCGAGTATCTCGGCGCGTTCACGGTCGGCGATCAGCTTCTGTGGGGCGCGGCGGAGCCGCTGCGGCGCATGATGCGCATTCTGCTGCGCCGCTGAGCGGTGGTTTTGCCGCGTTCTGTGCGCGGTACCGTGGAAGTGGCTCTGTTTGATGACGTTTGGCGCGCGGCGTGACCGCATCGCCCGGTGCCTGCAAACGCCGGTTCGGAACGAAATGCAACAGCCTAGGGGTTTAGCCACGATGCCGAGGCGCCAGGTTGTGCGATACAAGATCTAGCGCCCGGACCGACCTGCAAGGCTAGGGATTGCGCCCATAGACCGCACGCGTGACGCGGGGATGTAGTGCTGCCGAAGCGGCACCGGAGCAAACTCAGCTAATACCGAGGTTTAGCTTGCACCGCTAAACCCATGATGTTATGTTAGCTTGCAGAATCCGAATATATCGGAAGGGACCTGCATGCGAGCAAAACCCATCCTTTCACTGACCTTGCTGGCAGCAGCGCTCGGCTTGCCGGGCATTGCGGGTTCGGTCGGCTTGGGGCGAATGACGGTTCAGTCATCGCTGGGTCAACCGCTGTCGGCGCAGATCGAGCTTACGTCCCTGGCCAACGAGGACCTCGGTTCTCTCACGGCGCGCGTTGCCGACTCGTCGCTCTATCGTTCGAACGGCCTCACCTATCAAGGCGTGCTGTCGCGCGCCCGCGTCTCGGTGGAGCGACTGCCCAACGGTGGCGCCCAGCTGAGGGTGACGACGCCGACAGGCGTGTCCGAGCCGTATCTGGATTTGCTGGTCGAGGTGAACTGGGCGTCGGGTCGCGTCGTTCGCGCTTACACGTTCCTGCTCGATCCGCCGGGAACCCCCGGCGCCGCACCGGCGGTCGAGCCTGTGACACCAGCGCGCGCAGGCGCAGCACCCGCGGCGGCTTCCGGCGCGACGGCAGCTCCGCGAACCGGCGCCGCCCCAGCGGGCGGCGCACCCGCTGGGGGTGCGTCAGCGGGCGGTGCATCAGCCGGCGGCGCAGCGGCGGGCGGCGCCGCAGTTGGCTCCTCAGTCGGGTCAGCTGGCAGCAGTTACAACGTGCGACGCGGCGACACGTTGTCGCGCATCGCTGGCGAGGTCAAACCGCCGAACGTCACGCTCGAGCAAATGCTCGTTGCACTGTTCAATGCGAATCCAAACGCGTTCGACGGCGGCAACATGAATCGCTTGCGCGCCGGCGCGATTCTCACGGTGCCGAGCGCCGAGCAGGCGACGGGGAGCGCGGCCAACGAAGCGACGCGCACCGTCCGCATGCAGGCCGCGGATTGGCGCAGCTACCAGGACAAGGTCGCCGGCGCGGCGCCGCCCTCCGAGGCCGCAGGCGCGCGCGTTGCCGGCGGCAAGATCGGCACGACCGTCGAAGAGAAGGTGCCTGCCGCGCAACCCGGACGCGATCAGCTCAAGGTTTCGCCGGGCAAGGGTCCCGCCGCCGAAGACATGGTGTCGCGCGACAAGGCGTTGCGCGAGGCGCAGACGCGCATCAACGAGCTCGAGAAGACGCTGCAGGATCTGCAGCGCGCGCTCGCGTTGAAGGGCGGCGGCCAGCCGCCGGGCACCGCCGCGGCGCCGCCGGCAGTCACGACGGCACCTCCGCCGGCCCCTGCCGCACCGCCGCCCGTATTCAAGGCTCCGGAGCCCGCAAAGGTCGAGCCGCCGAGGGCGACGGAACCGGCAAAGACCGAGCCGCCGAAGACGGAGTCCCCGAAGACGGAGCCCCCGAAGGCCGAGCCGCCCAAGGTCGCGATGGCGCCCGAGACCAAAGCGCCCGAATCCAAAGCGGGTATCACGGCGCCCGTCGAGTCGCCGAAGCCCGCCGTTCCGAAGGCTGCCGCGCCGAAGACGGACACGAAGGCGCCCGCGAAGTCCACTTCGTTGTTCGACGATCTCTTCGGTAGCACGCCCGGTTGGGTGATCGGCGGCGGCGCGTTCGCCGCCCTCGCGGGCATCGCTGCGCTGATCGCCGCACGTCGCCGCCGCACGGTCAAGTTCGAGGACAGCATCATCGGCGGCACCGACATCAAAACCAACACCGTGTTCGGCTCGACGGGCGGCGGCGTCGTCAACACGGGCGAGAATTCGCTCGCGACCGACTTCAGCCGCGAAGGTCTCGGCAGCATCGACACCGACGAAGTGGATCCGATCGCCGAGGCCGAGGTCTATCTCGCGTACGGGCGCGATGCGCAGGCCGAGGAGATCCTGAAGGATGCGCTCAAGAAGGATCCGCAGCGGCAGGAAATCTACTTGAAGCTGCTGGAGATCCACGCGCAGCACAACAAGCCGTCCGCGTTCGAGACGGTCGCGTCGGAGCTCTACTCAGTGTCGCAGGGCAAGGGCGAAGCCTGGCAGAAGGCGGTGACGCTCGGCCGCCAGCTCGATCCCAACAATCCGATGTTCGGCGAAGGCGGCGCAGCGGCAGCGGCCGCCGCAGCGGCAGCCGGCACGGGCATTGCGGCCGCGGCCGGCGCCGCGGCCGTCGAGAGGGCCCGCGGCTCGTCCGCGGCGGCCGCGAAGGAGGTCGAAAGCGACGATGCGCTCGACTTCCGCTTCGACGAGGACGTCTCAATCTCGCGCACCGGCAACACGACGCAGCAGCAGATCGAGGCCATCGACGCGGCGGAGCGTGAATTCGAGGAGTCCGCGAAGCATCTCAACACGCCGCCCTCGCTCGACAAGCCGAAACCGGCCGCGCCGCCGATCTCTGCGACGTCGAACGATCTCGATTTCCGCCTCGATCCGCACACGGCCGGAAACCTGGGCGGGGCCCCGAAGATGAAGCACGACGAGCCTTCGCCGGCGCTTGCGCGGCCGCAGGCCGCGATCGACCTCGACAAGCTCGACCTTTCGTTCTCGCCGGAGAACCAGCCGTTCGAGGATCCGACGCCGTCGACGCTCGATGGCCAGTGGCACGACGCGGCGACGAAGCTCGATCTCGCGAAGGCGTACCAGGAGATGGGCGACGTCGAGGGCGCGCGCGAGATCCTGCAGGAAGTGCTGCACGAGGGCGACGAGACGCAAAAATCCGAAGCTCAGGCGCTGCTCGCAAAGCTCGGCTGACGCAACCCTGACCGGCGGCGGCGGGCGGCGGAGCGACAACCGCCGCCCGCGCTGTTTTCGGGCGCATATCACATTCCGCGGCTTCCTTACCGTGTGCGATATTGCGGCAGGGCCGTACCGGGTTTTCATCATGCGCGTGGCGTTGGGACTGGAATATTGCGGTCGCAGCTTCACCGGCTGGCAATCGCAGCCGGGCGGCCGCGGCGTGCAGGATGCGCTCGAGCGCGCGCTCGCGAAGATCGCCGATGCGCCGGTCCGCACAATCGCCGCCGGGCGCACCGATGCCGGCGTGCACGCGACGATGCAGGTTGTCCACTTCGATGCCGATGCCCAACGTCGCGATACGGCGTGGGTGCGGGGCGTCAACGCGAACCTGCCCGACGACGTCGCCGTGCTGTGGGCGCAGCCCGTCGCACCGGAATTCCACGCGCGCTTCGACGCCCGCGAGCGCGAATACACTTACCTGCTCTCGGCGCGGCCCGTCCGGCCCGCGCTCTCGGCGGGACGCATCGGCTGGTACCATCGCAGCCTGGACGTCGCCGCGATGCAGGATGGCGCCGCCGCGCTCGTCGGTACGCACGACTTCTCGGCGTTCCGCGCGGCGGAGTGCCAGGCAAAGTCCCCGGTGCGGACGTTGTCGAGCGTGTCGATCTCCGCCGCAGGCGACGTGGTCCGCTTTGATTTTCGAGCGAATGCCTATCTTCATCACATGATCCGCAACGTCGTCGGTGCGCTCGTCCAAGTCGGCGCGGGGAAGCAATCGCCGTCGTGGATCGGCGAGCTGCTCGCGGCGCGCGATCGCACACGCGCGGCGCCGACGTTCTCACCCGACGGGCTGTATTTCACGGGCGTCGAATACGACGCGATGTGGGCGCTGCCATCGACGCGCCGCCCGATCTTGCCTGCGCTGACCTGATGAGCCCCCACGCTCACTTCGTTCGATGCCGCGCCGGGGGCGCCCAGTGCGCCGCAGTTACCTTCGAGCTGCCGTGCGCGCGCTGATTGCAATGCGGCGCACGCGCGTCAAGATCTGCGGCATCACTCGCGTCGAGGATGCGTTGGCCGCGACGCGCGCCGGCGCGGATGCGATCGGTTTGGTGCTTTGGCCTGGATCGCCGCGCAACGTCTCGATCGAGGAGGCGCACACGCTTGCGGCGGGCGTGTCTCCGTTTGTCTCGATCGTCGGCCTTTTCGTCGATCCTGAGCCCGGGCACGTGCGCGCGGCGCTGGCGAAGGTATCGCTCGACTTCCTGCAGTTTCACGGCGCCGAACCGCCGGATTTCTGCCGCAGCTTCGGTCGCCGCTACTTGAAGGCTGTGCCGGTCGGCGGAAATGCTACGGAAGCCGCTTTGCTAGAATACGCAGCCCGCTATTCCGACGCGTGCGGATTGCTGTTCGACGCGCCGCCGTCCGGCGGCCTGCCGGGCGGCACGGGGCAGACGTTCGATTGGGATGCGCTGCCCCGTAACCTCGCACAGCCGCTGATCCTCTCGGGCGGTCTCAGCGCGGCGAACGTCGGCGATGCGATACGCAGGTTGAAGCCGTGGGCAGTGGACGTTTCGAGCGGCGTCGAGGCGATCGGCGCCGACGGCAGGACGATCAGGGGCACGAAGGATCCGGCGCGGATCGCCGCGTTCATCGAGGAAGTGCGCAATGCAGATGGCTGATCTTCCGTACGACCTCCCGGATGCGCGCGGCCACTTCGGGCCCTACGGCGGCGTGTTCGTCGCCGAGACGCTGATCCGCGCATTGGACGAGCTTCGCGAGCACTACGCGCGCTATCGCAACGATCCCGAGTTCGTCGCCGAGTTCGAAGACGAGCTCGCGCACTATGTGGGCCGGCCGTCGCCTGTCTACCACGCGAAGCGGTGGTCGGAAAAAGCCGGCGGAGCGCAGATCTGGCTCAAGCGCGAGGACTTGAACCACACCGGCGCGCACAAGATCAATAACTGCATGGGCCAGGCGCTGCTCGCCAAGCGTCTCGGCAAGCCGCGGATCATCGCCGAGACGGGTGCGGGAATGCACGGCGTCGCCGCGGCCACCGTCGCCGCCCGCTTCGGGATGGAATGCGTCGTCTACATGGGCTCCGAGGACACGAAGCGGCAGGTGCAGAACGTGTTCCGGATGAAGCTCCTCGGCGCGACCGTGGTGCCGGTCGAGTCGGGCTCCAGGACGTTGAAGGACGCGCTCAACGAGGCGATGCGCGATTGGGTGACGAACGTCGAGTCGACGTTCTACATCATCGGCACGTGCGCGGGGCCGCATCCGTATCCGATGATGGTCCGCGATTTCCAGAGCGTGATCGGACGCGAGTGCCTCTCGCAGATGCCGGCCGCTGCCGGCCGCGATCCCGATGCCGTCATCGCGTGCGTGGGCGGGGGGTCGAATGCCATTGGGCTCTTCTATCCGTACATCACGCGCCCCAACGTGCAGCTCATCGGGGTAGAAGCGGCGGGCGACGGCATCGAGACCGGCCGCCACGCGGCGTCGCTCACCGCCGGGCGCCCGGGCGTGCTGCACGGCAATCGCACGTACCTCCTGCAAAACGCCGACGGTCAGATCGCGGAGACGCATTCGGTGTCGGCCGGCCTCGACTATCCGGGGGTGGGTCCCGAGCACGCGTGGCTCAAGGACTCGGGTCGCGCAGAGTACGTGACGATCACCGATGCGGAAGCGCTCGCCGCGTTCCACGATTGCTGCCGCATCGAGGGCATCATTCCGGCGCTCGAATCGGCGCACGCGCTCGCGTATGCCGCGCGACTCGCGGCCACGATGCCAAAGGACAAGATTCTGCTCGTCAACCTATCGGGCCGCGGCGACAAGGACATGCACACCGTCGCCGAGCGCTCAGGAATCCGCTTCTAGCCACGCAACGCGAGAAAGGGCAGTGACGAATCGTATCGACGTTGCATTCGCGAGCCAAAAAGCCGCGGGCCGCACGGCTCTCGTCCCGTACGTGACGGTCGGCGATCCAACGATCGAGCACACGGTGCCGATCCTGCGTGCGCTCGTAGCGGCCGGCGCGGACGTGATCGAGCTCGGGGTGCCGTTCTCGGATCCGATGGCCGACGGACCGGTGATTCAGCGCGCCTCCGAGCGTGCGCTGGCACAAGGCGTCGGGCTCGCGAGCGTGCTGGACGTCGTCCGGGCGTTCCGGGACGATGATCGCAAGACGCCGATCGTGCTGATGGGCTACGCCAATCCGATCGAGGCAATGGGCGTCGAGACGTTCGCCGATCGCGCGCGCGACGCCGGCGTCGACGGCGTTCTCGTCGTCGACTATCCGCCCGAGGAAGCGGCCGACTTCGGCAAGCTGCTCGAAGCGCGCGGGATCGCGCTCATCTTTCTGCTTGCGCCGACGACGCCCGAGGCTCGGATCGCCGCGGTGGCGAAGCTTGCGCGCGGCTACGTCTACTACGTGTCTCTCAAGGGAGTGACCGGCGCGGGTCATCTCGACACGAGCGACGTGCGCCGCAAGCTCGCGGAGATCCGCCAGCACGTGAAGCTTCCTGTTGGCGTCGGCTTCGGCATTCGCGATGCGGCGAGCGCCCAGGCGATCGCGGCGGAGGCCGATGCGGTGGTGATCGGCAGCCGCCTGATCCAGGAGATCGAGGCCGGGCCCGCCGACGCCGCCGCCGAGCGCGCCGGCGCATGGCTCGCCGGCATCCGCAAGGCGCTCGACACGATGCAAAGGCGCGCGGCATGAGCTGGCTGCAAAAGCTGCTGCCGCCGCGGATCACGAGCACGCCCGGCGTCAAGAAGACGACGGTGCCCGAAGGCCTGTGGATCAAGTGCCCTTCGTGCGAGGCCGTCCTCTATCGCACCGATCTCGAGAACAACCTGTTCGTCTGCCCGAAGTGCAATTTCCACGTGCGCGTCCCCGCGCGCGAGCGGATCGAGCAGCTGCTCGATCCCGAAGGCCGGTTCGAGATCGGCTCGGAGGTGGTCCCCGTCGACAGCCTGAAGTTCAAGGACCAGAAGAAGTATCCCGAGCGCCTGATGGCCGCGCTCGATGAAACCGGAGAGACCGACGCCCTGATCGTGCTGCAGGGCAGCGTCAAGGGCGTGCCGCTCGTGCTTGCGTGCTTCGAGTTCGATTTCATGGGCGGCTCGATGGGATCGGTGGTCGGCGAGCGGTTCGTGCGCGGCGTACGCGTCGCGTACGAGAATCGGATTCCCTTCGTCTGCGTTTCCGCGTCGGGCGGCGCGCGGATGCAGGAGGGGGTCAACTCGCTGTTCCAGATGGCCAAGACAACCGCCGTGTTACAGGAGTTGACGAAAGCGCGGCTGCCGTTCGTGTCGATTCTCACCGATCCGACGATGGGCGGCGTCTCGGCGTCGTTCGCGTTCGTCGCCGACCTCGTGCTCGCCGAGCCCGGCGCGCTGATCGGCTTCGCCGGCCCCCGCGTGATCGAGCAGACGGTGCGCGAAAAGCTGCCCGAAGGCTTCCAGCGCGCCGAATTCCTGATGGAAAAGGGCGCCCTCGACATGATCGTCGACCGACGCGAGTTGAAGCACGAGCTCGCGCGGCTGCTCGCGCACCTCACGAACCAGCCGGCGCCCTCGGCCTGACGCGCGCCGGTTGCCAAGGCGCGACGATGACCTCGCCCGTGACGCCGGCGACATTCGCCCGCTCGGCACCCGAGCCGATTGAACACCGCGCGTCATGAACCGGCCCGCAACGCTCGCGGCGTGGCTCACGTATCTCGAGACGCTGCATCCGAAGTCAATCGCGCTCGGCCTCGAGCGGGTCAAGGACGTGCACGCACGGATGGAGGCCGCGCTCTCGTGTCCGGTACTGATCGTCACCGGGACGAATGGCAAAGGCTCGACCTGTGCGATGCTGGAGTCGATCCTGCGCAGCGCGGGGTATAGAACGGGGCTGTATTCGTCGCCCCACCTCCTTCACTACAACGAGCGCGTACGGATCGGCGGCGAGCCCGAGGACGATGTAGCCATCGTTGCGGCGTTCAACGCAGTGGAGGATGCGCGCGGCGACACGCCGCTCACCTACTTCGAGTACGGCACGCTCGCCGCGCTTTACGCCTTTGCGCGGGCGAAGCTCGACGTCGCGGTGCTCGAAGTCGGTCTCGGCGGACGCCTTGACGCGGTGAACATCGTCGACGCCGACGTCGCCGTCGTGACGACGATCGCCCTCGATCACATGGACTATCTGGGACCGACGCGCGAGCACATCGGGTTCGAGAAAGCCGGAATCTTCCGGCCGGGACGGCCCGGGGTCTGCGCGGAGCCTGACCCGCCTGCGACGCTGACGGCGCACGCGCGCGCCATCGGCGCGGCGCTTGTTCAGATCGGGCGGGACTTCGGCTACGTCGCTGCCGACCGGCAATGGCGATATTGGGGCCCCGGTGGCGAGCGCTTCGGTTTGCCGGTTCCCGCGCTTCGCGGCACGTACCAGCTTGCGAATGCGTCCACCGCTCTCGCGGCGCTTGGCCTTTTGCAGGATCGCCTCCACGTTCCCGCAAGTGCGATACGCGACGGGCTATGCAACGTCACGCTGCCGGGACGATTCCAGGTGCTGCCGGGGCGGCCGGCAATCGTCCTCGATGTCGCGCACAACCCGCACGCGGCGCGCGCGCTCGCCGCGACGCTTTCGACAATGGGCTATTTCCAGGAGACGACCGCGGTGTTCGGCATGCTGGCCGACAAGGACATCGGCGGCGTGATCGCCGCCACGGCGCCGGGTATCGACCGCTGGTTCGTCGCGAGCGTGCCGGGGCCGCGCGGCGCCACCGCCTCGGCACTGCGGGCAACACTCGTGAGCGCGGGCATCGAGCATGCGACGATTCACACATTCGATGACGTCGAGACGGCGTTCGCCACGGCGCGGAAAGCTGCCGGCGATGCTGATAGAATCGTCGTTTTCGGATCGTTCCTCACGGTGGCCGCTGCCCTGGCCGCAGTTTAGAAAGTCGAAGGCCGATTGCGGCCTTTAGCGAGCGCGTCGCACGATGGCTGACCGAACCGCTGACAACGCCGAGCTCATCGTCGACGAGATGAGGCGCAAGGCGCGCCGCCGCCTCGTCGGCGCGATCGTCCTTGCCCTCGCCGCCGCGATCCTCGTGCCGATGCTGCTGGAAAAGGAACCGCGCCCGCTCGGCGACGACGTGTCGGTCCAGATTCCGCCCGTCGACCAGAGCAAGTTCGTCAATCGGCTCACCGGCAAGACCGACACGAAAGCGCCCGTGAAGTCGGACGGGAAGCCAGTGAGCGCATCAGGCAAAGCGGACGGCAAATCCGAAACCAGGACTGAAGCCGCCCCCGACACGCTGCCTTCGTCCGCAACCGGTCCGGCGCCCTCGAAGACCGATGCGGCGACGGTCGCGAAGGCGGAGGCGACCTCAAAGGCGGAAACCGCACCGGCCTCGAACGCGGGTAGCGCGGCCGCACCGAAGGCAGAACCCGCTGCGCCGACGTCAGCGGAGGCCAAGGCCGAGCCGAAGTCTCCGTCGAAAGCCGACACCAAGTCGATTGAGACCACCGTGGCCTCGACGGCGCCGACGAGCGCATCCCCGACCGTGGCCGGTTCCCCATCGCCGGCGGGAACGAAGGCCGACGGCGCGTTCGTCGTTCAACTCGCAGCGTTCGCCGACGACAAGGGCGCGAACGCACTGGCCAACAAGCTCAAGAAAAATGGTTACTCGGCGTACGTCGAGCCGATCAACACGTCGCGCGGCACGTTGTGGCGCGTGCGCGTCGGCGGCTACGGCACGCGGCCGGAAGCAGACGTTGCGCGTGTCGCGCTGAAGGGTGAGGGGTACAGCGGGATCATTGCGCAGTCGCAGTGACGCCGTCCTTGGCCTTGCCGCGCCATTCCCGCTGCGAAGAGCGCGAATGAACGGATTCGACATTGCCATCGTCGCCGTCATCGTGCTGTCGGCGCTGTTCGCGTTCGCGCGCGGGATCGTCCGCGAGATGCTGGCGCTCGCGACGTGGGTTCTGGGGTTCGTGCTCGCCATCGCGTACTCGGGCGAGTTTTCGGCGCTCTTCTCGTGGGTGAACATCGCGCCGGTGGGGCGGCACGCGCTCGCGTTCGTGCTCATCCTCATTCTCGTGATGATCGCGGGCGCGATATTGGCGCGAAGCCTGTCGGGAATGATTCGGGCGATCGGCCTTGGATTCATGGATCGCCTGCTCGGCGCGATCTTCGGCGTTGCGCGCGGGCTCATCGTGGTCGTGATGTTCGCGCTGGTCGCGGGCGTGACGACGCTGCCGAGGCGCGATTGGTGGCAAAATTCCGCTCTTGGCGTGCCGCTCGCGGATGCGGCGCTGTCGCTCAAGCGCTACCTGCCGCGGGCCTGGGCGGACAGGCTGGATTTTTCGCCGGCGGGGGTTTCCTCGGCCGGCCTCGGAGATCATCGCTCATGTGCGGAATCCTAGGCGTCGTCGCTCAAACGCCGGTCAACCAGGTGCTTTACGACGGCCTCCTGCTGCTGCAGCACCGCGGCCAGGACGCGGCGGGCATCGTCACGAGCGACGGACAGACGTTCCACCTGCACAAGGCGGGCGGCTACGTCCGAGACGTCTTCCGCACGCGCAACATGCGGGACCTCGTCGGCAATCTCGGCATTGGCCACTGCCGATATCCCACCGCCGGCAGCGCGTCGTCCGAGCTCGAGTCGCAGCCGTTCTACGTCAATTCGCCGTTCGGCATCACGCTCGCGCACAACGGAAACCTGACGAACAGCGACGCGCTGAAGCGCGAGCTCTTCCAGCTCGACTTTCGCCACGTCAACACCAACTCGGATTCGGAAGTGCTGCTCAACGTGCTGGCGCTCGAGCTCGAGCGTGCGGCGCATCACGCCCGGCTCGACCCCAACGCGATCTTCAACGCCGTCGCCGGCGTGCACCGCCGTTGCCGCGGGGCGTACGCGATCGTGGCGATGATCGCGGGTTACGGTTTGCTCGCGTTCCGGGACCCCTTCGGAATCCGGCCACTCATCTTCGGCAAGCAGGAGCAGATGGGCGGCAGCGAATACGCGATCGCGAGCGAGTCGGTCGCGCTCGAAGCGCTGGGCTTCTCGGTCGTGCGCGACATTGCGCCCGGCGAGGCGATCTTCGTCGACCAGACCGGCGGCTTTCACGCACGTCAGTGCGTGGACAATCCGAGGCTCGCGCCGTGCATCTTCGAGTTCGTCTACCTGGCGCGGCCCGACTCGGTGATCGACGGGACATCGGTCTACGAGTCCCGGCTCAACATGGGTGAGGAGCTCGCGAAGAAAATTCGCGGGATTCCGGAAGCGCAGGACATCGACGTCGTGATTCCCATTCCGGACTCGAGCCGCCCGTCGGCGCTCCAGCTTGCGAACACGCTCGGCCTCTTGTATCGCGAAGGCTTCGTCAAGAACCGTTACATCGGCCGCACGTTCATCATGCCGGGACAGGCGCTGCGCAAGAAAAGCGTGCGACAAAAGCTCAACCCGATGGGGATCGAATTCAAGGACAAGGTCGTGCTGCTCGTCGACGATTCGATCGTGCGCGGCACGACGTCACGCGAGATCGTGCAGATGGCGCGCGACGCGGGCGCAAGGAAGGTGTACTTCGCCTCGGCAAGCCCGCCGGTGCGCTATCCGAACGTCTATGGCATCGACATGCCGAACCAGGGTGAGCTCGTGGCCACGGGCCGCACGGAAGCTGAGATCGCGCGCGAGATCAGCGCCGACCTCCTGATCTACCAGGACCTGGACGCGCTCAAGGCCGCGGTGCGCAAGGCGAATCCCGCGCTGCAGGAATTCGAAGCGTCGTGCTTCGATGGCAAGTACATCACCGGCGACGTGACGCAGGACTACCTGTCGCAGCTCGCGGCCGTGCGCGACGCCGGTCGCGGGGAGATCGACGCCGACATCGAAGCGCGCGAGCCTGTGCCGGCAGGCGATTGAATCAGGGTCAGAGACGAGTTCTGCGCTGGAGTTTGAATCAGGGTCAGAAACGAGTTTGGCGCCGGGCCGGCGGCCACGATCGGTTCCGGCGCCAAATTCGTCTTTGACCCCAATTTTTGTTCTGGCCGAAACTCGTCTTTGACCCCAATTCTTCTACTTGACAGCGGCGACCATGTAGTCGACGGCGGCCTTCACTTCTGCGTCGGACAGCGATGCATTTCCGCCTTTCGGAGGCATCGCACCCTTGCCCTTGATTGCGGTCGCATAGAGAGTGTCGACGCCGTGCGCGAGGTGCGGCGCCCAGCCCTTCTTGTCGCCGAACTTCGGTGCGCCTGCGACCCCGGGCGTATGGCAGGCCGTGCACGTGGTGTCGAACACCTTCTTGCCGTCCTGTTTGGCGGCGGTCAGGGCGGCGGCTGTCGTTGCAACGGCAGTTGCAGGCGTTGCTGCTGTCTGGGCCGCTGTCTTCGGCGCGCTTGCGGCCGGTGCCTGCGCGGCGGCCGGAGCACGCTCGGCTGGAGCAGCGGCGGCACCGGCCGTGGCGGTAGCAGCGGCCCCATCGGCCGATTCAACGACGACTTCTCCGACGGGCTTGATGCGACTCGATACGTCGACGTCGGCCGGAGCCGAGACGTCGGTCACGTACTGCGAAAGGAGACCGATGACGGCGATCGGCACGACGAAAGCAAGGACGACGACGACGACGAGTTGCCGCCAGTTCTTGATCGGCGAGACGTGGTGCGGGGCGGGTCCTTGCATGCTGTTCCTGGTCGCTCGAGGCGCGGCTTCGCTCGCGCAATAGCGATGAATCGGGGACTGGATCAGGGATCGCGGGAAGATTCGAACGATCGCCGGGCAAAGCGGCGCATTATACCCGTGCACCGCGCGAAGCCGCGAGGCGTGAACTGGACGCTCGTTCGGCTCGCACGTAGAATGCGCCCCGGATGCGCCCGTAGCTCAGTTGGATAGAGTGTTGGTTTCCGAAGCCAAAGGTCACAGGTTCGACTCCTGTCGGGCGCGCCACTTCCTTAGGACTGTCCATGCACCGCATTTCGTCTGAACGGCTCGCCT